>Ga0209085_1000094_pt1 | contig 63629 bp, 83 predicted proteins | sample C_131016_EF_Meta_FD_187310 | JGI IMG/M metagenome (GOLD analysis project Ga0209085, IMG submission 187310) | Freshwater microbial communities from Lake Croche, Canada to study carbon cycling - C_131016_EF_MetaG (SPAdes) (version 2) | ecosystem: Environmental > Aquatic > Freshwater > Lake... | reverse complement strand
AAATAAGCAGTGCTTAAATTTTAGGCAGTTAAATGGCTAACGCGTTGGAATGACCGTTCCCCTCCTCAAAAGCAAAGTTACTCTCACTATTGCAGTATCAAAACCTATAGTTACAATCAATTGGATATCATCGTAGGGAAATAGTATATTTTGTTTTGACGCAATGACATCGGGTCAGCGTGTCTTAACTAGGAGAAATAAATGCAAGCTAACAAGTCAGGCGAAATGTTCGCCCGTAGTGAGATCGAAGCAACCGAAGCCCTTGAAGTATTTGCCCGCGAAGTGGGAACTGAGCCTTCATACGATACATGGCAAGCTGCTAGAGTAGCTTTTATCAATGGGTATGTTATGGTCAAGCCACAAGCCAAAGGAGACGCCGCCGATCAAGCCTTCAAACGCTTCAAAGATCGCCTTGTAGATCGCTTTGGCATCACCGTACCAAAAGCCACAAATGAAGCTGCGGTAAAGAAAGCTAACGAGCGCAAAGCCAAAGAGGATAAACTGCTATCCAAATACGCCGATGCAACGCCGACGTTACTGCGTTCCCAGATCGAGGCTTGCTATCAAACGCTAGCCAAAAATCCGGACAGCAAAGTAGCCAAAGCCCAAGCCACCGAGCTGGCAAAGGTTTTGAAGGTTAAGACACGCGATAGCGACAAAGCCGAACGTGACGAGATCAAGGCAATCAAAGACGATTTACGCGAAGCCTTGAAATTATGCGACGATGTAATCAAACTTGAAGCCGCCCTCGAAGCCTTGCAGTAATACTACTAACCCAACCAAAGCCCCGAGAAATCGGGGTTTTTTATTGCCTAAAAGTGGCTAAAGCGTTGGAATGACCGTTCTCTCCCTTCTATTGCAAAGACAATAACGTCGTGAAAATACAACGTTACCTGGTAGCGTCGTAGTCAAATTAATTTCCCTATGATCGTATGGAACTGGCATAATAAAGGCTGATTTAGTGACGCATGGTCATTAAGTCACGACCGAATTGGTCAATTAACCTAGGGAGCAATAAAGATGGAAAATCAAATTATCGCGGAGCAAGTCTCTGCATTGTCGGCAGATCAAGCGTTAACAGCAAAAGACGCAGGTTTTCAGTTTGCACGTAATCAATTATCTAACCTGAAAAACGCCGAGGGTTACGCTGCTATGCTAGGTATGAACCCAACTTGGGATCAATGGGAATCCGGACGCATCAACTGGGTATCAGGTTATGTCGAAGCGAATCCAGATAATGCCGGAAACTCATCTGATAAAGCGTGGAGTCGATTTGCTACGTTATTAGATGAGCTTTTCGGTTTAACTAGACCAGAAAATAAATCAGCCGGAGCACTTAAAAAGCGGATTGAACGCGAAAAGAAAACTGCTGCGATATTAGAAAAACATGGTGACATGACGCCGACTATGATCCGTGCTCAAATGGAAGCAGCGTATCAAACACTTGCTAAGAACCCCAGTAACAAGGAAGCCGCGAAGCAAGTGAAGGAACTGGATAAAGTGTTGAAAGTGAAACAATCTGCCGAAAATAAGGAACAGGGCGAAGCGTTATCGGTGGCACGTAAGCATGTCAAGGAACTGGTAGGAAAGTGTACTGACATCGATTTGCTTGATCAACTAGTCGATCTACTAGAAGGGGACGCAGCATGAGCACTTACGCTGAAAAAATGGAGGCTATTAGAGTGACTGATAAGATTTCAGGCAAGCTGGTCATTAAGACTTTCATTAATCATAGTCCAGATGACGCGCATGGTCGGCGGTCTGGTCGGTGGGTTACTCTAATGACTGAGCATGGATTGGATAAAGACCGCGCTCAGGAAGTAGCAAGAGACTTCGCGATTAATAACCCTACGTTTACCACTACGTTTAACGAGTTGCACGCTCAGTTCCTACCCTATCCGCAACACGTCTACATCTAACCCAGACCGCTCCACTTCAACCCAGACTACGCGGTCTGGGTTTTTTTACGTCCAGACAATCCAGACCGGACTGGCTTTCAATCCCAGACAATCCGGAACCCACCCACCGCCCATCCCCCAAAATAGTCAATTTGGCTACCACGACCCATACACCATGATTTGCACATTACATCACCACTTTTCAAACACCCCCCACCCCCTATTATTTTTCTGACAACATTACGTTCGGCGTAATATAGAAACGCCCCCCTTATGTTTTTAAATCGCAACCCCCCGGGGGGTATATTTTATTTTTTGGAAAGTTGTGGTATATTGCGCCCGTTAGTAAAACTGAATTTCACCGTCGGTGTGGTAGGACACGCAGCCTGACAAGGGAAGGTAAGTTGGTGCAAATCCAACACGGTGAACCAATCTGTCTCTTATACAAGGCAGAACATGACTATTGATATTCAACCTACAGATGGCGTGCCCATCCCTAAAGATTTGGGCGATGAATTCGGCGCGACCTTACAAGACAACGCTCGTGTAGCTGCTAACACAGCAGCGCTTATGGCGGAACTTGGTATGCCCTTCGAGATGACGGAGGAGGATGAAAAGTTAGCCCATGACTTGTTCAAACAAGTTGACGTCAAAAAACATAAAGCAACCCCTGACCAGTACAATCCCGCTGCTTTATATCAAGGCAACGTTGCGTTAAAGCTTTCGGCCCTCCTTAGTGAATACGACCAACGAGTTGTTCTTGATGCTACGCAAGCAAGGACTTACATCACAAATAGGCTGCTTGAGATATCTTCGTGTGGCGACGCCCGTTACGAATTAAAAGCGATTGAGCTATTAGGTAAGCTTTCAGATGTTGGTGCCTTCACAGAGAAGTCCGAAGTTACTATTACACACCGCACCTCAGATGATTTAAAGACAGCTATTGCGGATAAAATTAACCGTTTGCTAGCTGCGCAGCAAAACAACATTATAGATATACCTCCAGACACTACACTAGAAGAAGAGTTAGGGCTTATTGAGCCTCCAGAGAAGGAGGAAGCCTCAGAATGAACCCCCAAGAGTTGCAAAATATTTTAAGATTGCTCCCAAATTTGCCAGAAGCACAGCTTCGTGATCTCTACGCTTCCCTAGAAGAACATGAGGTGATCCAAAAGCGGGAGAATGCGTCTAATAACTTCATGGATTTTGTTCATAAGGTCTGGCCCCACTTTATTGACGGTGCACATCACACCAGAATGGCAAGGGCGTTTGAGAAAGTAGCCCGTGGAGAGTGCAAAAGACTCATTATTAACATGCCACCACGGCATACCAAGTCCGAATTCGCTTCATATCTGCTGCCAGCGTGGTTTTTAGGTAAGTTTCCCCATAAAAAAGTCATCCAAACGTCCCATACTGCTGAATTAGCGGTAGGTTTTGGTCGAAAAGTGCGAAATTTGGTGGATTCAGAGGTATTTCACGAGATTTTTCCTGATACAACACTGCGGGCCGACTCTCAAGCGGCGGGCCGGTGGAACACATCAGCAGGTGGTGACTACTTCGCTATTGGTGTAGGCGGTGCGGTGACAGGTAAGGGTGCAGATATATTGATTATTGACGACCCACACTCAGAACAAGAAGCTGCCTTAGCCGAGATAAACCCAGAAATATATGATAAGGTATACGAGTGGTATACGTCAGGGCCACGACAACGACTACAGCCGGGCGGCTCTATTATTATAGTAATGACACGCTGGTCGAAGAAAGATTTGACGGGTCAAGTCATAAAAAGTGCGGCGCAACGTGGGGGAGATGAGTGGGAAGTTATCGAGTTTCCTGCCATACTACCGAGTGGCAATCCACTGTGGCCCCAGTTCTGGTCTTTAAAAGAACTGATGGCGTTAAAGGAAGAACTGCCCAACCAGAAGTGGATGGCGCAGTATATGCAGAACCCCACCTCCGAACAGTCTGCTATCGTCAAGCGTGAGTGGTGGCAGATATGGGAGAGGGATACCCCTCCGTATTGTGAGTTTGTGCTTCAGTCGTGGGATACTGCGTTTGAGAAAAACAACCGCGCCGACTATAGCGCATGTACTACTTGGGGTGTATTTTACCAACCGGACGATACAGGTGTTAACCAAGCAAACATCATACTCCTCAATGCCTTCCGTGATCGACTTGAATTTCCATCGCTTAAAAAGAAAGCAATTGAAGAGTTCAAAGAATGGGACCCCGACTCCATCATTGTGGAGAAAAAGGCATCGGGCGCCCCCCTTATCTACGAGATGAGAGCAATGGGCATACCTGTACAAGAGTTTACCCCAAGCAAGGGTAACGATAAAATCTCACGATTAAACGCAGTTGCTGATTTATTTGCATCCGGACGGGTTTGGGTACCTAATACGAACTGGGCGGAAGAAGTAGTAGATGAGGTAGGGTCTTTCCCCGGCGGAGAGCATGATGACTACGTTGACTCAGTTTCAATGGCACTGATGCGGTTTAGGCGAGGTGGCTATATCCGTACGCTATTAGATGAGCCGGAAGAAGTTAGAGAATTTAAACGGCAACGCCCGTATTACTAAGGATAAATTATGGCGATAGATAAAGCACTAAACCAAGCCCCGATGGGGTTATCGGGGATGAACGACCCGACCCTAGATGATGGTGATATAGAGATTGAGATTGAAGACCCAGAAGCCGTAGATATTAGTGGCCCCGGGTTTGATCTCCATATGGAGAAAAGCGCAAAAGACGATGAGTTTAATAAAAACTTGGCGGAAGACATTGATGAGGATGTATTACAAAGTTTGGCTTCAGAACTTATTTCTGATTACGACGATGATGTAAGCAGCCGTAAAGATTGGATGCAAACGTATGTAGATGGACTTGAGTTGTTAGGGATGAAGCTTGAAGAGCGAAGTGAACCTTGGGAAGGTGCTTGCGGTGTATATCACCCACTTTTAGCAGAGGCTTTGGTTAAATTCCAATCCGAAACAATCATGGCAACTTTCCCGGCTTCTGGTCCGGTTAAAACACAAATCATCGGCAAAGAAACGCCAAAAAAGAAAGAGGCGTCTGAACGAGTCCAAAATGATATGAACTACCAGCTCACGGAAGTGATGACTGAATATCGTAGTGAGCATGAGCGTATGTTATGGGGCTTGGGGCTTTCTGGCAATGCATTTAAAAAGGTGTATTTTGACCCTTCACTAAACCGCCAAGCTTCTATTTTTGTCCCAGCCGAGGATGTAGTTGTGCCATATGGCGCATCTAATTTAGAGACTTCGCCGCGTGTAACTCATGTGATGAGGAAAACAGATAATGAGTTGAAGAAACTCATAGTCGCTGGGTTCTATCGTGATGTGGATTTAGGTGATCCAGTTAACGCATTAGATGAGGTAGAAAAGAAGATTGCTGAGAAGATGGGCTTTCGTGCTACATCAGATGATCGCTACAAACTCTTGGAGATGCAAGTTGATTTAGACCTCGAAGGGTATGAAGACCCGGACGGTATAGCACTGCCTTACATCGTTACTATAGAGAAGGGCACATCTAACATTTTGGCTATTCGTCGTAACTACGAGCCAGATGATGATAATAAACAAAAACGCACACACTTTGTTCATTACGGCTATATCCCCGGTTTTGGCTTTTACTACTTTGGTTTGATACACCTGATTGGTGCGTATGCTAAGAGTGGTACGTCAATCTTAAGACAACTTGTAGACGCAGGTACATTAAGTAATTTACCCGGTGGCTTAAAGACTAAAGGGATGCGCACTAAGGGGGATGACACGCCGATTTCTCCGGGTGAGTTCCGTGACGTAGATGTGGCGTCTGGCACCATACGCGACAACATAATGATGCTGCCATACAAGGAACCAAGCCAAGTTTTAGCGGCCTTGATGGATAAGATAGTAGACGAGGGAAGGCGCTTTGCTTCTGCTGCCGACTTACAAGTTAGCGATATGTCTGCCCAAGCACCAGTAGGCACAACTCTAGCCTTGTTAGAACGCCAGTTAAAAGTGATGAGTGCTGTTCAAGCTCGCATTCACTTCGCTATGAAACAAGAGTTCAAACTCTTAAAAAATATCATAGCGGCTTATGCCCCGACTGAATACAGCTACGATCCAGAAGAAGGTCCGCGTCGCGCACGGCAAGAAGACTACGACAATGTAGATGTCATCCCAGTATCAGACCCTAACGCAGCAACAATGTCGCAAAAGGTCGTGCAGTATCAAGCTGTGATGCAGATGGCGGCGCAAACTCCTCAAGTTTACGACATGGTCGAACTAAATCGTCAGATGTTAGAAGTCTTAGGTATTAAGAATATCGGCAAGTTAATACCGAGTGCAGAAGATTATAAGCCAAAAGATCCTGTTGCTGAAAACATGGCTGTGTTGAATATGAAGCCAGTCAAAGCGTTTGCTCATCAAGATCATGAAGCGCACATTCAAGTGCATACGGCGGCTATTCAAGACCCAAAAATTGCTGCATTAGTTGGTCAAAATCCTCAAGCACAACAGTTGATGGCAGCAATGATGGCTCACATTAACGAGCACGTTGCGTTTGAATATCGTAAACAGATTGAAGAGCAGTTGGGCGTTCCGTTACCAAAAACTACGGATGACGAAACTATTCCACCTGAAATTGAGAACCAGATTGCTAGCATGATGGCTATGGCCTCAATAAAACTCTTACAGAAAAATAAATCTGAAGCTGCACAACAACAAGCGCAACAAGCTGCACAAGATCCAGTCGTGCAAATGCAGATGCAAGAGTTAGAACTTAAAAAACAAGAAGTAGACCTCAAGAAAACCAAGATGCAATTAGACGCGGCTGCTAAAGCCGACCAGTTGGATATTGAGAAGGAGCGTATTTCCGCGCAGAAAGAAATTGCCGGTATGCAGGTAGGCGCTAAGACAGCAAAAGACAAAGCCGATCTTGATGCTAAACAACGACTAGAAGGCCTACGTATTGGAGCGGATGTAGCAAAAACCAATGCGCAAATGCAACACCAAGCAAAGAAACCGACAAAAGGTGAGTAATGGACAAAGCGTTAAGGATTGTTAGAGACAAAATCAACGAAAAACAGGCGCAATTAGCTCACGCGGTGAGCAACGGCACTGCAAAAGATTACACGGAATATCGTGCAATATGCGGGGAGATTCGGGGTCTATCCATCGCAGAAGGATTTCTATTAGACCTTGCAGATCAAATGGAGCGTAGCGACGATGACTGAATCATTAATCATTGCAACAGAAGACGGTGAAGTACCACACTCAGCAGAAGATAAAGCCAAACAACTACCTGCACCTGTCGGGTACAAAATTTTGGTCGCTCTTCCAGAGGTTGAAGACAAGTACGAAAGTGGCCTAGTCAAAGCAGGTTCAACTGTGCTTTACGAAGAAGTTCTCAGCACGGTATTTTTTGTCGTGGCATTAGGCCCCGATTGCTATACAGATAAAACACGATACCCAACTGGCCCGTGGTGTAAGCCGGGGGATTTTGTTGTGCTTCGTTCTAATAGCGGTTCACGCCTAAAGATTCACGGAAAAGAGTTCCGCATGATTAACGAAGACACAGTTGACGCTGTTGTCCAAGATCCTCGCGGAATTAGCCGCGCATAAGGAGAAGTAAATGGATAAAGTTGAATATGAGTTTCCTGACGAAAAACAGGGAAAAGAACTAGCTAAAGGGCAAGAAGAGCCTTTAGATTTTGAAATCGAGGACGATACTCCGCCGGAAGACCGGAATAGGGAACCGTTACCCCAAAAAATAGTTGAAGAACTTGAGCAAGATGAGCTTGAGGATTATTCCGAAAAGGTCAAAACACGCCTAAAACAGATGAAAAAGGTGTGGCATGACGAGCGCCGAGATAAAGATCAAGCGCACCGAGAACGTCAAGCGGCAGAAGATCTTGCCAAACGTGTATTAGAAGAGAATAGAGCGCTTAAAAATAAACTTTCTGAGGGCGAAAAAACTTATTTAAACACGTATAAAAACGTTGCTGAGTTAGAGCTAGACGTTGCTGAAAAAGCATATAAGACAGCTTATGAAGAAGGCGATTCTGAGAAATTATTGGACGCACAACGTAAGTTAAACGAAGCAAACTATAAGTTGCAAAGAGCAAAAGAATACGTACCCTCTTTACAAAATGTAGAAAATGATGTACAACCTCAGCCAGAAGCCCAAGTGGCTCGTCCTGACCCAAGGGCTGTTGCGTGGCAAGAGCGCAATACATGGTTCGGTCAAGACGAGGAGATGACTAGTTTAGCACTTGGTCTACATCAAAAACTAGTCAAACAGTACGGTTCCAGTTATCCGTCCACCGACGAATATTGGCAAAGAGTTGATGGCACTATGCGCCAACGCTTTCCGGACTACTTCGAAGATAAATCGCAGCCGGAGAAATCCGCCTCGCGCACAGAAAAATCGAACACAGTCGTAGCTCCTGCGACTCGTAGTACGGGTTCTAAAAAAATCCTGCTTAAACAATCGCAGTTGAGCATCGCAAAGAAGCTTGGGCTAACACCTGAGCAATACGTCCGTGAAATTATGAAAATGGAGGCCAAAAATGGCTGAAAACAAACTTAGTCGTGAATTAGAAACTCGTGCCGTGCAGGAACGCCCTAAGCAGTGGGCACCACCTGAGCTTTTGCCTGAACCCGATAAGCAACCCGGTTATGAGTACAGATGGATTCGTGTCTCAACGCTAAACAATGCCGATCCGCGTAATATTTCCGCAAAAATGCGGGAAGGATGGGAGCCTGTTACGTTAGCCGAACAACCAAAATTTCAACTGCTAGCTGACCCAAATAGTCGTTTTAAAGACAATATTGAAGTCGGTGGATTGTTGTTATGCAAAACCCCGTCTGAGTTTGTTGCGCAACGTAATGCACATTACCAACGCCAAACTGATAACCAGATTGAGGCTGTAGACAACAATTTAATGCGCCAGAACGACCCTCGTATGCCTCTGTTTAATGAACGGAAGACTGAGGTTAGCTTTGGCAAAGGTATGTAATTTTTAATTTTTTGGAGATATTATGGCTTATCCGACTATATCGGCACCCTACGGGTACAAGCCGATAAATGTACTTGGTGGTCAAGCGTACGCCGGTTCGACACGTAATTTGCCGATCCAGTACAACTATGGCACCGCTATTTACTACGGCGATTTTGTAAATTTAACTTCAGGCTATATTCAGCCTATTACGTATCCTTTAAACACTACTAACACAACTGTTGGTATTTTCTTGGGCTGCTATTACACAAACCCAACAACTAAACAACGTCAGTTTGCGCAATACTACCCCGGCGGTGTAGCTGCTGGTGATATTACTGCAATCGTTGCTGATGATCCTGATTTGGTTCTTCAAGTTGCGGTAACCACTGGCGCGGCTACTAGCGTTATTGGTTCCGCTACGGTACAGATGGTTGGCGCTAACTTGGTCGGTACTACTACACTTGGTTCAGCTTCAACTGGTAATGGTACAGGTGGTGTTGTTTCTTCACTCATCAACTGGACTACCCAAACTTCGGGCTTCCGTGTTATTAATTTGGTTCCAGATACACAAATCACCAGCTCTGGTACTTCTTCAGCAGGTGCGGCAGTGTCGGCTACTAGTATTACTATTGCTGGTTTAACTGTTGGTCAAGTTATTCCTACCGGTACAGACTTGTTTAACATAGTTAACGGTCAGCAACAGTATACCGGCGCTACAGTTAATGGTTCAGTAACCGTTTCTTCGGCAACATCGCAAGCGTTTACTACTACTGGACTAGTTACTGCGGTCCCAGCAGGGGGCACAGTTGCTTTGGTACAAACCCCCGAAGTGCTTGCTAAGATTAACTTTGGCGTACACCGCTATAACATATCATAAGGAGCTTAAATAATGGCTATTTCACGCGCACAACTATTGAAAGAGCTGCTCCCCGGCTTGAACGCTTTGTTCGGTCTGGAGTATGCTCGCTATGGCGAAGAACACAAAGAGATTTACGAAATTGAAACCTCTGAGCGTTCTTTTGAAGAAGAAACTAAACTTTCAGGTTTCAGCGCCGCACCTGTCAAGAATGAAGGTAGCGCAATTAAATACGACAACGGTCAAGAAGCTTGGACTGCTCGATACAACCACGAAACTATCGCTCAGGGTTTCTCCCTGACTGAAGAGGCAATTGAAGATAACTTGTACGACTCCTTGTCTGCTCGTTATACAAAAGCTCTCGCACGTTCGATGGCTTATACCAAGCAAGTTAAAGCTGCTGCTGTTTTGAACAACGGTTTCTCCGCTGCTTTCCCGGGTGGTGATGGCGTTGCGTTGTTCTCAACTGCACATCCTTTGATCAGTGGTGGTGTTAACAGCAACACGCCAGCAACCGCTGCCGATTTGAATGAAACTTCTTTGGAAGCTGCTGTTATTCAAATCGCTGCATGGACTGATGAACGTGGTCTGTTGATTGCAGCCAAGCCTAAAAAGCTGATCGTTCCACCTGCTTTGATGTTCGTTGCTACTCGTCTATTGGAAACCGAACTCCGCGTCGGCACTACTGATAACGATATCAACGCACTGAAAAACAATGGTTCGATTCCAGAAGGTTACACTGTGAACCACTTCTTGACCGACACAAACGGCTGGTATTTGACTACCGACGTTCCAAACGGCATGAAGCACTTTGTACGTTCGCCTTTGGCTAACTCGATGGATGGTGACTTTGATACAGGTAACGTTCGCTACAAAGCACGTGAGCGTTATTCGTTCGGCTTCTCTGATCCACTGGGTATGTTCGCATCGCCCGGCGCATCTTAATCGGATGTGTTAAAGTAATTAGACGGGGCTTCGGCCCCGTTTTCTTTTAGCGAGGAGAATTATGGATAACTTTATACAAAAACAAATCGAAGCCTCAGAACGTCTGTACAATATGATGATGGCAGACCACAAAGAACGGTTTGAAAAAATTGCAGCAGTTTTCGATTTAAGTGAAAATTTGCAGAAAAAAATAAACGAGCGCGATGCCGAAATAGCAAGACTACGTCGTAAATTGCTCGCTTATGAGTCAGTAGAGCGCATGTGATTTATTAATAATTCAAATTTAGCCGTTTTTGATTTGTCACAATCATGGTGTAGGATGTTTTTGCAGCCTGTGGCGGTTGCTTTTTAATTACGGAGATTGTTATGTTTACGTCTATTACTTTTTTGGTTGACTGGGAAGAATTGTTGGCGGCTTTGGGCTTAGAAATTGTTGAAGAATTAGATGAAGAGTACGATGTTGAGTGCGACATTGATGAAGACGGCGTTATTTGGTATTACGACGACGAACAAGATTCCATGTATTACTACGATGAAGATTTGAATGACTGGGCTGAAGTTGGGGAAGACGGTACAGTTTGGTATTTTGATGACTTGGATAACACCTATTTTTACGACGATGAGTCTGATGATTGGGTTTTATACACTGACGAAGTAGTAGAGGGCTAATTAGAGGGAGCTTCGGCTCCCTTTTTCTTTTCTAAGCGTTCGTTGTGATGGTGGATTCTATGGCAATTGCTGCATAGCACCATACACTTTTTGACTTCTTCTGCGGCCTGTTTAAAAGCTTTATTAGTTAATAGCTTATTAACTTTACGGTTGTCTGGGTGCCTTTCAATATGGTGAAAGTCTAGGGTAGCCGGATGGTTTTGTCCACACTGTACACACGATAGTGTACTTTTAAATTCTTTCCATTTTTGTTTTGCTGTTGCTTTTTTCTCGCGGTTTTGTTTTTGCCGTGCATCTTTATTACGCGCATAGCTCGCTCGGTTTATAGCGTTTCGTTTTTCTTTGTTTTTAGCGGGCATAATGCGCGGATTGTACTTGCTTTTTTAAATAGGTGTGATATAAAGTGAGCATCCCGGGATTCCGGTGTATCTAACAGCCCCGGCTGACGACATGCAGATAGATACGCCTAACTTGCATGTAAGGACAATTCATTATGGGTTTTGCTACACACCTTGGCCCTTGGCTATTAGGCACCGTTAAAAACACTACTGGCACTACTGCTGGCACAATTCGTAACATGGGCGCAACTGTTGTGACCCAATCTGTTCCAATTACCTTTAATACTACTACTGCAATTCAATTAGCAGTACTACCTGCTGGCGCCCAGATTATTAATATTTTTTTTGATGTAACAACGGCTTTTAACGCTAACCCCGGTAATTTAGTTAATATGGCTACTGCTGGGGGTACAATAATTGCTCAATTTGGGGGTTCAACTGTAACTCCTATTAACGTTTCGCGAACTGTGGGATCTTACCTTACTTCAACGGGTGTTTGGGCAAACGTAGGTACTACTGATCTTATTACTACTGTTGTGTATATCCCCACAAGCACAACCTCAGCCCCTACTACGGGGGCCGGAACCGTTACTATTCAGTACGTTGTCAAAGGCTCTGACGGTTCTGCTAATCCTCCTTTGGCGCAAACCTAAAGACACTATATTATGGGTTTTGCTACTCATCTTGGTCCTTGGCTCTTGGGCACTATTAAAAACACCACCGGCACTACTGCTGGCACCATCCGCAATATGGGCGCGGTTGTTTGCTCGCAGTCAGTGCCAATTACCTTTAATAATACTACGCCAATTCAACTAGCGGTACTTCCCGCCGGATCACAAATTTTATTAATTTTTATTGACGTACTAACCGAATTTAATGCTGATACGAGTAACATAATTAGGGTGGTTGCGCCTAATCGTGGTAATAGTATAATGATGCAGGCTAGCAATACGTCGCCTGCAACTTCTTTAACCACTGGTCGCGCTACCAACATTACTTACAGCGCCAACGCACTGTCTATTTGGACAAACGTCGGTACTACTGACCTTATTACTACTGCTGTGTATATACCCACAGCAACAGGAAGTGCTACTACTGGTGACGCAAACATTACTATTGTGTACATTGTTCGTGGCTCTAACGGTGCTACTAATTCTACTGCTTCGCAAACCTAATTAGGAATACATCATGACGATGCAAACAGATGTTAAAAGTGCCCATTTAAGCGCGGCTGGCTCTTACTACGTTGGGCGAACACGTCTTAGAGGTTTTATTGTTAACCCCAAAGCAAGCCAAGCAGCGACATTTGAAATTCGTGATGGTAGTTCCACAGGCCCCATTCTGTACACAATGGATATTGCAAGCATCGGAACACCAAATACGTTTTCTATGTTAATTCCGGGTGAGGGCATTTTGGCTTCTATAGGCTTGTACCTCACACTTAGTGCTGGCTCTGTTACCGGAATCACGGTGTTCTATGGCTAAGAAAACCCCATCCCTTGCAGTTGGTCGTGGTGAAAAGCTTCCAGTTAAACAGGGGGCGGGGCTTACTGCCAAAGGTCGCGCTAAGTACAACGCGGCAACAGGGTCTAACCTAAAGGCTCCACAGCCCGAAGGTGGCCCACGTAAGAAATCTTTCTGCGCTCGTATGTCTGGTATGCCCGGCCCTATGAAAGATGAGAATGGTAAACCTACCCGCAAAGCGGCATCACTAAAAAGATGGAAATGCTAATATGGAAAATACAGACGTTGCAAAGCAATCGCTAGATGCCTTATCCGCTGCGGTAGGGTTTTTGGCTTTTCTTAACTTACTCTCTCCTCTGTTTGGTTTGATTGCCGCCATTTGGACATTGATGCGTATAGCTGAGATGGTTACCGGCAAAACCTTTTCCCAATTAATTAGTAAGAAAAAAGTTGATAGTAATGCCGAGCACAAGTAAAAAACAGCATAATCTAATGGAAGCGGTTGCCCACAACCCCGCTTTTGCTAAGAAGGTTGGTATCAATCAATCTGTGGGTAAAGATTTCGCTGCGGCGGATAAAGGCAAAACTTTTAAAAAGGGTGGTGATATGGCTTCGAAAATGAATCCCGGTATGATGGCAATGATGAAGAAAAAAACAGGCGACAAACCAGTTAAAAAAATGGCTTCGGGTGGCTCTGCTTCGTCTCGTGCAGACGGTATTGCTTCTAAAGGCAAAACCAAAGGTAAGATGGTTACGATGAACAAAGGCGGTATGTGTAAATGATGCCCTCGCGTGGTATGGGCGACATATCCTCTTCTAAAGTACCTAAAGCCAAAAAGGGTGGAGAGGTGTGGGACAAGCCACGCCCTAAAGACTTGGGTAAATCTAAACCGTTAAGCCCCGCTAAGAAGTCAGCAGCGAAGGCTGCAGCGAAGGCTGCTGGTAGACCATACCCAAACTTAGTGGATAACATGCGAATGGCGAGGAAATAATGGCTGAAAAATGGATACAGAAGGCAATAAAGAAACCCGGCGCTCTTCGTGCTCAACTTGGCGCAAAAGAAGGACAGCCTATTCCGGCAAAGAAGCTTGCAGCCGCTGCGAAAAAGCCCGGCAAATTGGGGCAACGTGCTCGTCTTGCAGAGACACTCAAAGGTATGAAAAAATAAATGGCCTACACTACAAACACAACTACCTTTAACCCAACTCTTAACGAGTTGATGGAGGAGGCGTTCGAACGTTGTGGTTTGGAGTTACGTACGGGTTATGACTTTCGTACTGCACGACGTAGTTTAAATTTTTTGACTGCCGAATGGGCTAATCGTGGCATTAACTTGTGGACTATTGATCAAGGTTCTATTACGTTAGTACCGGGGCAAGCTACTTACCCACTGCCTAATGACACGGTAGATTTAGTTGATCACGTTATTCGTACTAATGCTAACCAAGGTTCAAATCAGACCGACATTAATATTAACAGAATTAGTGTATCCACCTACGCTACAATACCAAACAAACTAGCGCAAGGTCGCCCAATCCAAGTATGGATACAGCGTTTGACAGGAAATATATCCCCTGCGTATGGTCAAATTGGAGCAATATCTACTACCACGAACATAAGACTAGAGGAAGAGTATTTTGGGGGAAGTAGAATGCTTGTGAATAGTACGGCGGGGCTTCCTTACTCGGGTTTTGTGCAGCTTAGTGTTCCTGCTATTGACGACCCTTATACAATATACACTACAATATTTAACTATACTGGCACCCAACCTTTTGATACCCCCAACTATGCGTATCTTTTAAATGTTGGATTTCCTCCTAATTCACTCATAAGTTTTCCTGCGTATTCCCCTGTCAAATTAGTACAACAGCCAAGCATTACCGTTTGGCCTACACCGGACGCATCTAATACCTATGAGTTTGTTTATTACCGTTTGCGCCGTATGCAGGATGCTGGTACAGGTACTAATATTGAAGATATACCGTTTCGTTTCCAAAACGCACTTGTAGCTGGACTGGCGTACATGATCGCCGCAAAAAAGATAGATGTGCCGATGGATAGAATAGCCATGCTTAAAGCACAGTACGATGAAGCTTGGGATTTGGCAACATCTGAAGATAGGGAAAAAGCGCCAGATAGATTTGTGCCGCGTGTTACGTTCTATAGGTGATGTATGCCAAGTAAGTATTCCAGCGGTAAACACTCAATTGCCGAATGTGACCGTTGTGGATTTCGCTATAAGTTAAAAATATTAACTGCGCTGACGATTAAAACCAAGCAAGTTAATATTTTGGTGTGTCCAACTTGTTGGGAACCGGATCAACCTCAGTTATCATTAGGGTTATATCCTGTTAATGATCCACAAGCGGTGCGTAATCCGCGTGGAGACAATAGTTATTATCAATCTGGGTATACTGGGTTGCAAATAACAAATACGCCTAGTTCGTCCGAAGATTCAAATGGCGATCCTAGTGGTGGTAGCCGAGTTTTCCAATGGGGTTGGCGACCTGTTGGTGGAGCAAGTGCAAACGATGCAGGGTTAACGCCCAATTACTTAACGTCACGACCTGTCGTCGGCAGTGTGACAATCTCGTAGGAGTAAGACATGGCAAAAAGCGACAGCAAAGAAGACATGAAGATGGATAAGGCGCAAGACAAGGCCATGATTAAAAAGGCGTTCAAGCAGCACGATGCCCAAGAACACAAAGGCGGCAAAGGTACTAAGCTTACTTTAAAAAAAGGCGGTGTAACTTCGCTGGCAATGAAACAAGTTGGTCGTAATATGGCTCGTGCTAATAACCAACGGAGTCGATAATGGCTAAGTTTTCACAAAAAGTTAAAGGCAAAGAAGTAGGCCAAGCCGCTGTGTACGCTGCCCCTCATAATATGAAGGGTAAAGCTGTTGGTATGGATGTTGAGTATAAAACTGACCCTAATACCATGAGTGCTAAAGAGTCTACTCCCGGTGGTATGCCAGCACGTCGTGTAAGCGCGGGTGACCCAGCAAACACTAACATTAACAAACATGGTGAAATTAAAATCCGTGGTACAGGTGCAGCTACTAAAGGTGTGATGGCTCGTGGCCCAATGGGTTAAGTTTACAGTGACCTAGGAATAAGTTTACAATGGACTACACAGAGTTATCTGAGGCTATAAAAAGCTATACCCAAAATTACGAAACTACTTTCGTAAATAATATCTCTACGTTTGTTCAACAGGCGGAAAACCGAATATACAAAACGGTACTGTTTCCGGTGTTACGTAAAAACGTTACAGCAGCATTTACTCCGGGGTTTAAATACCTATCTTGCCCTAATGATTTTTTAGCCGTATTTTCATTAGCGTCTATTGATTTAGATAATAACTACGAGTATTTGCTGAATAAAGACGTTAACTTTTTACGTGCGGCTTACCCAAATCCTAATGATACAGGTTTGCCACAGTATTACTCTTTGTTTGGGCCTACTATTACTTCTGGGGCTATTACAAACGACTTAAGTTTTATTATTGCCCCTACACCAGATATTGCGTATGACGTAGAGTTGCATTACTATTATTACCCCGAATCAATTGTGCAAAGTAGGATTGCCACAAGTACAGTAAATAGTCCCGGGGATTTTAATTATATTAACGGCGTTTACTATGACGTCCCATTAACATTGGGTTCAGGTTTTGGGGCACGCGCAACCATTACAGTTGCTGGAAATTTTGTTGAGTCTGCAACTATAACAAACCCGGGTTCGTATTATGTTGTGGGGGATATTTTGTCAGCACCTCCAAATCTTTCAGGAAATGGGTCAAATTTTCAATTAACGGTGTTAAGTGTAAATAATCCTACTGGTACTTCATGGGTCGGTAATAATTATTCTCCTGTGTTGCTTTACGGTTGTTTGGTTGAAGCGTACACATTCATGAAAGGTGAGGCTGATATGGTGGCACAATACGAAAAGAAATACCAAGATGCGTTGGCACAACTTATTCGTTTGGGCAGTGCTATGGAACATGGTGATGCGTATCGTAAAGGGGAGGCAGTTCGATAATGGCTATTCAACAAGGTCTGACAAACAGTTTTAAAAATGACATGTTCCAAGCAGGGCAAAATATTATTACAGATACTTTAAAGATGTCCCTGTATACATCTTTTGCATCAATTGGGTCGGCGACTACGGCTTATACAACCGAGGGCGAAATAACATCTTTTGGAACAGGGTATACGACAGGTGGCAATCTCGTAACAGGTGCAACAATAAGCACAGATACAACCACAGGAACTGTGTACGTTAGTTTTAATAATGTGTCTTGGCCTAACGCTAGCTTTACCGCCCGAGGCGCTTTGATATACAACACAAGCAGCGGCAATAAGTCCGTGCTAGTACTGGATTTTGGCGCAGACAAATCATTTAATGCAATTAATAACACCGTGACTATGCCGGTTAATTCAGCAACAACGGCTTTAATTCGCTTACCATAGGAGGTAAAATGGCAATTGTAACTACCACAAAAGGCGAGATGGATGATTCCCTTTTGGAAAAACGCGAAGGCGTAAACGAAAACGCCCACGAATGCGCCGAGTGGGTTGAGTATTGGTTAGATGGGGAATTAGTTCATCGTTCCGTGCATTTGACGTTAAAGAAATTTACAATAACTGGCGAAGCTGTCGCCGCAGAATTTAGTTAAGGGGTAAGAAATGGCAAACACACAGGCGATGTGCGCTTCGTTTAAAAGCGAATTAATGTTTGGCTACCACCAGTTTGGTCAGCCTACTTTAACTTCCCGCACCAGTTTAACTTCACCAACCAATGACACGTTTAAAGCGGCTTTGTACCTCGCGTCCGCTACGCTAAACGTTAGCACTACAGCGTTTACTACAACAGGCGAAGTCACAGGTACTAACTATACAACCGGCGGGGTAACAGTAACTAACGCAACTGTTCCAGCAAATACATTTACTACTGCGTCATCGTTTGTATCTAGTGCTGCTTACTGGACACCTTCCGCAAACATTACGTATACAAACGTGTCATTAGCAACAGCGTTTGATAGCGTGTTAATTTATAACAATACTCAAGGTAACCGCGCTGTTAGCGTCCATACGTTCGGTGCGCAAACAATTACCGCGGGTACTTTGACGCTTACAATGCCAACTAATACAGCTACTTATTCCAGTACGTCTGCGCTTATCGGCATCCTTTAATTTAATTAAACGGGGGCGGTTGTCATGTTTGGCTCGTCCGCATTTTCGGCTGCTCCGTTTGCCTCGTTATTAGCAACTGATAACACTTTAAGCGGTGTTATTGGCACGGGCACGGTTGGAACCACAACCTTCTCGGTATCTCTAGCTTTATCCGGCGTTTCCGCTGGAAGTGTAGTTGGTACAGTAACAGGCCAAATATCCGAATCTGAAAACGACGTAACAGGTACCGGGTTTGTAGGAACCACAACTCCCTCGCTATCTTTAACTTTATCCGGCGTAACCCCCACAGGTGCGGTTGGTACAGTAACCCCTACACAAGCTTTATCCATAAACGGAGTTGCTGCTACAGGTGCAGTTGGTACAACCACAGAAATAAATACTTTTGCCCTATCTAGTGTAGCAAATCAATCAGCACCGTATTATGGCTGGGCTACATTTGCAGACGTCCCATTTGCGGTTTTAGCACCAAATGACACCCAAATTATAGGCGGCGTTGTTGGAACCATAACAGGAACAAATACCTTAGCTTTATCTGGGGTTGCTGGTACAGGTGCAGTTGGTACAACTACAGAAATAAATACTTTCACCTTATCTGGTGTTGCTGGTACAGGTGCGGTTGGAATTGTAGATCCTACACAAGCGCTATCCGGTGTTGCTGGTACAGGTTCGATTGGAACCATAACAGGAACAAATACCTTAGCTTTATCTGGGGTTGCTGCTACAGGTGCAGTTGGTACAACCACAGAAATAAATACTTTTGCCCTATCTAGTGTAGCAAATCAATCAGCACCGTATTATGGCTGGGCTACATTTGCAGACGTCCCATTTGCGGTTTTAGCACCAAATGACACCCAAATTATAGGCGGCGTTGTTGGAACCATAACAGGAACAAATACCTTAGCTTTATCTGGGGTTGCTGGTACAGGTTCGGTTAGGGATGCAGGACTTAGTAGATTGTCTGCCCTGCTAGGTGTTACAGCCACTGGCACAACAGGTACTATTTCAGTAGCCCCATTTTGGAAAACTATTAACACTGCTCAAAATGCAAATTGGACACCTCCTAACACAAATTCTGGAAATAGTTGGAGTACAATAGATAGTAATTCAAATGCCCAATGGGCTACTATTGTCAACTCCGATGGAAACAATTGGAATGTAGTTGACAATTCTCAAACCGCCGATTGGCAACTTATACCTACTGAGGGCATATAATGGCGTTAGTCTTAGCAGATCGCGTGCAACAAACAGGCACGGCAAATACAACCGTAAGTTTTACGCTTTCCGGTTCAGTTACAGGGTATCAGTCCTTTTCGGTTATTGGTAACACTAACACCACTTACTATGCAGCTACTGATACATCTGGTAACTGGGAAGCGGGGCTTGGCACATACTCAACTACTGGCCCTACATTAACACGTACAACTATTTTATCGTCGAGCAATTCTGGTTCTGCCGTAACTTTTTCAGGTACGGTTACTGTGTTTGTTACGTATCCATCGTCCCGCGCTGCTTATCTTAGTAGTGACGGCACTACGCTTCAACCCCTGTTACGTATTGACCCTAGAATCGCCAGTACAACAACAGCTACAAGTTTAACGCCAAGCGTAGCTACTGCGGATATTTATGCTTACACGGCACTCGCATCTGCGTTAACAATCAACGCTCCGGGGGGAACCCCTCTTAACGGCGATAAATTAATATTTAGAATTTTAGACAACGGCACTGCCCGTGGTTTAACTTGGGCTACTGGTACAGGGGGATTTTTCGAAGTTGGCACTGCTTTGCCATCAACTACTGTAGCCAATAAAACCACTTACGTTGGGTGCGTGTATAACGCATATGGCACTAATGGCACCGATCCTAGATGGGATGTGATTGCTGTAACAACACAAGCATAATGGTGAATGTATGAAAATAGATTTTTCTTTTGACACACAATACGGCACGTTTTCCGATGCAATTGTTTTGCCAGACAACCACAATTTATCTGATGCTGAAATTGACGCAATGAAGCAGCAACGTCTGAATGATTGGATTGCTGTTGTTAGTGCCCCAAGCGTAGAGGAATAAAATGGCAGACCGTTATTGGGTAGGTGGAACGGGTACATGGGACGGCGCAAGCACAGCCAACTGGTCTACCGCTACCGGATTATCTTTTACTGCAAGCTGTACTGGTACGGCTTTAACTACTACTGGTAACCCAGCTCTTGTGGCTGGCATGACTGTCTGGTCAAGTACATTTGTCAGTCTTGGAACAATCGTAAGCGGTAGTCTTAACTCATGGATAGTTACTATTGGAGGCACTTACGCTTCTCAAGGTATGAGTGCGGCTACCGTTGGAGCTTCTGTACCTACCGCTGCTGATAATGTATTTTTTGATGCGAACTCAAATAGCAGCACAACCGCATTCACAGTCACGATGGCAACTACGCCTCGTCTATGTAACGATTTCACTGCGTCTGGTCTTGATGGAACAATGACACTAGCTGGGACATCTATTGGTCTGACGGTCAGCGGTAGTTTAACTTTTCAAGCAACAAACTTTACTCGATCATATACAGGCACTACAACATTTAACGCTACAACTACAGGTAAAACTGTAACTACTAACGGTGTTACCTTTGGATCGGGAGGTGTTACATTTGACGGTGTCGGCGGTGCGTGGACATTAGGTTCTGCTATTAGTTCTGGAGGTCCATTAACTTTAACTAACGGAACATTTAATACTTCGGCTAGTAATTACAACGTAACCGCTATTTCTTTTCAATCTAACAACTCTAATACAAGAGTTATTACTTTAAATGGTTCCCAACTAACATTTTCAGCCAGCGGAATTGGTGGTGCTTGGAATATTACTACTTCTACAAATGCTACATTAAACGCTGGATCATCAACTATTAGTTTAAGCACGATAGACGGTTATTTTTATGGTGGTGGTCTTACTTATAACACTGTATCTTTTACAGACACCACGTCTAGTTTAACTAGTGCAGTCGCAAGAGTTATTGCTGGATCAAATACATTTGCTAATTTAACCGTTGCAGCACCTGCTGCTGCTACAGGCGGTATTAGCGTTATTCAAATAAATGCTAATCAAACTATTACTGGGACTTTGACTGCTACTGGTTCTAATGGAAACCAAAGGATTTTTATTCGTTCCGATACTATGGGAACTTCAAGGACGTTAACTTGTGCGGCTGTTGCTGCAATAAGTGATGTTGATTTTCGAGACATTACAATCGCTGGTGCAGTAGGCACATTATCTGGCACTCGCCTTGGTGACTGTGGTGGAAATAGCAATATTACATTTGATGCGGGAACTACTAAATATTGGAATTTAGTAGCCGGTGGTAACTGGAGTGCTACAGCGTGGGCCACAAGTTCGGGGGGTGCTGTAGCAAATACTAATTTTCCGTTACCGCAAGATACCGCTATTATTGAAGACACAGGCTTAACAGCAGGAAATACTATTACTTTAAATGTAGCGTTTTGGAACATTGGAACGTTTACAACTGCTACTCGTAGCACTGCAATGACGTTTGCTACTGGTACATTTAGACCAATATTTTATGGTAATTTTACTTATAGTTCTAGCGTAACACCAACAGGAACAGGAATAATTACATTTTCAAACAGGTCAACAAAAACAATTAATTCTGGAAATGTAACTTTTACTCAGCCTATAACAATTGATGCGCCTAGTGGTGGGATTCAACTTTTAACTAATAATTTAACTTTAGGTTCTACATTAACAACTACTCTTAACAACGGAACTTTAGACTTAAATGGCTTAGTTTTTAGCTCAGGTTTATTTTCAACTGCTACAGGGACTAAAAATATTACATTTAATGGCGGCACATTTACAATTTCTGGTACTTCAGCAACCGCTTGGAATAATGCTGTGCCTACTGGATTTACAACTACGGCGGGTACAGGTACTGGCAGTATTTCAATGACTTCAGCAAGCGCTAAAACATTTGTAGGTGGGGGATCAACATACAACTGCACGTTGAACCAAGGTGGTGCTGGTACGCTAACGATTACTGGAGCTAACACATTTAGTAATATTACTAATACAGTGCAACCAGCTCAAATTACTTTTCCTGCTAGTACAACAACCACGTTTACTAATTTTTCATTATCTGGAACAGCGGGTAATTTAATTACCTTACGTAGTTCATCATCTGGCACTCGATTTACGTTGTCTAAGTCAACTGGTGTTGTATCTACATCTTATTTAAATATTCAAGATAGTACTGCTACAGGCGGGGCGTATTGGAGAGCGTTTACAAGTAACGGGAATGTAAATTCAGGAAATAATTCTGGATGGCTTTTTTCTCCCGGTAATGGAAATTTTTTAATGTTATTTATGTAGGGCTAAAAAATAATGCTTACACTACTTTCAACGTTTCTATCGTTCTTGATGGGCGGTTTGCCTAAACTATTAGACGCTTTCCAAGATCGTGCGGATAAGAAACATGAAATTCAATTAGCGCAAATGCAAACTGAACGGGAGTTACAACTACTCCAAGCCGGGTACGTAGCACAACAACATATAGAAGAAATTAAGTTAGACGAGATCAAGACCCAGACACAATCTGCGGAGAAAGTCTCGCTAATCGACGCACAAAAAGCGGAGATGAATGCAATCTACGCCCATGATACCGCAATCGGTCAGGGTGCTAGTCAGTGGATGGTTAACTACCGCACGGGTGTACGCCCTACTATTACGTATGGTTTCTTTGGTTTGCTAATGTTAGTAGAAATTGGCTTGTTTTTGTACGGCTGGAACCGTGGGGTGGAGTTTAAAGATTTGGCTAACCAGCTTTGGGATGACGAGACTCAGGCGCTGTTCGCTGCAATAATCAGCTTTCATTTCGGTGGTCGTGCGTTCGGAAAATGATTAGCAAAAAAGCACTTGATATGATTAAGCATCATGAAGGTACGAAATTAAAACCATATCGGTGCCCTGCTGCCCTGCACACAATCGGCGTGGGGCATGTACTTTATCCAGAGCAAGCCAAGCTCACTATGGAAGACCGGATTAAATACCCGATTAGACCGGAAGATAACCGCTTGTTTACAATGGAAGAAGTCGATGCCATACTTGCAAAAGACCTTGAGAAGTTTGAATCAGGAGTTCTTAAATATTGCCCTAACGCTGGTTCTCGCCAAGGCTGGATGGACAGTCTGGTCAGCTTTAGTTTTAACTTAGGCTTAGGAACACTGCAACGCAGCACTCTGCGACAAAAGCATAACCGGGGCGACTATACTGGTGCCGCCGAAGAATTTTTAAAGTATTGCAAAGCCGGTGGTAAAGTCTTAAGAGGACTTGAGAACCGTCGCAAAGACGAACGCGCAATCTATTTAGGAAACTAACATGTCCAGCTCATTTTCCCCCGATTTACGTATTGAACTTATTGGTAACGGCGAACAGTCAGGTACTTGGGGTTCAACGACCAATAATAACTTTCAGTATGTGCTTGAAGAAGCAATTGCAAAGACAGCTATTGTAACTACCACCAACGTAAACCAAGCATTAACAGTACAGTATGGTGCTGTAAGCGACGAAGCTCGGTGTGCGGCTCTTGACTTAAATTACTCTGGCGTTACGCCTACGGGAGCAAATTACAACGTTTATGCGCCCCCTGTACCAAAATTATATGCTGTAAAAAATTCACACCCAAATTATAGCTGCACAATTTACGCAAGTATTGATACGGATCACCCTTTAATCGCGGGTGGAGCGGGAGTTACTATACCACCGCTTGGTTCTGTTTTAGTGCGGTGCGACGGTATAACATTAAGCATAGTTGAGCAACTTAACTATGTAGCCGGTACGTTTGGGGTAGGAGGCGCGGTTAATTTTTCTGGTAGTACTACTATTGGTGGCGCACGTTTATCTGCAACTTATTCTCAAGGCACTGCTGTAGCGCCAAGCACTACATCTGTAGCTACTTTTACAGTTTCTAATAGCTATATATCGGGGGTAACCCAAGTCTATATTGCTACTGCTTCTGGGGCGTTTCCATCCGGTATTTACACGGTTACTACCGGAGGGGGTAGTGCGGTGGGGCCTAACTTTACTATTACTACACAGGCACCTGCTTTAGCTATATCTGGTACGGCACTTGTTACGGACGATGTAATAACAATAAACGGCGCTATTGGCGCGGGCGTAATAATTGACGGTAGTAGCACAATACCTGCACTGCGTGTAACCCAAACCGGTGTTGGAAATGCATTACTTGTAGACGATGCCACTAATCCAGATAGTACGCCGTTTGTGATAGATGCTGACGGGCGTATTATTACTGGTGCTACGGCTTCAATATCTGGTTTTTCTGCAAGTAACACCGGAATTCCGCGTATACAAGAACTTGGCACAGATGCTAACAGCGCAGCATTGGGGTTAGCATTATTTGGTACCGCGCAAATAAGCCAAATAGGTCCGTCGCTAGAATTAGCAAGATCATATGCAACATCAGGGGTAGGATCGTTTGCCTCAGTACCTGCTGGAGCTTTGTTAGGTACAGTTAATTTTTCCGGCGCAAATGGTAGCCAGTTTCAACCTGCTGCGACTATTCGTGGGGTTGCAAATGGCGCTATAAATTCAACTAGTGCGCCGGGGTATCTCTCAATTAGCACCATACCTGCGCTATCAACTACTTTAGTTGAAGCACTTCGTGTTAATAGTGACGGCAACATTATTGTTGGTGCTGGTGAAGCATCCGGGGCTACTACAGGAAATACTGTTCGTGGTCCTAACCGTACTGGCAATGATGTGGCTGGTGTAAATCTTACTATTGCAGCGGGTAATGGCACCGGATCAGCTAGTTCTGGCAGCATAGTATTACAAACAGCCCCTTCCGGCGGCACCGCAGGTGCAACTGCTCCAACAATGGTTGATCGTATAACAGTTGCGCCAAGTGGTCTGTTGTCTGCTAAGTACGGCACGATGGGCACTACTACACTACCCTCAGAAGCTTTATATCGTTTAGGTGCAAACTACACCCCCGGGGCAAGTGCTTCGCCAATATCTTTGTTTGGTGTGGGGATACCTGTAGCGGCAAACACTACGTATGAAATATACATGTCGTTTATTTTGTCAAAAACTTCGGGCGCTGTTACACATTCAATATGGTTGTCGCTTGATGCAGGAGCCGGCGTTATTGGTAATGTAAACTATTGGGTTAATGGGTATTACGATGTAAGTACAGGTACCGCACTTACTACTGGACCTACTGCGGCAATAACGGCGGGTGCTGCTGGCAGTCTTTTTGGTCTTATATCATCTGCGGCTTCAACATTGACGACACCTTCAATGGCGAGTACAAATACAAATAATATATTACAAGCTAGAATTATTGGAACAATTACGTTTACTACAGCAGGGATATTTACGCCAAAGTATTTAACATCTAGCTCAACAACAGCTGCTACTGGGGTATCCACAGTAGGTTCTTACTCAACGTTAGCAGGATCATACATAAAAATTCGTGCTTTAAGTACGGCTACTACGCCGGCTATTAACGTCGGTGGTTGGGCCTAAGGAGTAAACCGTGCCTTTACAAAAACTCCAATTTCGTCCGGGCGTTAACCGCGAAGGTACTACACTTGCCAACGAAGGCGGTTGGTTTGAGTCAGACAAGGTGCGGTTTCGTTCTGGTTACCCTGAAAAGATTGGTGGTTGGTCAATAGTTGATAACGCATCTAATGCAGATGGTACGTATTCTAATTTTGTAGGTGTCGCACGGTCTTTGTGGAATTGGGCTACGCTCCAAAATGTTATTTTGTTGGGGCTTGGTACTAACTTAAAATTTTACATATTCTACGGCGGCACGTACTACGATATTACGCCTATTAGAAGTACCACTGCGGCTGGGGATGTAACTTTTGAAGTTACTGACGGCTCGCCTACTATCACAATTACCGATACACTTTTTAATGGGGAGACGGGAGATTTTGTTACGTTTAGCGGAGCTAAAGCATTAAGCACTCAAACATACACTGCAAATGCCGGAACAGACAGGCTTACGTATACAACAGCGCTTACCGCTGGCACTACTATTCAACTATTTACTACTGGCACTACACCGTTAGGGTTGAACACTAATACTACTTATTATGTAAGAGATGTTGTAGGGCTTACATGTAAATTAGCGTTAACTTCTGGCGGCACAGCCATTAACATTATTAGTGCCGGAACCGGAACACAAACATTTGCTAGAACAGACGGTATAACCGCCGCTGTTTTAAATCAACAATACCAAATAACCGCTACTGGACTAAACACTTATACCGTTCAAGCTCGTGCAGCGGGCACCTCTGTGGAATTTCCGGGGGCACTTGTTTTAGCAACTGCTTATGATACCGGAAATGGTGGGGCGGCTACCGTTGGTAAGTATGCGCTTTCACAAGGTTCTGCTATTGCTACGTATGGTACTGGTTGGGGCGCGGGGCCTTGGAATGCTGGATCGTCAAGTGATTTGTGGGCGCATGGTTGGGGTACAGCTTATACAGCAGGTGTATCAGGTCTTGGTGCACAAATGCGTTTATGGAGTCAAGCAAACTTTGGGCAGCAATTACTTTTTGCCCCAAGGGGCGAATCTATTTATTATTGGAATCCCGGGTCAAACACCACGCCAACTTTTACTAACAACCCCGGTGTAGCTCTTACTTCTAATAATACAACTCAATGCCCTTCGCAGGTGTATCAAGTAATGGTGTCGGACGCTACACGTATTGTCATCGCGCTAGGTTGTAATAACTTCACTGCTACTTTAGGCGGGGATGGCGCTTTTGATCCTTTGCTTATTCGTTGGTCTACCAATGAAGATTATACGGTGTGGTCACCAGCAGTAACAAATCAAGCGGGTAGTTATCGTTTATCTCGTGGGTCTCAAATTATTGGTGGGCTACAGACACGACAAGAAATTCTAGTGTGGACAGATTCCGCGCTTTATTCAATGCAGTATTTGGGACCACCATATGTGTTTAGCTTTACTATTCTAGCGGACAACATATCCATCATTTCTCCTAACGCTATGGCAACGGCTAATGGTGTTACGTATTGGATGGGGCAAGATAAATTTTATGTTCATTCAGGGCGAACTGAAACGTTGCCATGTGCCGTGCGTTCTTACATATTTAACGACATTAACCGAGACCAAGCGTTGCAAATTACATGTGGCACTAATGAAGGATTTAGTGAAGTATGGTGGTTTTATTGTTCTGCTAATAGTACTAACATTGACCGCTACGTTATCTTTAATTACCTTGATCGTGTTTGGTATTACGGCAATTTAAACCGTACTGCTTGGTTAGACAGCCCTTTACGCCAATATCCACAAGCCACTACAAGTGTGCAATGGGCTACACTGTTAGAAGACATTGATGATGTAACAACAACCATACGGGTAACTGATACAGGAAGTTTTCCTAACTATGGCGTTTTACAAATAGATAATGAATTAATTACTTACGCTGCTAAAACTTCGGTAAATTTTTTAAACTGCACTCGAGGGGCTACTGTAGGAAATAAAAATTCTACTGCTACTAGTCATATTGCAAATAGTTACGTTAAATTATATGCATCTAATGTATTAGTGTTTCATGAATCTATTGTTGATGACGGCACAACTAACCCTCCTTCGCCTATTCCATCGTATGTGCAATCATCAGATTTTGATATTGGGGATGGATATAACTATGGGTTTGTGTGGCAGATTATTCCGGATATAACTTTTGATGGGTCAACTACTTCAGCCCCTGCTGTGCCGAATGTAACGTTTACAATTCGTCCAAGGCAAAACCCCGGTTCTAACTACAGTGTGGCGACCTCACCGAATGTTGCGGCGAATGAAACTTATGCACAAAAAAATACGTATAACGTGCAACTGTTTACTGAGATTGTGTATACCCGCGCTCGGGGCCGTCAATTAGCATTTAGAGTTGACTGCAACACTATTGGCACTCAATGGCAGTTAGGTGTACCCCGTCTTAATGTTCGTCCTGATGGTCGGAGATAATTATGACTGGGGTTATTTTAACTAAAGAAACAACACTTACGCGGGTTAAAGCCCCCTCGTTACCGATTGCAACTGCTGACTACCAACAAAAATATGTTGACGATTTAAATAATATCTTGCGTTTGTATTTTACTCAGATTGATAATTTTATAAATCAATTAACGCTAGGTGGCGTTTATGTAGTGGCTAAATTACCGAGTGCCGCCGATGTTGAAGTAGGGGCAAGAGCCTTTGTTACAGATTCGTCTGTGTCTACATTTGGGTCTACCGTAACAGGGGGCGGCTCTACAAAAGTGCCTGTGTATTCAGATGGTACTAATTGGAAAGTTGGGTAATGATCCTCCAGAACTACGCTATATGTTACCATTGACAAAATTTTTTAAAGGTGCTTTATGAGTTTGCACACCCTAGCTAACCATGTTCAAAACGCCGGTCGCGGCGAAGATAAGGTGCTCGTCCACATGACACCGGGCGAGGTTCATGGTTTGCAGACGTTAGCAAAAGCACATGGGGGTTCTCTTACCATTAACCCTGAAACAGGATTAGCTGAAGCGGGGTTCTTGTCGTCTATTCTACCTATGGTTGCGGGGCTTGGCCTTTCTATGATACCCGGTGTTGGGCCTTTAATGGCTGCTGGTATTGTGGGGGGTGGATACGGATTAGCTAAAGGTAGTTTAAAAGAAGGTCTGATGGCGGGACTTGGTGCTTATGGTGGTGCTGGATTAGGTGCGGGTCTTGGAGCGGCAGGGATTGATGCGGCGGGGGCTAGTGTAGCTGCTCCTACTTTAGGTGAGAATACTGTTGCAAATGCCCAAGCTTTAGATTCATATGTTCCTCAAGTTCAAGCAGCGCAAACAGCGGCGGCGGCGTCCCCATTTTCAACTGCGGCAAAAGGATTAAGCGCGTTAGGTACTGAAGCTGGTCGCTCGGCTTTTATGAGTGGTATGCCTTCATATTCCGGTGTAGCTGCGGGTTCAAGTTTACTTAAGGCACTAACTCCTGAAAATACCCGTTTGGGTGGCGGAGAGCAAAAAGCATTAATACGCCCTTATATGTTTGAGCGTACACAAAACCCAGAAGCATATACGCCTAGCCCTACTGCTTATTCAGGCCAACCATTTAATTCCAAAGAAAACCTTTACTTTAACGATAAATTTACCGCGTTAGATCCTTATAGAGCACCGGGGCCTGAGTATAAAGCGGAGGGTGGGCTAACAAATCTAGCGGTAGGTGGCCCTGTTGAAGAAATGTCCGCACAGAATGCGATAGGTGATAACGCCATGTACCCACAAGCTGGTATGCAAACAGCTACATACTCTAATCCAATGATGGCGCAACAGCCAATGTCTAACAATGTAGTTAGTCAAAGTGTAGATACTAAAGTTGATCCATATACAGGCGAAGAAAAATTAGCTAATGGTGGGAGCGTAAGCCCAAATGGTAAAGGCGTTGGTGGCTCAGGTTTAGGGGGAATGGGTAGCCCAATTATAAAAGCCCTTCAAAGCACAAACGAAGGGTATACGTACGATTACAACCCAGATACACAACAATTTACACAATTGTCTGCACCGCAGCTAATGCCACAACAACCAGAATTTAATGGGCTTAGTGGTATGGGGCTTGGTGGTATGAACAGCCCAATTATAAAAGCTCTTCAAAACGCAAACAATCAAAGTTATAGTTACGACTACAACCCAAACACACAGCAGTTTACGCAAATTAAAGGCCCCGGTGTTCGAGGTATGGCTGCTGGCGGTATAACTAATTTAGGAGACTACTCAGATGGAGGCCGTTTATTGAGAGGACCCGGCGATGGCGTATCTGATTCTATCCCTGCTTCTATTGGCAATCGTCAACCCGCTCGTCTTGCTGATGGCGAATTCGTTATACCTGCCCGGATTGTGTCAGAAATTGGCAATGGTTCCACCGAAGCTGGTGCTCGTAAGTTGTACGCAATGATGGACCGTGTACAAGGTGCGCGTGAAAAAAGTATAGGTAAGAACAAAGTTGCTGTTAATAGCAAAGCAGACCGCCTCTTACCAGCATGATAGAAGTATCCGCGGTTCCTTTAGAGTACGTAAATACGTGCTGGCCTAAAATTGAAAGTTTCTTGGCAGACGCGGCGGACTACACGTATGGTCGATTTACCGCAGGCAACATCTATGATCGCGTAGTAGAAGACGGGTATCAATTGTGGATTGCGTTTGATGAAGACGTAATAAAAGGCGCAGTGATAACAAATGTAGCAACGTACCCACAACGAAAAATTCTAGCCATGCCCTACTGTGGTGGAGTTGAATTAGCCACATGGAAAGACCTGATGTTGGCGCTGCTTCGTAGATACGCCGCTGATGTTGGTTGTGATGCAATTGAAGCGACTGCCCGTAAAGGTTGGGCAAAAGTATTTAAAGACGATGGATATAAAGAACAGTGGGTAACCTTTGAGTTACCGCTACAAGGGGCAATAAATGGGTAAAGACTCGCCAGCAGCACCATCAACACCAACCAATCAAACGGTAACCAATACTAGTATTCCTGAATACGCAAGGCCGTATGTCGAACGTATGCTGGGTAAGGCTGAAGCGTTATCAAATACCCCATACCAATCGTATGGTGGGGAACGTATTGCTGGGTTTAATGACCTACAAAAGCAAGCGTTTGGTGAAGCTCAAAATTTAGGCCCTGCGCAGCAAATTGGTTATGGCACACAGCTAGCAGGGGCAGCAGGGTTAGGCTCGTTACAAGCGGGCCAGAATTATCAGAACATGGCAACAGACCCAAATGCTACTAAAGCGTATATGTCGCCGTATATTCAGAACGCGCTAAACCCTGCAATGAATGAAGCTCGTCGCCAATCCGACATCACCGCTAATAGAAATGCAGGGCAAGCAGTAGGTGCTGGAGCGTTTGGTGGATCGCGTTTTGGCCTTCAACAAGCGGAGAATGACCGTAACTTAGGACAATTACAAAACAATATTTATAGCACAGGGATGCAAAACGCATTTCAAAACGCTCAACAAGCACAACAGTTTGGAGCAACGCTAGGATTGCAAGGTTATGGTCAAGGGCTACAAGCTGCTAATACTATGGGTCAACTAGGACAGACTCAGTTTGGTCAACAACAAGCAGCTATGCAGGCGCGTGGTCAAGCAGGTGCGCAACAACAAGGTTTAGAGCAACAAAGGCTGCAACAGCAGTATCAAGATTTTCTTACTCAGCGCGGGTATCCACAACAACAGTTGTCTTATATGTCGGACATGTTACGCGGGTTACCTTTATCTCAATCTACACAACAACAGTATCTGGCGCCACCTTCATTAACTTCACAATTGGCTGGTCTTGGGTTGGCTGGCTATGGTGCATATAAAACGTTTGGTGCAAAAAATGGTGGTCTTATGGATTTAGCTATGCAGAAATTGGAGGACTAAATGAAACCAATGTCACTTGTTTCTCCAGAAAATGTTGCCAGTGAATACGGCGGCAATAAAAAAGCAATCGCTAACGCGGCTCGTATGGGTTTGGTTGATCCTGCTGTTGCATTAATGGCGGGTATGTTTATTGACCGTATGCGTAACGCCGCAACGGAAGAACAAAAAGCCGATACTACTGTAGCGCAAGACGTGTTAGGTCTACCTACACAACCACAAGCTAAACCTCAGCAACTCGGGATTGCTGCCCCACAACCTCAACCCCAACCTCAGATGGCGCAAGGACTCCCTGCGGCACAGATGGCGGCAGCAAAACCCCAAGCCCCTACAGGTGTAGAAAGTCTCCCTGCTGGCGATGTAGGTAACTACAGCATGGCTGGTGGTGGGATTGTTGCGTTTGGTGATGGTGGAGATGTGCCGGGGTATGCTGGTAGCCCTACTTATGGTAGCGTAGTCGGCGCAATAACTGATGCTCAAGCCGTGGCTATGGGATACCCTAACGCGCAAGCTTATATGGAAGCCCAAGAAAGAAGTAATTTAGCAAAATCAATGCAAGATACTTTTAGCGCACAAGGAAGACCAGACTCTCCTGTTTTTGTAAGGCCACAAGCCGCTGCACCTGCTAATGTAAATGCGTCTGGTATACAACTTCCTAACCCTGAAGCTAATTTGGGTATTGCTTCTAAACAAGCTAGAAGTTTAATCGATATACCGACAGTAAGAACAGCGGAACAAGTTCTTGGTGAACAAGAAGCTATGAATAGAAGGTTAGGCGTCAACGAAAACATATACAAAGACCAAAAAACAGAATTAGGTAAAGACCGCGAGCAACTAAAACTTGACCGTGAAGAAGCTAAAAATATGGCTATCTTTAAAGCTGGTATGGGTATTTTAGGTGGAACATCTCCATTTGCGGCTGTAAATATTGGACAAGGCTCAACCCCTGCTATAAACGATTTAGCTTCTGAAACTAAAGATATTAAGAAAGCCGATAGAGAACTTACACGCGCTGAATTGGCGTTGGATGTATCTGAAAATAACTACAAGTTGGATAAATCTAAATCAGCCTTTAATCAAGTTGAAAAAGATACGGAGCGTAGAGATAAAGCTCAACAAAACGTTGCGTCTTTAACCGGCAACATTGCAAGCTCTTTAAATACTTTAGGAGGCTCACGGTATAGCGCAGAGGTACAAGCCGCATCTGTTGAAAAGCAAATAGCAGGACAGCTTGAACAGACTGGTATGAACAACAAATCAGCGGCTCACGTTGCAGGTATATACGTTAAAGGGTATGAAGCTTTAGAAAAACTGCGTCAACAAAGTATGCCAGATGCATTTAAACTAGCTAACAGCCCTGAAATGCAAAGCTCGATGCCAAATAGTACGTTTAAACAAAGGCTTGAAGCGGTATCACAGGCAACACACCCTAAAGATATTAAGAACGCATTACTCAATGCCACTTCACAAGTACAAAAACGTGCCGATGAAGAGTGGGCTAACTTGTCAATAACAAATAAAGAAATTAAAGCACTTAAAGATAAAGCTGCTAAAGGTGATGTTGAAGCTCAAAAGCAACTAGAAAAACGTAAATCAGATATATTTGACAGCAAACTTCAAGAGTTTTACGCTGGGTATGAAAATATGCGTACGGGTGTTGGCGGTTCCCAAGAAGATAAATTACCAACGCCTAGACCTTCGATGGCTGTTTTTATGGAAGCAGCTAGAAAAGTTAATCCTAATGCAACTGATCAAGAACTGATCGACTACTACAATACAACTTACGGACGGTAATTATGGCAATCATTGATCCCTTTGCACCTCAAAAAAGGGCAGAGAGTAATATCATTGATCCATTTGCCCCTAAAGCTCCTACAGGGATCATTGACCCATTTGCGCAGAAACCGATTAACGATACGGTAAATCCATTTGCCGATCAGCGAGCTGCCGAACCTCCAGTAGAACAATCTAATCTATGGGAGTTTCCTAAGGGGATTGTGCGTGGGGGGATTAACCTACAGAATATTCCTGCTGGGCTACAACAACGGTACTACGCGCTCGGCATGGAGGTTCCAGATACAGCCCTCAATGCATTTGACAAGATTGATGCCGGGGAGCTTAAGTCTAAGAAAGATATTAATAAATTCCTTGGTGTAAGGAGAGACCTTGCAGAGGACATAACAAGTACGCTGGAGCTAGAAAAAGGAAGAAAAGGCCCCGGGGAAGTCTTACGTTCAATTGGTCTAGCCCAAAATTATCTAAACGCATCTCCAGAAGACCGTAAGAAATTACGTGACGAAACGCAAGCCGAGCTGCAAGAAAAGTCTAAGGGTTTTGGCGAAGCGGTTGCTTATAGCGAAAGAATTAAAAAACAAGCGGCTCCATATGAATCACGCTTAAAAGATTTTACTGATATAGGTGGGGTCGGTGATGCGGCTTCGTACTTTGGAAGTAAACTCGGCGAAGCTATTCCACAAATGGTGCCAGTTATTGCTTCAGGCGTAATTGCAAGAAAGCCGGGTTTGCTTGGGACTAGTATCGGCATGGAGCTTGGCCCTGCTACGCAAGACCGAGTTGACTATATCACTAAGCAAGTACAGAACGAGCCTGACCCAGAAAAACGTGCTGCCGCTATTTCTCAATATGTTCGTGACACAAAAGATGTTACGTTGACTGCGGCTACTGTAAGCGGATTGTTTGACGCTGTTCTCGGCCCTGAAGCCGACATTGCTAAACGCATGTTGTCCGGAGAATTACGCCAACAAACCCGTAAAGAAATTTTAAGCGCGATTCCAAAAGTTGCAGCAAAAAGTGGGGCACAAGAATTCTTAACTGGTGGTTTGCAAGAGACCGTAATGATTAATGCCGAGCGTATGCTTGGCGAACAGACCGGTGATGCGTTCACCAAAGAAAATATCATACGTGTTGTTGACTCTGCGTTGTCAGAGGCTATTGGCGGTTTTGGTATGTCCACCACAATTGAGGGTGCGCGGGCGCTAGGAGCTAAAAAGAATATTGCGGAAACGAATACTCCTGAAGGCCAAGCAATCCGCAATCTTGATGCGCTTGCAGAAAGAGAAGAAACCGCAGGGACTACTACACAAGCTACACCACCTGCCGCTACAGCACGCACTTTAGAAAATCTAACTGAAGAAGAAGTTAGCGAGATACAGCGTCGGCTGTATGCAGAACTTGGTCGCCCTGCAAATGAGCAAGAGCTTATGGGGGCGTTTAATAATTACATTGAAGAACAAAATACAAACGCTGGAATTGAGTCTGAGGCTAATGTTACTGGCGGTTTAGATGTTGGTTTTGGGTTTGAGAACGCAGGGGTTTCTGATACCGGAACCGCTACAACATCTTTAGAAGAACAAGCAGGCGCCGCTACAGTTTCTGGAACAACGCAGCCTAGTGCATTAGCAAAAGCAAGAGCAAAACTAGCAGCGGCGGAAGCTAAAATAATGTCGGACCCCAACGCTACAGTTGAAGATTATGACGCCGCCAAAGCAGAATATGACGCGGTTGAAAACGAAGAAAAAACAAAAGTTGAACGTATTGCTTATGCAAACGCGCAATCTGCAATTGATCAAGCAAGTGGATATGACAGTATTCGAACCGCTATAGAAGCGTATCAACAGAATCTATATGATTCATTAAGTGAAGAAGGCCTTACAGACGAATTTTTATTACGCCATGCAGGTGATGTATTTGACCAAGAAATAGAAAGTTTACGTCAAACAGCGCAGCCAAAATCAGAAGAAGTATTAAACGAAGAAGAAGTAAAAGGCGGCGTAGATATAGCCGCACTTGAACAAGAAGAACTTGCTCGACATGATGCAGTAAGAAGTATTGTAGAACAGCAAAAGGCTTTACTAACTAAAGCTGGTCGCATCCCAGCAAAGAATTCCCCTGCCCGTAAAAAGTATGAAGAGCTAGAACAGCAGCGCGTAGAAGCGCATTGGAATTGGGTTGCGTCTGAGAAAAAATTGATGGGCGCTAAAGCCGCTGCCAAGCCAGCCGCACCCGCAGAAGTCACTGACATACAAGAAGCAGAAAGAATAGCAGATAAATTATTTGATGAAGACCTTGCTGCTGCTTGGAACAATTTACGAAATGCTCCTGAAGAGCGACGCGAACAATACCAGCAAGAATACGACGAAGTAAATGATAGATGGCAAGCAGCGTCAGATAGAGTTAACGAGCTACGTGAAACTAAAAACGTACCATCAAAACCAGTTTTTGCTTTACCTGAAAGCTATGCTCACGGTACAGACTATTTAACCTCACAAAAAATTATTCGTGAAGGCCGACTTGTTCCTAATGCTGGCAAGCGGATGTACTCCTATTCTCAGTTTGGTAGAAAAGCTGTATACCTAACCGATAGAAATGGTTGGTGGTTGGATGCAGAAAGAGCCGCAAATGGTCGAGCTGTTCCGTATGATGCTTCGGTGCCTTTTAAGATTGATCCAAAAGCTAATATTAGAGAAGTAAACTCTAAAGCCGAATTAGATGCTATCGCCCGTGAAATCGGCGAAAAGAATAGCGGCGATATGATGCGCAAGTTAGATGTAGAGGATTTAGATTATGAACAAGAAGCGCGAGAAGTAAAAAACCTTTCGTTTAAAGAATTTGTTAAACGAGAAGTAAAGGGGAAACGTGAACTCTTACAAAAATATGAAATCCCTGAAGCAAACACAGTAGTTGATATTGCCAGTTGGGCAGCACATGACGCTAAAGAAAGACCAGAGTTTGCGCAAAGTGAGCAAGAGCTTTTAGAAATGTTGAAAAGGCAATATGATTTTCTTCAAAACTATGAATCGCGATATAAGGAAGCTGATGAAATAACTAAAAAACTTTTAGCTGCTGGTATTGATGGTATCTACATTGGCCCTAACTTTGAAGTTGTTAATGAGAACGAGTATAGAGAGTTTGATAAAGTGTTGGATAAATTCCAACAAGATATGCCTGATGCGGCCCCACAGGAAGTTTATGCTGCTGCTACTGAAGAGTATAAGAAAACAAACCCTACATTCTTTGATCGCGGAGACAATAACGTCGCATCGGATCAACTTGCCCTTTTCCGACCAGAACTTGCAATAGTAGATAGAGCACGTCTTGCCGCAACCAAACCGGGGAAGCCAGCATTAGCATCTGATACCGCGGGTGACTTTGGGCAACAACCCGGGGAGACAATAGAGCAATACCGAGAGCGAATAATAACTGGGCCGAATTCAAGGCTTGACCCAAATATTGTTGAGTTAATTCGTAACAACGACATCAATGGCGCATTGAATGCGGTAGCTGCAAAGTTTTCTGTTGGTAAACAGATTCGTGGTTTCTATGGTGATCTAGCTATTAGGTTAGCGGAACTTAATCTTCCTACAGAAATACGTATTGGTGACCAACGTAATCTAACCCGCCGTTCAATTGATCAAACTACTTCTGGGCAACAGGTACGTTTGTTTGCGTACTTACGTACTAAGCAACCATATTTCTTTGATAAATATTTTAAAGAGTATTACAAAGATAATGCTTTAGAAACGGTTCATACTGGGCTATTAGATTTACGACAGTTTCTATCCTTACACGACATTAAAAAAATAATTGGCCCGGTGCTAAATGAATTTAACAATGTGTTTGATGCGTATGAAGACAATATGCCGGGAATGTATGCTTTAGGAGCGTACTATTCTAATTTTGATGCTATAAATTTAAATGAAAATAAAGGGCTTAGTTATCATACTTTCCTACATGAAGTAGTTCATGCTGCCACTGAAATACTTTTACAAACACCATCAGACCAAAGAACCCCTGAGCAAAACGCCGCTATAGAAGAACTACAAAAACTATACGACGTTGCTGTAGCTAACATTAAAGTAAACGAATATGGTTTAGATAGCCTTTCCGAATTTATTGCCGAAGTATATACCAACCAAAGATTCCGAAATAGACTTAAAGGCATTCCTTACGCGCCAGCAAAAACAAATATGCTTACGCGGTTTATTCAAACCGTTATGAAGTTAGTAGGTATGGATAACGTTGCGGGCCGTGCAATGGTTGAAGCGGAAAAATTATTTAACACAGCGCGTCCATACAATCTCGTTTCGGCTGGCCCACGATTTGCTCAAGGTAAGAAACGAGGTAGACGTGTACGTGGCCCTATAACCACTCCTAGCAGTTATCGCGATGCAGAGAGTCAGCAAGGTTCAATTTTGCAGACTATGAAAGATGCATACAACGGTCGTATGGAGTGGAAAGATGCTATAAAAATTATTGGCCCTGCGCTATGGGATTCTAAAAATACTTTAATGCGGCAAGTAACTCTTCCGGTGCTTAACCTAACGCATCTTGAAGATTTAACTCGTACAAAATTTACGCAGCTTACTGGCGCTCTTGCAATCATAAGAGATATGGTTGCGTATCGTACTAAGAAATTAAACGCCGCTTCGCAGATTACAGCCGACTGGGTTAAGTTACAGAATAAGGACTTTGCGCAATCTCAGTTGATGGGTCGCATCATGATGGAAGCCACTATACGTGGTATTGACCCAGATACCGCGCCGCAGGGCACGTTGAACGCTGAATTACAAAAAGCTTGGTATACTCTTAAACCTGAGTACATAGAGATTTATCGGGACGTTCGTGACTTTTATTCTGATTCTGTTACTCAGATGGTACGCGAAATGAAACGTAGGGCATCGGCTATTCAAGACCCTGTGGCTCGCGCACAGTTAATTAAAAAAATTGATGAACAGTTTGGTCCAGATAAACTAGTTAAGCCTTACTTCCCGTTGCGTCGTTTTGGGCAACATTGGTTCCAAGTTGGTTCAGGTAACTTTAAAGAATTCTATGAGTTTGAAAATCCTGTATCCCGTGATGTTGCTATGCGTCGTCGGGCTAGAGAACTATCTAAAGGTAACGCTAAACAGAAACAACTTGCTGAGACATTACGTAAAGGTAATGGATTATCAGAACTTTATGGTAGAAACATAGGCACTACTCAAGTGCTAAAAGACGTACAAGAATTAATTGATGGAGTATCTGCTACCGACGTCGCTGATTTAAAAGATCAACTACAGGATAGCCTTAATCAGCTTGTCTATATATTGCTACCCCAGCAAAGTATGCGGAAGATGTTTATCAACCGTAAAGCAATTCAAGGTGCTAGTTCAGACATGCTTCGCGTATTTGCTACCACTGCGGTGCATAGTGCGTATCAGCAGTCTCGGTTTATGTACTCAGAAAAATTCTTACAGAACTTAAACAACGCACGGGGTGAAATCGACGGCGCTGAAAAGGCTGGTATGTTAAATACCGATCAAGCGGCGATGCATAGGGACTTTATTAATGAAGTAGAAAAACGTGTGCCTACTATTATGAGCAACGAGGATAAAAGCTTCGCTGCGCAAGTGGCAGGTAAAGCCTCAGAGATCACGTTCTACTACATGTTATCGGCTCCGTTTACCGCGATACTTAATACAATCGGCGCGGTGCAGTTGGCTATGCCGTATATCGGTGGGTCTTATGGGTACCTTAAAGCAAACACATTACTCGTTAAAAATTTAGGTAAGTATCTTGGCACGGTACCGAAACGAGTCTTTAGCCCAATTAAAAATGGAACGATTGCAGAAATAAATTTCCCATCTATTGTAGAAGGTGCAAATCTTTCGCCTTTGTTACGTCGTGCAGCGGATCGGTTTATTGATAATGGGCAGATTGATATATCGGTAACCAACGATATTATGAATTTAGGAGACCGTCCTTCACAGCTTTACACTGGCATAGGGGCTACGGTCAAAAAAACAATCTCTGGTTTATTCCATCAATCTGAACGTATGAATCGCGAGATTCTTTTGATGACTACGTTTGAGTTAGCGTACGATAAATTTTTAAATGACTATCAACGTCAACCGGGCATGGAAGGGTTACGTGGAGTTTATTTGCGGGACGCTCAAAACAATAAAATAAAAAATACTCCAGCCCAAGCATTTGAACTTGCAATTGAAGATGCTACTCGGGTAGCAGCCTTGACGTTAGGTGACTTCTCTCGGCAAATGAAAGGACGTGTTTTTGCAAACCCAGCCGGTATGGTGCTTTTGAAATTTAAACAGTATCCAATTTTGGCGATGTACGCTCTTGCACGTAATTTAGATTACGCAGTCAGACCTTACAATAAAGAAGAGCTTGATCAATACAAGAGCATGTTGGAAAACGAACTTAAAAACGCTACCGACAAAGATCAGATTATTGAACAGCGGATGGAAGAAGTTCAAGCGCAACAAAAAGCACTTGGTAAAGAGGCGCGTCGTCGGCTTGCAGGTATCCTCGGCATGACTGCTGTATTAGGTGGTCAGGCTGCGATGCCATACTTTTCTTTGGTCATTGGAAACCTCGTTAAGATGTTTGCTGGTGATGACGATGATGATTACTTTGATTGGGAAAACTGGTTTTATAACTACATGGAAACCGAGTTTGGTGGGTATCTTGGATCGATGCTTGCTAACGCAGGAGTAAAGCCAGAAACCGCAGAAAAAGTTGGGCGTACTACTGGAGAGATTGTTTCCCGTGGCGTACCCGCTGCTATGGGTATGGCGTTATCAGATCGTATTAGTTTAGATCCTAAAGCTCTTCTATGGAGAGATGGACGCTACTCCCCTGATGCCCGTGAGAGCTTTATTGAGTCCGTAATTGCTAACTCTGGCCCTGTTGTTGGTCTTGGTATGAAAGGTATAGACGCGTATCAACTTGCAACAGAGGGTCAGTATGAGCGTGCTGCCGAAGCTGCACTTCCAGCAATCGTATCCAAGCCCCTGTCTGCTGTTCGAATGGGTAAAGAAGGCGCAAAAACTAAAGGCGGGGACGTAATACTAGATGATTTCACTGCTACAGAATTAGCTATGCAAGCTATTGGCATTCAACCTGAACGGTTAGCACAGAAGCAAAAAGTTGCTATTGCAATGAAACAGAAAGAACAAAAGATTCTGGACGAGCGCAGTGCAATTATGAATAGGCTGTGGCTAGAACGAGATAATGACGATGGGTTTGACACAGCGCTTGAACGTGCAAGTGAGTTTAGTATAAAACACCCCGGCAAAGCTATTACCATAAAAAACATCAAGGAATCTTTTAAAAAGAGAACTACCCGTGCGGCTGAAGCAGAAGCTTTTGGTGCAGACATTGATAAGAAATTACGTGGTGAATTGTCAGGTATGGGTGGGTTTGCGGAAGACGAAGATTAAAAAAATCCCCCGGCAAAGAGGAAGGTGCCGGGGGTAAAAGTGCCGCTAAGAGAAACAACATGAAAGTGTTGCATTCACATCATACTATTAAATTCTCCAAATTCGCAAGCCTCGAATACCATTTTCGATTACAACCTTACTTATTACTCTAAGCCCAAGTCGGCGGGTAAGCTTTCTTATATTTTCTTTAGCTTGTTGCGCGTGTATGCAAGGGACAAAAAAGGATGCCCCAATTGGGAAATCCTTCCAATTAATGTTATAGCTAATTCCATCAACTACCATCAGTGCCGGTGGCTAAGGCTTCCCCATCTGCGTCGGTTGCGTCAGGGCTGATATAAGTATCTGGGTCAAGGAAATCGCCTCGAGAGCAGTCAAACACGTAAGTATCTACCGGCGGAGTGCTAGATAGCTTTGTGCCCTTAGACATTCGCTTTTTGACTGTGCCAACATATACGCCTTCGGATGCCAATGCGTTCAAAACATCCTTTAAAGTAATCTGGTTCTTGGAGCAATAGTCCCTAAACTTCTTGGAAACAAGGAAAAGCTTCTGTGTATCTGGCTCCATACGCACAGTTAATTCCCCTCGCGGCTCCAGAATCGGCAATAACTCAACCCCCGTGCGTTTATCTACCTCGTCGTTGATGACCAAGGTATTCTGACGCTGCTCATTCCAGTACTCTCCTACTACGCTAGCATAGCTGGATGCAGGTGGTTTAATCTCCTGACGCATCTGAGTAAACTCTTTGACCAACCACTTAAATATCCTACCGACATCGATGTCTATCAACCCAAGCCTACGGGCAAACATAGCCCCCGCGATATTGCAAGCTGCCACACCTGACCAGAAGCGCTCTCGGTTCGTAAAGCCAATCTTACGGTCGATAAGAAGCTGGATATCCTTAACCTCTTTAATACGCTCCTCAAGGTTGCATACCAAGTCACGGATGTAAATGCGCCCTGCATGACCATAGTTAGAATACAACTTAGGAAATATTTCGTCGGCTTCTTCTTTCGTCATCGTCTTAGTTTCAGGGATGCTGTACTCAATAACCCGCATCAGCTCTCCATCTGCCGATGCCTTCAAAGACTTTAATTTATCTACCGCCGAAGCATTCGAGGAACACAACAGTATTGTTTCCCATCTGGCAAAATTATTACGTTCGGCGTTCTCACTAGATTTCATCCTAGCCCTACCTCTACCCTGAGAAGCAGCGTAGGCAAAGCTGGAAAAGTCATCTGGAGTCATCTTAGTAAGCTCGTCGCAGCCAAGAGGGAGGTTATTCATAACGCCTAGCCGATGCAGCTTCACGTTCATGGTGTCCCGCTCAATCAACATTACTTCTTCCGGATGTCCATACACACTGTGCATAGCTTTAATCGCGGTAGTCTTACCTGTACCAGACTGGTTGTTGATCATGTTAATCAACGCGCCTTTTAGGTTCAGGTGTTTCAGTAACGGTGCGCCGAATGCAGTAAAAAACCCAAACGCCATAGGTTCAAAGCCGGGTTTATCGTACACGTTGATGACGCTCTTCCATTCCTCCAACGACCCTACTGGTATAAAGTAATCGGATAGAGGCGCGGTGTAACTTGATGGTGGACTATAGCGGTCGCCATCTGCACATATCTCGGTGTCCCCTATAACAAACGAACGGTTGTTATCAGTCCATCCGAACTGAGTACGCATAATGTCTGCTCCTTCTCTGCATTGCAGTTCTTTTGTAAATCTAACGATGTAAGCCATAATCGCATCCATCTGTTTCTTCATAGCGATAACGCCAAACCACGCTAGTTTTTCTCTTAGCTTTTCTGTAGTCAGCAAGTCAACTGCTGGAAGTGCAAACTCTCGTACACCATCTTTGGGGGTGTGCAATCGCATCCAGATAACTTCGCCTTGCTGAGGATCTTTCATACGCTTTACTACATAAAGATCATGCTCATAAATAAGCACGGCTTCATCTTCGTCGTCCGCTTTCTTGTAAACCCCACTAGCCTTACCGCGAAAATATGGGTATGGGTATTCAGGTATGGTATAAGTAATTGGCTTACTTGCATCCGCTGCGGTAAATTGAACGACGTTATCTTCTGGCTCTGCCGCTATAATCTCGTGACCAAGCACGATAGGAGAGGTAATCTTGCCTTTATTTGGGCAGTTATTACAGCCGTCAGGATTGATCTTGCTAAATGCATCGCAAGTGTATGGCCCCTTTATCTTAGACGCCTTACTTAATGTAGCTATTTCCGAATACTCTGGATGCCGCGATGATATGTCGTGTACAGCCTTTTCCATATCTACGCAATGTGCAGCTATAGATAATGCTGCTCTCCATCGAGGCTCTTCCAAAGTTTCTTGATCCGCAATCGCCGAAGCCAACTGCGGACATGCGCCATCTTTCTCAACCTTCATCATAATGGTAGAGAACCGAGACTGCTTATTGCCCATCAACGATTTAGTTAGTTCGTTAATAGGAGTGTGTGCGTACTCAGGTGCTTCTTCTAGTACACCAACAATATTTTTAAATTCCTCGTAGGTTGTCTCAGTGCCGATGCACATTAAAACTACATCTAACGGAGGGTCTCCTTTTGTATTAAATGTTTCAGGTATACGAAGAATGGAAGCTGCATCAGCCGTGCGTGCTGGGTCTGCATGGAGGCCACGTTCGTGGCAAATAGTTTTTAACCTATCTGCAACAGGTTTCCATTGCTGCCTAGTAATAGCTTCTTTAAGCGCCCAATAAACATGCACCCCGCGACCGGAATTTACTAACGTCGGCTTAGGTAAACCTAAATCTTCACAAAAGTATTTAAGGGCTTGTACACCATCGCCTTGCGATTCATATGGCTTACCCTCACCGCAGTCGATGTCTAACCAAAACGCTTTAATATTTTTAACGTTGTCGGCGGTGCGGGTGCTGTTTACCTCATACTTAGAACAAGCAAAATAAACGTCGTAGTTCTTTGCTAGTAACTCGTCTATCTCTTGATCAACTTCCTCCAGAGTCTGCACGAAAACCTGTTTCGGCATTCCGGTCTTCTTTAGACCTACTACACAGTACCATCCTTCATCGGAAAGCACTGCCGACAACAAGCCTGTCTTTGCCATTTTATCGCCGCCAATGCCGAGGTTATAGGGAGAACTTAGCCCGTTTCAACATGTCCCATATTTTTTCAGCGTTAGATTTACGAGGTGCCCATTCCCCTACAAACCACTTGTAGATGGTCATCCTACTAACACCAAAATATTCTGCTACATCCGAAACTGGGATTTCTTTGGTAATGCAGAAACGCCCCAGCGCTACACCGGGGCCTTCCACACTAGCCGCTAAGTTCGCTTTTATTATTCTTGAAGCGTACCCACGGTTGTCCATGATTAGTCATCAGTAGACCAGCTATTAATCACATCCGCAAAGTCCTTTTTCGCAACAGGCTCCGCGTTCTTCTTTGTCGTACGCTTTGTTGGCTCATTAATTTCCTGAGTTTCGCTCTCAATCTGGGGTTTAGATTTCGCCAACGTTTTTTGTTTAGCGTTATCAGTAGCCGCAGGGGTCTGCGCAATCGCCGCTTTCGCTGCAGGGCTGTCACCTTTTTCACGCGCAATCTCCCATTGTTCACGAGTTAAAAACTTAACTGGTTTAAATGTTAGCTTAGGAGTATCCGAGTCGGAGTCCAAACGCATCTCAGTAATAAGCGTATTGATGTTTTTACCTTGTGAACCAACGTACTTGGCATACTGTTGGAAGGGCATTTTGTCTGTATCGCCACGACCAAAGATTGATGTAGATGGCAATGTAAGCTGATATATATCTCCTCCAATATCATCAGCCAATACAACCGCCAAACGTTGCTGGAATCGGCAAGCACGGGAGTCACCATTGCCAGAACCTTTGATGTTCTGTGGGCAACCTTCGCATGACGAATACTGTGGGCTTTCAATGCTTGCATCAGGGCGCTTACCATCATTTGACCAGCAGTCTGGTGCGGCGCTCTCACCCGCTACGTATTTGCCCTCATAAAACTGACGAGCTATGTCACGACCACCATTAACAATGACGATGTTCATTGTACGGCTTTCGTTCTTAGCAATTTCTTCGCCCGATACCATAAGACGAAATACACTGCCACGAATTGAAATGCGCTTGGTAGTGGTGTTACCGGCAAGTGATTTGGTTAAATCATCCAACTCAACTTCTTTGAGATAGTCGGGTAGGTTGTTCGATTGAAATAGAGTGATACTGCTCATTGTGTTCTCCTAGTTACTTACGTTTGATGGTAAATTCATACTCACTATCGACATTCAATCCCGGAGGATGTAGATCAGGATTCTCATCTATAAACTCCTTTATGTTTGTCTGGTGAATACGTTTTTCTAATAGCCCCATAGCACCGTTTTTCTGCATAAAATCGTAAAAGCTTTCCCAGTCGTTAGTCCAGTAACGATTTTTAACTGTGCGATACGCGGTGTAGTCAGGGGTAGAAAAAGTTGTTGCGCCGGTTTCTTTTGACAATTCAAGTAGCTTGTGTTTAAGCAACTTCATTTGCTCTTCGAGTTCGGCAGTGCTGTCTTTGTAGTTTCGGTAAAGCTCTTCTTTCTTATCGCGTATTTTTACGTACGTATCGATAATTTTGTTGATAGGAATTTCCATGTTTTTCTCCATTTAGCTAAAGTGGCTAATACCAACATAGCTAGAGGCTGTCTCACATAAAGCAGTGTGTTACACCTCACTAGGAGCGAATCACTTTCTTGTAACGGCGCTAACCCGTTACACAACCCCTAGCTATGTTGGTACTAGTTTTATTATAATATCACTTATCTTGACATTGTCAAGAGCTATTCGTTTATTTCGTTTTTGTATAAATCAATAATCTTGGTGTGATAGCCCAACTTATCTTGCAATGCTGCGTAGAGTTTTGTCTCTACTGGACTACCTTCAAGATGCACTACAGTAACAGGATTTTTCTGCCCTTGTCTATGTACCCGTGCATTTGCTTGGAGATAGTATTCGATAGAGGTTATTGGTGCATACCAGATAACAACATTCGCAGCGGTCAAAGTAACTCCATGCGCAGCGGCTTGTGGCTGAATGAGTAATACCTTTGGGTCTGTTTCTTCTTGAAATTTTTTAAATATTTCGGTGCGTTTATGCACCGGCACTTCGCCGTTAATTACTTCACAAGTTACTTTTTGTTTTGCTAAAAAATCTTTAACCACATTAATGGTATGCGTAAAAGGTATAAAAACAAGCACCTTAGCTGTTGCTTCTTCAATTACTTCTAGCATCGCGTTTAGTCGATCAGATACATCAAACTCCACTATGCTACCGTTGTCGGTGTAAACTGCGCCACCAGATATCTGTAGTAACTTAGTAAAATTGGCTGCTGCATTTACTGAGGAAACATCTTCCCCTGCCGCACTAATCAGCATATCTTTTTTAAGTTGTTTGTAATACTTAATCTGCTGAGGTGACATCGGTATAAATCTCGATACGTGCGTAACATCAGGAAGGTCAAGGCACTCTGCTTTAGTGTATCGAATTGCGGGTTGTAGCAGCTTATGTACAGTCTGTTCAGAGTTAGTCTTTGGCACCCATATAAACCTAGTCAATTGTGTCATCACAGAATCTCGAAACGCCCCATACAAAAGAGGAGCGCGTTCAGGAACACACACCTTTGCCAACCCATATGCATCCAATGGTGACTGTGCTGCCGGTGTACCCGTCATCATCCACATCCATGTATTTGGGGAAGTTATTTCTTTTAATGCCTTAAAACGTTTCGTGCGATGGTTTTTATATGCATTAGCTTCGTCAACAATAATAAGATCAAAACCACCTTTTTTAACTTCGTCTTTCACAATGTCGAGACCATCAAAATTTATAACAACGTATTCGGCGCCGCCATTAATGATTGCTTTTCTTTTGGAACGGTCACCATAAGCAATGTCCACGCTACGGTGTACAGCAAACTTAAATAGGTCAGCTTGCCACGCAGACTGCATGATTGATAAAGGGCAGATAATAAGTATTCGGTTAATAACACCTTGCATAAGCAAATAATCAGATGCCCAAATAGCCGATGCGGTTTTGCCTGTACCCTGCTCGTTAAAACAGAACGCACGTTGGTTAACTGTTAAAAATGAAGCGGTATCTTTTTGGTGCGCCATAGGAGCAAATAACCCGGGCCAGTTATAGTCTCTCAGTATCGGAGAAGGTACTTTGCGTATACCGGCTTTACTTAATGTACGGGCTTCTTCCAAACCCCAAAAGACTACTATCTCACTAACGTCCCCTTGCTTCCCTACTAGCTTACTGCGTTTAACAGTTTCGGTAATGCGGCTAGGCCACTTAGTGCGTACTACCAACAGTTTGTTATCTACGATTTGCATGGTATTAGTCTGTATGAAGGGTAAAAATGCTCGGGGCTACTAGAAAATTCAAGTTGCTTTTTACGGTCAAGTAGTATGGCTATGTCCATGTAGTCTTTATCTTCACAACTTAATATTTCTTTGTAAGCAACCATGCCAGAACCAAAACGTACAAGCCATGCGTTACGTAATTGTTCTATACTCCACGACTCGAGTTCACCATTAAGTATGGGGTCAACATCAGCCAAATGTGCAGGGGCAAATGTAGTAAGGTTAAGCATTTTAGGGTCAGTCCACCCAAGCGAATACCTTTCCGTAGCTCTGTATTTAAGATCACTCATTTTGGTTCGTGGTTTGATTTGCGTGGATATGAGCGGTTGTCACTTGCAGTCTTTACGCGCAAGTTACTCTTAGTAGTCTTACCGCCTTTGGACAGAGGCACCTTATGGTCAACGTCTTTACCGTCACCCTTATGCACCTTGCCCGCCTCTTCCATGATGCGACGAGCTTTGTTACGTTCGGCGCGTTTCTTTTTTACTTTTTCTGTGCCGTCATACGTTTCATATTCATGTTTGTATGGGCGAGGTTTATTTACGTATGGCATCATCGGCTCCTAATATTGACTTCTACCGTTATGTTCACAATCTTTGACTGCACAAAACTTGCGGCAGGTGAAGTTAGGTTTAGGGTTCCAAACTCCGGTGTTAAACGCCGCTTCCAATTGACGCACATCGTTAATCCATTTAACCCATGCAGTCGGTTGCATTTCGCTCTGGTATTCTCTTGGCACCAAATCTTCTACAACTAAAAATAACAATCCAGCTTTAATAGTTTTTACCTCTGGAAAATGCTTGAACGTTAGTAGTGCAAGCAACTCTAATTGTTTCGTATCTGCGTACTGACTACTCTTACTTGTTTTGTAATCAATAATCCTAGCCTTGTCACCATTAATTACCAATAAATCAACAATACCTCTCACCCAAACTTCCGGATCATTAAATTTACACGGAGTAAAATCTTTTTTCAACCCCATTTCATACTCGCAATACTTTTCTCCCTTTAACGCCTTCATCGCATCCAATTGTTTTTGGAACTGACTAAACTTCGGTGGAATCGGCGTACCGTCCTTGATGTATTCTTCGGCGGCTTTATGTACCGCAGTGCCATAAATAAGGTAATCTTGTGGCGGCTCAACAATATCCTTAACAATACGCAGTCGGTGATACTTGCGGGGGCATTGCGTAAATAGGGAAATACTTGAGTACGACCATGTATATTTCATTTTGTTTATCCTATCGTATTATTTCTACTTCCCCTTCGGTTTCAACCCATACCCTAGCACCACATGATAACGGCTTATCAGGTGAGTACACAATTTTACTGTCGCCCTTGATAGATACTTCATGCGCGTAGTCATTGGACTTGTAAGTCTTCACTGTTAGCACAGGTTCTTTCTGCTCGTTGTTTATGTTTGAGCGTATTTTATGTTGGTTGACATGTATGATTGTTTTCATGGTGTGTCTTTTAAGTAGTTCATCAACTCGGCATTTAGTTTTGCCTGTGCCCATTTCTGTGGCCCACATAACTGCATTAGCGCAAGCGCAAACTGAACAAAGTTCTGTAACTTCTCTAACTCTTGTTCATCTACCTCACCCTTGCGTATGCTTGCTAACACTTGACCAACCCCAATTCGGTTGCCGTTGATAACCGCTTCCCAATCGTAGTCAAACTTCTTTTGCTTAGGCATTTTTTATAGCCAACTATTGTGTAACACGTAAGGGTATTTATTCCCACGCTCTCGTACATCAATCTGTCGTACACCACGTTTAAGTTTCTTGTTCATACGTATAGCCCTAGCTAGTGACGGCGTTGCTATGTAGTTTCTTCCACCACCGTCAGGGAAATCTATCCACCTGCACCTTACGTAGTACAATTTTTTGTGTCGGCACATCATGTGTTCTTCTCCTTTAGCTTGGCTTCAATCGCATTAGAAATGTCGTCAAACTTATAATGAGCTTGCTCTCGTATTTCATCTCGCTCATCATCCGTCAGCCCTACCCACGCTCGTGGGGATTCTGTTGGTTCTGTGTCCGAAGTTTGTATAATCCTTTCGGACGTGCGGATTTTCTTCCCCTCGTCATAGCCATTTAGCCATGCCTTAGCTTCTGCTGGTGTGTATTCTTTATCCACCGTTTTTCTCCTTTAGCTTGGCTTCAATAGCTTTCGCGTACTGAATTTCTTCTTCAGTTCTACCATCGTTTAAATATCTTTCTTCATTCGTCAGCCCTACCCATTTTTTCCTTGTGTCGTGCGACGTTTGATCTAGCATCACTGTTCGAGCTAATGCTTCACAAGTTTTGCAGGGGGTCGGGTCTGAATAAAGTGGTTTCCACCTTTCTGGATGTCGTTTTAAATCTATTGTCGGCTCATGCGTAATTACATTATTTTCTAGCAGGGTGTGCATCCATGCCACAGGCTTATCCATTGTTTTTCTCCTTTAGCTTGGCTTCGATAGCACGTACGCACTCTTCATCCACCACCGCATGAAACAACGTAAAGTCTGCCATCTCCTCATCCGTCAACCCTACCCATTCTTTTTTAGTTGGTAGATGTTCAAGATGGTTCTGCGTCTTCCAACCCATCGCATCGCTATAACCTTTTTGGTACGCTGTTTCATACGCACGATTCATCATTTCTAATGCGTTTCTCAAATGATGTTGTTGAAGCTCAAGTTCTTTTATGCCGGACATTATTTGCGTAATTTGATCTATCATGTGTTCTTCTCCTTTAATCCCTCTTTACTGATGTCACGCATCTGCTCAACAAGTCGTACCAGATATGCTTCTGCGGCTGTTTCGGGAATCGGTATTCCTTCACTGCCAGCCCACACTTCATAGATTTCATACAAATTATTTCTTAGTTGATTGCGCTGCGCTTTAATACAAGCAGGTTTGTCGCAGTAGTACCCGCAGCTATGTATGTCTGTGTCGCTCATGCTTCCTCCGGTAAAGATACTCCAGTAACTACCAACACATCTGCAAGCATGTGTATCGCTTCTTCAATTTCCTCGTCACTTAAAAAATCTTTCAGGGAACAACCCTTTTGAGTTTCTAAACTCGCTCTTACAACCTTTGTTTGAAAATCCATTACAGTTCCTCCCCGTTTTGTTCGGCTTGTTTGTTCAAAACTTTTAGCAGCACATCAGCCTCAAGTTTCTGCACCATTTCTTTGTGCGACTTAAGTAAGGCTTCCGTATACTTTGTTGCTTTTTCTACATACTCTGGGTCGTCATTCATCCCTGCCCCCTTGCGCGGATAGCTGTAGCGCAATCAGTTTGATATCGTGGGTCATCAATTCCTACCTGCCATTCTTCTGCAACTTTCGCACACGCTTCACGTTCTTCTGCTGCAACTAAGTTGGCAAAGCGTTCAAGATCATCGGCATCAAAACGCCATTCATCGGGATAGCGTTCAGGCGTATACGCACCAGCTTCTTCTGCCATACGAATAATTTCTTCTCTGGTCATTTCCACTCTCCGTATATGTCTACCAAACCGAGCTTGACCTTGATGCGGAACACCAACATCTTCCACCACGACTTTGACATTTCATTCATACGTCTTTGTGTAGCTACCAACTCGCACATTGTTTCTGTATGCAGCATGGACAATCGGTTGTACGCTAACCACATTTGTTCTTTATCCATTATTTGTTCTCCTATACGTGTTTTTGTATTGCTAGTTGATATCCCGCCATGCGAACGGAGTTGTTGATGTTGCGAGTAAACCAATCTTGTGTGAATTTCATTTTGCATCCTTGTATATGCGAATAGGAGACCCACTAAATCTATATGTACCTGTATGTGTTAATGCAACCCACGGCGCAATGTGAATTTTGATACCCGCTTCACTACAAAAATAACAAAAAGAATAATCCTCTGACATTTGCCTATTTGTTTGTGGGTGTTTTATTACCTGAAAGTATTCATACACTGGGTCTAGGTTGTCATCTAAATACGTACCTACAGTATTTTGTATTCGCTCGAATACACTACGCTTGATTAATACAAACCCTGTACCTACTGCCTTTACTTCAAACGGTTCGGTTGCTTTTACTTCTTGTTGGATCGTACCGTTCAACATGTGGACTACCATGTCTCCTGTAAATTCTTCTAGTCGATCCTCTGGTATGCCTTGCTCTACTGCGTCTTTAACTTTATTCCATGCGATCTTTTTACGTGGGTATACCCCTGCAATGATGTCTACGTTAGCACCTAACATGTACAAAATATCTTTAGCTTCAAATCCAATATCGGCATCGATGAACATTAAGTGCGTTGCCTCTTCGTCTTTCATAAAGATGTCGGCTAATTGATTACGCGCCGATTGAATAAGGCTGTTGTTCATAACAAATTGAAACGCCACGCTAACACCATTACTCGTTAGCTGTACTGGGACGTGCATCATTGATCTAGTGTATTCACCTGTACACATGCCACCATACATCGGGGTTGCAACAATAATTTTTGGTTTGTATTCTTTATCCATTATTTGTTCTCCACGTATACAGCTTTAGCTTTGTTCATTTCTTCTTGCATAACGTCTATCGATGACTGCAAACAAAACGTATATAGCGTTCTATCTCCGTTAAACAAACATAAAACAATCGCTGGTAGGTTAAACATTTTTACGTAGTTCCTACATGCTTCTAGGTCTTCGTATGTGTGCATAAAATTAACTTGTTTTGGGTTATCCATTTTGTTTCCTTTATTTAGTTACGTTCCATTGGTTGTTTCGGTTTTGCCCTTCTAGGTTTGCTCTTAGTATCGCGGTTCTCCTACGATCATTTGTATTCTGCTTTTTAAGTCTAACTATGTCATTGCTCATTCTGCGTTCGGTATTCTCATTATCCAAGTTTGCCATCCAATCTAATGTTTTAATATCTTGCGTTTTATCGGTATCCCACAATTTATCTGCTAGCGGCTTTAAAAATATGCCGACAAAAACTTGAACCCGCATTTTAAGTATGGGCGGTTGTCGTTTTAATTCTGTGTTAGGTATGCGTATGTTGTAAGGCTTTAACCAGTACCACATCTGCATAAACGTTATGTCCGCCCTAAAGGCTTTTATCAGCATCGCGTCATAGATACGTTGTGGGTCGTACACTTTATTCTCCTAATTAAATGATTACGTTCCATTTTTTAGCGCCGCCGTAGCTATCGCCCATTTTTACTTCACAATTAAGTGGTAATGTTTCCGCCCACTTCGGCCTCCAACGCATACACTCCTGCACATACTTTGCTGCCTCTTCCGCTTCTGCTATCGGTGCAATACAAGCCACAGCATCATGGACAGTAAGCACTACCTTGTAACGCTGCGCAATCTTTAACATCTGTTCACCAATCACGCACCGCGCCAAACCCTGACAAATGTTCTCTACTACCTTACCGCCATATATTCGATTCGGCCCTTTTCTTGTATCGTAAATAACCTCTGGTGTATGACGAAAGGCATCTATTGTCTCTCCACTAAACCGAATGTTTGGATATTTTTGCGGTATCCCACTAGGCATGTCGAACCCGACCCCCGGCATGAAATACGTAGCATCTGGCTGAACGCCAAACGGTGCAGCCTTTATATCTCCCCGCGCTAACAACTCTATGCAAGTACTCGCCTGATCCCACAACCTCGGTATGTGCCCAAACTGAGTACGGTAAGTATTTAAAATCTTCTTACAAAAATCTAAATCCAAGTTCACACCAAACGTCATTAGCTGCATCTGAAATTTAACTGCACCCATGCCGTAACCCGCGCCAAGGATTGTGGTCTTGCCTACAAACCGCTCATCATCGGTAACTTCTTCAGGGCGTTTGTAGTAAATCTTCCCTGCCATCATCTTGTATACGTCTTGCCCTTCTTCAAAGGCTACCACTAAGTCTTTCTGCCCTGATAGCCAAGCGACAATCCTAGCTTCGATTTGAGCAGAGTCGGCGTCGATCAACACGTATCCTTGTGGTGGGCATATGGATGTCTTTAGTAAGTTTTTATCCTTACCTCGGCTCGGCAGGTTTTGAAGATTGAGTTTGTCATCGCCACCCCAACGACCTGTGTGTGCTGCGTAGTAACGTAATGGGACGGGCATCTTCCCCCGCTTTGCAATGTCGATGAACCGCTGTGTTCTTGTCTCTTCCAACGTAGACTTCGTACCTAACCGCGCAGCGACCAATGCTTGCACTCGTTCATCAGGATGTTCGGCTAATGCTTTAAACCCTTCGTCACTCTTAGCTAGTGCCAACGTTTCTTTGCCTGTGGTGGGGCTAATTTTCATTGGCGGTATAACCCCAAGCTGCTGCAAACGCTCGGCAAACTTTGGGTTGGATGATAACGTATCCCTATCGGAACTGGCTTCGGCGATAAGTTTCTCTTTACGTTCTACTACATCAATCAGATGCTGCTCAAGTAATGGCAAATTTAACTCTAGGGTAGGCTCTGTGAACATACTCAACGTCAAGTCAATAAGTTTTAATTCTCTCTTATTGACACCTTCTCTTAAGATATGAAATAGCTTGTATGTGATCTCAACGTCATTGATGCAATAGTTCCCATACTGTGCCAACTGCGCTGCCCCAAAGTCCTTTCGACGCATACCCTTAGCCGCGATAACTTCTGTGCCCTTAGTGCCTAAGGCGTAACGATCTGCAAGTTTTGCCAAACTATTCCCAACTTCCACACCGTCAATAGCGCGTGCCATAGATAGCGTATCAAGCCAACCCATAGGCTTAATCCCAAATCGCCATGACATAATCGCACCGTCAAACAACATGTTGTGTGCAAGAACAAGATGAGTAGACCAATCGTATTGCATCAGAAACTTCTTAGTGCTGTTGAAGTCCCCGCTAAACCATTCAGTCTCACCATCGCCGACTTTAACTGCTACGCCAATAACTTCAAAGCGATCATCACGAACGTATTCCTCGGTCGTAAGCTTGGACAAGCTAAACTCTTGGTCGTAGTACGTCTCAAAATCTAAAGTAATTATGTTCATAGTTTATGTTTGTAGATTGTCTTATGCTCATCGATATGTGCTCTAAGCGTATCGTTATAACTTTTACCCATCTCTTGTTCTAATAGGTTCAATGCTTGCGTTTTAATACCTGCTGCGGATAAAACTCCACCCGCCCCACTCATCTTTGTTGCGCGGTTCTCAGCTCTTTGATTAGCATCAAATATAGTTTCTACGATAGATAACTTGGTAGCAATCCTGTGTATTTCATTCATCTTAGCGGTTACCGCTATAACCTCTGCAAAAGAAAACTTCCCTGTGTTGACGATATGCAGGTAGCCATGCGAAGGCGTTAGATTCTTGGCTAAGACAGTAAGACCTATCTGTTCTTTATGTTCCTCAAGTTTATCGAGCAACATCTTCACTTCGGTGCTGCATAGTTTGTATGCGGTGTCATATATTAGTTTTTTCATGTTTTCTCCTTGGGAACGGTCATTACAAAGATAGCCACCACCTAATGTGAAGTTCAATATCGACAACGTTTTCTTCGTTAAAAACAAGAGCGATACCCCCCGCTTCACGAATGCCTGCTATCTCTTTGGCTTGAAGTGCGGTTAGTTGATTACCGCCAGCCTTTGCTTCAATGGCTAAGAACTTACCTTTGGCACAGCAAATAAAATCGGGCACGCCGCTACGACCATAGCCTCCTGTCGCGGGCATGAAGTAGTAAATCTTATACTTCTTAAGCGCACGCTTAATAGCTTCTTTTACTTTTTTCTCGGGGGTAGTCATTCCACTCTCGTTACAGTTGTAAGTGGACTCAGTATAGAAGGGAAGGGGGGAGGGCGCAATAGCTTTTGCTATTTATTTTAGCTATCGCGTTGGGGATATTGATAGATAAAAAAAGGGACAAACTGACATGAAGTCAACTTGTCCCTAAAAACGGAAGTTACCGTTGCTGAACGTTAACTGGTTGTGATTATCTCACCGCCTGTTAAGTAATACCAATTAGTTTTCTCAATCGAAAACTTAACACCAATAGATTCTACTGGTTGGTTGTATTCTAGTATGCGAAGCATGGCTAGCTTGGTCTGGTATAACTCTGGTAAGCCATACGTATCTTTAACGTTGCGTACACGCGCATCATCAAGCATGGTTGCATCTAACGATATACTTGTCAGCGTACCATCTCGCTCTTCTCTGATAACAACACCAGTACCAGCTCTGTATTCGCTGTTTACGGATGCAGCAATCCTTGATGTGTTTAGCGTCTTATCTATGTTAGGCTTCTTCACCATCTTAGCTAGCTCTGCCCCAATGGTAGGCATACCGCCTTTGCTTACCTCCATAACAAACTCCATTAGTTGGATTAAGCAGTCGTCACCTAACCTCTCGGCTTGACGTAATGCGTTGTAATGCACACCAACTATCTCCGAAGCCATCTTCTGTTTAACATGATTAATAATATCAACTACAGAAGATGTCGCAGCGAAAGTCTTAACCGCTACCTTCAATGCTTCAGTAGGTAACTTGGATACCTTAGCGTTGCGTGGATGTATACGGTTCGTAATGCGCGGAGAATATATGGTGTACACATTTCCATACTCCTTACGCCTGTACATACCCCACTCTACATGTATCTCACCGACCATCTCGTTGCCGTTATATACATCGACACCGTAGATAGTCTTATCAGTCGCGCCATTCACATTTCCAATACTTTTTGATTGGAAGTTAAGTCTCGGTGCTTTGAGATACAACTTATTAAGCATGTCTTCAAGCGGTGCGTACAGCGCAAGGTCATAATGATTATCTAGTTTCTTTAATTGCATACGTCCCCCTTACCATTCAAATTTAGCTAGGATGCTATCAACCTGAGACTTAACCTCAGTACGAGCTTCCTCATGTTCTTTAAGATCGTCGATATCTGTAGTGCATATCGCTTCGTGCAACTGCTTACGCGCTTCTTCTAGCTTGGCATCGTTCGTCACATTGAGACGTCCCAACAACTGGACCAAGTTACTTGCATTGGTTAGCATCGTATCGTGAAATATCCTACGCTTCCCATCCTGACTATCTGTCAGTCTGTCGCTCATGTGGGTGAGACAATCATGCAACCTGCCCCATATGTCCCGCATGGCTGCATCAAGACGCTGATTAAAATGCTCGGCATACTGCTGCGCGAGTTCGGCTTTGGCTTGCTCGTTGATGTCGATGCGGAAGTCCCCTGCTGTCGGCACAGGGCTAACAGAATAGTGAAAGCGAAACTTATGCGCGATCTCTTCTACGTCTGGGTACTCCTCCCTATCAAACAAGTCACCCAATTGGAACGCCGCCGCTGAGATAAGCGTTGGGTATTGCTTTAGAAAATTAGCAGTCAGATCATCAAAGCTACCCTTGTGCAAGTCCATCTGCGACTTGAACCCATTAAAGAAATGTTCTGCTGTCACGATGCGCTGTCCGTTGTCAGACCAAGGCATAGTGTTTAAGTTATTCCACAAGCGTGCTTGCGCTGCATACTTAACAACAGCTTCAAGCGCAGGGCTACCCGCCAACAAATGCTTATGGTAGTTACCTGCTTTCACTTTGGTATTCTTGGAAGCATCGACCTCCATGCCTACCTTCTTGTCCAGTTTCCTAGCAGTCCAGCAAGATATACTAAGCTCGATAAGCAACGATGACGATGCGATACCAAATGTTTCGAACTTAGGGGTTTCCGTTATAGCGTTCATTTTTATTTTCTCCTTACATTACAATTATGTATTTGCACAACACATCGAAATCTTCTTTCGACAATTCTCTCCACCCGCCGTTACTGATCAACGTGTGCTCACACCACCATGCCTCATGGTCATCGCTCCAATCATCGTCACCAGACCCACGCCATTCTTTAGCTTGATTCTCGGCGTAGTCATGCGGGTCACCCTCGGTTGCGAATAAGTACGTGTCGCTGTATTCAAACTCACCGTTACGTTCTTCGATCTTGCCTAAATAAAATTTCATATCTCACCCCACATAAACAGATTGACCATGCTTCGGCACAAAGTCTTTGTTGCCTACCACACACCACAACACAGGCGCAGATGTACGACTCCACTCGCCCCACCCATCACCATAGAACTCACCATCGGTTAGCATGATGATGCACTGCGGTGCAATATGTTCGGCTTCGAGGAACTTGGGCACACACTCTGGCTGCGTACCACCACCACCTTTGGGCTTCGTGCTACTAATAAGGTTGGCTACTTCTGCATCACGATAAGTTTCCCGCCTTGCTACATGGCTATCCCAATACAGTAGCTCAACCACCTCGGGCGCAACGTCATCGCATATGGACTTAACTTCACCCATGAACTGCGCGATCATCTGACCCCCGATAGAACCTGACGTATCTACACCGATAACAAACGTTCCTGCCTTCTCGCTTATGGAACTAGGCATGATGATGTCTACGCCAAGGAACCTACGGTTAGGTCTACGCCATGTTGACTTGTCACCACCACGCACGTTCGACTTGATAAACATGCGCAATGCTTCCTTCCAGTCAACTCGGGGGTGTAGCAACTCGTCAATCCCTCGTGGCACTTTACCCTTCATCTTCCCTGCTAGGAGAGCGCCTTCACGTAGGGCATTATCGATCTCTTTAGTTAGCTCCTCCTCTTCTTCTCCGGATAAGTCATTCGCACCTTCCCAGTCATGCTCGTCAAAGTTCTCTTTGGCATTACCTTTCCCACCCTTCGCAGGACTTCCTGACCCACCGTCATTTTGTCCCCTACCATCACCATCACCATCATCACCACCATCACCGCCCCCTTGGCACTCCTCTTTGAGTATGTTGTAGACTTGCTTGGTATCCATGCCACGATACTTCTCGTCTAGCAAACCGATGATCTTCCCGTCGGCATCTCTAGGCATAGCAATCACCTGACTATTAGGATCAGAGTCCACGATCTGTAGGTTAATAACAAAGTCCATCGCTGCATTCGCTAGCTGTGGGTTCTCTCGGGCAATGCCTTTCCATGTCGTCAGGTGACGATAGGCTTTGTGCATAGCTTCGTGTACTACAACAAAGGCGAGTTGCTTGTCGTCTAGCATATCGACAAAGGCACGACCATAAACCACGTCCCTTCCGTTCGTCATTGCAGTCGGCACAGTTTCGCTAACAGATACCTTACCCACCATGAACACGCCTGAGAACAAACAAAAATCCTTGTTTCTCATTAGCTGTGCATGGGCACGTTCAACCCGCTTCTCTGCGGATAGTTTTACTGAAGCCATTGTGTTTCTCCTTTATCTTCGGTTTTTCTAAACAAACTAAACCAGTTGGACAAGTCTCCTGCTACGTTCTTAATGAATTCTTCTTCAGCTAAGACCGCTTCATCATGTGTCAATGCTAAGATATAAATAAGGGCAGGGATAAGATGCCCCATGTTGGCTCCATCAACGGTTGTACTAATTGCATCGACCAGTTTATGGATCGCCTTTGAATCTTTATCTCTTTCTTTCATACTGTTCTCCTAGAATAAGTATTGGTTCTCACGCATCCAGTTGATGAACGCACTGCTCGTCATCAGGATGTTCTTCTTCTCATCGTTCTTGCTTGTGGTAACGCAGAACACAGACTGCAACTCCTTCGGTGTACGCTTTAGATACTCGAACCACGCACCGATATTGCCCCTATCGATCTTCTGTACTGCGCCATACGCCATGATGCACAATGCTGCTGCGTTCGTAGGTACACGCGCCCCCTTCGGGTCTTTAATAACTTCTTCCCATGACGGCAACTTGTCAGAAACTTCGACGTATGCGATCAAGTCCCTAGCTGCTGACTCACCGATTGTGCCGCACAACGATGCCACCAACGCACCACGCGAAATCAAGTGACGCTTGTTCAATATGTTGCTAGCACGATGTCCTGAACGTGGGCAGAAGTATGAGTTCTGTGGTGTCCTTGGGTTGTAGATGTAGTTGTTCTCCTTCTGTGTTGGATCTTTGTAAGATGCCATTACTTGTGGATACTGACGTACAAAAGCCAACAACTCAGGAGCAAACCCTGCGGTCGTTCCATAGTCCACGTACTCGTCCCAATACGGTTTGCGTACTGGAGTTATAGTCATACGACTAATAGAGTGCGCCTTCAGCATGTCGCCCACACCATCAGACAAGTTGTTACCCGCCGTCACTACGATGCTATCAGGGTGTAGTCTCATACCACCAATGCGACGCTCGTTTAGTAGTGGGTGCAGCATGTTCTGTACCGCTTGGCTGCTCGGCTTACTGAACTCGTCGATGAACGCAACGATTGGCTCATGCTTATGAAAACCCCAGAACTCGTTCGGATACAGCGATGTTGTCTTGGTCTCATGGTTCGGCATGGGGATACCGATGTCACCCAACTCTGTATTCGGCGTGTCGATATACACACCACGATAGCCTGTTCTTGCTACTAGTCTCTCAAACATAGCTGTCTTGCCGATCCCTGGTTCACCTACCAGATGTACTGCGTTCTGGTTGCCAACTGCCAAGATCAAGTCCTCGGCTTCTGCGAGGGATACTTCTACGTTCATGCGAATTTCCATTTGTGTTTCTCCTAGTTATAGACTTACTGACGGGATGTCAGGTTGTCGTTGTTCATACTTCAAAAGGTAACGCTGCATTTGACGAATACTTTATGTACTTCGCGCTGTCGTCTAGCACGATCTTGCCCTGCGGTACTACTTCCTGAGTAAACAAAGACTCCGCGTAGTAGAATCGGCACAGCTCATAGAAGTGATCTCTCGCCCTCTGTGGTGTTACGCTGTACATGTACTGCTGCATCTGGTAGTCGTATGTTTTCATACTTGCATTAACCACAAGCTTCTCGGCTAGCGGCAAAAACATAGCAAACTTATCCTCCCCATCTACCTGCATAGCCTCATGCAAGTCATTAAAGAAACTTTCTCTGGTGCGGTTGTGCATAGCCTCACTCCACCGTATCTCACTTAGCGTAGTTGCCAAGACGTCCACGGCTTTAAGCTCAGATGCACCCCTCAACTCCCCCTGCATCTGTGTGTAGTAAGTTAGGTATTCAGTGAATTCGGCGTAGTGCTTCCTGAGTTTCCCCATACGTTCTTTGTTCAATGTCCACGCTCTTTCTGTGGCTGTGCCTGTTACTTCGTTCGTTGGGCTAAGATGCAATGCCTTCTCAAACCTGTGGTCTTTGCCATGCCCATCAGAGAAATACAACTTCCCCCGCCGTCTGGTGATACCTGTCCATTTGTGTGGTACGAAAGTGCTAGCCCCCCGAATAGCGAAAGCCTCCCTGAATCTTGCATACAAAATGGCATTGATGAAGTCCATCGTAGATACAGTCTCAAACCCATCGTGCCACATTAGCACGCTACCATTTTCATAAAACGTAACCACCGGTGTTGTGTGATAGCTACACACAATAATGTTCTGCCCTTCGCTGTTGGTCTTCAACGAGATTAGACTCCTGTCGTACTTGCGGTTCTCACCCAATGGACGTAAGCCCTTGCTCCGCCCTTTCTTGTATGGTTGCCTTGTTTCATACCAAGCCTTAGCCTGATCGTACGAATTAAGTCTTGGCAGTTGATCGCCTGAATATAAAGTCATACTCTATCCTCCGCTTTGCGTTTAACTTCTTCTGCGATTGTGTTGACCAATACCTGTACTGCTGTGATCATTCCGGCTCTCAGTTCCGGCGGCATACTGTTGATGATCCCAAACGTGTACTCGTATGCGTCCATGAGACTGTCTCTTGTTGCGAACATCGGGGATTGCAAACTACCCGCCAACTCCACGACTTCCTGCAACTGATCTACTGCTTCTACTCCTGCCAACTCTTCGTTCCATGTACCCATGTTGCTCTCCTAGTTGAGACAATCTGACACCATGTCATTTTGTCGTTTTGTTTAACTCAGCGATTTCGGCTATCATTTTGTTAACCTCATGCACCTGCAGTTGTGCGTTCAAGCGTAACTGCACCTTGCCAATCGACTCGGCTTGCTTGCCAAAGAACCCATACAGCAGCTCATTGTTTTGCTTTGCTCGATCAGCATCAAGCTGCCTGCGTATCTTGTATACATCTCGCTTGCCCCCCATCAAAGCACCCAACAAGCTAAGATCACACCAAAGATTGTGCCCAACATTCCACCAATAATTGCGGCAAGCAACGCCACCTTTTCATAGTCGTTCATTTCCCACCTCCTTCGTTTAATAAAGCACCAATCATTGCACCTGCAAATACAATCGTTGCCTGTTGCAAGTACCGACCGTCTGTATCCAGACCCCAAGCCACCATTACGCAAGCGACTATGGTCGTTAATATTACCCAGATGTTTTCGTTGTTCATTTAATATCTCCTATCGTTTGTTATGCCCCTGACAACATCAAAGTCGTAACCTATCGTGAATAACTCCAACTGCATGTTCCGCAAAGTTGTTTTCGCATTGATAAGTGCCTCCCTTGCCTGTTGTAGCTGCTCGGGTGTTGTCTCTGGGTGTGCCATTAGACGCAATATGTTGCCTAGCATGTTCTGATAGCTGTCGTTGATCTTACGCACGCGCATATCTGCGTTTATCCCTTTCATGTTGTCCTCTTTGGATTAAGTTGCTTCAAAGTCTCCATACTGCTGATGTAGTAGTAGTTAGACTTGTTTAATGGAGCGATACAATGCTTGACTTCTTTAGCTGCAATCTCCCCGCAGGTAAGGCACGTTTTGTATCCGAGCTTGTATCTCGCATGGTCTACGTACCCACCACACACTACGCATAGATACCGCGCATCTTCATTGTGGGTGTTCATTCGGTGTCTCCTCAATGTTGTGCTTCTTGGAACATGTGACGCATACGGTGTGACCATACGCAAGCCGCTTCTTACCTACGCTGTTAATTAAGCAGAATCGGCATCTGCCCACGCTTGGTCTTAGCTTCTTCTTTTGTTTAGACATGTTGACCCTTTGTCAGATTGTCGTTGCGCTTGTGATAGGCATCGGCAGCATTGAGGACTCTGCCCTGTTCGATAAGCAGGTTCTGAAGTTCTACCCATGCCCTCATGTATTCGGCGCGTGGTGTTGCGGGGTTGTCAACGATACGTTGCAAGTAAGATATGTAGCTAATAGACATGTTGACCCTTTGTCAGATTGTCGCGGTTACGTTAGGGGCGAAGTCCCACTAACCCCTCTATTATAACATAGAAACTATACAATGTCAAGTGATTGTCTGGTGTTGGAAGCTGTTGTCTTTGATGATATGCAGAGGGATTGGTGTGAGCCACATGAGCTTGTTACTGTTTTGCTATTGTTCGAAAATTTTGTTGTAATGTTCTGTAATTTCGTGTTTTTCGAACAATAGCTTTTTGATACGTTATTGCTGTGTTGTCGCATTGCTATTGTTCTGATTTGTACCTAATGTTCCTTGTCAAAAAGAAATATTCGAACAATAGAACCCAATGTTTATGCGGATTGTACGTAATGTTCCTAATGTTCTATAGATTATAGAGAGAGAGAGCGGAGCCAAAAAAAGTACATGCAAATATAGCGTTGCACTTGCCGGTGTGCGCACTCGAAATAAAAAATCCGTACATGCTGAAAAACGTCGGAACATTAGAACAATATAGAACAATTGCCAGATACATAACGCTTTTTTAGCACAAAACCCAATATAATCAACAGGTTACAAGCGTTTTATAATGTTCGAAAATTTTCTTGTAATGTTCTAATTTTTTGGTTTTTTCGAACATTAGGGACAAAATGACGCGCTGTCAGGGTGTCGTTGCTTAAAAAATAGGCAGCTAGTTTAAAAATCTGCAGTAGGGAGAGTTCTGCTTAAATTTTAGGCAGCTAGTTTAAAAATCTGCAGTAGGGAGAGTTCTGCTTAAAAAATAGGCAGTGCTTAAATTTTAGGCAGTTAAATGGCTAACGCGTTGGAATGACCGTTCCCTGTAAAAATTTATCAGTCTGGCTGGATTGATAGGGAAAACCTAAAGAACATAAAAAGACAAAATTACAAAAAAGACAATAAAAAATAATTTGAAATTAATTTCCCTAAGATGATAGGGAATTGGCATAATAGGGGCTGATTTAGTGACGCATGGTCATTAAGTCACGACCGAATTGGTCAATTAACCTAGGGAGCAATAAAGATGGAAAATCAAATTATCGCGGAGCAAGTCTCTGCATTGTCGGCAGATCAAGCGTTAA
>Ga0209085_1000092_pt1 | contig 63771 bp, 46 predicted proteins | sample C_131016_EF_Meta_FD_187310 | JGI IMG/M metagenome (GOLD analysis project Ga0209085, IMG submission 187310) | Freshwater microbial communities from Lake Croche, Canada to study carbon cycling - C_131016_EF_MetaG (SPAdes) (version 2) | ecosystem: Environmental > Aquatic > Freshwater > Lake... | reverse complement strand
GGAATTTAAAAACATGGGTCAAATGGACGAAGCATTTAAACGGGTAGCACCACTTGAAGGCGAACTAGAAGTCAAGCACAAAAGCTTCAATCAGTTTGTTTCCGGAGACATCCAACACGCCTTGTTTAGAGATTTTCCGGATGTTTTTGAATAAATAAAGGTGTAGTTCGCGGGACGGCAATCCCCAACTACTCTAATGCTTAGAAGGAGCAATCAGCAATGATATTTACAAAAACAAATCCACCTATAGGCTTTTATGTCTATGCTTATCTACGCAAGTCAGATAATACACCTTATTATATAGGTAAAGGACAAGAAAGTCGAGCCTGGGGTAAACACCATTTTCAAATACCAAAAGACAAATCTAAGATTATTATTGTCGAGGCTAACTTAACAGAATTAGGTGCATTGGCTATAGAACGCAGATTGATTCGTTGGTATGGCCGCAAAGATATCAGCACAGGTATTTTAAACAATAAAACAGACGGTGGTGACGGATCATTGAATTTATCGTCGGCAACTAAACTCAGGGTTAGCAAGGCACTAACAGGTAGAGTTCCGTGGAACAAAGGTAAGCAAACAGGGCCAAGATCTGCCGAATCTGTTGCTAAACAAAGTGCTAGTACAAAAGGAAAACCTAAACAATCAACTGAAAAGATGAAAGGGCACACACCTTGGAATAAAGGAAGAAAAGTTGCTGAATTACTTTCTCCCGAATCAAGAGCAAAGATAAGTGCTAGACACAAAGGTAAACCAAAATCAATAGAACATAATCTTAAAAATAGTTTAGCTCAGAAAGAGTATCAAAGTCTTAAACGATTATCATCTACACTGTGAGAACTTCTACGAAGTTCTATTGATTCGCTCTCGCTCATCAATATTTTTCTTTTTTGAATTGTATCAAGAGCGAAGCGATTCAAGCTATTATCCAGATTAATTTGGTCATAATTCACCGTATGCACGGTGAATTGACGGCGCCATTATCCGAGTAGCATCAGTCATCTATTCTAATGAGATTGCAGTTTCCTGCGCGGAGGCGGTTGACCGGTACCCCCTACTCAAGCTTCACATATCAACGGAACCCTAGTGATCCGGAATAGACCCAAATCCTATGAGCAGGGGTTGTATCTGTTTCACAGAGCCCCAACCATTTGTTGCCTTAAGTTAGCAATTGCCTTTGACGCCCAAGTCTGGACCGGGTATTGCACCGTTCCTCAATGGGGATCAGCCATGTCGCTGATCACAGTGTCGTGATCGCTGCCTGTCAGTGCCAGTGTTTTGTTTAATACATGAGAGCCGTGTACTCGAACCTGTATGTGACCATTGTAGTAGTCCTCAGATTCCAACACTCGTCGATCAAATTGTTCTCGTGCTTCAATGTACGAGCAGGCTGCCTTGCTGGTGCAATAGTGTAGTATTTGTCTTGAGAAGTTTTCGATGCCTAGTGCCTGTATATCTTTTGAAAGTTCCGGGCTGGAACCCCAGTAGTCTCTCCAGTCTGAATCAATTTTGCTGCGTATCTTTTTGCGTTTCTTGGTGCCGTTTTTTTGCTTGACTGTTTGATAAGTTGTTTTTGAGAATTTTGCTAGTTTTTTGCCTATGTATTTTCTGCCGTTGACGGTATTAGTTATCAAATACACAAAACCCACACAATCTTGGGGTAGATTTTCTACCAGTTGATTGTTGTATAGCCATGTCATGTTGATATCTTAAAGAAATATGTAACATAATTATGAATTGTAATTGAAATTGCAATAAAAAGTTGTTTCTTCGATCACAGTGTTTTTGCCAACAGACATTGCATACTTTATGAAATTGCTAATATCTTGCAAATTGATTCCGTTTCCAGTCCAGGACGATCTGCTCTGGCTTAGCGGAGTGTCAAGACGATCCAGAGTCAATAAACTGGTTTGAAATTTTACCGTATTTTGTTTAAATGCTTGCGTGCCTTGTTTGCTGGCATGTTCCAAGGCTGCCTTAGATACTCGATAAGTTTCAAATCTAGGCTCGGGACTCACGATATGCTTGCTGCCGGATGATCCAATGTTAAAAATGTATCCTGATTTGTCTGCAGATTTCCAAGCATCGTACACCGCAAGGTACAGATTGGTTTGTGCAAAATTTGCCCAGGATTCATGAGGTGGCCCGTCGAAGGCATTGTTTACAAATACATCGTAATCTAAACTATGTTTGGCAATTTTCTCTACATCTTGAGTAATATCCCATCCATTGTTTCGACTGATAGAATCGCCATGAAAATGTTCTACTAGATGTAGTCCTAGTCCTCGATTACCGCCAGTGATTAAAAATTTCATCTTTTGCTTCCTCCTTGATCCCATACCTTGGTAATTTTTGACCCACAGGTCATTGCACACTCGAACAGTCGACCGTTGTACAATGTTTTGTTCCAGCTATCCACTAGATCATGCCACATGGGATTTTTAAAAATATTTTCGATGCTGTAATTTTTGATGTTTAACTTTTCTAAGTTATGTGATTCTAAAAAAGATCTTACTTGATTTTTTCCATCAACTGAGCTGAGCTCATTAGCTTCTGGCATTACTCCTGGCTCGTAAAATCTAAGGTCGTACAAATTATGATTGAAAAAGTTGCAAGGCAAAACTAATCCTTCGGCATTGATGGCTACCTTGTGTCCAATCATGGCATCACATTTGATTTCTGTTGAGTTAAAATAATCTTTGATATTGTTGTATTGTTTCTTTAAGTCTGGAAGAAACATCATGCTTTGATTTCGATAGTCAGGATTGTTAGGCGGCTCTAATACATAGTTATTCCCTACAGGCCAGCGAGTCATTTCTTCAATGGTTCTGTGATTGAAAAATCTTCCAGTTTTTCTGATCAATACATTGAAAAATCCTAGTTCTTTGCCTAGTTGTTGTACTTGTTTAACTTGATGTTCATTGTGATGAAAAACAATGAAATTCCACTGTGCACGACCACCAGCTTGTATAAATGCCCGAGCATTGGCAATGGCTTTGCTGTATTTTACATTGCGACGATACAAATGTAAAGTATCTTCTAGTCCGTCAATTCCGAAATCTATCTGGCCATATCCGTTCATGATTTTTGCAATTTCTCTCCAGTATTCCGGATCATGTGCGCCACCGTTGGTGTGCATGTATAGCCACAGTGTTGGTGATTTGCGTCGAAAATCTCTAAGTATGTCCAAGAAGTCAGGATGCATGATTGGATCACCGTAGCTTCCACAAAAAAATATCTGTCGAAGACTCTTACATAGATCAATAAGGAATGATGAGTCAATAACCGCCCTGGGCAGATGTGTAAGTGGCATCAAGGGATTTGTGCCATGCCCTCCAAGATTTCTTGGGCATTGCGGACATGCGGCATTACAATAAGTAGTAATTTCTAGTTGATACTCGTTGATAGCGTTGTAATCAAACAAAATTGTATCTCATAAAGTTATTGCATGACTTCAGTGCCAGAATCATACGAAGTGAATCCACCTTCTTTGACCACTCGCAATATGTTTTCCACTCGATTAGTCAACTCATCCCTGTGACTCACCAACCACACACTCTTGTTTCTCTCGCGACTCATGTGCTTGAGCAAGCCTAGGGCATTCTCTACACCTGCGGTGTCCAGACCAGAATCGATCATTTCGTCGATGAACATGATGTTGATGGGTTGATAAAGACTTTCAAACACATCACGGAAGGCCCAGCTCATGGAGAGAATCAGTCGGTTGCGCTCACCACGGCTCAGGTTGTCAAAGTCCAGTTCACGACCCAGTTCTTCGATGCTGACTGTGAGATCGTTTTGAAATACTACAGTGTGTGGCAAGCCCATGCGATCTAGATAGTGAGTGAGTCTGGCATTGAGGTAACTCAAATTTTGATCAATGATCTTTTTGCGAACAAAGCTATCCTTGCTGGTCAGTAACTTGAGTAAAAATTCTTGATGATCCTGTAGTCGAGTCAACTGATTGAGAGTGTCATAGGAGACTTCTTGCAGAGCCTGACTCTGCATGTCTGAGATCTGTTCAGCATACACATCAGTTTCTGTCTGTCGTTGAGCCAGATCTTTACGCAATGTGTCCACGCTGTTGCGATGATTCAGGGCCTGTTCCAGGGTGTCATAGAAAACTTGTGGTGCTGGCACAGCTTCTCCCAGTTGTGACAACCGGTCTTGATGTTCAAATCGCTGACTAGAGTTAGCCAACAATTGTAGCGCAGTTTCTTGCAAGGCTTCCTGTTTGGCTGCTCTAATTTCGTCTTGCTTGTGATCATGTAGATTCTGTCCACACGCATAGCACACATGATTGTCAAGATCGGTAATTTCTTTTTGTAACTTGGCTCGAGTTTTTTCTAATTTTGCATCATCACTGTCAATGCTGCGAATCCATCGTTCGGCTTCGTCTCGGGCTTTTTTCACAGTGTGGAAAGTTTCAAGATCTCTATGTGCTTGAATTTCATGATCAATGTCAATGTGTTCAAGATCAGTCACAGCCTGAGTCAACTGAGCCACATCCTCGGCTTGTTTTCTCAACCACAAGGTTTGTCGTTTACGCAGACTTTCAATCTGTTCTTCAATACGACGATTGGCTTCTTGAACTGCTCTTGTGCGATGTTCTTCTTGGGTGATGGCATCCTTCGTTTGTCTATTGAGTTCTTTCACGGCATCGGCTCGTTCGCTCAACTGTGTGATTCCCAACAACTGTTCAATAATGGTTCGTTGCTCATTGGCCTTCAAGCTCAAGAATGGCAAGGTATATGTGTTAAGAGCCACAATGTGCTGAAACATGTCATGACTCATGTTCAACACACGTTCTATAGCTGTTTGGGTTTCTCGTGAGTCGCCCTGTGCTTCGTCCTGTGCCAGCTGTTGCTCATCGTTGACATAGAATTTCAACACATTGGGCTTGCGACCGCGCTCAATTCTGTACACCTGATCGCCTACAGAGAAGTCCAGGCTCACCAACATGTTTTTGCCGTTGGTTTTGTTTACTAGATTGTCTTTTCGGATGTTGCTCAGTGCTTGACCATACAAGGCATAACTGAGTGCATTGATGATTGTGGTCTTGCCGGTGCCGTTGCGTGAGCCATCGCCACCTAGGTCAAGATTCTCACCCAACACCAAGGTAAGGTCACTGCGGTCAAAGTTGATGGCCTGTGTGGCTGCACCCACACTCATGAAATTTCTAACAGTGAGGGTTTTAATGTTAATCATCAACTGATTTTAACAAATTACACAGGATAAATCAACGAATTTGGCACCATCTCAGTATCATATACACAAATTCTACTTTTGATTTTTATTTCGCCATCCAACAGTTTCATGGTATCTAGATAATAACCTGCATTGAATATTTCACTGGTTTGCTGGTGTTTGGTTCGGATTACCACATAGTTGCTTACACATTCACACTGGCAATCATTGAATTGTGTTATTTTTGCTCTCCCAATTATGTGTCGTGTATAGTAAGGTTGATGAAAAATTGTGTCGGTGATTCCGTAGATTCGATCTTTCATCATATTTTTGCTGTCAAGTCGAAGCAAACTCAGTGGCAACTTTCTATCAAAATTTTCTCGACTCTGAATGTGATACAGTGCATCGTTGCTGAATAAATCTAACCAATCTTGCCAGTTGTGTTGGTCAACTGCAAACCCATAGTCAGAATTGATATTGTCAACAGCTGATTGCCATTCATTTTTATTCATAGCCCATTACCTTTTTCCAGTATCGATACATTCCGCGCAAAAGTGTTTCGGTCACTGGGTGATCGGTTGTTTCGCCCAAATCCTTGCCAGCCATCTGTACCAACTGTTGACCCTGATCTTGCCATTGATCAAACCCTTGCTGACACAGTTCAAGTACTTCGCTATCCTCACCACTGACAAATCCTGCTGGTCCATAAAGATTGGCCTGTCTTAATCTACGCAATGTCATTTCTTCACTGTCGTCTTCGAACCCAAAATGAGTCCAATTAAATTCAAAACAATCATTGCCTCTGGGCACAATTTGACGTGTGCTCAATGAGTTTATTTGTTGATGTATGACCACACTGGGAAATAGTGTTTGCATACAGGTTGTGGGATTGATAAAAGTACCGGGGTTATCTGGATCTGGAACGGACCACCAAGATTCTTCAACAATGTCAAGCATTCTTGGATCATGCAGGGTCATTTGATGTTTGTAACTGTCGATTCCTTGAGTGACTTCGTTGTTTGTGGCTTGGTTTCGTCGATTGAGCATGACTGCGTGTCGACCCGTGCTGTCAATCACGATTCTACTGCTGGATTGATCGGCTCGAAATAAACCAAAAGTCACAAACCAGGTGTGCAGTAATCCAGCATGGTATGGATCTTTGATGTTTTCCATCATCAGCTTCCAGTTACCCGGAATTTTGTGACGATTGTACCCTAATATTTTTAACTTTCTATTTTTGAATGTGCGCTCGAACCAGGGCAATATTGTGGGACCTAGATATTGTTCAATGGGTTCAACTGTGTGACTAAATGAAGCAAAAATGACTCCATGCAAACAAGCCACATTCAGCTTGACTGTTCCGTTTTGTTTTTTGTCAAAATCAGCAGGCATTCCTTCAAATTTGCGATCTCCTTTGGCAACACCACGCTCAAATGGTACTCCAATTAAATCTCCACTGAGATTGTATCTCCACTGATGATAAGGGCATACCAAACTGGTTGCATTACCATGCTTTTTTTGGCAGAATCTGACACCTCGGTGTGCGCATCGATTTTCAAACACCTGTATGCTGTTGTTGTGTCTAGCAACAATCACTTCCCTTTCCCCAACCCAACTGGTTTTAAAATCACCTGTGTTGGGTATTTCACATTCTAATCCTACATAGATCCAATGATCGCCGTAGAAGATTTTTTCTAGTTCTTGTTGATATACAGTTTGATCACGATATACCCAGTAAGGGATTCTGCTGGTGTTAGATTCTGGCCAACGACTCATTGTTTAAGATTGATTTTGTATTTGTTCAACACAGTGGCGTAATTTTCTTTGTCTTTGGCCACTTGTTTTTGGAATTCGGCCAAAGACAAATTGTTCAACGGTATGTAATAATTGTCGGTAATCATGTTTTGTATCTTGGGGGTGGCAATTGCTTCCCGTAAGTCGTTTTCCAAACGCCGTTTGACAGTGTCATTGACGCCTTGGTTTATATAAAATGCCAACCAACTTTGGGATACAATGTTTTCACCAGTCAACTCGCGTATGGTCGGAACATCCGGGAATTTTGGATCTCGTCGAGCTGCTGCAATGGCCAAGTAGCGTATTTTTCCTGCACGATACATGGCATTGGAAGAACCCGGGGCACTAAATCCATAACTCAACACAAGATTTGCTGAATCAATATACCAGGCAGTGTATTCTTTGTATGGAACATGAGTAGCCGAAGAAGACATTGTGCTGCCAAATTCTGCACCAACCACATGACCAATGGATCCTGTTCCCCAAGAGCCATACATGGGGTTCTTTTGAACTTCCTGTCGAAGTTCAGCTATGTTTTTGATCTGGCTTGACGTAAACAACATCATGTCTGCTTTGAAAAATGGCATCAATGGTTCAACATTGTTTATGAGTTCCGGACGATTGTACAAAATTGGAAAAGCCACAATATCGCCGGTGTGAAAAAGTCCTATGGTATGACCGTCGGCGGCCTCTTTGACCAACGCATCCATGGCAATCAATCCTGACGCCCCTGGACGATTGTCAATCACAACCGGTTGATTCCATTTTTCTGTCAGCACTTCGGCTGCTCGTCGAACCTGTACATCAGGCCCTGACCCCACTGGCAGCGAAACAATGATTCTTACAGGTTTGTTGGGAAATGCCACAGCAGATGATACTGCAATGCACATGCTCAGTAGAGCTGTGAAAATTTGTTTTTTCATGTGTTTTACTTTCTAAAGTTAATTTAAAACAACCAAAAATTGGTAAAACGTGGATTACAAGATTCAAATTTGGGTTTGAAGCCAAAGTAATTTTGTAATTTGATCAGTAATTATCAAAAACTATAAGGTCTGATAAATTTGCAACAAAAGTCGGTTGTCGTAGAATTCTGATTCGATATTGGTCAGCTGATCTGTCACAATCTGGTCTACCGATTCAAAGCGGATTTCGCCTGGTGCCATGTCGGTGTCCACAGATGAGTTCTTGTTGGGTATTAGGCTCATTTCTCTTAGCCCATAGTCTCGCACATAGGTCTCTCGAATGAAGTTGGCTTCTTCGTATGAAATTTCAATGTCCAGCTGCACACGCACATGCATGTTTGCAGCCAACAACTCAGGAGCACGATCAATTAAATTGGCCAAGCCCAACACACGATATCTGGGTTGGTCAGGCCAAGCATGGAATTTGGGTGCTTGCCCCCATTCCAAGATCATCATACCGCGTTCATCGTCGCCGGCATCGGCATAGTTGTGCGGAAAGCAGTTGCCAATGTAGGTGATGTTCTTTTGTGTTTGTCGCTTGTGAAAGTGACCGGTAAACACATGCTCAAAGTTGCCAAAGTGTTCTCTTTGTATATCACCATGATCCGGCATGGCCACCATGGCATTCATTAGATATCCGGGCAATTCAAAGTGCCCGAACATGTAGCGACCTTTCAGCCGAGGGATCCTTTTGTGATCATCACCCACAAGCCAAGGAGCAATAACAACATCGTCGCACTCAAACCAGTCATTGCATACAGTGACACGTGGGAGATGGCGCGCCCATTCCACGCTCTGAATGTCTCTCTTGTCACGATAGTATAGATCGTGATTGCCAGGAATAAAATACACGTGATCAAAGTTGTCATTTAAGTGCTCCAAGGCTCGCAGGCTGTAGTTCAGCGTGACAATATTTATACTGGCTCGAGAATTGTGCCAGTCGCCAAGAAACAAACAGGTTTCACAACCTTCTGCACGAGCTTTAGCAGTAGCCCATTTCACAAAATTTAGGCAGTCTTCGTTGTGCAAAGTGCTGTTTGACTTGAGACCGAAATGGATGTCCGTGAAAACTGCAGCTTTTTTAAATAGGTTACTCATTTCCCTAGTATACTACTCATCCAGGCTAGATACGACCGGTCCGGACAGTTGGGCCATGCTGGCACGCCCAGAATTCTGTCTACTCCAGCTAGGATCTAGACCATTCATTTCCAGGATGTCATCTCGAATGTTTTGATTTTTCTTTTCCAGGTTCAAGATCCTAGTAAACGAGTTGGTGATGGCTGCTGTGTAGTAGGCAAAGGGATTTTGACTCTTGCTTTCATCAAACTGCAGACCAATTTGGCTGAGTTGCAAGAGAGCTTGACCACGCATTTCTTCGTTGTAGCTGTAGCCACGCCAGTTTGATCTAGTGGCATAGCGTTCGCACAGCTTCATGAACATGGTGGCCAGCTTGCGTGTCATGGTTCCATGATCTTTGGAAAACTCTCCTGTGGCCAAGTCGCCGCGCCAGTGACTCTTGCCTACTAGATACGGCTCTCGATTGTCATCAATTCGGTAGTGCCAAAAGGGCGGGAAGTTCACTCGCATGTGAGTGGGATCCAGTATGGGTTCCTCCAGCATGAGATCGGCCAAGGGATCATCTACTGTGTCATCAAAATCCAAGATGTCTTCGATCTTGCGCTTTTTGGGTTTGTTTTTGGGCACTTTTTTGGCGGCCATGGGAATGTGATCCCAACAAGTGACCCGAAACACTAGATCAGTGTTGGGAATTTTCTTGGGATCTTGTTCAACACCGGTTTCGCGTTTGATACGGTCAGCACGATTTCTGCGTGCTTCGGCCACGGTGCGAATGTTGATTTTGCTCACATCTGGCAGGATGATGTCATACTGATGATCACGGTCAGGATCAAGGTAGGTGCAGTAGGTGTTTTTGCTGAGATGTATTTCTTTGAGTATGTCTCGATTGTTGAGATAATTCACGCGAGGTGCCGCGGGCGTGGAGGATATTGACACTGATGGTTCTCCTGGGTAGATATTTAGTATAACACATGATCGGGCGTTGTCAACCTGATTCATTATGTGCACAGTTTATTTTCTGGGTAAATACAATATAGGAAACAAACTCATGGCCGGCTACGACGCAAAAAAAGCAGCATTATTCAACCAACTCAAGCAGCAAGGTGTCAGCGAGGATGCGGCCTTGACTCAAGCCGGAATTGGTGATGCTGATCTTGGCAACTATGCTATAGGCATGAATGGTCAAATGGGTGCTCTGGTTGTGGGCAGTGGAAAAGTTGCTGGTGTTGATTATCAAGCACCCACTGCTGCTGAATTAAAAGAGTCTGCTAGATTTGATCAAGGTCTGCAATCGGTCAACTATGATGTTGAGGCTCGAAACCCGCCCAGCAACAAAACACCAATGACCTATACCACCACCAGTACCGAGACTGTGAGCGGTGGTGGCAGTACCACACGCATTGTTAACCCATCACAGCCCACGCCTGCCAGTCAGGCACTGCAACCAGCTCTGGATGCCAAACAGGCTGAACTTGATCAATTTAACCGGGATAATCCCAGCAATTTTGCACGCAAGCGGCAAGGTTTGCCACCCCTGACTCCTGAAGAAAATCTAGCACGGATAGCTCAACAAAGCAAACTGGTTGATGAAGAGTCTCAGTTACGAAATCAACAGAAATCTCTTGAATCTGGTGGTGGTGTCACAACAGTCACAGTTCCCAACACCACCACAACCACAACCACAGTTACCACCGCAACTTCTTCAGTGGATACACCAGTTCAATCTCCTGGCGGTGCAGACACCAAGGTAAATCAACAAACCGAAGTTCAACTGGGCACAAGTGCTGCGGCCACAGGCGGTGTAACACCTGCTGCTGATCCTGTGCCCTCCACAGCAGAATACAGACGAGCCACTGCTGATGCCGAAGTTGCGGCCTATGGTGTAGAGCCGGCACCGGCTCCACCGCCCACAGCAGAACAAATTGCCGCAGAAGATCTAGCAGTGTATCCCAATCGGGCTGTGAGCGTGGAAGAACGCGAACGCATAACTCAGGCGGAAATTGCTGCGTCAGACTTGGAAGTGTATCCTCGTGATGTGCCTTCTGAAGAAGATGCAGGTCTGTATGATCAACAACAGGCCATACTGGCTGCACAAGCCGAACAAGAACAACAAGATCTGTACGGATCCTATGGTGGTGCGTCAGAGGCAGAAAGCAATGCATTGACTCAGGCCCAGGCCAATCAAGCAGCAGCTCAACAAACCATTGCTGGCCAGAGAAAAACACAAAACAATGGCGACTGGCGAGTACGCCTGAGATTGGCACCCAGAGCTGAATATCTCTACCAGGCCCGCCCACCAGGAGAAATTCTTGCACCCTTGGCAGATTCAGATGGTGTGATTTTTCCTTATACACCACAGATCTCCATGGGCTACCGTGCCAACTACGGCCAATCTGATCTCACTCACAGCAACTATCGCGGCTATTTTTATCAAAACAGCTATGTGGAGGCTGTGAATTTGAAATGTACTTTTACAGCTCAAAGCACTGCTGAAGCCAACTATCTCCTGGCAGTGATACACTTTTTTCGATCAGTGACCAAGATGTTTTATGGTCAAGACCCCCAACGAGGCGCACCCCCGCCCTTGGTATATCTGTCGGGCTTGGGCCAATATCAATTCAACGAGAATCCCTGTGTGGTCTCCAGCTTTGACTACAACTTGCCCAGTGATGTGGACTATATTCGCGCTGGCAGCAGCAACATGAATCAAACCGACATGCAAAATCTCAGACCCCGACAAACCGGTGGCAACAGCAGCGTGGGTGCTTTTGGTGCGTTGCTAGGAGGGGCTCTAAATAACTTAAAAAATGCTGGCCTTACCAAAGGTGCTTTGCCATCTACCCCGCCCACACCAAACTTTGGCCTAGGCACCCCCACTTATGTGCCCACCAAGTTGGATATCAATATCACGCTGTTGCCAATTCAAAGTCGTGCTCAAGTGAGTCAGCAGTTCAGTGTTCGAGATTTTGCCAACGGTAAATTGCTCAAAAGTGGAGGATTTTGGTAATGGCCACTTACAATTCTACTAGTCCTTATTATGTCACTGAGTACAGTGAATTTTTCTTGGATGTCATGACCAATCGTGCTATTCCCAAACTTGCGGACGATCAACAGTTTGTGATCAATCAAACCTATCAGTATCGTCCGGATTTGTTGGCCCATGACCTCTATGACACAGCTGAACTGTGGTGGGTGTTTTATCAACGCAACCCCAACACACTCACAGCACCGCCCTTGGACTTTCGGTCAGGCGTGAGAATCTACTTGCCCAAGATCACTACCCTGCGTTCCACACTGGGGTTCTAAAACATGGCAACAGTTGCAGAAATTGAACAAGAAATAGCAGCAATTAAGGCCAACTTGGGCCAGTTACAAGCTGCAAAAAGTGCTGCCGAACGAGAGTTTGCGGCGTTAGAGGCACAAAAAGATGAAATAGTGTCTGCTGCTCGAAAACAAGCCCGAGGTGGTGATCAAGCCGGAGCAAAAACTCTTTTTGCGCAAGCAGATCAGCTAGATGCAAAGATGCAACAACTTTTAACAAGTCCAGCATATGAAAATTTAGACAAAGCCGAAAGCAAACTTCGCACTCTTGAATCAGATTTATACGGAGCAAAACAAAAAGAAGAGTTTGATGCAAAACAAAATCAAACATCAACGGCGGCTGCTGCGGTGGCCACCAGTGAGGACGGTGCCACACAACATCCTCCTGCACCACCTGAAACTGCCACAGGTAGGGTAACCGCAGATCAAGCAGCGACGCTGGCAGGTGGTACTCCCGCAGCAGATTCAGGCACTGACGCTCCTACAAAAACACTGGCTCAAACTCAAAGTGTACCAGCTCAGCCAGCTCAGCCAGCTCAGCAAACGAGTGACAATAGAAAAACGCCCACAGCCGGTGGTGAACCTGGTGTGGGTGCCACCAGCGATGATGGGTCGGGCACTCGCAGCACCACCAAACTGATTATAGACAAATTTTCCGGCACGGTGAAACCAAAGCCCAATGTGTTAGATCAGTATGCCAGTTACACCTACAGCATTTCTTGGTATCTCTTGGCGCCCGAAACCTATGGAAAAGTGCTGAATTCTAGAACACAACGCCCTAATTTGGCCGGGGATCAGCTACTGATGCAGAGTGGTGGTGCTCCTGTGAGCGGAAACACACCTGGCTCAGTGGGCAGAAATGCCTACTTCCCCAACGACTATTATCTTGACAACCTGGAAATCAAAAGTGTAATGCTGGGGTCAGGGTCGCGGGCAGCACACAACAGCACTGAAATAAAATTTGTAGTGACTGAACCCAATGGCATCACCTTGTATGAAAATCTCTACCAGGCAGTAAAAGAAGTCTACAACGAAGTCAACTTGCCCTATAGCCAGGCGCAATTTTGCTTGGTGATTAGATTTTACGGGTATGATGCTCAAGGCAACTTGGTGGCAGCACATGCCCCTAACACTTCGGTCACTGATCGATCTGCTGTGGTGGAAAAGTTTTTTCCTTTCAAAATAAAAAACATCAAGTTTCGCATTGCCAATCGACTGGTGGAATACTCAGTTGAAGCCGTGTGCATACCCTACGATGTGGGCATGAGTACCAATCGCGGAACCATCAATTCGTCCATGGAACTGGCTGGACTCACTGTGTTGGATTTGTTGGAAGGCACCGGGGTATCCACAGCTGAACCAGCACCCGAGGACACTGGTAGACTAACCACTGCTACTCCGCCTACATCGCCACCACCTCCACCGGTTCTGGTAAAAGACTTGCCCATGAAAGAACAGGCAGCTATTGCAGCAGGGACTGATGTTAACCTGATCAACGACGACGGAGCAGCTCTTCCAATATAAGATTATAATCATGGCCAACATTCCACCTTCAGCACCGCCCAAGGTCAACACAGCCAAACAAACCAGCACTCTCACGGCCATCAAGGGCCTGATGTCAGAGCTCAATGCCTATCAACAACAGTTGGTAGGCACTGGTGTGGTAGAAGTGGCTGACATCTACGAAATTGCTTTTGTGCCAGCTACCTTGGCACAGTCCACCATAGTACAAAGTTTTGACATGCGAAAAGACTGGAGCACCACAGCCATGCAGGATGGTGAATCAGCTGCAGCGCAGAAAGATCCTGACACACAAACAGCCAATGCCAAAACTCGTACCTGGAATATCAACGCAGGAACTCAGATTGTGCAAGTGATTGACATGATCATGCGCAACAGCAGCTATATTGGTGATCAAGCTCGGGTATTCATTGATGAAGAAAGTCAGGATCCTCGGCCACAAAAACCACTGGGCAATCTGGCCTGGTACAAGATTTCAGTGTTTGCCACACCACTGAAAGTGGACAACAAAAGAAATGACTATGCATACCGCATGAAATTTGTGGTCACTCCGTATGGCATCAACAGCATGCAGAGTGAATACTTTCCGGCGGGAAACTTTCGAGGTGTGCACAAAAACTACGACTACTGGTTCACTGGCCTTAACACTCAGGTCTTGGACTTTGAACAAGAGTTCAACTATGCCTATCATATAAATCTCAGCCAACCTGAACTGGCACCTGAACTCAAACGACTGGTAGACACACGCGAAGTCACACCACAGGTCTACACCGGTACCAACGAAGAAAGCAGTCAAGGTGCTGCTGGTCGAGCTTTTGAAATTGGTGCCAGTGCGGCCAGCTATTTGTACAGCCCCAAAGATCAAGGCACTGTGAAAATGCGTATCATTGGTGATCCGGCCTGGATGCAACAGGGCGAAGCTGCATTTGGTGTTACTTCAGAAACTTTCACCGAATTTTCTCCCTTCAATCGAGATGGCACCATCAACTTTGATTCCTATCAAATCTTGTTTAGAATCAACTGGAATCGCGCCAGCGACTATGATCTTGCCACTGGGTTGATGAACAATTCCACTATTTTAAAAAGTGGCCCGCCTAGAGAAAGTGCCACCTACATTGCCAAGGAAGTGATCAGCACATTTCGTGCGGGCAAATTTGAACAGGCGCTGGAGGGCAAATTGTTGTTGTTGCCAGCGTCGGCCAAGGATCAAATGGCTTCGGATCAAGCACGGCCAGGTGCAAAATCAGCACAACCAGCTGGTTGGCGGCCACCCGACAATGCCCTGGGCGAGACTTCCTCGGCCACTGTGATGAAACAAGCTCCTGAAGTACCGGATAATTTTGGTGGCGAAGGTGTAGACGATCAAGCAGTGCTTGATTCTTATGAAGCACAGTTGACCGAAAGCGAAGCTATTACCAGAGCCGAAGCCGAAGCAGCACCGGCCTTCAACAACGGTGAAATAAACTACGACGATGTGGATTTTGCCCCTCCCGCTGGTGCTGTGAACAACACCGTGGCTGCCACTGCCACTGCCGCCGGTGTCGCTGCCACAGCTGGTGCTGCAAATTTTACCCCGCCACCGGTATTGTCATCAATAGGTCAAGCCCTGGCGCCATTGACAGATAAATTCAATACCGTAGCAGGAAGAATACTGCCTGCGCAATGGATGCGCAAAGACTCAAAACCAGGATAAAAAATGTCAGATAATGATCAGCGCAGTCGTGGCCAACCCAAGGACTTCAAACTAAATCGCGGCGGCGCGGCAGCCGAATCCGGTCCGTTTGTGGGCACAGTGGTCAACAATGTTGACCCCACTCGTGCTGGCCGATTGCAGGTGTACATTGAAACATTTAGTGGTCCTGTGCCCAAGGGACAATCGGTACTGGACACCAACAAAAGTCTCTGGCGCACAGTGAGATATCTGTCGCCATTTTATGGATCTACGCCGCCGGTGACAGGCACCAAGGGTGCAGTCAACAGTCCTGGTAAATTTCTACAGAGCAATCCGCACAGCTATGGCATGTGGTTTACTCCTCCAGATCTTGGGGTACAGGTGCTGTGCTTTTTTGCTGCTGGTGATCCCAATCAAGGTTACTATTTGGGTTGCATACCTGAACCTGGCATCACACACATGATTCCTGCAGTGGGCGCCAGTGCCAAGTACAAAACTGACAATGCCACCCAGGCCAGTTTGTTTGATGGCGCCGATAGTTTGCCTGTGACTGAAATCAATCCCAACAACAAAGAAATATTCAACAATCCCAAGTTTTTTGATCAAACTAGACCAGTGCATGGTGTGGTAGCAGCGGCCATGTTTCAACAAGGCACCTTGAGCGACACGCAACGCGGACCCATTGGCAGCACCAGTCAGAGAGAAAGTCCCAGTGCTTGTTATGGATTCAGCACACCCGGCAAGCCCATATATCTCGGGGGACAAACACAAAAGAGCCTGAAAGCAGATCTCAAAAGTGGCAAAGTTCGACCACAGGATCTGCAAGTGATTGGCAGATTTGGCGGCCACAGTTTGGTCATGGACGACGGCGACATCTCGGGCAATGACTCCTTGGTACGCTTGAGAACAGCCACTGGTCATCAGATCACCATGAGTGATGACGGGAACTTTTTGTACATCATTCATGCCAACGGTCAAACCTGGTTGGAGTTTGGTCAAGAAGGCACAGTGGATGTGTATGCCACCAACTCGGTGAATGTGCGTACACAAGGCACCATCAATCTGCATGCCGACGAAGATGTCAACATCTTTGCCGGTGGTAAATTTTCAGTGCATGCTGGCAGCAACATCACCATGGAGTCCAAGGCAAGTGTGAATATTTCCAGTACGGACAGCATGACCCTGGCCTCCAAGGCCAAGCTGGGTATTCGTGCCGACGGCAGCCTGGCATTAGTCAGCACCTCGGGATCCTGGAATAGTGGGTCAGCCTTGAGCTTGGCCGCAGGGGGCATCGACCTCAACGGTGCTGCCACAGAATCAGTCACAGCACCCGATGCCTTGCAGTTGAACCTCATGCCCGAAGCTGTGTATGATTCTGCCATTGGCTGGTCTGTGGAAGCCACAGGACTACAAAGCACAGTGACTCGTGCACCCACTCACGAACCCTGGCCCTATCACAACACCGGAGTAGCAGTATCAGTAGCACTAGAACCTGGAAAACCTGCCACTCCTCCCAACACTCCGGATCTGCCGCCCGGAGTCACTATCACAGCTGGACCCACAGTAGCATAACATGGCCAAGTTTACATTTCTCTCAGTGACCGGGCAGTTGTTCTATGTGGATGCACCAGATGGTACCACTGTGGCACAGGCTCAGTTCATTGCTGATCAGCAGTTTGCAGCTGGTGCGCTGGCAGGCCTGCGACCAGGAGATGCTATCTCAGCTCCCGGTTACGATGTGGTGAAATTTGCTCTAAGTCGACTGGATCGCGGCACAGCCGGTGTAGGCGATACTCCTCTAGTGGCCATCAACAGTGGCGCCACCATCACTGCCCTGCCTCGATTGAATAATGTGCCTGTGCAAAATGCCATCACTGCCAGTGACTATGTGGCACAAACCACAGTGACACAATCTGTAGGTCCTCTTTCCCCGGCACAGGTTCAAGGTTTGTTGGCTGCAGCAGCTCGTGCAGCTGATCAAGCCGCCGATGTCATGACCGAACAAGGCATTGGCAAATACAAGCTCACTGCACCGCAACTGGAGGAAATGGGATACCTCAAGCCTGGCACCAGCTGCAGATATCTTGATCTCTGCAACGATGACGCCTATCAACCACCTGTGAGAGGAACCTGACCATGGCCAGTTTGTTTGAAAGTGTGATGAAGAGCACCAATGTGTGGACCGGCAAGGACGGGGTCAAGGGTGTGCAAGATATCCTGGGCAACAGTCAACTACAGGACAAGATTCAGGGAGACTTGATCAAAGCCAATTACAACAAGCTGGTGGATTCAGGTGCTATTCAACAAGGCGCTGAACCTGTGAAAAGTTTGTTGGGCAAGGTGATGTCTGACACCGGATTCAGCAAAGTCACCAGCAATCCCTTGGGTTCCTTGGACGGACTCAAAGATTCCCTGTCAGGCAATGGAAAATCATTGGGAGACACCTTGGGTGGTATCAAAAGTTCACTGGGCGGATCCTTGGGCAGTTTCAAATCGGCCTTGAGTGGTGCCGGAGTCGATGTGGCCACTGGTCGTGTGGCCGCCATAGATGCACAAGCTCCGGCAATCACAGCCAAGATTGATGGTATCATTGGTGGACTGGATGTGGAAAACAAAATTTCCGGAATCAAAGGCTCATTGGGCAGCACCTTGGGTGGACTGAAATCATCTGGAGAGTCCATGGCCTCGGGGTTTGGGTCTTCACTCACAGCCGCTGGAGTCGATATCAAAACCGGCCAAGTGCCTGCCATTGATGCAGCATTTGCATCAGGTGGTGCGTCAGGGGGTTTGGGCGCCCTGGCCAACTTGACAGGAATCAAAGGCGGAGTACCGGCATCGTTTGCCAGCAAGATAGATGCCATCAAAGCCGAAGTTGAAAGTGATACTGGCGAACCCAAAAAAATCAATCAGTTCAAGCTGGCCAAACTGTTGGATGCCCCGTTGTTGCCACAACTGGGACCTGATGCCACTCTTGGTGATGTCAAAAACATGGTGACTGGTAAACTCGACAGTCTCAAGTCCAGTGGCTTATCGGCAGCAGGTCAATTTGGATCTTCACTCTCGGCAGCTGGTGTTGATATCAAAACTGGGTCAATTCCCTCGGTTGATGCTGCATTTGCTTCGGGAGGCATATCCGGAGCAGCATCGAGCCTGGGAAAAGTTGTAGGATCAGTTTCCTCCAGCGGCACAGCCAAGCTGGGCGGCCTCTTGGAAAATGCCAGCAAATTTGGTGCTGGTCCTGCCACAGACTGGGCCAAGGGTGCATTGCCCTCGGGCAATCTGGCTGCCAGCATGAACAGCTTGGCCAAACAAGGTGAGTTTGCTGTGAATTTCCCCGAAATGAAATTGCCCTCTGCTGTGACCGGTCCTGCGCCTCTGGGTGCGTTTGGGGGCACTGTGGACCGATCAACCCTGGATTCGGCCATGAGCAAGATTGTGGGCAGTGGCAAAATTGGCCTGCCTGCATTTGGCGGAGGTGGCATTGAACAATCCGTGGCCGGATTTGAACAATCTTTGGCCAGCAACACCAAAGATGAAGATCTCACTTACACCGGGGATGACAACACAGTATGGGATCGTGTGAATCGTGAACGACTGCGTCGTGGCTTGCCCAGCTTGACCGAGTTGGGCTACCCCCGTCCACCTGACCTTCCACCGCGCCCGCCTGATTATAATTAAATACACATTATGACCACATTCATCGGATTCAATACCATAGATCAACCCAAAAAGTTCACGCTCACTGACTTTGAGCTGATCAAGCGTGACCTACTAAATGCCTTCAACATCATACCTGGACAGCTGGTGGGCAGACCCAGCTATGGCTGTGCGCTGTGGAGCTTTTTGTTTGAGAATCAAGTGCAAGCCACAGAAACTGCTATGCTGGCTGAAATACAGCGTGTGATAGCCGGTGATCCGCGCTTGTATCTCAGTGATGTACAACTGTTTCCCCAGGAAAACGGTATCCTGATACAGCTGGCCTTGAGTGTGGTGCCCAGTACTGATGCCGAACGACTCAACATATTTTTCAACCAAGAAACACGCCGAGCTTCATTCGTATAACTACGCCGTTTATTTCCGCCATAAATAATTCAACACGGAATACACATGGCAAAAACCACTAGACAAACTGCAATCTTTGGGGTAGAGGATTGGAAAAGAATCTATCAAACCTACAGAGAAGCTGATTTTCAAAGCTATGATTTTGAAACTCTGCGCAAGAGTTTTGTGGACTACTTGCGCCTGTACTATCCCGAAACCTTCAACGACTACATTGAGTCATCTGAATTCATTGCGCTGTTGGATGTGATGGCGTTCATGGGCCAGGCCTTGGCCTTTCGTACCGATCTCAACACACGCGAAAATTACCTAGACACAGCCGAACGCCGAGACTCAGTGATCAAGTTGGCCAACTTGGTCAGCTACACACCCAAGCGCAACACCGCAGCTTCGGGCTATCTCAAGGTGTTTTCAGTGCAGACCACAGAAAATGTGTTTGACTACAACGGCATCAACCTGGCCAACATCACAGTGAACTGGGCTGATCCCACCAACTTTGACTGGCAAGAGCAGTTTTCTGTGATTCTCAATTCTGCTCTAGTCAACACACAGCGTATTGGTCGTCCCGGCAACAGAACCACTATTCAAGGTGTGAGGACTGATGAGTATACCATAAATTTGGTGTCGGGTTACTTGCCGGTGATACCCTACAGTGCCACCATCAATGGCGTCAACATGCCATTTGAAGCTGTGAATGCTACCATTTCGGGCCGTGACTATGTTTACGAACCCGCACCCCGTCCCAATGGCGAATTCAATGTGTTGTTCCGCAACGATCAACTGGGTTTTGCCAGTGCCAACACTGGTTACTTCTTTTACTTCAAGCAAGGTGTGCTGCAGAATCAAGACTTCAACCTGGCTGAAAGAATTTCAAATCGTTCAGTCAACATCAATATTGAAGGCATCAACAACCAAGATCGTTGGTTATACCAATTAGACAATGTGGGAAACATTGCCAGCGAGTGGGAGTTTGTGGAAAGTGTTTACACAGCGGCAGTGGAACAGCTGAGTCCTAACCTGCGCAAGTTATTTTCAGTGACCAGTCGTACCAACGATCAAATTTCCATGAACTTTGGTGATGGTGTGTTTTCTGAAATTCCAGTGGGATTTTTCCGAGCCTATGTTCGTGCCAGCAACGGCTTGCAGTACATTATCAATCCTGAAGAAATGCAGAGCGTGGTGCTGCCCGTCAGTTACATAAGTCGTAACGGACAGCTAGAAACGCTGACATTTACTTGCGGTATCACTGAACCGGTCAGCAATGCTTTGCCCAGAGAAACTCTGGATGCTATCAAGCAACGAGCTCCTGCACGCTACTACACACAGAATCGCATGGTCAATGGCGAAGACTACAACAACTTCCCGTTCACAGCTTACAATTCCATTATCAAGAGCAAGGCCTTGAATCGTGCGTCTATTGGCACCAGTCGTTATCTTGATCTTGTGGACAACACTGGCAAATATTCCAGTACCAACACATTCAGCAGCGACGGTGCTCTCTATGAACAAACAGTGTTGCCAACATTTTTGTTTTCTTGGCTCACTATCAATGACATTGGTAATGTGATTGTGAATCAAGCACAACCATTGTTGTCACAAGCGTCTGCACAGCAGTTTTACTACGCAAACTATCCTCGTCCACCACTCACAGCGCAGAGCATGACCTGGCATCTCAGCACCACCTTGGCCAATGAAACCACGGGATATTTTCAAGGCAGCACCGGTTATGCAATTGCAGTGGGCGCTTTTTCTTCTACCAATGCCAGATACATTACTGTGGGATCCTTGATCAAGTTTGAACCTCCTGCTGGTTATTTCTTTGATGTTAACAACCGATTGCAAGCCGGCGTGCCCACTCGGGCTGATGAAAAATTAATAGTCTGGGCCTGCCCCCAGGCCATTTACATTGATGGTACCAATCAAGGTCGCGGTAACTTTGATAATGGCACTGGTCCCATTACACTTAACAATTACATTCCCATGGGTGCTGTGTGTACCCAAGTGATTCCAGTGTTTGTGACTGAATTCCCTACGGATTTGAGACAGAGTATGGCAGCACAGATCAATCTCTACAGAAACTTTGGTCTGGGTTACAACAATCTCACAGCCACTTGGTACTTGATTACTGCCACCAACTTGGCCGTAGATGCACCGTTTGATTTGACCAATGCTCAAAGCACCACAGGCACTGGTCAAGATGCCAGTTGGTTCTTTCAGTTCATCACCGACGGAGTCAACTACACTGTGACCAGTCGTGGACTCAACTATTATTTTGGTAGTGTGTTGCAAACAAGATTTTTCTTCTACGGTGATCAGCAGATTTTTGACAGTCGTACTGGCACCACCATTCGAGACTTTGTGCGAGTGCTCAAGGTCAACAGCCAGCCCGACAGCAACAGACCCTTGAGCAGTGATGTCACACTGAGAATCATTGACCAACCCATACAGCCCGATGGATTTGTGGATGACTATCAAGTGGTTGTGTCCTATCAAGACACTGACAACGACGGCGTGCCTGACAATCCTGACTTTTTTGATGAAATTGTTGCTCCTGCAGTTGACTCCAATACCAAGCTGGTGTTCTTTCAGCGCACCGTGGACTTTGATAACCTGGAACGCTACCTGTTGGTGGAATCAGGTCGTGTCAATGCCGAGTATGCCACACTCTATGACATTGACTTGGTCAAGGACGAGTACTTGCCAGATCAAGTGTTTTATGCCTATCAAGATCAAGTGTTTTATGTGTTGACCGTTACTGTCACTGGCAGTCGATTGCTAGTGGAAGACAAAACCTATGCAGTGAAAACTGGTCGGCAAGATCTTTATTTTCAGTATCGTCACAACAGTCCTCTCACCAACAGGATTGATCCTGGGTCTTCCAATATTATTGACTTGTACTTGGTCACAGCCGAATATTACACTGCCTATCGCAACTACATCACAGACAGCACCGGTACCATACCTGAGCCTGAGCGTCCCACCATTGATCAGTTGACCACGGCCTACAGCGGCCTGCAAGATTACAAAATGATTTCTGACAACATGGTCATGAACTCTGTGGTGTTCAAGCCCTTGTTTGGCGCCAAAGCAGCGCCGGCTCTGAGAGCCACTATCAAAGTGATCAAGGCTGCAAATTCCACAGCCAGCGACAGTGAAGTGAGAACTGCAGTGGTGGCCAACATTGATGCTTACTTTGCTATTGAAAACTGGGACTTTGGCAACACATTTTATTTCTCGGAACTGGCTGCATATCTTCACAGTCAGATTGGCACCTTGGTGAGTTCAGTGGTACTGGTTCCCTTGGATTCGGGCAAGAGCTTTGGTGACCTCTATGAAATTCGTTCGGCACCCAATGAGATATTTGTCAATTCTGCCACAGTGAACAACATACAAGTGATTGATGCATTGACATCTACCAACATTCGCACAGCGCCTGGTAGTGGAGTAATATAATGGTTGATCGTGTGAGAACTGTTGATTTCCTCCCGGAAATATTTCAAACGCCTACCAACCGACAGGTATTGTCGGCTACCCTGGATCAGCTGGTTCAAGAGCCCCGATTCAAAAAAACTCAGGGCTATGTGGGTCGCAGAGTGGGACCCGGAGTCAATGCCACAGATCGTTATGTGATAGAACCCACAGCCGAACGAGTTAACTATCAACTGGAACCTGGTGTGGTCATGCTGGATCCTGACAGCAATCGGATTCAAGACACTATTACCTACCCTGGCATCAGCAATGCTCTGGCTTTGCAAGGTGCCGACACTGCCAACAGCAATCGACTCTACACCAGTGACTACTACACCTGGGATCCGTTTGTTGACTTTGACAAACTGGTGAATTTCAGTCAGTACTACTGGTTGCCAGGTGGCCCGGATCCTGTGGATGTGTATGCTGGCACAGTTCCCATTGCCAACCGCTTTGTGATCACTCGTGCCAACGGTGTTTACACAGTAGAAAGCGAGATCGGTAACTATCCCGGAGATAATCCAGTTATCTCTCTCCTACGCGGTGGCAATTACACTTTTCAAGTGGCACAAAATGCCAAGGAGACTGTGAACTTTCGTGTGGGCAACACAGGAACCTCGGCCTACCTCATTGACTATCAACCCAATCTCACACTGACCTTGGCTCGTGGCAATACCTATGTGTTTGATCTGGCCATGACCGGTGGTGTATTTCCGTTCTGGATCAAAACACAGCCCTCGCAGGGCACTGAAGATGCCTACAACACTGGTGTTGCTAGAAATGGTTCAGTCACAGGATCGATAACATTTGTGGTGCCACAAGACGCACCCGACACCTTGTATTATGCCTGTCAGAATCAATTCAACATGCAGGGTGTGATCAATATTGTTGACGGTACTCCAGGCACCGGTCCCGGATTCTGGATTCAAGCAGCACCAGGTGTGTCTGGTCAGTTGCCTTGGGCACCCAATATATCCAGTCGAGATGTGCTAGGTGTCACCAACAATGGTGAAGATCTAGGTGTAGTAAATTTTGCGGTGCCCTACAACACCGCACAGAATTTTTATTATGGATTGTCTTACATTGGAAATTCAACAACACCAGTGCCAGTTGATTTTGTGACCAATTTGACATTTAATCAAATCAACAATCAGTTCCTGGCACCATTCTTGGCTGAACATGGTGGCATCGACGGAGTATCCAGTTTTGATGGCCGTACCATTGTGTTTTTGGATTCTGCCAACGGCTGGGGAGACATAACAGATCAGAATCTCCGAACCAGTGTGTGGCAAATTCGTTATCAAACTGATGAGTATGGTGCGGTTTATTTGCAATTGAACAGTGTTTTACTGGTTGACAAATTGCAAAAATTCTCCGTGGCATATGGTGCTGAATATTCCAAGACCGAGTGGTATCGAAATGCATCGGGGGTGATCGAAGGAATTCCCTTGCTCACAGCCATTCAAAACATCTTGTACTACCAAGATGGTACCGACCCTGGAATTGTGGGACAGTTGAGAATGGTGGATCCCACGGGCTCAACCACTTTGTACATCGAAGAAATTGTTGGTAAATCACAGTACACCAGTCCTAATGGTGTAAAGTTCACCAACGGACTCAAGGTACAGTTCCGCGGCAATATTGTGCCTGAAAGTTATCAAAATCAACAATACTATGTGGAAGGTGTTGGCTCTGCTATTCAATTGTTACCAGTTGGCAACTATGTCACTCCCGAACCTTACACCAAGAGTTTGACTTTGCCATTTGATTCTGTGGGATTCGATGACGGCAATTTTGACGCCAGCCTTAATCAACCTGTGGTCACAGACTATCTCACAATCAATCGTGCCAGTCCGGACCTCAATGCCTGGAGTCGAAGCAATCGTTGGTTCCATACTGATGTGATCTCAGCCACAGCAGAATACAACGGTGTAGTCCCCAGTTTGGACAATGCCTATCGTGCACGCCGCCCAGTGTTGGAATTCCGCGGTGGCGTACGATTGTTTAATTCTGGAACCCAAGCCAAGCAACCCATTGACATCATTGACTTTGGTGTAACTGATGCATTTAGCACTGTCAATGGCACCACTGGGTACGGAGTTGACGGTTACCAATTCCGTTCCGGGACTCGAGTGATTTTTGCCGCAGACCAAGATCCTCAGGTACGAAACAAAATCTATCAAGTGACTTTTATCTCGCCTGACACTGAACCCCCTGTAATCACACAACCCATTATCAATTTGGTTCCGGCTGCAGATGCCGAGGTCACGATTGATCAAACAGTATTGTGCCTAGACGGCTTGACATTGCAAGGAACTACATTTTACTTTGATGGTGTGGACTGGATCCAAGCACAGCAAAAGAATTCTGTCAATCAAGCGCCCTTGTTTGACATCTACGACAGCACAGGTACAAGCCTGGCCAATCGTGAAAAATATTTCAGCAGCACATTTACCGGTACCAAACTTTTCAGTTACGCTGTGGGTGCTGGCACAATTGATCCTGTGCTGGGTTTTCCGTTGCGTTACCTCAGTCTCAGCAACATCGGTGACATTGTGTTTGACAACAATCTCTACACCGACACTTTTGTGTATGTGAGCAACAGTGCTGGTGTTACAGAAAACATCAGCATGGGTTTTGCAAGACAATACAGCAATCGCGTTGAATTTTCTCAGTTGACAGGGTGGCAAACTGCTGTGACCAAGAGCCTGGTTCGTCAGCAGTTTCAATTTGCCTATGATGGTACTCCGCTTAGACTAGATGTGCCAGTGGCTGAAAATTCCGCCATACCTGCGGTATTGTTGTATGTGGGTTCACAGTTCCAGTCTCCGGATCGATACACTGTGACCACTACCGCTGCCACAACCACTATTGTGCTGAATCAAGCGTATGCTCCGGGTGCAGTAATAGAAGTTGCGGTATTGAGTGATCAAGTCAGTGCTCAGGGATTCTATCAAGTTCCTGTGAATCTTGAAAACAATCCGTTCAATGCCAACAGCCCGGTGTTTACTTTGGGCACAGCACGCAGTCACTATGAAACCATTGGCGAAAATTTAATAGGGTTGACTGGTCCCATTAACGGTGCCAACAACTCCCGAGACCTGGGCAATATTGTTCCTTATGGTCTGCAGATTCTGCAGCAGAGTTCGCCCATGACCTTGGCCGGCTTCTTCATGCGTGACCAGGCCTATGACATATTCAAATCTCTAGCATTCAACGATCGTGAATACACCAAATTCAAATCTCGCATGTTACAAGCCGTGGTGTCAGGCGAGTGGATCAACGACACTCCATCTGACATCCTGGATGCTGTAGTTACTGAGCTTGGCACCGGCAAAAATGACACAAACTCTTTTTATTGGAGTGACATGTTGCCTGCTGGTGTGAGGTCAACCACAAACAAATACACTGTTACTGCTATATCAACTGCCACATTTGACACAGTTCAAACCTATGATTTTGACACAGCCAACTACCGGGCCTTGTTGGTGTGGGTTAATGATCGCATGTTGGCCATCAACACTGAATATGTGGTAGCTGAAAATGGCCCAAGACTCACCATCCTGATCCCACTGCGTGTGGGCGATGTGGTCAGCATCAGAGAATATGCCAACACAGCCGGCAACTATGTGCCCAACACTCCTACCAAGCTGGGCTTGTATCCAGCTTGGCGTCCAAGAATTTTTGTGGATCCCAACTATGTGAATCCCACACCAGTGATTCAAGGTCATGACGGATCCGTCACAGTGGCTTTCGGCGATGTGCGAGATAGTGTGCTGCTGGAATTTGAGTTGAGAATCTACAACAACCTCAAGACTCAAAACAATCCAGTGCCGCTCACCATTGCTGAAGTGTTGCCAGGCTATTTCCGCACCACTGACTATTCGGCTGCAGAAATAACTGGCATACTGTCTGAAAGTTTCTTGACCTGGGTGGGTTGGAACAAGCTAGACTACCGGAGTCAGGACTATGTGGCCAACAACGCTTTTACCTACAACTACAGTGCCGCAGGTGACCGACTTAACAATCAACCCTTGCTGGGCGCTTGGCGCGGCATCTACAGATATTTTTATGACACCCTGAGTCCCAATCTCACTCCCTGGGAAATGCTGGGATTTACCGAACAACCCAGCTGGTGGGAAAATCGTTATGGTCCGGCACCCTACACTTCGGACAACTTGGTGTTGTGGGACGACCTAGCCCAGGGCCTTGTGGCCGATCCGTCTGGATTCCGTGTTCGCCCTGAGTATGTTCGACCCAATCTGCAGTACTATATCCCTGTGGGCACCGAAGGAGAACTGTTGCCACCACTAGACTCTGTGGTAGGACAATACGATCCCAATGTGTGGCGCAAGAGCTGGGTGGTAGGTGATGGCGGTCCTGTAGAAGCTGCTTGGTGGACCAGTTCCTCCTATCCATTTGCTGTGATGCGTTTGTTGTCACTGACTCGTCCAGCTGAATTTTTCTCGTTGTTTGCTGATCGCGACCTGTATCGTTACAACACTGATTTTGGTCAATACTTGTATAACAATAGATACCGTTTAGATGCTTCAGGCATCGAAGTCTACGGCAATGGCGTCAGCAAGGCTAGTTACATCAACTGGATTGTGGACTACAATCAACAGCTGGGAATCAACAGTACTTCAGCATTGCAAGCTCAGTTGGCCAGTCTGGATGTGAGACTGTGTTACAGAATGGCCTCTTTCTCTGACAAGCAGTACATGAAGGTATATGCCGAAAGATCCAGTCCTGACAGTCAAAACAGCAGTTTGTTGTTGCCTGACGAAAGCTACAATCTCAGCTTGTACAAAAATGTACCGTTTGCCTATGTCAACTACAGTGCTGTGATTGTGCAGAGCACCGACACTGGCTATGCTGTGTTGGGTTACAGCACCACTGACCCTTATTTCAATATCTTTGCCAGTCGCAGCAATGGACAGTTACAAACCATCAGCGCCGGGGGCAGCACAGTTCGAGTGCCACGACAATACTATGACAACATAGTTCAAGTTCCCTACGGATTCAACTTTGCAAATCAAACTGCTGTAGCGGATTTCTTGTTGTGTTATGGCGAGTATTTGACCTCACAAGGCCTGACATTCACCACTAGAGAAAACGGTTATACTCTGGACTGGCAACAAATGGCCCGGGAATTTTTGTACTGGGCTAATCAGGGCTGGGCCACGGGCAGCGTAATCAACCTTAATCCTGTGGCCACAAGACTGGAAGCTACACGTGCAGGTGCTGTGATTGACAGCATACAGTTCCAGAATCCCGAGAACCTGGTAATTGATCAAAACCGATTGCCAGTCAATGCTAGAGATCTTGTGATTGAACGCCTGGGCAATTTCTTCAGCATTACCAGCACCACTTCGTCCAGCATTGCTTACATACAGTTAAGATTCACCAATTATGAACATCTGGTGGTGCTAGACAATGTGAGTATTTTCAATGACTTGATCTACAACCCCACAACTGGCGCCAGACAAAGTCGTATCAACTTGGTGGCAGCCACTTCCACAGATTGGAATGGTACCTTGGATGCACAAGGGTTTGTGCTCAATCAAGACAATGTCAAGCCCTGGCAGCCAAATCGTCGATATGCTCGTGGCGAGATTGTGCTGTACAAAAACAACTACTGGTCAGCACAGGGCATTGTGCAGCCCAAATTGGAATTTGACTACAATGACTGGTTCAAGAGTGACTATGCTAGAATTCAACGCGGGCTGTTGCCTAACATTGCCAACAAAGCTGATCAGTTGGCCAACAGCTATGACACACAACGAGCCAATCTTGAAAGTGACAATGACTTGCTCAGCTATGGCTTGATTGGTTTCAGGCCGAGACAGTACATGACAGACTTGAATCTTGATGATGTGAGTCAGGTAAATCTCTATCAACAATTTATTGCAGACAAAGGCACTATTCGTGCAGCAGAGATATTCACCGGTGCCAATCTTGGCAAAGAAACTGCTGAATACAACATCTATGAAAATTGGGCAGTCAAGCGTGGTACCTATGGTGCCAACGCCAACCGCAGCTTCTTTGAACTGAAATTGAACGCAGCTGACTTGCAGTCAGATCCTGCTACCATTCAAGTGATCAATCCGGGTGAATCAAGTCTGGCCAACCAAACTGTGTTCCTGAGTGATCTTTGGAGACAGAGTTTTAAAATCACATCCACAGACATCTTGCCTACCACATACACACAGGTGACTGATGTGGCGCTGCCCACAGCAGGTTATGTCAACTTCAATGACGTTGACATAACCATGTTCTCTTTAGATGATCCCACAAACCTGTCACAGAACATTGGCAACATTGGTATTGGCACAAGAATCTGGGTGGCCAAGGTCAACAACTATGACTGGGATATCTACCGTGCCAACAAAACACCCGGCTTCATTGGTGCAATTTCAGACAATTTGAATGGTACCAGTCAAGTGGTATTCACCCAAGCACATGGTCTCAAGCGCGGTGACTTGTTGGTAATCAAGTATTTTGATTCGGCAGTGAACGGCGTGTATCGTGTGTTGAATATGGACGACTCTGCGCCCAATGTACTGACCATTGCATACGACTTTGGTCGTTCCAAACAACACATTATTGAAGGTCAAGGCATTGGTTTCTTCCTGCAGACCATGCGTGTAAAACAAGCCAGCGATGTTGCTGCCTTGCCCTATGCTACAGAATTGAGATCCGGTGCCCGAGCATGGGTAGACAATGATGGTGCCGGTCACTGGCAAGTGCTGGAAAAACAACAACCGTTCACAACCGGTGCTGATCTCATAACCGGCATCGTGAGTGAAAATACCAACTTTGGTTCTGCGGTTGCACAAGCCTACAACAATGCTGGGGCACTAATTGGTGCACCTGGTTACAACAGCAGCCGCGGCGCGGTGTATGGGTATGGCGGCAATCAAGACACTGCATACACACAAACAGCCATCTTGGAACTTTCGGCTGTAGACACAGTAAACTATGGTGCCTCGGTGGAGTTCGGCCATCAAGTCTGGGCTGTGGCAGGTGCGCCCGCCAGTGCGTCGGGCATGGGTTATGCCACAGTGATCAAGTTCTCTCAAATATCCAATGCCTACGATATCACACAGTTGTTGACTGTTCCTGATGGAGATTTTTCTGTTCGTGGATTTGGCACAGCAGTTGCCGTCAGTCAAGACGAACGCTGGATGTATGTGTCGGCGCCTGGTGCCAATCGAGTGTATGCCTATGGCAGAGTAGATGTTGAAGATCAAAGTGTAACATACACCACCACTGGTGTAAAAGGTTACAACTACAGTAACAGCATCATGATTGACCAGCCCGATCAATTAACGGTTGCTATCAATGATGTTGTCTATGCACTGGATGTGGACTACACAGTGAATCTGTCCACAGGTGCAGTGGTGTTCACCATCCCACCTCAAGCACAACAACTGTTGACAATAACCAGAAGAATGGATCACAGTTTCACAGGTGACGGATCAACTGTGACATTTTCTTTCTCTCCATACTTGTACGGTATCGACGGCGTAGAATCATTTTTGTTGTCAGTGAATAGTGTGTTGCAGAGACCTGGTATTGACTATGTGGTTGATGAAGATTCACAAGTGGTGTTTAATTCTGCACCTGCAGTTGACACCAGCATCACAGCCACAGTCAATACCTATTTCAAATACATAGACACAATCAGTGTGCCCGGTCTAGATGCCGATGCTGAGTTTGGTCAGTCTCTCTCTGTTACCACAGATGGACGACAAATTGTTGTTGGTGCTCCCGGAGCCACAGTGGGTTCGGTTGAGTCAGGATCTGCCTATGTGTTTGATCGATATGTCACAAGATATCAAATAACTGATGTAGACCAAACCACCTATGCTATTCCTGCAGAGTGGCGTGCCCCGGTAGCAGTATTGTTGAACAATCGTTATCTAACCAATTCGGCCAGTTACATCGGCGGAGAGTTTTCTGTGGTGGGCAACAACATTGTGTTGTCAAGCTCAGTGAGCCTCTCTCCGGGCGATGCATTAGACATTGAAAGCAATCAGTTCTCTCTGGTTGAAGAATTTTCGTCTCATGTTCAATTCGACGAAGCCAGTTATGGTGCAGCCGTGGACATGTGTCCTTACAACTGCAGCATCTATGTTGGCGCACCCACAGATGGTTCAGTGTTGGTGCAAGCCGGCAGCGTGGAACGCAGAGTAAATCAGTCTAGAGTGTATGGTGTCACAGTTTCTCAGGTGGCCAATCCAACCCTGGTTGCTGGGGATGTTGTGAGAATCAACAACTATCCTGTGGCAGTACCGGCAGCTCCTGACACCAACATTGCCGGATTGATTAACGCTATCAACAACAGTGGTATACCCAATGTGGTAGCTACTCCGACTAGAAATGTGAAATTCACAGCCGACGGAATCACACAAACATTTGATGTTGGCAATATCTATTCTGCTGCTGCTTCATATACACCTGTGGTCTATGTGGGGCAAAATCTGCAGATCAACAACACAGACTATGTGTACGACAATAGCACTCAGCAGATTGTGTTCTTTGCAGCACCACCGGCTAACCAAACAGTCACAGTGGTATCGGGTCGCATGACACTGTCGGTCAAGAATTCCGCTGCTGCTGAATCATTCAACAAGCTCACTGTGTTACCGGGTGCATCAGGAACTGCGTTTGATGACCTGGGGTTTGCGACCTTTGTGTACACACAAACTATTGTTAGTCCGTTACCAGTGGCCTATGCTGAATTTGGATCCTCGGTCACAGTCAACACCACAGCATTGACCTTGGTAGTGGGTGCACCGCGTGGCAATGTGTACGAGCCCATGGATTTTGATTCGGGCAACACCTACTTTGACGAACACAGTACCACTTACTTCTCTCCTATTGTGGGCAGTGGTGTTGTTTATACCTATGACTACTTGCCTAGTGCAGCAGACTCAGCCGCTGATCCCGGCATGTTTGTGTTTGGCCAACAGATATATACTTCCACTCTGGCTGATCAAGACAGATTTGGTGACTCGGTCAACTATGTGACTGGTCGACTGCTGGTGGGCGCACCCGGCAATGATCCTGCCACAGAACCTGTCAACTATGGCACGGTCAGTGTGTTCAACAACACCACAGGAACCGCAGCTTGGACGGTGAAACATCAGCAGCAACCTGTGGTAGATGTTGCCCTGTTGAATTCAGTGTTCATGTACAACAAGCTGGCTAGCACAGTTACTAGCTACTTGGATTTTTTCAATCCCTTGCAGGGCAAAATCTTGGGTGTGGCTCAGGAAAACATTGACTACACTGGTGCTGTGGACCCGGCTAGATACAATCAAGGTTCGGTGCACAACATTGGCCAACCTTGGTCCCGGGATCATGTGGGCGAGATTTGGTGGGATACCAACAATGTGCGATTCATTGACCCCAACCAAGATGACACGGTGTATGCCAGCCGTCGCTGGGGGCAAGTGTTTCCGGGCAGCAGAGTGGACATCTATCAGTGGATTGAAAGCACACAGCCGCCTGCCAACTACACCGGTCCTGGCACACCATTTAGTTTGATCTCTTACACCACTCGAGCTGAAATTGGCAGCAATGGTGTGATTGCCACATTGTACTATTTCTGGGTGAGAAATATCACCACAGTCAATACTGTGGCCAACAAGCGTCTCAGTACCTCGGCCATTGCCAGCTATATTGAAAATCCTCGTGGCAGCGGCATTGCTTACATGGCACCGCTGGATGCCAGCACCGTGGCCATCTACAATGTGTTGGATCTGATATCCGCAACCGAAACCATACTGCATGTTGAATATGATCGCGAAGCCAACGACGCCAATGTACACATTGAGTATGAATTGATTGCTCAAGGCCGAGCCGACAGTTTCCTCAGCAGCAATCTCTATCTCAAGCTACAAGACAGTTTTTGCGGCGTAAATTCTTCTGGTGCACCTGTGCCTGATCCGGGTCTAAGTCCAGCTGAACGATATGGGGTTGAATTCCGTCCACGACAAAGCATGTTTGTGGATCGTTTTGCAGCCTTAGAAAACTACCTGGGTAGAGCAAATGCTGTGTTGAAAAATTATCCCATAACAGAAATTCGCAAGTTTGATCTTTTGAACAGTCGTGAGCCTGAGCCCAGCACAGCGTCGGGCGCTTGGAATCAACGAGTAGTCGACTTGACTGAATTGTCGTATCAAAATCTTGCCTTGGTGAATCCGGGTTGGAAATATTTGGTAGCAACTGATGCTGACAACAACGGTTTGTGGACCATTTATCAAGTAGTAAGTGGCGCCGCACAAAATGAATTGACACTGACACGAGTGCAGAACTATGACACTGCTTTGTACTGGAGTTACATCAACTGGTATCAACCTGGCTACAACAGCACAGTAAACCCTGTGGCAGAAGTTGCCAACTATGCAGCTCTGGCCACACTGAATGTACCAGTGGGTGCCAGTGTGCGTGTCACAGCCAACTCACAGAACAAATTTGAAATTTATCAACGCACGGTCACAGGATGGGATCGCGTGGGGCTCGAAGACGGAACCATTGAGTTCAGCAAAGAACTATGGGATTACGGTGTGGGTCGTTTTGGCTTTGATGCCGAAGTGTTTGATGCCCAGTATTTTGACCAAGAGCCTGTGATTGAAACTCGCAGAATCATCCAAGCCATCAACCAAGAACTGTTTGTAGATGACTTGTTGATTGAACGCAATCGTACCTTGATGTTGGTGTTTGATTTTGTGCTGAGTGAATTCTCAGCGCCCGAGTGGTTGGTTAAGACCAGTTTGATTGATGTTGATCATCGCGTTAGAAGTCTTGAACCTTATCAGATTTACAGTCAAGACAATCAAACATTTGTGCTGGATTATCTTCAAGAAGTCAAACCATACCATGTGCAGGTGCGAGAATTCAATCTCAACTACAATGGCCAAGATGTGTATGCTGGCAACATCTCAGACTTTGATGTACCAGCCTACTACAACAACAATTTGACCATACCACAGTATGTGAGTCCTATTTTGTTACCATATACTGTGAGCACAGCCACTGGCACAGGTACTCCCAGTGACACAGCAGATACTTCAGCTTCTGCCACATTGTGGACTCAAACACCCTGGGATCAGTGGTACAACAACTACTTGTTGAGCATTCAGGATGTGGTGATTACCGATGGCGGATCAGGGTATACTGAACCTCCTGTGGTCACGGTGACAGGTGATTGTACAGAACCAGCCGAAATGACTGCCACCGTTGACTCGGCTGGTCGTGTGTATCGCATTAATATAGTATCTCCTGGTGCAGGTTACAGTACCACAGCAGTGATCACTTTCTCAGGCGGCAACGGATCCAGTGCTCGCGCATCAGCTGTGATGGGCAATGATCTTGTGAGATCGTTCCGTACCACAATTCGTTATGACCGATATCAATATGAAACCACCATAGTTGATTGGGAACCCGGAGTCACATATACTGATAGCACGCAAGTTCGTTATGTAAATCGTGTGTGGTCGGCTGTGGGCACAGTTGAATCAGATTCGTTTGATCCCTCTAACTGGCAGTTGGTGGATCCAGCCACACTGAGTGGTGTGGATCGAACCATGGGATTGTATGTTCCTGCAGTGAATCAACCTGGCTTGAGCTTGCCACTCCTGATTGACGGTGTGGAATATCCCGGCGTGCAAGTACAGGGTGTGAATTTTGATATTCGTCCGGGATTTGATGCTGTGGGCTTTGACTCCTTCCCGTTTACCAATCTTTCCTATGAACCCGACGGAACACCCACATTCTACCTGGGCTTGCTGGATGCTCGTTATCAGAGTTCGTATTTGGATCTTTACCTGGGCACTAGATACACCGATGTCAATGTTGAAGGTGGTGGCTATGTTGACACCTATTCCAGCCATGCACCCGAAGAGCTGATTCCCGGCAGCGAGTTTGATACGCTTGATTTGCGTGTGTACACTGCTCCTGGATCTGACTGGACCGGCAATGGACATGGCTTCCGCACCGGCATCACAAAATTTGTTGCTGACAGCACCGCACCTGTGGTGAGTTTTGCTGATGTGTTGCCATACCCTGCACAAATTATAGTATCCAACCAAACATCTGGCTTGGATTTGAATCAGAATCACGACTATTCAATCAACTGGTTGGCACAAGAAGTCACAATTTCCAGCAGAGTTGCAGTAGGTGATATTGTTGCTATCCTGGTGTATGAACTGGGTGGCGGCAATCAACTGTTCAAACAGACCTATGTCGGCAGTGACATAGGTGAGTCTGTGACTATTCCGGTACAGTACAGCTTGATACAGGACCTGGCAATTTTTGTCAATGGCAACATAATCATGGGCTACAGCTATGAGCAAGCGCAATCCAACACCACCCTGGTTGTGTTTGACACTCCGGGTATTGCTGACACTGATTTTGTGCTGATTGTGGCCGTTGGCGCCACAGTTGTGGGAGACACTACCACAGCCTACAACTGGAGTGCTCCGCAAACTCAACAGTTTGTGAGTGCAGGAGAAATGTCTTATACCTTGACCAACAGCTTGATCTACAGCAATCCCGACACGGCTGTGATCACAGTGAATGGTCGCCGTGCTAGATCATCGGCTGGTGTGGCTTATCTAGCAGATGGCAGCGTGGGCTATCAATTGCCCACTAGAATAGGCATCAGTCAAGGTACAATTCCAGATGTTGATGTGCGAGTTTATGTCAATGACATACCACAGATACTCAATGTAGACTATGGTGTTGAATCCTGGGATGGTGAAACACCTAGAGAAGTGATCTTTGTAGATCCGCCCAGCTCAGGCGAAAGTGTAAAAATATATGTGACCACAGGTGCACAAGCCTACATTGCCAGCGGTCAACTGCAGTTTGTTCCCGGCAGTGGTCTGACGCCACTTGCCGGAGACATTGTTTCGGTCACAACCTGGAATGACACACGCCAGCAAGACATTTTGACACAGGTATATGTGGGTGCAACCACAATCAACCAAGTTGTTCAAGAAGCATATGATACCACTGACTTTGACACCGGTGATGTGGTTGACGAACCCGGCAGTTTTGACTATGCTGCAGGCGAAATTGTAACAGTGAATCAGCTGCTGTTGGATCAGCCAGTTGAAAATCCAGACCGACTGTGGGTTACACTGAATGGACTGAAACTGTACCCCAATCAAGACTTTGATTTGGTGGGCAACGAAATTGTGTTGTTGAGTGGCCGGATTCTAAAACCCACAGATACTGTTGTCGTCTCTGAATTTACCAATAGTACAGTGCCCGAGGCCATGGCATTCCGTATTTTCCAAGACATGCGCGGTGTTCAGGAAATCTATCGCATCACAGTCAATACCAGTACAGAATTGACTCAAGATTTATTGGCCACAGATGATGTAATACATGTGAAAAATGCCAGCGCACTGACTGAGCCTGACTTGTCTGAATCTGGCAACAGTTGGGGCGTGCTCACAATTCAGGGCGAGCGCATCATGTATCGTGTGCGAGACACTGTGACCAACACCATCACTAGCCTGCGTAGAGGCACCGGCGGTACAGGCGCAGCAGATCATGCCGCAGGCTCTGCAGTGTATGACATGAGTCGTGGCAATTTGTTGGCATCCCAGTACCAAGATCGTGTGCTCAGCAACATCACTTATCCGCTGGTGTCTGGAGAGAATCTCGGAGACGGTGTTACCAAAATATTTGTGGCCCAAACCATTGACTTGGATACAGGTGACAGTACTTCATTGAACTTGGCTGTGGAAGTTTACTTGGGCGGCACACGCTTGTTGACTGGATTCGAAGTGATTGCAGATGCTCCGGTAACTGTGGAATTCGACACAGCACCTCCTGCAGGAGTAGAAGTTGCCATTCTGGTACGCCAAGGCGTCACATGGTATGCACCCGGCGAGGGCACTGCCAGCAACGGAGTTGCCCTGCAAGATACTGACACTCCAGCAGCAAGGTTTTTGTGCGGCAATTGAACATGGTAAATAGCATATGACTCAAAACACAGTACCCGTCACTCCTGCGCAGCCTGTTGTGCCAGCTCCTCGCAAGCCCAACGATACCGGATCTGTTTCGGTAGAAGCACATGTTCGCATCCGAGATCCCAAAACCGGGGAAATTTTTGTGGAGAAACGAGCATGATTATCACTCCGGGCCTGACCCAAATTCAAGGTTTTGTCAAGATATTTGACCCTGTTTCGGGAGAAATTCTGGTAGACAAAAAGAATAAAATTCATTACGAAAATATCTCCATTGCCATGGCCCAGACCTTGAGCAACCGAGATGTAGGCTATATCTATCAAATGGCCTTTGGCAACGGTGGCAGCTCAGTGGATCCCACCGGTGTTATTACCTATTTGCCCCCCAACACCACAGGTCAGAACGCTGACTTGTACAATCAAACCTATGCCAAGGTTGTGGATGACAATTCTGCTGCCAACACAGACACTGCCAACAACAACATGACAGTGTTGCACACTTCGGGAAAAGTATACACTGACATATTGGTCAGCTGTTTGTTGGACTACGGTGAACCCGACGGACAACAGGCCTTTGACAATTCCACCAATTTCAACGGTGAATATGTGTTTGACGAACTGGGACTCAAGTCCTGGAACGGCAGCGCAGACAATCTGCGCTTGATCACCCATGTGATATTTCACCCAGTGCAAAAGAGTTTGAATCGTCAGATTCAAATCGACTACACCTTGAGGATCCAAACACTGACCAACCTCAGTGCTGCATAAATATGTACATATTATTTTGCAATAAATACGCTACTAGGACGGAGAAAGCATGAGCTATACAATTAACTTAACAAATGGAGCAATATTTGCTACCATACCCGACGGTACTATCAATACCTCTAGCTCCATGGTGCTGGTGGGTAAAAATTACGCTGGTTACGGTGAATTTCTTGACGAAAACTTCATCCACTTGCTGGAAAATTCATCAAACAGCACCGCACCCACTGCACCACTAACTGGTCAGCTGTGGTGGGACAGTACTAATAATTTGTTAAAAGTCTACAACGGCAGCATATTCAAAGTGATTTCGGCTGCCACAGCCAGTGCCACTGCTCCTGCCAGCAATGTGGCTGGTGACTTGTGGTATGACAGCACCAACAGCTTGCTCAAAGTTTACACCGGCACTGGTTGGCTCACAGTGGGTCCCAGCAGCGTAAACGGCACAGGTGCCACTCCTGTTGTGGTCAGCGACACTCTCAGTGTGAGCCACAACATCATTGAACTCACTGTGGGCAACACCATTGTGGGCATTGTGAGTTCAGATTCTGCATTTACTCCCAGTCCAGCAATTTCAGGCTTTGCCACTGTTCGTCCAGGTTTCCAACTCAGCACCACAGGTGGTGCATACTTTTTTCAAGGCACAGCAACTGAAGCGCAAACACTGGCTGGCTTGACCAGTTCACAATTCATGCGCACTGATACCAGTACCAGCACATCTGGTAGCATTGCAGTAACAGGCAATGTGTCTATTGGCGCAGGCCTTATCAATGCAGCTGGCAATGGCATCAGCAACATTGGTGGTGCAGGTGCATATTTTGGCACTGTTCATGCAGCATCTTATCGTGGTGATGGTAGCCAGCTGACAGGTGTTGTGCAACCCGGAGCACCTACCACAACTGTGAGTGCAACAGGCAACATCGCAGGCGGCAACATTCTCACTGCTGGCTTGGTCAGTGCCGCAGGTAGTCTCACTGGTGGTAACATTTTCACAGCTGGCCAAGTAAGTGCCACTGGCAACATCACTGGCAATTATATTTTAGGTAACGGCTCACAACTCACTGGTTTGCCTGCCACTTACTCAAATGCCAATGTGTCAGCTTTCTTGCCCACATACTCTGGCAATTTAAACGCAGTCAACAACATAACAGCTACCGGCAATGTCACTGGTGTGTATTTTACTGGTAACGGTGCTGGGTTGACTGGCATTGTGTCTAGTTCGGGCAGCAAGATCAGTAATGGCACCAGTCAAGCCAACATCGGTACCGTCAACGGCGACATTGTGTTTGCGGTGAGTGGCTCAAACATTGTCACTGTGACCTCAGCCGGTATTGTGAACAATCAAGCCAATGGTGTGGGCAACATTGGCAATTCCAGCAACTATTTCAACACAGTATTTGCAAGATCCACAAGTGCACAGTATGCTGACGTGGCCGAACGCTTTGCAGCTGATGCTGACTATGAAGCAGGCACTGTGGTGGAACTGGGCGGCGCAGCAGAAATCACCAAAGTTGGTGTGGATTTAAGCGACAAAGTGTTTGGTGTGATAAGTACAAGAGCAGCATACTTGATGAATGCTGGCGCCGGAACTGACAACACCCATCCCCCTGTGGCCATGACTGGTAGGGTACCAGTCAAAGTTGTGGGACAGGTAAATAAGGGCGATAGATTGGTTTCAGCGGGCGACGGTGTTGCTAGATCAGCAAAACCTGGAGAAGCTAGTGCATTTAACACAATTGGTCGTGCACTAGCGGACAAACTGGACTCAGGATTAGGTACTGTTGAGGCGATAGTAACTATAAAATAAAAATAAAAAAAAGATTGAAATCACCCAGCAATTTTTATAAAATTGCGTTGAAATTGATCAACTAATACAAAGGGAAACAAAAATGACTTATTCTTCAGGTGGCTTGATTCAAGCTGTAGACTACAATGGTTTTGCCAGCACCACTGGCGGCGCAAACGTGAATGACCTCTGGGGCGCAGGCTCTGGTGACAAAGGTTGGGGCCAAAGCAGCACCCTGAGCACCGTGAGTGCAGCTGGTACAGTAACAGCCACACAGTGGGCTGACTTGGTAAACCGTATCACCAGCTTGGGCAATCAAACTAGCACTTCATTGACTGCCAGATCAGCTCCCACAGCTGGTGCAACCATCAACATTTTGAGCAACCTCAACACAGACTTGACCAACTGTACCACAAACCGTGGCAATGCCGCTGGTGTAGGTACTACATACCAGACATGGACTGGTAGCTCTGCAAAAACCGCAGCCACAGGCAACAATGCCGCAGGTTGGACCATCACATTCACACACACAGTGACATTTGGATCAGCTGATCAAGCAAGATATTTCTTCAATGCTGGTGGCAGAATTGCATTGGATTTCAACAAATCATCCACAGGTACAGACAAAGATCCAGACTGGAATGCATTTGCTGCCACTATTGGCCAAATTTCCTTAGTTGGTCGTGTGAACGGTGCCAACCAAACCCTAGCTGGTACATCCTTTACTGGTACTACCAAAACAGGTGGATCAGGCACACCCAACACTTTGGCCACAGGTACAGGTTGGTACAATCTCACAGCAGGCGCCGCTGCCACAGTGATTTTCAAACAGTATGACAATGTGTATCACTACACCAGCGACTACATCCAAGTCACTGCTGCCAAAAACGCTGGTAGCACAGCCATTACATTTGTCACAACCTGGGTGGATGCTGGTTATCCAGCTGCCTGGGGTCGCAACAACAGCATCTCCGGTGGTACTGATACTGCAAGTCCATATAGTGCTTTTGGTACAGCACCAGCCACAATCTGCCGTTATGTTCCTCCAAGTACCACATACTTGACCAATACCTGGGGCACTCCTACTATCTCTGCATCAGTTGCCTAACCAGCTGCTGGTCAACCAAAAGGGCCTTCGGGCCCTTTACTTTTATCCAAATCACCTGTACAATTGTGATCATGAACACTGACAACTTAATTGCACATGGCCGCGCACGGTTTGAACATGCTGCTGCCCGCCGCACACTCAAAGAAAAATACCAAGCTCGATTGCTGTTTGCTCACGCCGGTGGCATGTGGCGTGCTAGTCCAGAATTGCTGGTGCTATTGGCCACCGTACCTCCTGGTGATGCTGTGATCCTGGATCTATATGAAACACCTGTTCGTGTGAATCCTGAAGAACTTCGAGGCCAGGCCATGCAGCATTGGCAAGAGCAAATGAATGCCTGGCATCAGGAATACACCGAAATCAGTCAAAATCGATGACCACAGGCGCTTTAATATTTGCCTACAACAACGACCAAACAGACTATGTGAGCATGGCTGCTTGGTCAGCTCGTAACATACGACGGCACTTGAATATTCCAGTGGCTGTGGTCACTGATCAAGTGCCCAAAGACGGTTTGTTTGATCATGTGATCATAGAAAACAATACCGAATTCAACTCTCGATATTTTTCTGATTATGGTGCTCATGTGATCTGGCGCAATACCAATCGAGCATCAGCTTATGAATTGTCGCCCTGGGATCAAACTCTGGTGTTGGATGCAGACTATGTGGTGGCCAGCTCTGACCTAAATCTTGTGTTGGAATCATCACAGGATTTTCTAGCACATCGCTGGGCCTATGACATTACTGGACAAAATGATTTTGACGAATTCAACTATTTTGGCAACTACCGCATGCCCATGTGGTGGGCCACTGTGATGATGTTTCGTCGCAGTCAGCAGGCCGAATTGATATTTGATGCCATGAGCATGATTCGTGCCAACTGGTCACACTATCGACGCTTGTATGGCAACAACATTGAATCCTACCGCAACGATCATGCACTAAGTATTGCATTGGGCATTGTGAATGGACATACACTGAATCACCCGGGTATTCCTTGGCCATTGGCTAGTCTTACTCCAGTGGAAAATCTCACCCAAGTTGATCAAGATCATTACAGAGTGGAATTCATACCCCCGGATAGAAAAAAACGCTGGATTTCCATAAAAAATCAAGACTTTCATACCATGGGCAAACGACATCTGGAGGCCATAATTGCCAGTTCTAGCTGAACGCGGGTACCTTATACCTGCTGTTGATACTGAAACCACCGACTACTTGGCCTGTGCCGAGCAGCTGGCTCACAGCCTGCGACAGCATCATCCTGCGGTAAAAATTGCAGTAGTAACCGCCAGCCAGTGCAGCAATCCGGTGTTTGATCATGTGATACCTTTGCCCTGGGGCGATGTCAGCACCAGCAGCAACAAGCAAATCAACGACTGGCAATTGTTTTGGGCATCACCGTTTAGGCAAACCATCAAGCTGGAAGCTGACATGATCACAGCCGGTCCGGTGGATCACTGGTGGAGCCTGTTTGAACATCGAGATGTGGTGATCAGTCAAGGTGCCAGAACCTTTCGTGACGAACCTGCTGCGTCAAGATTCTATCGCAAAATTTTCGACCACAACGGGTTGCCCGATGTGTACAATGCTATTACCTATTGGCGCCTCAGCAGAACTGCTCAAAAGTTTTTTGAGACAGTGAGAGACATATTTGAAAACTGGGCCGAGTGGCGTACCTTGTTGAAATTTCCCGACGAAGAAGCCACCACAGATGTGGTGTATGCCATGGCCGCTGTGGTGTTAGGTGTGGAAACAGTTACCTTGCCCCCGGGCATGGGTCCGACCATTGTGCACATGAAGCGACACATACAAGGCACGCACACCGAAAACTGGACACAAGAGTTGGTGTGGGAAAACACCGATCCCGGACTGCGAATACAAACAGTAGCACAGCATGGATTTTTTCACTACCATGTGAAAGATTGGCGGATGTCATGAGTCAAGAGACCACAGACAACTTTTGGACTGCTTTTGCAGCCTGGGAACCCGAACCTCCCCGGCCCGTGTTCTACAGATTGTACTACACAGATTCTGGTAATTTGTTATTCTACAGCATGGAAGACCTGCCTGGTAATTACATAGAAATTGACCAAGAAACATTTGCCCGAGGATCCCTGCATGTGCGAGTGCAAGACGGAAAAATAATTGCACTTCCTCGTCGACAAATCACCAAACTGGTGCCTAGCGAAACAGGCGTCACTTGTGATCCTAGTAATGTTGCAGTGGTAGTTGATGCCACACAGATGACTTGTACAAAATGGAGTTTGAAAACTTATGAAACGTATTGATGTAGCCGATCTTGATTGCGTTTATCTTTCCTATGATGAGCCACAGCGTGAAGAATTTTGGGTAAAAATTCGCAACATGATTCCTTGGGCTCAGCGTGTGGACGGAGTCAAAGGATCGGACGCAGCACACAAAGCTGCTGCGGAAGCCAGTGCTACTGAACGATTTATTCTCATTGACGGCGACAACTTACCAGATCCAGAATTTTTCAACCTCACACTGGACTTTCCCACTGAAGAATACGAGCGTGCTGTGTTTAGGTGGCGCGCCAGAAATCACATCAATGGACTCATGTACGGCAACGGTGGTTTGAGTTCCTGGACCCGTGAGTTTGTGCAAAACATGCGAACACACGAGTCCACAGATGGTCGTGCTGAAACTGTGGTCGAGTTTTGTTTTGATCCCCTGTACTGGGCCATGCATGACTGCTACTCTGTGACCTATCCCAATGGTTCAGCATTCCACGCCTGGCGTGCTGGATTTCGCGAAGGGGTCAAAATGTGTCTTAACCGAGGTGCCAAACCCACAGTGACCGAATTTCGAGATAGAGTACATCAACGCAATCTTGATCATCTAACTGTGTGGCACAATGTGGGTCGCGATGTGGAACACGGTGCCTGGGCCATTGCTGGTGCACGCCAGGGCACTTACATGACCATGTTGACCAATTGGGATTACACACAAGTACAGTGGTTTGACGCCTTGGCTGAAATCTGGGAAACTGTGAAAGATTCAGACCCTGAAACTGTGAGTGCAAGAATTTCACCGGACTTGGTCACACAGTTGGATCTGCCCATCACAGACATGTCTGCTGACGCCAGTAAATTCTTCAAACATCACTACAGAAGCAACTGGCATAACCAAGGCGCCATGACACGTGAAATTGATGTAATTCGTCGACAGGAGGGTTGGTGATGTTAACCGTTTTTGACAACATAGTAACTGACTCGGAGTTAGAAAATATACAACAACAATTTGCAAATTTGAAATCTACAATTTCATTCAATGATATATATTATCTGACGTTAACTAAAGAAGAAATCAAAGATCTTTATAAGTTAGATTCAGATTCGTTGTTAGTACAAGTAGAACGCACCAATGTATCGGCTCTCCCAGTTGGAGAATCTATTAGGAACATTGTTAATAAAATACTAACAGAGCCTTTAGATAAATTAACACCTATATATTTTGCCAGATCAATCTATCCGGCCGGAATTCATGTGGATTTTAATAAAGATCGCAGTTTCAACGGAGAAACAATTATAATTCCATTAACATTTGATGAACGGATTAAAACTCTGGTATGGAAAGAAACTGTTGATAATGGGCACTCTGGAGTATCTGACTTATTACGACGTTTTCGTGACAATATTCGATCTTTTAAAAAGTATTCAAAACTTTCTACTAAATTAGATTTAAAGAATTGTTGGTCAGGGTATCCTTCGATTGTGGATTTTTTAGAGTTAGATGGCATAGCTGAATGGAAAAAAGGCTCGCTATTTAAATTTAAATGCAAACAACTTCATGCAAGCAACAATTATAAAGAACATACAGCTTTTAAAGATTATGTATTAATACATACAGATAATTAAAAATTCAATACATTATATGAACAAAGGTGACGAGTCAGTAGGGAACAAGAGCAAGTTCTTGAGCTCAGCTGAACAAATGAAGGATCAACTGGGTCATTCCCTATGCCTTGCCAAATGGAAACAGGTGAGCTTTCACTTGCCCACAGGACTCAATAACAGTTGTTATCATCCTCCCTTGCATGCGATACCCGTGGAGGAAATTGCTGCCAATCCCAGTGCACTGCACAATACCAGCCACAAAAAAGCTCAACGCAAGCTGATGTTGTCGGGTGAGCGTCCCGCAGAGTGTCAGTACTGCTGGAACATGGAAAACGAAGGCAAGCTAAGTGATCGTCACTACAGATCTGGTGAGCCCTGGGCAGCCGTGGATTTTGAACGGATTAAAAATTCTATCGGCGACGAAGATGATGTCATCCCCAGCTATGTGGAAGTCAACTTCAATCATGTGTGCAATCTCAAGTGCAGCTATTGCAGTCCACAATTCAGTTCCAGCTGGGCAGAAGAAATTGAACGCCTGGGCGGCTACCCCACCAGTACTACACACAATGACCCCACGCACTTTCAGGGTCGTAATCGTCCCATACCTGTGAGAGAACACAATCCTTATGTGGATGCGTTTTGGTCATGGTGGCCTACCTTGTATCCACAGCTGGAACATTTTCGCATGACCGGTGGCGAACCCATGCTGGACAAGAACACCTATCGTGTGTTTGATTATGTGTTGGCCAATCCCAATCCCCGACTGCATCTCAATGTGACTTCCAACTTTTCAGTGGATGAAAAGTCATGGCAACGCTACAAAGGTTATCTTACGAAACTGTGTCAAGAAGGTGTGCTAGAGCACTTCATGCAATACATCAGTTTAGATGGGTGGGGTGCACAGGCTGAATACATGAGACACGGTCTAGACTTTGAACTGTTGTGGGACCGAGTCAATCAATTTTTAACCGAGATTCCTTATCGCAACAGCATCACATTTATTGTCACAATGAACAACCTGTCAGTTACCAGTCTGGAGCAGTTGTTTGCTGGCATCCTGGGCTTGAGAAAAACCCACAGCAAGACCTATCAGCGCATATGGTTTGACACCCCGGTGTTGCGCCAACCGCATTGGCAGAGCCTACAACTGCTGCCCGAGAGCTATGCTGCCAAACTAGAACGTCTCAAGGATCAAATGAGTATTCAGCAAGAAACACCCGAAGATCCCTTTCATGGATTCAAGGACTATGAGGTTGCTAGACTGGACCGAGACATTGCTTGGATGCGTCGTGGCCAACAACTGGATCCGGTCTACCTCTCACAGAACAGGGCAGACTTTTATAGATTCTTCAGCGAACATGATCGTCGCCGCGGTACTGACTTCCTAAAAACATTCCCGGAAATGTCATCGTGGTGGCGCGAGTGCGAGTATCAAGCCCGACAGCAATAGCATCATGCAGGGTAAAAATTACAAACTGGTATTAGATACCTTTTGCGAAGTCTATGACTTGCTCCGGCCCTGGGCCGATGATGTTTTTTGGGATCTTACCAAGCATGACATTGTACCAGGTGCTGTTTACCTAATAGGCCGCCAACAAATGGTGGCCAATGCACCTCTCATACGCGAGTTGGCTGAATCCGGCCAATGTACAATAATACACAGCAATCCAGCCGAGGGCTCCGAAACACTGAGGAACAAGTGCTATTCTTATGGCATAGATCAACTAGTGCTTGATAAAAAAATACTGTTGCTCGGCGGCGGCGAGATGGCACCAGAATGGCCTTACATGCTGTTTGACAGCTTTCTACCCAAGGTCCTGGATTATACGGAAAACATTCAGGCCATTGAGCAAGCACAGGCAATTTTTACCAAGACCGACAAGCCTTATAAATTTCTATTTCTCAACGGTCGCATGAGACCCAGTAGAAAATATCTAGTTGAACAGTTTGATCTCTTGGGCATATTGGATCAAAGTCTTTGGAGCTTTTTGGACAGTCACAGCAATACTCGAGGTGTGCTAAAACTCATGCATCGTGATCAAGATCTCATGAAGACTGTGAGACCGGTCAAGTATTTAGATCCTGCTTATGAAGTGGATGCTTACAGTGCCAATGTTGATCGGCCAGTGAACGAAAGCTATGTCAAGCCCGCCTTGTTCAACAATGACTGGGGCGAAATCTATCTCAAAGCTGCACCCTATGTTGACACCTATTTCAGTGTGGTAACTGAAACTGTGTTTGACTATCCCCACAGTTTCAGAACAGAAAAAATCTGGAAACCCATTGCCATGGGTCATCCTTGGGTTGCTGTGGCCAACGAAGGCTATTACCGAGACATGCGCAATCTGGGATTCCGTACATTTGATTCAGTAATTGATGAAAGTTTTGATCTCATACCCAACAGCCAAGACCGTATTGAACGTGTTGCCCAAGTAGTGGATGATTTGTGCCGTCAAGATCTTAAGAGTTTCTTGAAAGAGTGCTACAATATATGTAAATACAATCAGCAGCACTTGGCTGAAATGCGACTGCAAGTTCGGCAAGAATTTCCTGACCGTTTACATCAATTTATCCAGCAACATCGTCATGACTGATCTAGAGTTTAAAAGACAATTCTTGGACACCAAGAGCGCCAGTTTTTGCGGTGCCAAGTGGTACAATGCCACCATATGGCTAGGGTCAGGCATGACCACCAGCTGTCATCACCCACCAGCTCACAAGGTTCCTGTAGAAGAAGCTCAAAGGAATCCCCGGTCCTTGCACAATTCAGCACAAAAGAAACAAGATCGTGCACAGATGTTGGCAGGAGAACGTCCGCCTGGTTGTGAGTACTGCTGGAAAATTGAAGACATGGGTCGAGATGCAGTAAGCGACCGTGTGTACAAGAGCAAGATATATCCCATTGCAGCCCTGGATGAGGCATTTGATACCCCAGCTGATCAAGACGTCAATCTTCGAACTCTCGAAATTGCGTTTGATAGAACTTGCCAATTTGCCTGTAGCTATTGCAATCCTGCTTTCTCCAGCACCTGGGTCAATGACATCAAACGGCACGGAGCCTATGAGGGGTTGGTGTCTGATGGGCGCAATCACTTTACTCATACTCACGACAGTGCTCAACTATACACGTTTAATCAAACCAATCCCTATGTGGATGCGTTCTTTTCTTGGTGGGAAACAGACCTACACCGAACGCTCCAAGAACTGAGAATCACCGGAGGTGAACCACTTATGAGTGGTTATACCTGGAAGTTGATTGAGTGGTTCAAAACCAACCAAGGCAAGAGTACTACACGACTGGCCATTAACTCCAACCTGGGCTTTGATCAGGAAAAACTGTCGGAGTTTATTGAGGCAGTAAAACCATTGCCGCATGTGGAACTGTACACCAGCATGGAAGCCACAGGGATTCAAGCCGAATACATACGCGATGGCCTTGATTATCATCAGTGGCTGGACAATGTGCAGGCCTTGGTGGAATCCGGCGCAGTAAAAGCTGTGCATGTGATGTGCACCATCAATGCCCTGTGCCTGGACAGCTTGGTTGCTCATCTTGACACCATGTTGGAACTCAAGCAACTGTACGGGCGTGATGCTGTGAACTTCACACTAAATATCTTGCGTTTCCCCAGCTTTCAGTCGCCCTTGGTGCTGCCGGATCACCTGCGCACACGCTATCGTCTAGAACTAGAGCAGTGGTTGTTTACGAATCGAAACAATCCTTTCCTGCACGAGCACGAGATCAATCACACACAACGCTTGATTGATTATCTTGACGTGGTCAAGACACCGCACTCGGACACATTTGAACGCCCTGCTCTGTTGAATGATTTTGTTAAATTTTATCAGCAGTATGATCAACGCCGGGGCAAAGATTTTGCTGCAGCGTTTCCTAACTTGAATGAATGGTATAACAGTATATGAATGCACAACAACAAATAGATTTTTTAAAAAAACAATATAATGTACTACAAGTAATTGACTTAGGCGCGTGGCACTCGATGTCGTACTCGGATGCACAAGATTGGCTCAAAAACCAGTGTCAGCAAGCAAAACAAGATTGTTACGAACAAAATCAACGCCTGGTATTTGTTCACCAAACAGGTGATTTTTATATCAAGACACAAAAAACCGGATTGATACTGCGCAACTTACAACTCATTTTAAATGAATGTGATATCACTAATTCTTTTGTGATTTTGCTATCAACCAATCCTGACTTGCAACAAGAATTAACTTATGTGCACTCATTGAATAATGATCAATTTAACAGCATTCAAGGAATCGGCATTGAAGGGCACAATTGGCAAGTTATTTCTCTTGACAAGAATCCCTCCACAATAAAAGAGATGTATCAGTATGATTCAGTCAATCCCTTGAAGTTATCGTTGAACGAACTCAGTCAAAAAGAAAAATTTTTATTGACTGAAAGTAAAGTATTTTGCATTTACCCCTGGATACATTTAAATGCCAATCCAGATGGAAATGCTTATCCATGCTGTATGACCAATCATAAACATCCGGTTGGAAATGTTAAAAATAGTAGCCTGTCTGAAATTTGGAATCAACCATTGATGAAAAAAGTTCGAACCGACATGCTGACAGAAAAAAAAATAACCGGCTGTAATCATTGTTATGAAAAAGAAGAAGCTGGATTTTTTAGTGGGCGATTGAGTGCCAACAAACATCACGGGCATCACATTGACAGAGTAAGCGAGACTACTCCTGACGGAACAGTCGATCGATTTGAAATGATTTATTGGGATATTAGATTCAGTAACTTGTGCAATCTCAAATGTCGCAGTTGTGGTCATATTTATAGTAGTCAATGGTACCAGGATCAAACCAAAATTGCAGGACCCGAGTGGAAGTTACAAAACAGTGTGTTGAATTATGCTGGTCGCGACGAAAACGACATGTGGTTACAACTTTCGACTCATTTGGATTATGTGGAGCAAATATATTTTGCCGGTGGCGAACCATTGGTGATGGAAGAACACTATAATATATTGGAAGAACTTGTTCGACGCAAACGATTTGATGTTAGATTAATATACAATACCAATTTCACGCACACTGATCTCAAAGGAAAAAGTGTGTTTGAGTATTGGAAATTGTTTGATAGTGTAAGTGTAGGTGCTAGTTTAGATGCATCGCATGCTCGTGGAGAATACATACGGAAAGGAACTGATTGGAGTACTGTGGTCAAAAATCGACAACAAATGCTTGAAATATGTCCCGGTGTAGATTTTTATATCTCTCCTACACTCAGCATAATGAATGCATTGCACCTGCCGGACTTTCATCGCGAGTGGGTAGCTGATGGATTGATAAAAACTCAAGATCTCAACGTCAATATATTGTTAGATCCTTCTCACTATAGAATTGACATTGCACCGGAAGAATACAAAAAAAGAATACGTGACAAATTTGAACAACATCTAGATTGGCTGAGACCTCAAGATCAATTGAACAGAGCCACCGTGGGATTCGAAAGTGCCATTAAATTATTGAACAATAACAACAATCATCTACTAGAAAAATTTTGGCAAAAAACACACGAGTTAGATGCCATTCGAAGAGAAAATATATTGGATGTAATACCAGAACTCAAGGCGTTAAAATGAACTTACCACATGAAAAATTTTGCGTGTTGCCTTGGGTCAGCCTAGAAGCCAGTCCCATCGGTACTGTGCGCCCTTGCTGTCTGGCCGATGACGAAATTGTCGACGACGCTGGCAACAAGTTCGAATTGGCCACATCGACCTTTGGCGAAGTTCAACAAAGTCAGCACATGAAACGACTGCGTGAACAGTTCTTGGCTGGGGAGAAACCACAGACCTGTCGCAAGTGTTGGAACGAGGAACGTGGTGGCCGTACCAGCAAACGCATGCATACCCTGGATCGACTCAAGCACATGTTGCCTGACCAGGAATGGACTGCGGATGCTAAACCTCTCATGTTCTTGGATCTCAAGCTGGGCAACATCTGTAACTTGAAATGTCGTATCTGTGGTTCATGGTCCAGCAGTCAGTTTGCAGTGGAAGAAATGAGTCAGCTGCCCACGGAAGAAGAAAAGAAAAAATCTTTTCCCTATCAAATGTTGAGAGCCGGTGCCTGGCCTAGAGAAAATGAACGCTTCTGGTCAGAAATAGATCAAGCTCTGGACCGAATTCGCTATATCGAATTCACAGGAGGTGAGCCATTCATGATTGACCAACACTTTGACATGTTGCAAGGTATTGTGGATCGTGGCATTGCTCATCAAGTGGAGATACATTACAACACCAATGGCACACAGTATCCTGAGCGTGGCGAAGCAATTTGGCGGCATTTCAAAACAGTAGAGATTGCATTCAGTATCGACGATGTGGGTGACCGATTTGAATATCAGCGCACAAATGCAGATTGGGCTGTGGTACTAGATAACATCACAAGTTTTCAGTATCTAAAAACTCAAATGCCTAACTTGCAGTTACAATGTTGCTCAACAGTAAACATTTTCAATGTACGTTACATTGATCAGTTGGCCCATTGGATTGTGCAGCAAAATTTTGACTTTGTGTACTGGAACATGATGCATGATGCCTGGTACTTTTCAATTGCTACACTACCTGACTCGGCTAAGTCTGCTGTTACAGAACACCTACGCACAGCAGATGTGCCACTGCAGTACCGTGTGGAGTTTGACCGTATCATAGATTTTATGAATACTGGCGCATCAACAGATGGCTTCATGCTGCGAATGAAGATAAGTGACTTGGATCGCAAGAGAAATCAAAACTTCCGGGACGTAGCTCCAGAAATGGCTGAGTTGATTGACTATGACTATGCGTCGGTTTAAAATACTATACAACACAGACGATTCAAACTCGTTTTGGCACAAATCTTTTATTAAATTTTTGTCACGGTATTTTGATGTTGTGAGATTTGGTGACAACACTGAGCACAAGAAAGAAGATACACTGATTGCTGTAAATGTTTTCAAACACGGAAATCCAGATGCCAGTTTTTGGTATCGTTCTTATCTTGAGCAAGGATTTAAAATATTAGTAGACGGCTTGTGGGAGCATGAAGGATTTTCAAAAGAAAAAGCCTATATGTCGGATCTACCACACTGGCCCGAAACCGAAGGTGATTTTTTTATTGTACACATAAAAAATTGGTTTTGGTATTTTGAATCTATATGGTACACAGATCTAGGATATCAAAGCTATAGACCAAACAAAACATATACTAAATTAGCGCTCATGCCCATGCGTGTGGATCGTTGGCATAGAAAAGAAACTTTTGCAAGAATGAGCAGCATGCTGGACGACATGATCTGGAGCTATGCCTGGCATGGCAAGTATCTGCCCAATGATCTGTCGCCGGCTCACGGAGTCTTTCAACGACACTATGATCCCACCTGGTATGATAGTACCTATTATAGTCTTGTGACAGAAACTGAAGTGCACACACCTCCGGACATTTTTGTCACAGAAAAAACATTCAAGCCCATGGCATTTTATCATCCTTTCATGTGCGTGGCACAACAGGGACACCTGGCCTATTTGAAAAGTCAAGGATTTGAAACATTTGAAAACATGTTTGACGAAAGTTATGACAGTATGCCTCTCTTGGATGATAGAATACAGCACATTGTGGCTCAGTCTAAATCATTCAAACGAGAGCCTTACAGTCAACTGACCTGGGACAAACTTGCACATAATCATGCGAGATTTTACAACCAGCAGCTGGTAGAGACTCGATTGATCTCTGAACTAATTGAACCCATACTAGAATATGCCGAATCCTAATGCTCCTGCCACTCTCTGCATGGCACCGTGGACTCACACCTACTTGAGTCCACAAACCGAAAGGCGTATGTGTTGTGCCAGTCGTGAACCTGCACAGAACTTTGAACAATACATAGACACTGCAGCTGGCACCGGGACTTATCGGCCAACAACATTGGAACAACACTGGAATGGTGATCACATGAGATCGGTCCGGCAGAGAATGATGGCCGGGGAAACGCTACCTGAATGTGATGTATGCAACAGTAAATTACTCAATACTGATGTCTATCGCAGCTACTTTAATAGTTTGTTTGGTCATAAGTATGAAGAGGCTATGGCAGCCACAGATGAAACTGGATATACCACAGTCAAGCCTGTGAGCTGGGATTATAGATTCAGCAATCTTTGCAACTTCAAGTGCCGCATGTGCGGTGACATGCTGAGCAGTAGTTGGGAAAGTGAACAACGTACTCATAATATGTTGGACTATACCAATCCTAAAAATAATTGGATGCGCCCTGAGGTTCGAGAACAAATAAGACAATTTCAAGACACACAAATTGAAGCAGAATTTGCCGCTGCAGTAGAAGAACACAGAGTAGAAGAAATATACTGGGTGGGAGGAGAACCTCTCATGTACGAACAACACTGGCGTTACATGCGCCGTATAGTTGAACTAGGTGATGGACCAAGAGTTTATGCAAGATACAATACCAATCTCAGTCGGGTTAATTACGGCGGTGTTAACCTTTATCGTGATATACTGGCTCATGTACGAGACTGGCAAATCTGCGCCAGCATCGATGGACTTGGACCCATCGGAGAATACATCCGCACTGGGTTGGAATCTACCACCTTTTTAAACAACTTTCAGCAAGGGCTGACTATTTCTCGGCATCCCAGGCAGATGCGTTTTGATTTTACCTTGACCTTGCCTGGCATGTTTGAAGTGGTCAATATCATGAACACTGCCAGAGATTTGGGTGTTGATGTGTTGTCCAAGGTCACATTTGCATTTACCCCGGACATTGTGATGAGTCCCTTGTGCTTGCCGAGAAGTTTGTTGGATCCCTGGGTAAATGAATTGCTGACACAAGTGTCAGGTGGCGCCATGCAGGATGTGTTGACACAGTTGAAAAATCGTCCTACTTTTGAAGAACAATGGCCGGATCAATGTTTGCAAGGTTGGCGGCAGGGCAAGCAGAGAATACTGCGACTAGAATCTATTAGAAAAAATCCCACAACCATGGATGCGATACTGAGCCAACGTCCCGATGTACATGCTTGGTGGAAAGCAATTGATGAGTGAAATAAAAATTACCCTTAGAAATCCCATGGATCGGGACAGCACGCTAGATTGCTGGATTGTGCCCAACGACACCCAGTTGGCACAAGACTGGATCACTGCTCTTAAGCAATTGTTGCAGTCAGACTGCATGCTGGAAAAAAATTACTGTTTCATGGGCTTTGCTGGCACTGCCAGAACACTGGAATATTTGTGCATTCAGTTGAATCAAGCTGTGTGGCAGATCAATCTGTTCAACCGGTCCGGTGAGTGGCAGCGACTGGGACTCGCGGACTATCAAATTGAAGACTGGTTTGCCCCCGACGTGGTTCGCTATGGCCGTGAGTACCCTGTGGCCGTGGGTGGCAATCAACCTTATGAGGTAGGACTTCAGGTCAAACATTCTGTGATGAATCGCCTGCACAATCACTTTGAAGTGTTGCAAGGCACAGTGAACAATCTCAGTAGATATTACCAAGCAGCTGACTATCCTACCAAGTATGCCATACGTCAACTCAACAACATTTGTCACGAAATTGAAAACTTGGTGTTGAGCCAACGCAAACGAGTGTCCAATCCCGAATGGCAACGACCCAGTCAAATCACCACTTGGTTGTGTGCACCTCGGTATCCGTTGACTGACGAACACAGGCAAGGTTTTGTAGCCAATGGTTATGACCGTGTGCTGGGAGGTGTATACATGCACTGGACACAGATAGGCAAAACCTTGTTTGAGGTATTCCGTGACGAAGATGCACCTGTGTTAGATGGTGCCACTTGCGACGCTATCACACATCTTGAATACTATTCGGGAGAGTTTGACATTGAGTGGGGTCGTGATGTGACACGCGGCAGCGAGCAACCTTGGCACGATGGTGAGCAAGATCGTTTTCAAACCTGGTTGAAGGCCAATGGACTTGACCCCCAAGACCCCAAATTGAGTCTGGGTTATTTGCCAGTGGGTCAAGTTGACTTGATTCGCAGCTTTGGTACCGACGACTACCGATCCATTTGGCAACAGCTGGAAACACACCTAGATATATACAAGATCACAGTGGATGGTGTTGAGGCAACATACGACTACTGCTGGAGTGACCCGGATCATGCTCAACAACAAATTGACATGATGCAACCTGGATACGACTATCAAAGGAAACAATTATGAACTGGATTAGAAATCTTTATAATCGCGTTATGTTAGAAATACGCTATCGCAAAAAACTCAAAGAATTGAGAAAGCGCGATCCTTTTATCTACAAGTGACGATGAAAAATATCTTAGGTGTTTCGGCTGGCTATCATGATTCGGCTGTGTCATTGATTTCTCCACATGGAGAAATTTTGTTTGCCGGGCACAGCGAGCGTTATTCAAAAAAGAAAAATGATGCTGACTTGCATCCTGCATTGTTGCACGAAATTGATTTTGATCAGGTTGACACTATTGCTTACTACGAACGGCCTTGGAAAAAACAACTGCGTCAATGGTATTCAGGACAAGGCATAGAGCGGAATAAACTTTTTGTCAGAGATATATTAAGAAAACAGCTCAATTTTGAAAATTTCTACTCGTTTGACGACGTCCATCCTTATGTGGATGCATATTTTTACAGCGATGAAATCAATGGCCTTGATTTATTTACAGTCAAGTCATACAATCATCATTTGTCGCATGCAGCAGCAGGATTTCAAACGTCACCGTACGATCGTGCCACGGTGGTAGTTATTGATGCCATAGGTGAGTGGGATACCATATCAATATGGGGTGCTGAATATGATCGTCGAGGTCGTGCATGTTATAAACGTCTGTGGAGACAAACTTACCCGCATTCTATTGGACTGTTTTATAGTGCAATCACTGGCCGAGTTGGCTTGCGTCCACTAGACGAAGAATACATCACCATGGGCATGGCCGCTTGGGGCAAGCCACAGTGGCAAGACGCACTCAAACTAAGTCTAGTCAATGACGTAGAAAAACTTACCTTTCGACAAAATCTACACACCGGCGTAGGGGATGATTTCTTGCCCAATGCTACCAACGAAGATCTTGCTGCCAGCGCTCAGGCTCTCGTAGAACAACTGATTGAGTCTGTTATGACGCGAGCCAGAGACCAGGGTTGGAGTCAAAATCTAGTGTACATGGGCGGTGTGGCTCTCAATTGTTTGGCCAATAGACGCCTGGGGTCCTGGTTTGAAAACATCTGGATCATGCCCAACCCAGGCGATGCTGGTTCGAGCCTTGGTGCTGCTGCCCTTGCATATGGCAAAAAGTTAAACTGGCAGGACGCTTACTTGGGTCACCTCATTCCTGGCCCTTATCCAGTACAAGATTTATTACAAGAATTAGTGACCAACAAGATTGTGGGTGTAGCCAGTGGGCGTGCTGAATTTGGACCCAGGGCTCTGGGCAATCGCAGTCTCCTGGCAGATCCCAGAGGCAATACTATCAAGGAACGAGTAAATGAAATCAAACGCAGACAACAATTTAGGCCTTTTGCGCCTGTGGTCCTGGAAGAACATGTTAGAGATTATTTTGACATGCCTGGCGGCTGGGTCGATTCTAGGTATATGCAGATCGTTGGACGTTGTCTGCGTCCTGACCTGTTCCCTGCTATTGTTCACGTGGACGGCACGAGTCGCATACAAACTGTACCAAAAGATGGTTCGGGAATTAGAGCACTGCTGGAATCTTGGTATGCCTTGACTGGCTGCCCTATGCTGCTCAACACCAGTCTCAACATCCGTGGCGAGCCCATGGTCAACGATCGAACAGATGCAGATAGATTCGAAAAGTTATATGGCGTTAGAGTACATAGTTAACATGACCACAAAGATCAGTTCAAGCCCAACTTTTTGTCCAGAGCCCTGGACTACACTAAACATTGCACAGTCAGGACAAGTACTGCCGTGTTTTCACAGTTACGGCAATAGCAATAAACAACCACATAGTCTGGGCAATGTCAAGCAAGAATCTGTACAAAGTATTATATCAGGTCCTGTGCTGACCAGTCTGAAACAGACCATAGCTCAAGGACAATGGCACCCATTTTGTCGTCAGTGCCAGCAACACGAAGCCCACGGCTTTATCAGTGCTAGACAGACCAAAATAGTGGATCCTGCTGTGGTCACCCAGATAGATTCAGATTCTGCTGTGTTTAAATTGACACATCTTGCACTGAACTGGAGTAACATTTGCAATCTGACCTGTACCTATTGCAACCCAACTACCAGTACCGCTTGGCAACAGGTGTTGAACATGCCTATTACACATGTACGCAATGAATCATCGGGCCTGGTAGAACTGGCTCGTGCCAGCCGAGACTCCTTGATAGGGTTAAGCCTGGGCGGTGGTGAACCTTTGTTACAGACTGGCCTGTTGAACCTGCTGCAGGAAATTGACAGTGATCGTGTCGATGTAATGGTCACTACCAATCTCAGCATGAATCTAGAGCGCAATGCTATCTACCAAGAGCTTAGGCATTGGCCCAATGTACAGTGGATGATCAGTTTTGACAATGTCACACGTGACAAATTTGAATATGTTAGGCGTGGTGCTAAGTGGAGTCAATTTGTATACAATATTCAAGTGCTAAAAGAACACAATCAACAGATCACAGCGCATCCTGCGTACAGTATATACTGTGCGTTTGATCTAGTGGAATACTATGAGTTTTGTCAAGCCCAAGACTTGCCTATCTTTTGGTGCGATCTGGTAGATCCGGCACCCTTGGACGCCCGTAGACTAAAACCGGAATTGCGTCAACAGGCCAGCAAAGAAATTGATCGCATACTGGCACTGTATGCAACAGATGTTCAAAATGAACAACGGTTAAGTTTGGATAATCTAAAACGCTATCAAGCCCAGTTACTGATACCTCCAGATACCACAGTAGATCCATGGGCTTGGCACGCTGTGCAAGAACAAGCAAGAAGCCACCCAACTAGATTCAAAGAGCTGTGGTCCAATGTGACTGGCTCTGTACGGAGTTAAAGTTTATTCATGATTACAAACGCAACAGTATCTTTTCCAAATGGGTCAAGGTTTATTTTAGTGGACGACTTTTTTGAACAGTCCGTAATAACTGATATAAATCAATTGTTTTATTCAGATGATGGGTGGGAGTCGGGTTATGAGTTTGCTCATTATCCCGGGCGACAAATATATCGTGGCACATCTCTAGTATTAGAGCAGATAAAAAAACACGCAATAGCAGTTGACATTGGTGCTGTGTTAGGAGTTGATGTTGAATTTGTAGGAATTGATTTGTGGAAAGACAGCTCTGGATATCAAATAACCCCACATTGTGATATACCAGGGCCAGATTATGCAGTACAGATCTACATGGGCGAAGGACACAATACCTTTCAAATGCTAGGCACAGCATTATACATTAAAAAACACCACCATTTGACTCCTTTATTTGAAATCTCTTACAGGCCTAATTCGGGATATATCATTGACGCACCGCATACAATACTACATGGACTCAATCACAAAATTCCTTCCAACTATAACAGATATAGCATTTATCTTCGATACAACAAGAAATGAGTATTTTAGTTATAGGTGATAGTTTCAGCTTTGGATCAGAGCTACCAGACGTTCCTGAGCACTTGGGCATTTATGGAAACAATAATACCGACGGCGGTATTGTGAATCCTAGTCAATATGCTTGGCCATCGTTATTAGCAAATCATCTTAACACTTCGGTTACTAATCTGAGCATAGCTGGCGGAAGCAATGATAGAATTTTTAGATTAGCAATAACCGAATCGGTCAGCAAGAAATATGATTTGGTAATTTGTGCTTGGTCATCAATTGATCGTTTTGATTTTAGTTATCACGGAAAAGATCTTCCTTTAACCGCCGGGGTTGATGTTAGTCTTTATTTTCCTTGGTTTAAACAATACCTTGCAGATCACTATGATTCATTTAAAAGTCAACAGAGATGGTTAGCACAACTATTGTCATTGCAAGCATTTTTTAAAAACCAACAGCAACCTTATTATTTTGTAAAGAGTTGTAAGATCATTGACAATAGGTCATTGGGTTATCTATCAAAAGAAATCGACATTGATCACTGCATCAGGTGGGAGAGTGATATGATGAGTTGGTGTACTGGGTTGCCTCAAGGAAAACATGGTCATTTCCTTGAACAAGGACACCGGTTGGTTGCTAATCTTTTTATAGATAAGTTTCGAGACCGCCACGTCTGCGTAAATCCTGTGTGCAGCAACTGATACCACCGTCCCAGAAGTAACTGTGGCGCAGTTCTGAAATGATAGGATTGATTCTGTGACGCTTACAGAAATCAAATACTTCTCGGTTGTAGGCACTGAAGATTACATTTTCTTCGTCTAACACCAAGCAATTGACATCAAACACAGTTTCGGCCACAAAGCCAGTCCACTTGTTCAAATAGGTGTTCACAAAGTCTGTGAACTCGGGTGTGGGTGTTTGTCCTTGTACATACCAAGCACCGGGACTTTGTTCGTACTTGAACTTGCCCACTTCCATGGCAGCCCAGATTGAGCTATCCCATATTTTGCAAACGTCCCAGCCTGGAAAGTCTCTGCCAAGATCCAGGTTCACATCATGCTTGCTGCTCAAAATAACACCGGGCTTGAGAATAGCAAACACTGCATCGCCGTGACCATCTGTCACAGCCTCGTGTATGCGATACTCTGGACCCAGACAGTTTTCCACAATCCAGGCAGTTTGATCCGGACGCAAAAAGTCTGAGTTGTCAAAAAACACATCACGACCCACACGCACAATACAACTGGCCGATGCACCGTTAAGTATGCAATCAGCATCCCATGCACTCTTGTGTGGATTCACAACTTGATCTTTGAAATCACTGCAAATTTCATCCAGTTCTGGCATGGCCAACACACGCAACAATTTTTGTCCCAGAGTGATTTGCCAATCTCTAGGAGTCAAGGGCGGCAATGGTGCTCCGCCGCCTTCGGTTTGAAACCACACAAATTGATCTTTGCTGGGTAAGTTGGGTCTACGAACTCGAGCACCATAGCGTTCAATGGTCTTTTGTAAATTGTCGAGATCCTCTGCAGTTTCGGCAAGAATTTGCTGCAGTTGATTGCGAACTTGTGCATTGTCAATGAAGTCAAAATAGTCTGGAGAATAAGCACGGCCCACTATGACTTCTTCAAGTGGTTGCCAGCTGGTATAAGAATTGATCATGAGTTTAATCTTTCAAGTAAGCTATTTAATCTGCTTTGTTTTGAAGAACAAAATAATTGTTGGTTGTGTTTAACATCATCAAGGCAACTAACAAACCAGTCATGCATGGGTTGTGATTTTATTTTGGCAATGGCCGCTTTTATCTTGATCCAGCGTTGGGTATTGTTGGTTTCTAAATCGTAACTGTTGTCTATCACATGGTCAAATGTTCTATAGCCCAGAGATCTCAGTGCTGCCAAACTGCCGGGTGCACCCACAATCACGAATGGCTGTCCGTGTTTGATAGGTTTGAATGTTTTTTCTGTTAAAAATGCTCCACCGCTTTGATCGGCATCAAAATGTGTTTCCAACACTATGTTGCAATAGCTTTGTGTGTAGTGTGCATATTCTGTGAGATGATGATCGTTTTGTTGATCCGAGTTCATGTCATCACACACATAAGGTGCGTGACTCAAGAAATCCTCAACACAATCACGCAGTCCAGAATCATGATCTATCTCTATGGGATTGTCTTCAAATCTATCACATACATCGACAGTACCGTAACTCCATTGACTATGATCCAATAGTCCAAATCGTTGCAGGTCAGCCATTATAGTGGCACGCCACCACTTGTGTGTTCTACTGAGTGCTGTGAATTCGAATGGTCTGATATTGTGATGTATTTTGGCAGGTGCCACTTCTCGATTGCGGTGCCAGAACAGCAGTTCGTGATCTGGAAAGTATACAAAACCCGGGATGCAATCGGCTGCAGTATTACCACTCACAAAGCGATAGCAGTTAGCTGGCAGCAGGTGATGCTGACACAATTGATCCAGTCTAGATTTTATCCTGGCTGGGTTGTCTCCTTCGTGATAGTAAAACAGCACAGTCAATTCACCTGTATGTAACTGAGATCTGACCAGAGAGCTCATGAGTCCAAAGTAGTCTACATCAAAGTTGAAAAATCCTAGACCAACAGGATAGTATCCACTCACGGAATCTTCTACCAGTGATAACTCACATTCAACGCCGTGAGTTCTACAGTGCTCCAACAACTCAATGGGCACTGTGTTAGGCCAATGATGCACAAACTGTCTCCAACCCTGGGTATAAGGTTGTGCTGACCAAACGGCCAACGCTGGATAGGCCTTGTCTTTCTCTACGCGATCAACTGTGAGATTGAGTTTGCAACCCACGCAACATGTCCTGTAATTCCTGCCAAAGAATTTTTTCTAAGCCAGTACCATAAAAATGTTCATAATTGTGCTCAACGGCTGACAAACAAGCACGATGTATTTGTTGTCGTTCACGCACTGACAAGCTGTCCAATTCTTTCAGTAACCGGGTGACTTTTTCAACTCTCAGGATGTCGTCAGTTTCCTCATCGTAGCTTTCGTCAAACACATCCGCAAAGGTTCGGAATCCGTAACTGCGCATGTATTCCAAACTGCCAGCAGGTGCTACCAGCACAAATGGCATTTCCAGTGCAATGGCCTTGAATGTTTTTTCTGTAATGTGCAGTCTGCGACCAAAGTACACAGTTTCAGTAGGCACATACAACAAGCTGTCTTGTGCTTCTGTGTAATTGCCCAACCAACACGAAGTCATGATCTGAGTTTCTTCTCCCTCAAACAGTCTTGGCAACTCGGCATCCTGAAACACTTGCTCAATATCAGGATATATGTTACTATACTTGAGTGCAATTTGTGAAATATCAACACCTTCGTATGGACATGTTCTTGGCGCAGAAATGTAATTTTTTTCTAAACCTTGCTTGAATACATTGTATAAAAATAATACTCTGTGGTCTCGCTTGCCGGCTACGATGCGATTTGGACTCATGAAGGTGTGTGTAGGTGCACGATCTCGGGCACGTGGTATCAAAAATGTTTTGTCGTAGCCCCGGAACCAGTCCTTGCAAGCCCAGCCGTGATAGAAATAGTAGTGACTTTTCCAACCATATGTTTTTTCCAGTTGTTCAACATATTCTCCCTGCTCGCTTACAATGACATGTCCTGAAGGATTTGGAAATATTTCGATCCATTTTGTTTGATCTTCATTCCAATGACCCCCTATATCACTGTTGCAATTTTTTACTTCTTTAAATAATAATTCATATTGATCTACCCAACAAGGTTCTTGGTCATGCATCCATACATAATCGGTTTCTATGATATCATCGCGACCCAAGTTAAATAAAGCATCAGGGGTTGTTACACCCGGTGGATCACAAAAAAACATTCTTGTTCCGGGGAGATTGTGTTTGATCCAAGGCCAAAAAGTATTGTTGTAAATTTCGTCTATTCTAATCATGTTTGATGTATTTTATTCAGGAACCGCACCGGGTTTGTTTGCTCATGAGCAGCAAGCCAATGATATCGAGCATGCTCGCAGCATGAGTCGCACAAGATTCTTTTGGTGGATCACATACTTATGTGACTATGCTGACTTTGATTTTCTTTGGGAACCAAGTCCCTGGCAAGCGCATCAACGTCATGCTTGGCCTAGTCAATGGCAAGTAGACTCGGGAACTTATCTTGTGCCCACAGTGGGATATGCTGACACCAACTATCATAGCAATTTATCGATACCCAGACTGCCAGATCTTGCTGCTTGGTCAGTACCTAACAACATAGATCTTGCCAGTTTTGATTTTAGTTGGCATCCGGATTTTAGAGAACCCGATTATGAATATCACTTTGGTACTCAGTGGCAAAATGCCGGGGGTCCAGTGTATCGTGGCACAGGCGTTGTAAAAATAATAGATGAGCCTCGTGCCATTGCAGTAAAAAATCTTGCCAACTGGATCATACCACAAAATATTGATGCCGACAGCGTTGATTATTCATGGCATCCTGATCCATTTGATCCTCCTTACATTTATGAATTTGGTACAACTTGGTATTCAGAAGGCGGCCCGATTTACACAGTGCCAGGAGCAACGGATTACAAATACGTTGATCATCCGCGAGCCAAACTCAAGCCCAGTACCGAAAACTGGCAGGTGCTGCACACCAATGACTCAGAATCTTTTGATTGGACTTGGTGCCCACATCCCAAGGATCCGCCCTACGTCTATGTATTTGGTAATCAGCACTGGCCTGCCGAAATCATGCCCACCATGGAATATCATGTGCCCGGAGCAGTTGAACGCAAGTTCATGAGCGAACCACATGCACAGTTGTTACCTACCAGTGAACATTGGCAAGTGACCACCGATCATGCTTTTGAATTTGATCGTTCTTGGTGTCCAGATCCCGGCGATCCGCCCTACATCTATGTGTTCGGCAATCAATGGCACCCAGCTGTGATCATGAGCACCATAGAATACCATGCGCCTGGAGCAGTCGAACGCAAGTTCTTGGATCATCCACAAGCTAAAATCTTGCCTGATCAAAGCTGTTGGTCAGTGCCCGAGGAAGTTGTGGCCGATCGTGTGGACTTTAGCTGGATTCCGGATCCCGGATCGCCTCCCTATGTCTATCACTTTGGCACAGACTTTCAGTCCAGTGTGAACCTGACCTACACGGTGCCAGGCGCTACTGAAATCAAATTTGCCGGGGACATTCCTACTCGAGTCAAAGAACAAACAGCCGTGGCAGTGTTGGACATCTTTTATCTTGACCGCAGCAATGCAGTCAGTGCTAGTCGGTTTGCAAGACTGCAAGAACGCTATCCACATATACAGCGAGTTCGCTATGTAAACTCGGTCATGGATACCATTAAAAGATGCTTGAACAAGACCCGGAACACAAGATTCTGGGTTATTGGCAGCGAGAATGTGTATGATGATTTTGATTTTGCCTGGCACTCTGAGCCCTGGCAGCGTTCCATGACTCATGTGTTTGGTTCACAGTGGAACAAGTGGTCTGACACATTCTTGGTCAACAAGTGGGAGTTTGAACGCAATGCTCGCTGGGCCAAAGGCATTGAAGAATTCCCCAACTTG
>Ga0209085_1000088_pt1 | contig 64463 bp, 63 predicted proteins | sample C_131016_EF_Meta_FD_187310 | JGI IMG/M metagenome (GOLD analysis project Ga0209085, IMG submission 187310) | Freshwater microbial communities from Lake Croche, Canada to study carbon cycling - C_131016_EF_MetaG (SPAdes) (version 2) | ecosystem: Environmental > Aquatic > Freshwater > Lake... | reverse complement strand
AAATAACGACCATTCTATATTTTCTGCGTTTTCGCGTAATAACGCGCTCGCGTTCACATTCGACGACAATAAATAACATCCTCTTTTTTCTATATCACACAACAACTCACTCAACAACACTTCACACCCCCCTCTATAATTTAAGTTTTCGAATAAACGAATAAAATAAAAAAGGCGCGAACCTTCTTTTTATTGCGTTCTAGTTTGAAACTTAAACTCTGGTTTGTAATGCTTTTTGTAAACCCTTTAAAATATGTATCTGGTGTGTTTTAATACTTGTTATATGTGTGCGGCACAAAGGACAACTAGTGTTTAATGCCGTGATGTATTTTTCGGTACATAATCCACAAAACGAATGATTACAGTTATATGTGACCTTGTGAGTTAATGCTGTGGGTTCGTAGCAAATATGACACTCGGATAATTCCGCAATATTGTGTATTTTTTCATAAAATACGGATACATCATCAACCCGTAAACGACCGCACATAAAAGTATCAAATACGAGTTGGTATGTGTTTCTTAGTGGGTTTGATTCCTGAGAATATATAAAACTTAATATTTGTTGTTGTGTTTCTATTTCTTGAGAATTAATAAAGTTTCTAACTTGGGTGTGTAGTTCACAATTATATGTATCATTTAAAAACTGTCGGTTTCTTTCGTGGATTAATATGTGTTTTGATATAAGGTTAATATATACCCCAATTCGGTTATTAGTTGTCGTTGTTAATAAAAGGTTTAATGCTAATGCTTTTATTAATATTTTAGGTTGGTTTCTCAACCAATTTAAGTAATGATTTTTTATTGTATGTATGTTTTCATTATAATTAAAGGTGGTTGCCTTTAAAACACACTTTTGTTTAAATTCTCCGATTAATACAGAACCGCAACTAATTATGTTATGTCCTTGTTGCTGACACAATTCGCAGTTTTTAACCATTTTATTTATTTGGATGTAATACCCAGTAATTTAATTCAATTTTTTATGGTAATTGTAATTTTTGTAAAACAACTGTAATAATGTTTCTTTTAGGGATTATATTACACCGCGTTTTTGTGTAAAAACAACGATAGATAAATTATTATATTAAGATAAATATGTCTATCGAGTTTAAAAATAATAATAGTATAGTTTCCAGAATATGTAAATCGCAAGATATAATGCTTAAATATCCGGGGTGTGCTCCTGTATTTTGTGAAAAAAGTAAAAGTTGTCATAATTTAACATCTCTCGAAAAACATAAGTATTTGATTCCTTTTAGGATGAAAGTTGGAGAATTTGTAAATTTCCTTAGAAAAACAATAAAAATAAATTCCGACCATGGAATTTATTTATTTATAAACGGACATATACCGTGTATTACAGATAATTTTTATAGTTTATATCATCTTTATAAGGACCACGACGGATTTTTATATTTAACGTATACCAGTGAGAATACCTTTGGTTAAAGTCCAAATTCCGGAATACTATACACGTCGCAATTCTTAACATATTTTGAAATGATTTTCGGATTTGTTTTATTCATAATAATGTCTTCTGTTTGGTAAACATTAAACGCGTTATCGATATAATAAACAATTCCTTTAATATCCTGTGCCCACACTTCAATTTTATGGGTGCTTGGTTTCACGTCATCCGTTGAATCAATTAACCCGTGAGGTGTTCCTTTAATATGAGTTCCGCAGAATTCGCATTCAGTTTTTTTTCTTCTGGTACATTGTTCGTTATTGGACCGTTTGGCAATACATCTATCGTAAAAAGGAACCACATTTTTAACGCGTTTTCTTTTTACGAAATCTTCTTTACATAATGTGAGTCTTTCATAGTCATAAATATACTGGATTAATTGAAGGGTTTTATCGCAATTAATTATATCCAATTGTGTTGCTTTATCCTTTATATTTTCTTTTAATAACGAAGTATATTCAGCAATTTTTTTGTTTAAACGTTTTTCCATCTTTAAGTCTATTGTCTATTGTTAAAGTTATCTATTTGTCTAACTTTAATTCAATTTTTTTATATATTAAAGTCGGAGTTATTTGTCAAAAAATAGGGATTGATTGAATCATACATTATGTTATATAAATAATTTGAGGAATACCATATTTAATTATTACCGTGTGGTCGTAACTAAATATTGTTTGGTATAAAGGATAAAGATAACCCATGATGACCGATTTTAAACCTTTTGGAAAATATGAAGTTTTCTTTAAACTTATCACTATTTAGATAGGCAACCACACTATTTAAATTTATGGGTTGTTTCGGTAATAACAACATTAAATTTCCGCCAAAATAGTTTACTTTCCCCAAAAACGCAACCGTTTGGTTTCTGGTTAAATTATAAATATAAATACATTCTTTACCTATATTATTAGTTACTGTTTTCATATTTCTAGTAGCACCCCATTTAAACCAGTTGGTTTCATCAAACGTTTTAATTCGTCGTTCCATTAATAGAGGTTTATGTTTTAATAGATGTTCGTTAATTAGAGGGTTATCAGTGGGAAAATTGTCGACATAAATATACTTATCTATATTATCATTTCCGTTTAAAACAGAAAGGTTACCTAGTTCATTATGTTTATAGACCTTTTCTTTTCCGCTAACTATGCCGACATAAATATCAAAACAATCTTTAAACATAATTGTGTTTTCGTTTATTTCCTCACTGAACGTGATAAGACCATTATTATTTGTAATGTGTAATAATTTATCGTTGTATAAGGTGTTTTTGTCAAGTAAATTATTTTTACAGTATCTAAAAATAATAATATCAATAACTGCGTTTTCAAACATTTTTTCGTTGTGAGGGTGGTAAATATGCGTGAATGTTCCATGAATCATCATTGTATTTAATAATTTGGACCCTCTAGATACTTTTAAAAAGTCGGCAGGAACAATAAATATAAGTTCGCCGTTATCATCAAGTAAATCATAACATTTGTGAATGAATTCAATATATACGTTTCCCGTTGGTTTTTTAATATAGGGAGGATTACCAATAATTGTTTTATATTTTTTTGAAATAGGTTCCTTTAAAAAGTCGGAATAAATAACGGTATCGGGTTGTATGTCTTCTAATAAAACAAGAGTTGGGTCGATTTCATACATATCAAAAGTAATTTGTGGTAGTTTGTTTTTAATATAGACAATTAGGTTACCGTGTCCGATAGAAGGTTCAAGTATATTACTAGGGTTATTTAGTATAAAAGAAAACATTTTTTCTTTAAGGTCATTATTTGTTGTGAAATATTGTCCTAAATTTTTATTTATTATCATTTATACTACTTTAAAGTCATTTAATTATCGGATATATATCGTATAATTAAATCAATTTTATAATGATGGGTTTGAACCTGGAAGAATGAGTGTTGACAACACTATAAATAAATAGAACGAAAGGTAAATACCATACGTGTTTGTATCAACCCCATAAAAAGTAAGTATTTTAATTAAACAATAAAAAAAGAGTAAAGATATACCTAAAATTGTTATTATTTTGGATGACATATATTTATATAACTATTATTTTTACATTATTAAATATGTTTCATTTTCTTGGAACGTTTCTCCTAATTTGTTTTTATTTATATAATGATAACTTAACGGCATTTGTTGAGCATAATTTTTTAAAACCCAGTAAGGTGTGTTTAATTTATCGATATAAACACTATCATACGTATCCGACCAATTCGCGTCGTATTCGGTCGATAGGTTTCCTAAAAAAATCGCAAATCGGACGATTCCACCCTTGATATATTTACCGTGTGAGTTTTCCGTAATTAATGTATTATTATGAAACTCTGGTTTATTCGTTAACGACCATCCTCCTTCTTTAATTGAATTATTATAATCTGTAAAATAATAATGTGTTCCTGCCTCTTCCGTTTTTTTCGTAACTCCAAAAACATATGTAAAGTTTAATTTATTATCGGGTTGTCCTGAATATGCCACTATTGGCATTTCATAATTTAAACCATATTCATCCTTTAAATAAATAAAACTCGGATTATTCATAAAAAACATGGTTACTTCGTCATCTATTTGTAAATTGCATATATGTTGTTTGTGAATGATTTCATCCATTAATCCATACCATATTTTATTTTTCTTATAAATGTCATAAATATTATTTTCACAATTGGTGGAGTCAAAAAATAAGAACAATTCATTATTTTCGAGTAATGCTCCTTTAAATATCGCGTTATAATCGCATTCGGGTTGTTTTTCATTTTTTACTAATTTATTAAAATTTAATAAACCGTATAAGATAGTTTCGGAATATGATACCGGATTTATAGAACTTTTATACTTAAACGTTGGGAAATTAAAGACATCATTAAGTGGGTTTTTATGAAGTAAATACATTAAGAAAGGGTATAATTCGGTGTTTATTATTCTATAAGAACATATATGAATAACCGTATTATCTTCTATATTTAAATCTGTAATTGGTTGAAGTGAAATATTATAACTTGACCGATTCGATGGTTGTTGTTCGGCAGTATCCATATTTATTAAATTCGTATGGTTTATTTAAACCGTTAAAAAATAATATTGTTTATTTATCCATTTTACGCTTAATTGTTTCTTTTAATTGTTCTTCGCGATTTTCCAAGATATGTTTGGTTAATTCTTCCGCGATGGTGTTATCGTTTTTGTAATAATCCTGTATAACCTTTAAAAGGGTTTTACCCGTGATAGGTTTTTTTACCATGCTTTTTTTATAAAGGATTTGTCCGCCGTTTATGTCGACACAATCTATTTTATTGTTTTTCATAATAGTTACTAAATCATCAGTTAATTTTTTTTTGATATTCTTCCTTTTTTTGATTTCGTTGTTTAAGTCTCCAATTTCAGAATCATTCTTAATCCATTCTTTGATATTTTTAACCAGGTTTTCTTTAGTATCCATATTATTATTTATACTATTCTTTTTTTATTATTCTTTTTTTAGTTATTCTTTTATTGGTTTTGTGTCCTTTGGTTTTGTGTCCTTTGGTTTTGCGTCGTCGTTTTTTACCTCCGGTTTGTGCGTCTTCTTGTGTAAGGAGAATATCATCAACATTTCTATAATTTAAAGAATCGATTCTAAATTTAAATGCGTCATTTAATTCTTTTTGCTGGAGGTCATTATAGTTTTTTAGCATTTCTGCGTGTTTTTGGTTAAGTTCGTTTTTTATAAAATTCATATTATTTGATAACAATTGTTTTAATGTTTCGTCTTCATAATTAAATAAGCGTTTAAAATAATTAATGGACGCAAATGACAAAAATAAAAATTCAAGGTCTTCAATCGATAAATTCTTTAGGGTCTGGGTGGTTCCATAAATTAGAAAGTTTCCGGTTTCACTAAACAATTTAATTAATGGTTTTTTATAATTAATGTAATAATTGAGGATACTGTCGTTTAATGGTTCGATGACAATAATCTTATTATTTTCGTAATTATTAAAGATAAAGTTTAATAATTGTTCTCCTGGTTTATAATTTAAAAACTTAATATTGGGGTTTTCGTTTTTACATAACAACTCAATAGTTATTATATTTGAATTTTCGACTAAATTTATGATTGAAATACCGTATATCATATCCACCAAATTTTCGTTAAAGTCTTTTTCTTCAACCAATTCTTCGTAATAATTATTGTCAACAATGAAACATATTTCAACCGATTTATCTTTTAATTTATTATAATTAAAATACATCTGTGAATACGACCCAATATTAAGTTGGTTAATACCTTTATGAGAACACAAATAATCGCGATTTTGTGGTTTTTGGATTAAACTGATAAAATAGTTGTATTCATATAACTCGGAGTTTTCATTTAAATGGCGAATTGTGTAATCCGGAATATAAGTATCCATATATATAGGTGTTTTTATTTATTCTTATTTGTAAAAAAACTTTATATTTATTACTTATAACTAATATGTCAATTAATCAATGGGGACCAGCAACTTGGGATTTGTTTCATACTTTAGCGTCAAAAATAAACGAAACCGATTATACTACTATTGGACTCGAATTATTCGCACATATAAAAAATATATGTGGTTATTTACCATGTCCTGAATGTTCTCAACACGCAAGGACTAATTTAGGAAGTGTTAATATGGGTAGGTTAAAAACCAAAGAGGATTTAATTAATGTATTATATATTTTCCACAATTCCGTAAATAAACGTAAAAACAAACCCCTTTATAACTTTTCCGAATTAGAAAAATATAAAAATATGAACGTAATTAATGTGTGTAACACCTTTTTTTTAAATTATAAAACACCCGGAAATATGAAGTTAATGGCCGAATCATTCCAACGAAAAATCATCGTTGACAGATTTATAGCGTGGATGAAAATCAATTATAAGAGTTTTATGTAATCGTGCTACTAATCATTTCCCCGTTTTTATAAACAGAACATTTAAACGTTTGTTTTTTGGGCATAGAACACACCTCTTTATTACTAGATGTTTCGTTGAAAAACAGATAAGGTTTTAATCCATTCGAACTAATAATAATGATAACAGAAAGACAACTAATAATTGCTCCTATAAATATATTTAAAAGCAAATCGCCGGATGAAAAACACTGATATAAATATTTAATCCTAATATCAATTAAAAAATAACTTAATAATCCGCATAATATCCAATAATTAACACTCCCATAAATAAACATAGGCATACAAAGGTAAATAATAGTAAACGCAAAAACAAAAGCACTAAACGATGAATTGCCGTTTTTGCTATATTGAATTGAATCACACATATTATTTTTATTCATTGGGGCATTCGCCTTTAAGTATCCTAAATTATACATTTGTTCTCTAAATACAATAAATGCTAGTAAAATTAATAAATATAAGATTCCCTTGAAATTCTGGAATATAAAAGATAGAGAAACAATACCAATAATAAGTATTAACGGAGAGAAAAACGTTAAATATTTAATAATATTGTATGGTTCAAATACAACGAATGGTTTATAAGGAACTCCACCTATGCTTTGTTGGGTATTCATTATAATAACAATCTATAATATATTTTTGCTTATTCATCAAATATGAATTCTAATACTTCGTGTATATTATTAACGGGATGAAATAAAATATCTTGAATTAATTTGCTATCTTTATATTTTTCCATAAATTTATTGTAATCTTTTTGGTTTTCATGCGGATAAACAAATTCTTTAATTCCGGCAGCAATACCCCCCAAAAATTTCAAGTCAAGACCTCCGATTTCAGTAACATCTCCATCCATGGTCATTTCACCAGTAATACCAATATAGTTTTTTATTTTTTTTGAATTAAATAAACTGAAAATAACAATAGTTATAGCAGTTAAAGCACTAGGTCCATCTTTGGGTGTGGAACAATCCGGACAATGAATGTGAACACCATATTCTTTATACTGCTGTTTTATCTGTTCCTTTATGGTATCATCCGTTAAATTCCACGCCATCGTAAGTGCTACGTTCATGGACTCGCGCATTACATTACCTTGCGAACCCGTTAATTTTAAATCTAAAAAATTCTGACTTGGAAACATCTTGGCTTGTATTGGCAAGGTCCCTCCTTTTCCAAGAGAGTTAGCCCATAGTCCGCAAACCGTTCCTATTTTACTTTCACTATGTATTTTTTTATGTCGTAATTCCTGTTTATGTTTGAAATATTTGTTTTTTATGTCTTCGATAGTTATATTTATGGGTAATTCTGTAGTTGAATCACAATTCTTTAAGAAATAAATGTTTATTTCTCCGACAATTTCAAAAAAGGTTTCTTTTAGTTTTCGGACTCCTGGTTCACAAGTATATTCATCAACAATAAATTTAATTACTGTATCGCTAAAAAAAATAATATCTTCAAGTCCCATTTTTTTATATATTTCTGGTAAGATGTGCGTGTTAGTAATGATTAGTTTATCTTCCAATGATAAATTCGTGAATTTAATTCTATGAATTCTATCTAATAAAACCTTATCGATTGAGTCAACATCGTTATAAGACAATATAAAAAGAACCTTTGATAAATCCAAATTTATACCTGTGAAATATTTATCTTGAAAACTATCATTTTGAGTAGAATCCAATAAATGTGTTAAAATACCGACAATTTCTTTTCCGTTTTCGGTTTTACTTATTTTATCTATTTCATCAATAAAAATAATGGGGTTCATACATTTTGTATCAATTAATATCTGAACTATACTTCCCCACGACGACCCAACATACGTATAATTATGTCCGTGAAGCGTGCTCCCATTACTATCTCCGCCCATTTGTATCATTGAAAAAGGTCTATTATTTCCGTATTCGTCTTTTAAACAATTAGATATTCCATATTTAGCAAGGGATGTTTTCCCAACCCCAGGAGGTCCTTCAAACCCAAAACAGTATCCGGTTTGTTCGCCATTAATCCATTGTCCGATAATCCGTTCGATTTGTTTTTTTGCTTGTTCATGTCCGTAAACCGATTTATCAAGAGTTGTTTTAATATTGTCAATATAGTCTTTTATTTCATTTAAATTATTATTTATTTTTGTAATACTTGTTTGTTTTTGCGGAGGTTCGTTAAATATTCGAAACAATACTTTAAATAAATCCTTATTGGTGTTGTGTATATGTTCGACCAAACAATTCATCATCTTTTTTAATTCAGATTTAGATTTATTCGAATATTTAATTTTATCGTAAATTATGTTATGTTTAGTTATAAATTCATTTAATATAATTACGTTCTGCGTTATTTTCGTTTTTTCGCCGGATGTTAAGACATCCTGTAATTTTGACGGAGTTTCGTTAATACTATACTTTTTATTAATCTCTCCTTCAATTAGATTAATATATTTTATAATCTCGATGTTTGTATATTTTTCTTTAATTTTAATATCTAATACGTATGATTTGGATACATCATTAAAATTTCGTCGTATTGTATTCATTAAATTTAAGATGGGTTCTTTTTTATAAATACCGAAGGGTATTTTTAGTAAGGCATCTAAATACTGTCTTGCTTTAGAACCTGAATCCTCTGATTTTGATTTTATTTCTTTTAATTTTAACATTGCTTTTTCTTTTACGATATCACACGTTTTTAATAAACATATTTGTTGTTCTAACGGGATTTTACTTATATCGGCATTAGATAACTTGTGTGTATATTGTATTGTGTTTTTCATTGCGTTTCTAAAAAACTGTTTTAAACTCCACGAAAAATTATTAAATAACATTGTTTGTTCAGTTGTGTCGATTCCTGACTCGGTGTTATCATTAGATAACATATCATATAATAAATAGGCAAGATATTGATTCTCATAATTATCTGATTTTATTAATAACTGAGTTAATATAAGTCTTTTAGAAGAGAGGTCCGATGATGTAAAATCCTTTATTGTTTGCGCGATAGTTTTTTGTTTTAAACTATTTAGTTGACTTACATAACCCACATATTTATTGTATATTTCGGTATTATTATGTATTAAATATTCTTTTAACGTTAACGAATCCACAAAATTCGTGAATGCCGCACATTTAAATATGTCTTCATTGGGTAAATTTACCATAATATCGTTTTTTTTCGATAAAATATATTTATTGTTTAAAAACTCTAATATAATGTCATCAACAAATCCGGAAATTAATATACTTTTATTGTTTGAATTGTAAACGTATAATTTAATTCCGTGTATTTTCATATGGTCTGATTTAACATTAACACATATATCGAAACAATCGTGGTTATTCGATTTATCAAGAGAAATGTCACCTAACCCGGATATTTTGTTTTGTATTTCCGTTTTATTATTGATTACTTTATAACTTGTGGGATGAAAATACCTTTTTAATAATTCATATTTATGTATGTCAACATCTTCCTCATTAGTTAATAAACTGGTCGTCCCTATGCATACGCCTAATAAATCGTCTAAATTTTCAGTTCCATAGAATTTAAATAGACTGGATAAGTCGTTATTTATTGTTTGTAACATATTTATTATATCATTGTTCTGGTTATTCGAATTTTTCAAATTCGCAAGTTTGGTATTAATGTTAAAAAGAATATCCATACAATTATTTACGTCACTTATACCTAAAATATTCAGGTTTTTATTTTTTTGTATATATACAGACGATTTTTGTATGATGTTTTGAAAATATTGTTGTTTTTTATCTATATTTGATACTACATTAATATTAGTTTGTAGTTTAACCGTCATTTTATAAATATAGATATTATAAATAATTGTAATAAACCAACGATAATTTATGTTGTTTATAACAATATTAAAAATAACACAATCATACAGTTAATGGGAATACCTTCATATTTTTCTTATATAGTAAAAAATCACCATAAAATAATAAAAAAGATTGACATTTTAAAAGTCAATAACTTATATTTAGACTGTAATTCTATTATTTACGACATTATAAATATCAATAATACGAATAATTTCGAATTAATTATTAAAGGTGTTTTAGATAAAATCGACGAATATATTTATCTTATTAAACCAAATAATTATATTTATATTGCTTTTGATGGGGTAGCACCAGTTGCCAAATTGGAACAACAAAGACAACGCAGATATAAATCCGCATTTGAAAAAAACATTTCAAATACTATTTTTGAAGATAAACCGCACAAATTATTCAATACATCATTAATTACCCCTGGAACTAGTTTCATGAAGGAATTAAACGATAGTATAAAATCATACTTTAATGAACCTGGCAAATATAATGTTTGTGGGATTGTGTTGTCAACAAGCGATATAGTAGGAGAGGGAGAACACAAAATATTTGAGTTTATTCGTGAAAATCCTGAAATTACTAACGATAAGTGTAACGTTATATATGGATTAGATGCTGATTTAATTATGCTTTCAATAAATCATTTACCAATCGTAAAACAAATATTTCTGTTTAGAGAAACACCTCATTTTATTCAAAGTATAAATAGTTCACTTCAACCAGACTGTAATTATTTACTCGACATTCCGGAATTGGCACATACGATTACATTAGATATGAATAACGGACACGAATTAACCACCACGGAACAAATAAACCGAATATATGATTACATATTTTTATGTTTTTTTCTAGGCAATGATTTTATGCCGCATTTTCCCAGTTTAAATATTAGAACAGGGGGTATTCACAAACTCATTAATGCGTATAAGGCTACAATTGGAAATACGCGTTCGAATTTAACAAACGGGAAAATAATTTATTGGAAAAACGTGAGAAAACTTATAAATTTTTTAGTTCCATTAGAAGAATCGTTTATTAAAACAGAACTGGTCCAACGAACCGCAAAATCTAAAAAGTATTATTCATTAAATACCCCAGAAGATGTCTACAAGAAATTTGAAGAAATACCTAGATATGAAAGAGACCAAGAAAAATATATTAATCCAGATAAACCTTATTGGCAAGATAGATATTACAACTCTTTATTTTATGTTGAACCGGATACAGAACGAATAAAACAAATATCCAATAATTTTCTAGAAGGATTAGAATGGACTATGAAATATTATACTACCGGTTGTGCTGATTGGAGATGGAGATATAAATATAATTACCCGCCATTACTTGTCGATTTAATTAAACATATCCCTTATTTTGAAACAGAATTTATTGAAAACCCTCGGGCATCTATTCCTGCCGTAACTCCATTAGTTCAGTTATGTTATGTTTTACCGGTTCAATCGTTGAATTTATTACCTGAGGAATTACACCATAAGTTAATATCGAAATACTCGCATTTATATAGTGATAATTGTAAATTTGTATGGGTATTTTGTAACTACTTTTGGGAATGTCATGTCGAATTGCCTTATATTGAAATAAACGATTTAGAAAAAATAATAAACGACGCTTAATTCCACCAATGATATGGGAAAACGTGGTGTTTTATTTATTCGTTTTATTAGTATTTTAATTATAAAAAAGGTTATATAATGATTGGAACTTATGATAATTTAAGTTATTTTACGGATGATTCATCATTTATATATCACATAAATAACGGTATATCTGAACCTTACCCGAGAGAATTATCCATTGTAAAAAAATATTTAGAATTGTATCCCACTTGTAATAACACGTGTATTGATGTAGGCGGTCATATAGGAACTATATCAATTCCATATTCGCGAATGTTTAATAAAATCATATCGTTTGAACCAAACACCAAATCATATAATTTTTTTGTTGAAAACATTAAAATGAATAATATTAGTAATATAATGTTATACAATAAAGGTGTATATAATAAAAACACAACTTGTAAAGTTATACAACACGATTTAGGTAATTCTGGATGTTTTTATATAAAAGAATGTGATAAACATGATATTAATTCAATTGAAGTTATTAAATTAGATGATATGATTGACAATAATTCTAAGGTTGATTTTATAAAAATAGACACTGAAGGTTCAGAACTTCAAGTATTAGAAGGTGCTATAAATTTAATATCAACATATAAACCGCTTATTCAAGTTGAAACAAACCAATGTTCCGGTAAATATTTTGGGTATAATAAAGAACGAATACACGAATTTATGAAACAACACGATTATAAAATATTTGATGATGATGGGAATAATCCGTTGTTTATGTGTAAATAACCAGTATTTTAAATATAAATATAATTAAATGCCGAAAACGATTATTACCACAATAGAAAATCGCACCGTATTTTTAAATTTATTAAAAGATAATCCAGGCATTATCATATTAAAGTTTGGAGCATCTTGGTGTAAACCCTGTAAATTAATTGAAACCCCCGTATATAACTTTTTCGGTTCTTCTCCGGATAATGTTATTTGTGGAGATATTGATATTGATGATAGTTTTGACGTGTTCTCTTATCTTAAAACAAAAAAAATGGTTTCTGGAGTCCCAACATTATTGTGCTATAAAAAGGGAAATATTACATATATACCCGACGATTCTGTTTCTGGTTCTGATTTAAATAATTTGAATGCTTTTTTTATAAGATGTGTTAGGTTAGTTAAAGAGTAAATTAAATACAATAAATACAATAAAATATAAATAAAAATATAATTTGTAATATTAATGGAATTAGATTTAGATATAGAAAATTACGAATTAAATGATATACTTAATTTATTTAAAGTCCCGGTTGATTTTGACGAGTCGCATTTAAAAAACGCAAAAAAGGTTGTATTATTTACACACCCGGATAAATCGGGTTTATTGCCTGATTATTTCCGGTTTTATTCAAAAGCATATAAAAAGTTATTTTTAATTTGGGAATTTAAAAATAAAAATAATTCAAAAATAACAAATCCGGTTTATAATGTCGACACAGATACTCATAATTTGGGGTTTTCTTTCTCAGAATCAGAAAAGAAAATATTGGATAACAATAAACAAAAACAATCCAACAATTTTAATAAATGGTTTAACGAACAATTTGAAAAATATAACGTAAAAAACGAAGAACACGGATATGGAGATTGGTTCGTTTCAAACGAAGATATTGAAGAAACTAAACAAATTTCACAACAATCAATTGGCGATGAAATCGAAAAGAAAAAACAACAATTGAGGTCTGTTATAGTTCATAAAGATATTAACGATATTTATGTTAACAATATAAATTCATCGAATTTGTTAGACTCCGTTCCTGAATCATACGGGTCGGGGGTATTTAGTAAATTAAATTATGAGGATTTATATAAGGCACACACAGAAACTGTTGTGCCTGTAACTATCGAAGATTACAACAATGTCCGTAAATTTAAAAATACGGATGAATTTGTAAAGTATCGTTCTAGTCAAAATACGATTCCTTTATCAGAGATACAAGCAACCGAATATTTAACTCACAAGAATAAAATACAAGATGAAGAATCGACATTTTGCGCATATAAATTGGCAAAACAAAGTGAAGAGGTTAAAAAAAAACAGCAGTTATTTTGGAGAGATTTAATGAAATTAACCAATAAATAAAATGTAATGTTAGTATATGAAGAAATCAATAACAAAATATATGATACCCATTATTATTATTGTTATATCAACTGTGTTGTATAACAGATATATCGAAAAACAAGACCGGATAAAAAATACAGATAATCATGACCAAATCCAAAAGTATTTATTAAACGATGACGATTTCTCAACAAACAAAAAACCTATTTTGTGGATTCATATTCCTTACGAATACAATTCAAGAAACTGGCAAAGTTTTGGTTCTAGAAGTTCTACAGATATAAATCAACCTTATTTGTTGTTGACAATCAAAAGTATAATTTATAATTGTGAAAATTCGTTTAAAATTTGTTTAATTGATGATAATACGTTTTCAAAATTAATTCCTGGTTGGAATATAAACATGAGTTCAATTTCAAACCCTGTATTGACTAACATGCGACAATTAGGCATGATGAAATTAATATATAAGTATGGGGGTTTAATATGTCCTATTTCGTTTTTGTGTATCAAGGATTTAATTGGTATGTATAGCAAAGGAACCATTAATAATAAAATGTTTATTTGTGAAAACAATGATAGAAACGTAACTTCAACTGACCAACAATTTTATCCAGATATATCATTTTTAGGTGCTCCAAAAGAAAATAAAACGGTCCAAGAAATAATACAATTTATAGAATATGTTATTTCGGTTGATAGCACATCACAAAGTATATTTATAGGTAATATAAGTCGGTTTTGTAACGAAAATATAAAAAAACAAAATATAATTTTAATTAATGGTATAGAAATCGGAATAAAAACTGCCGATGAAACCCCCATAAAAATAGAAAATTTAATGTCTCAGCAATATTTAGATTTATATCCCGACACGTATGGTATTTATATTCCGGCAGCAGATATATTGAACCGAAGACACTATGAATGGTTTTCCAGATTATCCGAGAAACAAGTATTGGAAAGCGAGACAATTATTGGTAAATACTTATTGTTATCAAGTGTTAAACCTGCCAGAGGTTCCGTTTTAGAACCATTAGAAATAAAACCTAATTGGGTTGGTTTTTGGAAAACTCCTTTATTATCTTTATATGGTTTAAAACCCAACTTTTTGGGGGATAATTTACAGAAAGAAACATACCCTAATTATTAGTATTATACGTTTCATCTGTATCATGTGTATCATATGTATCATCTGTATTATCTGTATCATATGTATCATACTTATTATTAGTATGATAATTCGAATGATATATATAATAAATAATTTCATATGACGACTTATCATATTTAATTTTAGTTTTGTATTCTATTTTAATGTAATTACATATTTGTCTTAGAATAGTTGTAAAACTATTATATGTTTGTTTTTTCTCCAAATATTTTTGTTTGGAATTATGATAATATGCCTTAATTTCTTTTAAAAATAGTTGTATAGTATCATCAAAAAAGGTACCCTTTTTATAAGAACTGTTATTAAATGTATAATATGTATTAGTTTTTTCGCACAATTTATTTAATAGGTTGAAAATAATGGAGTTGTCCATTTCTTTTTTAAAAATTTGCGACGTCATTATATAAATAAACGAATAGTTATTTTATGTTTATTTATATAAATGCTTGTATTAAATTATTAGTAAATAATGCTAATTCTATTTCATCCTCGTGTATGTCGTGAAATATTGTTATATATTTACAAATTAAAGGTATAACATGATACTTTTCGTTTTCATTAATAATGTTTGTTGTTTTAATAAATAAATAATAGTTGTCTAAAATATCTATTACAGAATATCCTTTATCGTAAATCTTGTAAATAATGTTAATTGCCTCTTTTAATTGTTTATTCTTTATACATGTTGTATACTCTTCAAATGTGAAAAAACTAATATTTGTACATACGTTTGTGGCTAGAGGTAAAGTTATTAATTCATTTAATAGTTTAAATTTTTCCATATAATTAATTAGGGTTTTTGCCGTATTATTTGAAACATTTAATATGAACTCTTCGGCATCTGATGTAATTTCTATTTTTGTGATATTTTTAATTTTAGATAATATTTTACGCATATTTTCTCGTTGTAACGGTTTAATTTTTATTATTATAAAACGAGATTGTAAACTTTCAATAACTTTTTGGATATTACAACAAGATGAAATGAAATGAACATTGTGACTATATTTATCAATACAATTTCTAAAAATTTGTTGACTTTGTTCATTAATAAGGTCTATATCATCTAATACAATAATTTTTTTTTTATGTTTAATTGATGAACTGGTCTGACAGAACGTTTTTACATCATTTCTATAATAATTAATTCCTTGGTCTTTTAAATTATTTATGTGTAAAATATTATCATTATAATTATTTGTAGAGTTATTATCTTTATAATATTCTTTTATAAGGGCATTTAAGAGTGATGTTTTACCGGACCCCATATCACCTATAAATAATATATTGAGATTATCCATTTTAATTAAAGTATTTAACACAGTAATCACCGACTCATCAATTTCGAAATCTTCGAAATAAATAGGTTGAAATTTATGAATAAATAGTTTATCTTCAAATTCCATAATAATATACTCGTAATTTATTATTTAAGTATATCTTAACAAATATTATTATAATGGAAGACACCTATTATAATATTTTAGGCGTAGATGAAAACGCAAGCCAGGATGAAATTAAAAAAGCGTATAGGTCTCTTTCATTAAAATATCATCCAGATAGAAATATAGGAAATTCGGAATTAACAGACGAAAAATTTAAAAAAATCGGACAAGCATACGAAATATTAAGCGACAACACCAAAAGAGAAGAATATAACAACCGAAACGCACCTCCGAACTTTGTAAATATGGCAAATATGTCTGCTATGGCAAATTTAGATGAATTATTTAACAATCTTTTTGGGATGCATCACGGCGGGGTAAATATCGGAGGAAACCCATTTGGAGGATTAGGAGGACCACAAATTCATATTTTTAGAAATGGGGCACCTATGAATATACACCCTAATTTTCAAAAACCACCACCAATTATTAAAAATATTACAATCAATATGGAACAAGTATTTAGTGGAACGAGCATTTCTTTAGAAATTGAAAGATGGATTGTCGACAACTCAATTAAAATGTTTGAAACAGAATCAATGTTTATTAATTTACCGAAAGGTATTAACGATAATGAAATTATTATTTTGCCTGATAAAGGTAATATATTAAATGATAATTGTAAGGGTGATATTAAAATATTCGTTAAGGTAGAAAATAAAACCGATTTTGTTAGGAGTGGTTTAGATTTATTAATAGATAAAAATCTTACATTAAAAGAAGCGTTATGTGGATTTATGTTTCAATTACCTTTTATTAATGGAAAGGAATACACAATACATAATAATGCCGGAAATATTATTCATCCATATTACAAAAAAATAATCCCGAATATGGGATTAACACGCGAAACACAAACCGGAAATTTAATTATTACGTTTATCATTAATTTTCCGGAATCTATTACTTTTGATAAAATCGAACTTTTAAAAGATATTTTATAGAATGTGTTATTTCTATTGGTTCCCTTTCTTTCGGTTCCCTTTCTATCGGTGTAATTATAAGTAAAATTGAATTAAATTATATAAATAGATATAATCATATAATAAGATAAATGAAAACGACCCAAACAAAAGGACTAAAACGTAATACCATTGATAAATATTACACAAAGGATAATATTGTTGATTTATGTTTAAATCTTGTAAAACAACACATAGACATAAATAATAATGATTTAATTATTGAACCAAGTGCTGGAAATGGTTCTTTTATTTCAGGTATAAAAGAATTGTCAACAAACTATATATTTTATGATTTAGACCCTGAAAATTTTGAAATCGTAAAACAAGATTATTTATTATTAGACTCAAATAAGTTTATAAATAATAATATACATATAATAGGAAATCCTCCATTTGGAAGACAATCATCCATCGCAATTAAATTTATAAAAAAATCGTGTGAGTTTTGTCATAGTTTATCTTTTATATTACCCAAAAGTTTTACACCTTTGCACATTTAAAACGCCGACTTTTAAATATGCAAATTATAAATAATTTTTTAATGTTTTTTTCTATTAGAAGGTATCTTATGATATTTTTCTGTTCTATTATAAGTTCCTTTAATTATATTTTCATACTTTTCTTTTGGTATATCTTTAATGACTTTTTCTATATTAGTTTTTAATTCTTTGTGAGTTAATCCATCTAATTTCTGTAATCTGGATTTCATCATACTAAAATAATTTTCTATTGAATTTGTAAAATGTTGATATGGAACACTATATAATAATGTATTATGCTTATTTACTAATTCTTTTATTTTAGCGTTTCTATGACTACTTGCATTATCCAAAATAATTAATTTATTTTTGTATTTTTTAGTTATATATTTTTCTAAAAATTCATATAATCTATCACTATCAATTCCACCTTTATCATATAAATCCCAACCTAAAACACCATTATAAGAAATTGCAAATATACCAGTATATTTTTTGAAGACTTCTTGTGATTGAGTTTTTATTACACATCTTTTACCTAATTCACTATAACAATGACTTCTTTTTTGAAGACTGCTTATAGATGTCTCGTCTATACATATTATATCTTCTAATTTATGTTTTTTAATTTCATCATAAAATTCTTTTAAATTTTGATTTATATTTATTTCTTTACCAAATCTTTTTTCAGGTTCATGACGTATTCTTGTTATTTTTAATGTTATATTATTATTATTTACAATTCTATTGATATGAAATCTACTTAATTCAATCTTGAATTTATCTTTTAATTTATGCTTTAATTCAGCCATAGTAATAGTTTTATTTTTATTGATTTCATCTAATAAAAATTTAACATGTTCTTTATGGACTTTGTATGCAACTGGTTTTCTATTTTCTCTTTTTATTTCATCCTTCCTTTTCATATTTTTCAATCCATCTCATTAAACTTCTTGGACTACATTTGAATATTTTACATACTTCTAATTGTGATTTATCACCAACTAAATAGTATTCAACAGCAGATAATTTATAATCCTCACTTTTATGTTTTGATGTTATTTATATTTAATATTATAGCATAAAATATTTAAAATTATGTTATATTATTATTATAGTAAATATATAATGAATGAAGAAATAAATAAATTAAAACTTGAAATTGAAGAACTTAAAACTAAAAATAATGAATTACAAGAAAAACTAAAATCATATACAAATCCAACACGGAATAAAAAATATTATGAAAAAAATAGTAATATTGTTAAAGAAAAAGCAAAAAATTATATGGAGAAAATAAAAGAAACTAATCCAAAAAAATTAAAAGAATGGAGACATAACGCATATTTAAATCGTAAAGCAAAATTAAAAGCACAACAAGATAATAAATAAAAAAAATTGATTTATTTATAACTTAAAATAAATAGATATATAAATATGTCATTTAATCTTAAAATTGAAGGAATTATAGCGTCTGTTATTTTTACAGAAAGAAATATTATAGACTGGAATGAATATAAAATTAATATTTTAAATAATTTAAACAATATTAATTTTAATGAAAAAATAGAAAATTATATATCATCTGGTAAATCATTACATGTTACAAAAATAAGAATGAGAAAAATATTATATAATAGTATTGTATTAAATAATAAAATATTTATAGAAGTTGGATATGGTAGTTATAGTATAAAAAAACAGTATGATATTAAACAACGAGATGTATATAATTTTATAGAAGAATGTATTAAGATTTTAGTTAAAAAACAAAAATTAAAATAAATAAAATATTATTAATTTATTTTGAAAATTTATTATTTAATATTTTTACAACAGATTTATAAATATTTTCTCTTGACATAAATTTATAACCTTGTTTTTCATAATCTTTTTTCCATTTATTATTTTGTTTTATAGTTTGTTTTGCACTACATTCTATTTTAATTGCCTCAGAAAATTTTTTCACAAATTTTTCATTATTTTTAACCAAGTCTTCCATTGCCATTTTATCAGTTTGTATATCATTTAATAGTCTTATGCATTTTTGTTTAACTATTATCATATCATCAATTTCTATATAATAATTATGTTGTGAATGAACATTATAATATAAATTTTTGTTTTTCCATAAACAGTGTTATCATTTAGACCAACAAAAATAATTGGTTTCTTTTGTTTATTAATATAATCATTAATATATAATTGATATTCATTTTCATCAATATAAGTCCATTTTTTATTGCCATAAAATTCTTTTATAAATTCATCTCTTAGAATATCTAAATCTTTCACTACAATTTTACTTTTGAAATGCTCTTTTAGTTTGTTGCCTAATGTTGTTTTGCCGGAACCCGATGCACCAGAAATATGAATAATAAGATTTTCCATTATTTATTATATTATTTATTATGATATAATAAATTTAATTATAATTATTTCTAATTTTTATAATTAAATTTTAATGCGTTAAACTATTTAAAAATAAAATATATAGTTATATTATATAGATATGAAAAAATCAAAACCGAAAGTTAAAGAAAAGAAAAAAGATGAAGATAATTTTGATTTTATGAAAACAAATAAGGATAATATTAAGAATGTTATAAAAGATAATAATATTAATCCTATTATTAATGAATTAGTTTCAAGAACAAATAAAATTGTAGTTCATTCTTACCAATTTTTGAAATTATATTTTATTCATTTGTTTCATAATAATCAACCTTTTACAACATTAGATAAAGAATTTATTTGTGATATTTTTAAGGTAATTACTAAAAGAAAACGCAATTCTGGAGGTTATAGAGATGATAATATGCCTGAACAATTAAAAATTTTAACAACATTTTATAAAGAACATTATTCTAAAACTATTATTAAAGATGAAACACTTTATTATGATAAATTAAGTTATATTTTGGCGTATGAAGCAATTGACATGATTACAAATATTAATAATAATATTCAAGAACATTTTATAGACCATCTTCATAAATATATCAATATTGTATTTGATGTTAAAAAACAGCGTGATGAAATAACGAAAGCAAATAAAGATAAAGAATTAAGAAAGCAATTACATAAAGCATTATATGAAGATATAAACAAAATTAAAAAAGATTTAGTTTCATTTGATACTTTAACAAGTAATGAAAAATATCATAAATGGATAACAGAACAAAGAATTAAATTATTTCCAAATAAAATAAAGTTTGAAGAAAATAATATTTATTATGAACTTAAATCAAATACACAATACTTTTTACATTCAATGTTATATATTTGTAATGAATTAGAAAAACTTAATAATATAAAAATAGAAAAAGAAGAAAAACAAATAAAAATGTTTAATGTATTACCATTAAGAACCAATATTATCCCTAAAAATATTTGTATTGATACTTGTGCATTAATTAGTAATTTTTTAGGTGATGAAGCAACAAGTGAATATTTAAAAACATACAAAAAAGAAAATAAATATAATGAATTATGGAGTAAATTTTTTGATTTATCAAAAAGAGTATTTAAGAAAGGTAAAAAATATACATTTAGTCATATGATAAGAACAAATGGTATTTCAGTATGTATTCTATTTATTCGTGTAGATGTAAATGGTAAGCCAATGTCAAAAACATATCAAAATAAAAAATGTTGTCAAGAAGAAAATATTAATTATATTGAAAAAACAGAAATTACAGAAGAACTAAAAAATATGAAGGTGGTTTGTGCCGATCCCGGATTGAGTGATTTGTTGTATTTTGGTTCTTATAATAAGGAAGATAAATTAGAAACATTTAGATATACACAAAATCAAAGAAGATTAGAAACAAGAAATAAAAAATACAATAAAATTATTGATAAGGTTAATAAAGAAACTTTTATAGATGATAAAAGTATTAAAGATTTAGAAACAACATTGTCTAATCTTAATTCAAAAAGTTGTAATTATGAAAAATTTAAATTATATTGTATTGAAAAGAATAAAATAAATAATCAACTTTATAATCATTATGAAAAATCATTTTTTAGAAAATTTAAATTAAATGCTTTTACAAATACTCAAAAAAGTGAAAGTAAAATGATAAAAAATTTTGAAAATAAATATGGTAAGCCTAATAAAACTATATTAGTTATTGGTGATTATGATAAAGGTGATAATAATATGAAAGGAAAAGAACCTACAATATGTAAGAAATTTAGAAGAATATTTAGAAATGCAGGTTATAAAACATATTTGGTAAATGAATTTAGAACATCAAAACTTTGTAATTGTTGTAATGAAGAAATAGAAAAGTTTTTAGAAAAGCCAAGTAAAAAACCAAAAAGAAAATGCGAAACAGACTTATGTCATGGAATATTGAGATGTCAATCTATTAAGCATAAAAGCGAAATATTCCATAACAGAGATAAAAACGCTGTGCAAAATATGTTAAAAATAGTAAAATCTATATTTAACACTGGTAAAAGACCAGAAGTATTTTGTCGCAGTAGTTGAGACTTCATACACATTTCACGATGTGTTATAACCAAATTTTTATATTTTTGTATATTTTTTAGTCGTTAAATCGGCGTTTTAAATGTGCAAAGGTGTAAAAAAGATAGTCTTAAAAAATCGTTCCCGTTACGATTTCACCTTATTTTTGAAATAGATTTACCCGATAAATCATTCTTAGTAGATGGTGTGGAACATAACGTTCCGTGTGTATTTCAAATTTGGCAAAAGAAATTAGTGAATAGAGATATTGTAGAAAAAAAAGAACCATTAAATTTTATATTTGTTGACAAAACAGACAACCCTGATATTTCATTTCGGCGTGTCGGTGTTAATGCCGGGTTTATAGACATAAATATTGAAGAAAAAAGTCCCCAATCCCATTATTTTATAAAATTTAAAAATAATAAAAGTATTTGTAAAAATATCGAGTTATTATCTAAAATAAAATTTGATTTTAATAATACGGTTGGACCACGGTCAATAAACAAACAAGAAATAATTTCAGAATTCAACCTATTATTATAACGCATCGTTAAAATACGAATAAATTATATTATTTATATGAATTATAAATCGAATGTTTATAAATATTTTTTTAGAAAAATATAAATCATTATTTTACAAGTAAAATAATGATTGTTTAAGAAATTTTTCGTGTGGGGATATCTGACGCAACAATATATATGGAATTTTCAGTAATAATAATATATTCAGTTACGCTTTTATAAAATTTTATAATACAACTTGTATATTCGTCTTCTGATTTTACCAATAATTTTTCCCCTGCGTCTTTTACACCGACAAGAGCCTTTTTATCAAGAGAACTTGTCCAATAATCAAACATAATTGGTTTATCCTCTACAATACTTAATTTAGCAGCGTGTTTTAATGTCGCGTCTGATGGTAATCTATAATTCAAGTCTGATTGGGTAGACTGTTTTACTACTACAGAATTCTGAGTGGGTTGTTCTGTCATATATATTATTAGTTTTTTTTAGTCTTTAAATACTTATTTATTTAAAAGTATTTATATATAGTAACAATGAATTCATCTTTAAATAATCTAGAAAACTACAAAGATAATATTGAATATACCACAAATGATATCACACGCAAATATATTCAGGTGCTGATTGAATATTTAACGGATATTACAAAAAATCACAATTATTCGAAATTTATTATTATTAGAGGAATAGAAACAATTACACATACTTTTAAATATATATTGTATTATACCAATAACTTAGATTTAACATACTACCATAGTCAAAAAGCGTTATATTTATATATAGAATTTATTACACAAATTACAAAAGAATCGAACGTGTTTTTACAATTAAATTCGAAAGATGCCTTGTTGTATGTATATAAAAAAACAATATTTGAATTAGACCGAGTATATTGTAAAGATATATGTAATTCCAATAAAAATACCGAAAAAATAAAACAAATAAATGAATTCATAGAATTGTCTACAAGTATTATTTGTTTTATAATAAATAACGAAGATTTAAATAAAGATGTGATACGTATAATACATAATTTATTTGATAATATTAATTCAAGAAGTTGCCATGTTGATTATACCACATTTTCTTTATTTATCCAAAAATTAAATATCAATACTATAACTTTAAATAAATATGTTGACATCATTACTTTATTTTTTAAAAAATTAAATGTTAATGTAATTAACAAACATAATTTAATTCAAATGAACTTAACGATTGAAAAGATTGAGAATTATCCCACTGATAAACTGATTACTTTTTTATTTACGAATTAGTTGTCTAATTGTCTAATTGTCTAGTTGTCTAATTGTCTAGTTGTCTACATTAATATTCTTTCTACGTATTTTTTTCTTTTTATTCTTATTAATAGTATCATTTAATATATTTTGTGTATTTACGTTTTTCTGACATATTTGTTTAAATTCATTATGAAGTATTATTTTTAAATACTCATATATAATCATTAATACGTCATCATCACATTTCCCGACAATTAATACACTTCCCGTTCTAAATATCATGAATGAAATTTCTTTTATATTTGTGTATATATCTTTGTTTTCATTAGATATTTGCGAACCTGTTTGAATATCAACATCTGGATTATAATAAAACTTACATTGAATTCCTGGATAAGAGCACGGGTCATAAATCGATTGAATATTATATTTATATTTTAAAATATCGTGAAATGCTTCTCGATTAATATAAAACCCACATTTAAAATTAGAATTAATTAATACGGTTTCACTCGCGTTTAGTTTATATTCTAGTTTTTCAGAAATATGGGGTTGTAGTATTTCAATAATAAATAATAATATTGTTTGAAATATTTCCTCTGTTTGTATTCCGGGAATTTCCAATTTTCCAGTATTAAACACCTTTACGTGAAATTCCTTAAAAATTGTGTTGATTTTAATTCTTAAAATCAAAACAAAACAATTATAAAAGGCACTTTTTTGTTTACTTCTGTAATTCATTATATCTTTTTTTGAAATTCCAATTGTAACCTTTCGTATATCTTTAAATTTAATACGCCCTGATGGATTATTAATACTAGTGATTATAAATTCCGAGAAATATACCTCTTTTTTTAATTTTTCTTGTATGTCAATTAATTCTTGCTCTGTGCTTGAATTAAATTTTATTTGTTTTTTTATTACACCATTTAAAGGAGTCGTGTATAATATAGTAGGAATTTTCCAAAATACGGTCTTTAAATCTATATATTGATTTAGGTATGCTATTTTGGTTTTAGTTGAGATATAAATCTCAGAAGATTCCGGACTTTCCAAATTAATATCTAAAGCAATATTTGCCGAAAGTAATTCAGAATTTTCGTAATATTCACGAGAGTCTTCGTCTTCTTTACAGCATGATATATCATCATATGCTGATGATATATAATTTTCCCATTCTTTATCTAAATTAGTTGATTCTGTCATTTATTAAATTACTGTAAGTTTCTTTATACTATTTGTATTATTGTATTTCATTTTTTTTATTTTATTTTATTATATTAATAATGCTTCAAAAATCGCTTTTAATCTATGAAAAAACCCGAATGATTCCGATTCCGCAAAAAATGAAAATTCCGGAGTTTAACCAATATGGATTAAAGGAGCATACGATTGACCCATCCAAAAGTTCTCCACCCAACGATTTTATGCAGAAGTTATATTCAAGAATGGATAATTACAAATCGTTTAATAAAAACGTATATAATTTAGATAAAGAATAATTTACAAAATAGGTATTTTTACAATCTGGAAAATGCATAATATTTTCTATAAAATTTAAAAAATTGCTAGTTATAAAGTGTTGATTGTTACGCACAATATAATTCAAATAATCTTTAATAATATTTTTTTTATCCATATTATATTTTATACTAATAGTTTGAATGTATGCGATTAGTGAATTTAGTTCGGTTTTATTTTGTATTTTGTAAGTAATTTCGTCCCATACACAATTATCTATTATTTTGAATTCGGAATTTAAGATGTCTTGATTATATTGCATAAAATTAATCATACTTCTTATATCTGATTTATATATTTGTTGAATACACAATAAAGATTTATCACTCATATTTAAATTTTCAACATTTGAAATGTTTCTTAAAAAATTAATAATATCACCCGTAGGTAACTGATTAAATCTTAAACGAATAAACTCATTTTGTAATCCGTCATCTATACGACTTATATAATTACAAATCAAACAAAATCTAACATTATTTGAATATTTTTGAAGAAGATATCTTAACGCTTGTTGTGCGTTTTTCGTCATATAATCAACTTCATCCAGAATTACAAATTTCATACCTGTCTGAAATAATGAATTTGTGTTGACAAATAAATTTATTTGATTTCGAATAATATCAATTCCACGGTCATCCGACGCGTTTAAATGAATCATCAACCCTTTATTTTTAATTTTTAATTTTTCTTGGTATGAATTAACTAAATTAATAATCGTTGTTGTTTTTCCAGTTCCTGGTGGTCCATAAAAAAGTAAATTTGGAAAATATGAGGTTTCTATTACATTTTTTAAAATTTGTTTATTTAATGGGTCTAATACTATATCGTTAAACTTATCCGGTCTATATTTTTCCATCCAAGGGACATAATTATTTATGTTATTTATATTCATTTATAAATGGTATTTTATATTTTTAATATGTTTGAATATTAAGAAATAATATATATAAAAACTATTTAAATTAACACATCCTATATTTATATTAATTTATGTCAACAAATATCATTAGTAGCGACAATGAAGTTAATATAGTTATAAAACAAAAAAGAGGACGGAAACCAAAGAGCAAACCAACAGATGACGTTTCAGAAATTAAAGAAGTTGATGAAGACTCTATCGTGAACTTAGAGAATTCCGCGATTCCTTGTAAAAAACGCGGACGAAAACCAAAAGGAGGTAAAATAATTCAACAACAATTTATCTCTTTAAATAATAACGACGCAACCTCTAATGTAATATTACACTTAAAATGTTCTTTAAAAGACCTTAATATTAATTCATTAAATAATGATGTTGAATCTTACAATTTTTCCACTACAAATACAGATTTGTCCTATGAAATTATTGAAAATAACGATATAGTTTATAACTATGAAGAAGATAATACCACTGTAAATAAAGATAGTTGCGATATTAAAGAAGTTTGGAAAAAACTAAAACAATTAGAGCATAATTTACATATAAACAACATTTGTGATAAAAAATCGGCATGTTTTTGGTGTACACACGATTTTGAAAACCCGCCTATTTATATTCCAAAACATAATATTAAAGAAACATATCATGTTTATGGTTGTTTTTGTAGTCCTGAATGCGCGGTTGCGTTTTTAATGAACGAAAATATAGATAGTTCCACAAAATTCGAGAGATATTATTTAATTAACCATATTTATTTAAAAATATATGATTATACAAAAAATATTAAACCAGCGCCAAACCCATACTATATGTTAGACAAATACCACGGGAATTTATCTATTCAGGAATTTAGGGCATTATTTCGCAATGAAAGGTTATTTTTTGTTGTAGATAAACCTCTCACTCGTATTTTACCGGAATTACACGAGGATAACGACGACTTTATAATTAATAATAAGATTATTCCATCAAATACATACCAGATAAAAAGAAAAATACAAAAACGAAATCAAAGCAAACATAATATTGTTAACCAACAATTCGGTATAGTTCAAAACAGCAGTATATAAAATTTAGTGTATTTGTAATTTATTTCTTAATTGTTTATATATTTCTTGATTTATAGATGTAACCTCTTTATGTGGTGCGTGTTTAATACCAAAATACGATTTAATAACTAATATATGGTCGTTATTACATTCTTTAAGTTTTTGTATAATTTCGTCTTTGCTCAAATCGGTTTGTCTCATTATTATTTGTATTTTTTCGTTCATATCTGTTTCTTCTGTATTATCCATTTATTTAATTAACTAAATTAATTAAATAAAACTAAACGAATCAACAAATATATTATATTATAATATAGTCAATGTTTGATTTATGTCCTCCATCGATGATTAATATTGTTTTTTCATTAACTCATATTATAATTGACATTTTTAACGGTTTATATAACTCGGCATTTTTAAAATTTCTAATAATGTTACTAATTACGTTATTATTACAAATATTATGTAATACAGGTTTAGCTATAATTTCGTGGTTTATAGTTTTTATTCCGTTTATTTTTATGACACTTATAGTTACTATATTATTATATATATTTGGATTAAATGCCACAACAGGAAAGTTAAATTATGAAACCCACAACTCTCCCACGCATCCTCCTCCTCCTCCTCCTCCTCATCCTTATCCTTATCCTCCTTATCCTCCTTCAAACAATATATATTTAATCTCAAGTAGTCCAGAGTATAAATCATAAATATTATATTTAAACGGTTTAAACCGTTAAATATAATATGACATTATATGCGAACAATTTACATATTTGGAGCAGTAATTGTATTTGGTTTTAATTTACTATATTTATATCCAGAATATTATGAAAAACTAATGATTACCTTTTCGTATAATTGTATATATTATTATAGCAGGTTTCAAAGTTATTATACAAAACTTAATAAACTATTAAGTTTTTGTGGGAACGACCCGTATGATATCGAATTTATTAAAAATGGCGAGGTTGTGTATAAAACGTATAATCATAACCTAAATTTATTAAAGGTTGTTCCGTCATTTGATTTTATTATTTATTCGGATAATAAATTGATTCCTGTAAATAAAGTGGTATATAATTCAATACCATCTGAGTTTACTTATACTATACCTAATTTTAAATTTATAATAGTGAATTTTATACAAAATGATAATGTAGTTCAATTAAACTTATCTAATGATAAACATAATTATTACATTGTAAATAATGCCCTCAACGAAAAATTCTTGTTATATTTTTTAAAAAATATTGAAAATCATAAAATTCAGGGAAAGGAATATAAATTACAAATTATGGACCACAACATTATTGAATTTGAATTATTACCTACGGAATGCTTAATATTTAATACAGACGATTATATTACACAATCATCCGAGTAAATATATCATCAAATAATATAAAGGTTTATTATTTAGTAAACTAAAACAATATAAAACAATATAAAACAAAATAATATATATATAATAGATGACAACAACTAAAGATAACGAGTCATCGTTAGACGGATTTCACGGTTTATCCGACAAATGGACTTTTTGGGCTCATTTACCTCATGATACCGATTGGAGTATCAATAGTTATAAACAAATATATACAACATCAACCGTTGAAGAAACAATTGCTATTGTAGAAACTATACCCGATATTTTAGTAAAAAATTGTATGTTATTTTTAATGCGTGATGGTATTAAACCAATTTGGGAAGATGTTAAAAACCGGAATGGTGGTTGTTTCTCATATAAGATTTCAAACAAATCGGTTTATAGCGTATGGAAAGAATTGTGTTATGTTATAGTTGGAAATACTATTAGTAATAAATCGTCCTTTGTATCCGGAGTATCCGGAATTACTATTTCGCCAAAAAAAAATTTCTGTATAATAAAATTATGGTTATCTAACTGTTTAAACCAAAACCCATCAATCGTAACAACCGAATTAAAAGGTCTTTCTTCTCAAGGATGCTTATTTAAAAAACATACTCCCGAATATTAAATAAATTTACGATTTATTTATTAGTAATGTATTTAATGATTAAATAATTTAAACACATTAAATTACTTTTATTTATGTTAGTTAACATAAATAAAACAAAATACACCGTATGTGAGGACGAATTCACCGTTGTCCCTCATGCTGAATATAATAACTTAATTATTCTTAAAAATGTAGGATATTTTGAAAGAATATCCTCGTTATTATCTGAACTTATATTTAATAATATTGAAAATTTGGTAGTTGTTTCGCCAAATCACGGAGGATTTTTACCGATTGAATGTTCAAAACATTTTAAAAATGTTTTTTTATATTTAACGGAACAGAAACACTACTTAAATATTAGCAATAATATACTAAATCTTAATATTGAAAATGTTCATATATCTGAAGACATTTACACTTTAAATAATTGTGTTATTTATTCACAAACTGGGTTTGATATTGATTTAGATTTTGTTATAAATTCAGAGCCTATCCTATTAATGCCTTTTAATATTGAAATACTTAATTTAAAAAATTATAAGAACATTTATAAATTATCAGATTCGGGTTTACACCTTTATATTCCAGATAAGCATTACAACGTTTTTATAGATAATTTTAAATATTTTATTGACAATTCCAATTTAAATTACGATAATTTAATTAATTTATGTATTATGGTAAAAAATGGCGGAGCTCAATTTGAAAATATGTTAATAAAAAATTTAAATATTATTGATAGATGGACCATATTAGATACAGGAAGCACTGATGAAACACTTGAAATTATTAATAGAGTTTTAGTTGGTAAAAAGAAGGGTAATTTATACCAAGAACCCTTTTTAAATTTTAAAGATAGTAGAAATAGATGTTTGGATTTAGCAGGAACAAACTGTAAATTTACGTGTATGTTGGATGATACCTATATTATTGAAGACGAACTAAGGGATTTTTTAAATATCGTTAGAGGTGACCAATTTTCAGATTCATTTAGTTTATATATAAAAAGCCACGATAGTGAATATGTATCTAACCGTATTGTAAAAACAGACAGAAAATTAAGATATATTTATAAAATTCACGAATCAATCACATCCGAAAATAATGTTAATGTTATTGTCCCGATGCATAAATCACGTATTATGGATTTTAGATGTGATTATATGGAAGAAAGAACAATGACGCGTAAAAACTACGATTTACAACTATTATTTGAGGAATTGGTTGAAAACCCGAACGTTCCAAGACATCTTTACTATATTGCCCAAACATATAATGTTATGGGTAAATTTGATTTAGCATACGAATACTATTTGAAAAGAATCAATCATCCAGAAGAAGGGTTTTTACAAGAAAAAATCGACGCTTGTTTTGAAGCTGCTAGAAAGGCAAACTTTGAATTAAATAAACCTTGGGAAGTATGTGAAGAATTATACTTAAGAGCATATAATATGGATAAAACCAGACCTGATAGTTTATATTTTCTGGGTATTCACTACAAATTAGAAAATAATAATGTAAAAGCATTCGAGTATTTTAAACAGGCATTTTTAATTGGTTATCCACTTCATGCGCAATACAGTTTAAAACCAACATTAAGTTTTCATTTTTTACCTATTTTTCTAGTAGATTATTGTTATTTATTTAATGATTTTATTCTTGGTGAAAAAGTAACCACACTATTTTTACAAAATAATAAACCTGACGCGGACCAATATAACGTAATTGTATCATGGCATAATATATTTGTCAATTTAAATAAAATGAAACCGTTAAGTCTATACCCGTTAAGATACCACAAACCATATTTTTGTTTTGTTGCCGATGGTGGATTCTCCGAATGGACCGGAAGGGATATCCTTACAAAGGGTGTCGGAGGTTCAGAAACGTATATAATTGAAATGGCCAAATATATACAACAAGCAAATAAATTCCAGGTTGTTGTATTTTGTAAGTGTTCGAATATTGACGTTTTTGAAGGAGTCATCTATTACCCACTTCAAAAATATTTCGAATTTGTTTGTGATAATTATATACATACTTGTGTTGTTAGTCGTTTTTCAGAATATTTACCAGTTGCTTTTAAAAGTCATGTTGAAAATGTATATATGGTTCTTCACGATTTAACACCTTCAGGAGTTGTAGTTCCAATAGACCCTAAATTAAAACAAGTATTTTGTTTAACGGAATGGCACGTTGAATATATGAGTAATATTTTTCCGGCTTTAAAACACCTATTAGTTCCATTTTATTATGGTATTGATTTCGATAAATTTAACACAAATCAACATATTCAAAAAATACCATATAAATTCATTTATTCATCGTTTCCAAATCGCGGTCTTTTACAATTGTTACAAATGTGGTCTAAAATCTATAAAAGAGAACCTAGAGCAACTCTTCATATTTATAGTGATGTTGATGGTGAGTGGGTGAATCGTGTTGAAGGACCCCAAATGATTTTAATTAAAGAATTACTTAATTCATTAAAAGGAATGAATATATTTTATCACGGATGGGTTAGTAAACAAGAACTTTCTGTCGCATGGTTAACCTCTGATATTTGGTTTTATCCGTGTACGTTTATGGAAACCTTTTGTTTAACCGCACTTGAGGCAGCATGTACACATACCTTAGCAGTTTGTTCTGATTTGGCAGCTTTGAAAAATACCGTAGGTTACCGTGGAATATTAATTGATGGCGACCCAACTCTCGAATCATGGCAAGATAATGCCATAAATGTTTTATTTAACACAATCTCGAATTTACAATTAAAAAATCACTTATTGAGTTCAAATTATTTATGGTCTAAAAATATGTCTTGGAAAAATCAAGCTAATTTATTATTATCGAAATATATAAAATGATAGAGCGTTACCTAACCTACGAATTAAAAATAATAATTTGAATCGCGTGTTTCAATATATTATTTACTTATATCCATTTATATGGTCCCGACCCTTTTAAGTTTACGTCTTTTTTATTTGGTTCAACAACTATTTTATCGCGTTTACCGTATACAATCCAGTAAAAACAACCATTTTCACCAAATACATTAAACTGATTATTGATTACATTAGACGCATTATATAATTTATTCTTTCCATCATAAATATGTGTAATATGAACGGTAAAATCATACGAAAATTTGTCTACATAATCCGGTAAATATACTGTTACACTTGTATTGTTTAATATTTCATTTTTCCCGTGATAATATACCCCTACTTCGGGTCCTTCTAAACAACAATGGACTAAATACTTATCTTTACGAACTGGATGGTCAATAATAAATGTTTTGGTTGCGTCCGAATTATCATAATAGTTTATCTCACTAGTTGTTGTGTTATACATAAGTGTTCTTATGTTTATACCTGTGTCGTTGTGGTTATTATGTATTGATCCGAGATACAAAGCGTTGGCGTATGCTGGATTACCCATTACAGTTGTTACTGTGGTATTGTTTAATAAAGCAATTGTATTTGAATATGTATTTACTACTGAAGACCCTATAGTAATCGAGTTAGCACCATATAAATTACTTAGATTATTACCTGTGTTATAACCGATTGCGATTGAACCTGAGAATTGACTAAATTGTCCGGCTTGATACCCAATAGCAATTGATTTTTGTCCTTGACTATAATAGCCGGATTGATACCCAAAAGCAATTGCTCCACTTCCTTGAGTTAAATATCCTGCTTGGTATCCAATCGAAACTGACCCGGAACCTTGATTATAACATCCGGATTGGTATCCAATCGCGACCGTTTGCGTTCCTTGAGTAAAATATCCTGCTTGATACCCAATTGCCATCGTTTGTGTCCCTTGATTCGTATATCCTGCTTGATATCCAATTGCCACCGATTGTATTCCTTGATTAGTAAACCCCGATTGACAACCAATAGCGGTAGAATACCAACTCTGATTAGTAAACCCTGATTGGTAGCCAATTGCCATCGTTTGTGTCCCTTGATTCGCATACCCAGATTGATATCCAATAGCAACCGCATATGTTCCTTGAATATTATACCCAGATTGATATCCAATAGAAACTAAATAAGGGACCGTATTCACGTTTCCGATGTTGGTTCCCGCCTGATAACCAATAGCAATCGAATAAGAACTTTGTGTATATTGTCCTGCCTTATAACCGATAGCAATCGAATAATCACCTTGACCTGTTTTAGATGACTCGTTACCTGCTGCTGATGAGTAACCAATCGCAATAGAATAAGCTCCTTGATAAGTTAAAGCAGCGGTTGACCCAATAGCAATTACTCTATCAATAGCATAAGCTTCAAGGTTTCTATATCCTGCTGAGTAACCAAGCAGGATTGATTGAGCCCCAGTTGCAAACTCTCCTGCGCCCCATCCAATAGCGAGCACATTTCCCCTACGACATAATTGAGATGCTGCGATATATCCAATAGCAATAGTATTTCCTCCTAAGGGACTTGAGCTTGATAATCCATCTTGACCACCTGCTCCATGTCCAATTGCAATTGAATTAGTATCTATTCCGTTGCACGCTGATTGATACCCAAAAGCAATTCCTCCGGAGTTTACATTACCACCACCACTACAGCAATAACCCCCGAGATTTATACAATTCCAGACATTTCCTTTCACTCCTGCTTGATATCCAATAGCAATAGAATTGCTAGCTTGATATGTTTGTCCTGCTTGACACCCAAGAGCAATAGAATTGTAATTTTGATATGTTTGTCCTGCGTATAAACCAATAGCAATCGAATTTGATGATTGGACATAATAACCAGAAAGTTCGCCAATTGCGATTGAATTGATTCCCTGTGTTTTTGCTCCTGCATTAGTACCTATCGCGATAGAATACGACCCCTGACCATTTTGTCCTGCTAGTTGTCCGACAGCTATTGCGTAACTGTTTTGAAACGTTTGTCCGGATTGATTTCCAATACCTATTGCGTATTGACCTTGTGCTGTTTGTCCCGATTGATATCCAATTGCTATTGCGTATTGATTTTGTGTAGCTTGTCCTGTTTGTATTCCAATCGCAATAGAACCCGAACCTTGCGTTGATTGTCCTGATAGTTGTCCCACAGCTATTGCGTTGTCTTTTTGTCCGGTTTGACCTGATTGATATCCAATTGCTATTGTGTTTGAGTTTTGTCCAACTTGACCTACTTGATAACCAACTGCTATTGAACCAGAACCTTGTGATTGGTATCCGGCTTGATTCCCAATTGCGATTGCACTTGGATTTTGTGATATTGTGCCTGATTGTAACCCAATCGCGATTGATCCTATTGATTGATAACTTTGTCCTGCTTGATTTCCAATAGAAATAGAAAACAACTCCTGAGAATGTTGTCCTGAAGATGAACCAATCGAAATAGAACCTAATCCCTGACTATTTTGACCTGCTCGAAACCCGAGAGAAATAGAAGACGACCCCTGACTATTTTGGCCTGACTGAATTCCAATAGCAATAGAGTTGTAAGATTGAGAATATTTACCCGATAAATACCCAATAGAAATAGAACCCGAACTCTGGAAATATTGTCCTGCTTCACTTCCAATCGAAATAGAACCATTATCCTGAGAATGTTGACCAGATATATAACCAATCGAAGTTGACGCAGACCCTTTAGTATTTTGACCGGAATATAACCCAATAGAAACACAATTATCAGGTTCAATTGATTGTCCCGCTAATTTACCTATTGAGACAGTAAACTTTCCGGAATTGTTTGCAATTGATGATGTACCAATCATTATTTGTGTATCTGCCGCATCCCAAGATAATGTATTACTATTCCAAACTGGATAATTACCATAATTTATTCCAAACATTACATCTCCTGCTGGTCCAGTTCTACCGGTTTGTCCAGTTTGACCGGTTTGTCCAGTTTGACCAGTTGCGCCTAGTCCGGTTGGACCTGTATTTCCTGTATTAGCGGTTGGTCCTGTATTTCCTGTATTACCTGTATTACCTGTATTGCCGGTATTTCCTGTTGGACCTGTATTACCTGTATTACCTGTATTGCCTGTATTTCCTGTTGGTCCTGTATTTCCAGTTGGTCCTGTATTTCCTGTATTTCCAGTTGGTCCTGTATTACCAGTATTACCTGTTGGTCCTGTATTACCAGTATTACATATTGGTCCTGTATTACCAGTAGGTCCGGTTTCTCCTGTTGGTCCTGTATTTCCAGTATTTCCTGTTGAACCTGTATTACCTGTATTACCAGTTGTACCTGTATTACCTGTTGAACCAGTATTACCGGTTGGTCCTGTATTGCATGTATTACCCGTTACACCTGTATTTCCTGTATTTCCTGTATTTCCTGTATTTCCTGTATTACCAGTTGGACCAGTATTACCAGTATCTCCCATTGGACCAGTATTACCAGTATCTCCAGTATTACCGGTTGGTCCTGTATTACCAGTATTTCCTGTTGGTCCAGTATTACCAGTATTTCCTGTTGGTCCAGTATTACCAGTATTTCCTGTTGGTCCAGTATTACCAGTATTTCCTGTTGGTCCAGTATTACCAGTATTTCCAGTATTTCCAGTTGGACCTGTATTACCTGTATTACCGGTTGGTCCAGTATTTCCAGTTGGACCTGTATTACCGGTTGGTCCTGTATTTCCAGTTGGACCTGTATTTCCTGTTGGACCTGTATTACCCGTATTTCCTGTTGAACCTGTATTACCCGTATTTCCTGTTGGTCCAGTATTACCAGTATTGCCTGTTGGTCCTGTATTTCCAGTATTACCTGTTGAACCAGTATTACCAGTATTTCCAGTTGGTCCTGTATTTCCTGTATTTCCTGTATTTCCTGTATTTCCTGTATTGCCTGTATTGCCTGTTAAACCAGTATTACCAGTTGGACCAGTATTTCCTGTATTACCCGTTACACCTGTATTTCCAGTTGGTCCTGTATTTCCTGTATTGCCTGTATTGCCTGTTAAACCAGTATTACCAGTTGGACCAGTATTTCCTGTATTTCCTGTTGGTCCTGTATTTCCTGTATTACCCGTTACACCTGTATTTCCAGTTGGCCCTGTATTTCCTGTATTACCTGTTGGTCCTGTATTACCAATTGGTCCTGTATTTCCTGTTGGCCCTGTATTTCCTGTATTTCCCGTTGGTCCTGTATTACCAATTGGTCCTGTATTTCCCGTTGGTCCTGTATTTCCTGTATTTCCGGTTGGTCCTGTATTGCCTGTATTACCTGTATTTCCCGTTGGTCCTGTATTGCCTGTATTACCTTTTGGTCCTGTATTTCCTGTTGGTCCTGTATTTCCGGTTGCACCTGTTGCGCCTGTAGGTCCAGTTTCTCCATTTGACCCGGGTTGTCCAGTTGCGCCATTTGAACCGGGGTATCCTGCATTACCAGTTTCTCCGGTTGAACCTATTAAACCTATTGAACCAATTTGTGATGAAGTCCCTATATAACCATTTGGTCCAGCTGAACCAAAAACGAATGAATATCCTAAAGACCCATTATGTCCAGATAATCCGGTTGTTCCTTCAAATCCTATATCATTAGTAGACCCGGTTATCCCAATAAATCCAACTAAACCGTTTATACCGGATGAACCAAATAAATCGTATGTTTCCCCTTTAAAACCAGTAATTCCAGTAGGTCCTGTATATCCGTTATAATTTGTATCATTCAATGGTCCTGTAGGTCCCGTGGACGATACATTTCCATAATTTCCAGTAAATCCAGTATTACCTTTAGGTCCTGTATAACTAGTTTGTCCAGTTGGTCCACTTGGACCACAATACGAACGTGAGGTTCTATATTTATTACAATATATTACCATTGATAATATATTATTACAATAAAATATTTATTTACAAAATAATGATTATATCCAAAGATATGGTCCAGTTCCTTTTACGATTGTATCGTTTTTACTTGGTTCAACCGTAATTGGTCCTCGACTTCCATGAACAACCCAACAAAATTTACCATTTTCACCATAAACCTTAAATGTATTTTTAACCACTTCAGACGCACTATATGACCTAATATTTCCATTATATATTGGTGTAATTTGAACTGTAAAATCTTTAGCTAAATTATCAGTATAATTTGGTAAATATATAGTTGTGTACATATTATTTTCTATTTGTCCTTCTCCGCGATAATACACTCCTTGTTCTGGTCCTTCTAAACACGCATGAACCAAATATTTAGAGGTATCCACCGGATGCTCTATAATAAATGTTTTAGTGGGGTTATACGCAACTTCGTTAGTAGAAGAGTTATAAACTAACAACGGGTTTGATGTGCTACTGCTTGACCTTATAGGATTTATACAACATGTACCAACTCCTTGAGAAGTAAGACTTACTCCAGATGCATTTAATACAATAGAATTTTGATATGTATTTACAATAAAATTACCGATTGAAATCGAGTTTGAGCCGTGATTGTTTTGTCCTGCTTGATACCCAATCGAGATTGCACCAGAACCTTGATTGTTTTGCCCAGCTTGATACCCAATTGCGATTGAGTTTGAACCTTGAGTATTTTGCCCTGCTTGGTACCCAATCGAAATTGAGCCAGGGGTTTGATAATTATACCCGGATTGGTATCCAATCGCGAGAGACCCTGACCCTTGAGAATTATACCCGGATTGGTATCCAATCGAAAGAGATCCTGACCCTTGGGAATTATAACCGGATTGGTATCCAATAGCAACAGACACAGACCCTTGTAAAGAATAACCTGCTTGATAACCAACCGCAACAGACCCAGACCCTTGAGAATTATAACCGGATTGGTATCCAATAGCAACAGAATTTCCTCCTTGGAAACTATAACCTGATTGATAACCAATCGATACTGCCTGGAATCCTTGTAAAGAATATCCAGACTGATGTCCAATAGCTACTGAATTCGCTGATTGTGAATATGAACCGGATTGATACCCAATCGCAACTGAGTTTGTTCCTTGAGAATTTGAACCGGATTGATACCCAATCGCAACTGAGTTTATTCCTTGAAAACTATAACCGGATTGATATCCAATTGCAACTGTATTTGCTCCTTGAAAACTATAACCGGATTGATATCCAATCGCAACTGAATTTGCTCCTTGAGTGCCTTGTCCTGCTTGACACCCGACAGATACCGAAAATGCTCCTTGGTTTGATTGTCCTGCTTGATATCCAATAGCAACTGACTGTATTCCTTGATTTGTCTGTCCTGCTTGACATCCAATAGCAATTGATTGTGTTCCTTGAGTTGACTGCCCTGATTGATATCCAACAGAAACACATTGGTCGCCTTGAAAGTATTGTCCTGATTGATTACCAATAGAAACACTCTGCAGACCTTGTTTTGTTTGACCTGATTGATACCCAAGTGTAGTTGACTGGGTTCCTTGTAAAAATTGTCCTGCTTGATAACCAATCGCTGATGAAGATCCGCCTTGTGAATATTGTCCTGATTGATAACCAATAGCAAAAGAAGATGAAAATTGTCCTGCTTGATAACCAATGGCAACCGACTGTGGTTGTTGAGAAAATTGTCCTGCTTGATATCCAATCGCAACCGACTGTGTTCCTTGATATGACTGTCCCGATTGATACCCAATTGAGACTGCTTGTAGTCTTTGAGATAACTGTCCTGCTTGATATCCAATAGCTACACAACTTGTAGTTTGCATTGATTGTCCTGCTTGATATCCAATAGCTACTGAATATTGTGATTGAAGCGCTTGCCCTGCTTGATATCCAATCGCAACCGTCTGGGTTCCTTGAGATATTTGTCCTGCTTGATATCCAATACCTACACAAAAATAATTTGACTGTGATTGTCCTGCTTGATATCCAATTGCAACCGATTGTGTTCCTTGAGATATCTGTCCTGCTTGATATCCAATTGCAACAGAACTCGTATTTTGCTGTGATTGCCCTGATTGATATCCAATTGCAACCGACTGTGTTCCTTGAGATATCTGTCCTGCTTGATATCCAATTGCAACAGAACCTGTATTTTGGTTTAATTGTCCTGCTTGATAACCAATAGCAACTGTCTGTAGTCTTTGAGATAACTGTCCTGCTTGATATCCAATAGCTACACACCCTGTATTTTGGTTTGATTGTCCTGCTTGATATCCAATCGCAACTGATTGTGTTCCTTGAAATGATTGTCCTGCTTGATATCCAATAGCAACTGACTGTATTCCTTGTGAACCTTGTCCTGCTTGATATCCAATAGCAACTGATTGTGTTCCTTGAGAAAATTGTCCTGCTTGATACCCAATTGACACAGATAATTGTTGTTGAAGTGAATATCCTGCTTGATATCCAATTGCTACTGACTGTATTCCTTGTGAACCTTGTGCGGATTGGTAACCAACAGCAACTGATTGATAACCTTGTGAAAAATTACCAGCATAATAACCAATCGCAACCGATGACGTTCCTTGTGAATGTTGTCCAGCATATGAACCAACTGCGACAGCATTTAGGGCCTGTATATTATAACCTGCGAAATATCCAACAGCAACTGTGTTTAAACCTTGATTATATTGACCGGCATACCCCCCGATGTTTACATTTGAACTTCCAACAGCCCATGCTGTAGTATTCTTGTTCCAATATAAATAATCTCCAAAGTTTGTTCCAGAAATATTTAATAAACCGGCTCCTCCGGTTGCTCCGGTGCTACCTGTTGGTCCTGTGCTACCAGTTGGTCCTGTGCTACCAGTTGGTCCTGTATTTCCTGTGCTACCAGTTGGTCCTGTGCTACCCGTTGCTCCTGTGCTACCAGTTGGTCCTGTATTTCCTGTATTTCCTGTATTTCCTGTATTTCCTGTATTTCCTGTTGGTCCGGTATTTCCTGTATTTCCAGTTGGACCTGTATTTCCGGTTTCTCCAGTAACGCCTAATGTCCCAGTTGGACCAGTTGGACCAGTATCTCCAGTATTACCAGTTGGACCAGTATCTCCAGTATTACCAGTTGGACCAGTATTTCCAGTATTACCAGTTGGACCAGTATTTCCAGTATTACCAGTTGGTCCTGTATTTCCGGTATTTCCTGTATTTCCTGTGTTACCTGTTGGACCTGTATTACCTGTTGGACCTGTATTGCCCGTTGGACCTGTATTGCCTGTTGGTCCAGTATTTCCAGTTAGACCTGTATTTCCGGTTTCTCCAGTATTTCCAGTTGGACCAGTTGGTCCAGTATCTCCTGTATTACCAGTTGGACCTGTATTTCCAGTTGGACCTGTATTTCCAGTTGGACCTGTATTTCCTGTATTACCTGTATTACCGGTATTTCCAGTTGGACCAGTATTTCCAGTTGGACCAGTATTTCCAGTTGGACCAGTATTTCCAGTTAGTCCTGTATTTCCTGTATTTCCTGTATTTCCTGTATTACCTGTATTTCCTGTATTTCCTGTATTTCCAGTTGGACCAGTATTTCCAGTTGGACCAGTATTTCCAGTATTTCCGGTATTACCAGTATTTCCAGTATTTCCGGTATTACCAGTATTACCAGTATTTCCAGTTGGACCTGTATTGCCTGTTGGACCTGTATTTCCCGTATTACCTGTATTTCCCGTTGGTCCAGTATCTCCAGTATTTCCAGTTGGACCAGTATTTCCCGTTGGTCCAGTATTTCCCGTTGGTCCAGTATCTCCTGTATTTCCAGTTGGACCTGTATTTCCAGTATTACCTGTATTTCCAGTTGGACCTGTATTACCTGTATTACCTGTATTTCCAGTTGGACCAGTATTTCCAGTTGGACCAGTATTTCCAGTTGGACCAGTATTTCCAGTTGGACCTGTATTTCCAGTTGGACCTGTATTTCCAGTATTACCTGTTGGTCCTGTATTACCTGTTGGACCACTATTTCCTCTTGCTCCTATAGCACCTGTTTCTCCTATAGCTCCTGTTTCTCCTATAGCTCCTGTTTCTCCTATAGCACCTGTTTCTCCTGTAGCTCCTGTTTCTCCTGTAGCTCCTGTTTCTCCTATAGCACCGGTTGCTCCTGATTCTCCTTTTTCTCCAATAGAACCTGTTTCTCCTATTGAACCTGTTGCTCCTATAGCACCTGTTGCTCCTATAGCACCTGTTGCTCCTATAGCACCTGTTGCTCCGGTTGAACCCGATTCACCTTTTTCACCAGTTGGACCTGTTGGACCTGTTGCTCCGGTTGCTCCTATTGCTCCTATTGCTCCTGTAGCTCCTGTTGCTCCTGTTGCTCCTGTAGCTCCTGTAGCTCCTGTTGGACCTGTTGGACCTGTTGCTCCGGTTGCTCCTGTTGCTCCTGTAGCTCCTGTAGCTCCTGTATCGCCTGTTGGACCTGTTGCTCCTGTTGGGCCTGTTGCTCCTGTTGGGCCTGTTGCTCCTGTAGGTCCTGTGGGACCTGTATCTCCTTTAGGACCTGTTGGACCAGCACAACCAGTTACACCTGTAATTCCTAAATTACTAGGTCCAGTAGGACCAGTAGGACCTTGAAGTCCAGCAGGTCCAGTAGGACCAGTATCTCCGATTTTTCCAGTAGCACCCGTACAACCGTGATGACCTGTTGGACCTGTAACTCCTGTGGGACCGGTTGGACCGGTTGGTCCATATATATAAACGATTCCGGTAGACATTTATAATATAATATAATATAATATTGAATTTCATACAAAAAAAATAAATATTATATTATATATTAAAAACATAATTAACCGCATAATTATGATGGTAAAGAAGAAACACACAGTTTTATTTCACCCAAACTAGCAACATTATATTTAACAACCAGAGGTAAATCGTTTTCTAAATAAACTTCAATTTGAGAGCATAAATTCGTGCACTTAATAAAATAACCCAAGTTTTTTAACGAAAATTCGCCCTGAATAACTTTTGATGAATCGGGTTTTAATGCGAATTCCATACTTCCGTCTGATTCCGCACGATGAATTTCTGCCGATGCGAACTGTCCTGAACATTTAAATATTAGTTCGTTGCCTACAGATTTAATCTCTATTTTATCTGAAATACAAGACATATCTCGAATAATTTTTTGAAAATCTGCTGATGGTAAATTAATAATTGAAGAAAATTTAACATCCGGGTATTCTAATTCTTCAGGGTCTGGTTCAATAAGTCTTAATTTCTGGGTTTTACACTGTTTTATTTCACCATTTTCAAATTTTAATGCTAGATGTGATACAATTCCTTCTGCGTAATCGGCGTTTTCAATGTATATCGTTAGTGTATCATCATTATCAATTGAATTAATTAGTTTAAATAAATGAAACATGTTTACTCCAATAATGATTTTATCCTTTTTACATTCATAAAATTCAAAATTGGGTGCTGCTAAAAATAAGTGTGCTAAAATGGTATGTGATTTATCCATATTAATTATACGTATTCCGTCAGGTTGAAAAGTAATATTCGTTTCTAATAAAATGTCCTTTAAAGCAGTCATTAATGTTCTAAAAGGTGCGATTTGGACGGTTTTAATGGTTAAAATGTTTCCATCAGTATTAGATTGTCTTGAAAAATTTGTCGTCATTATTAATTTATCGTTAAACCCTTTAAATATATATTAATATAATACATTTTTTAAATATTAATATAATAATTTAAAAACTTACTTTTAGATTATTATATTATGACAGAACTTATAACGGTTCGTGAAAAGTGTATAAATTCAATTGATGACTTATTAAATAAATATGGGAACAATTCGTATATGTTACAAAGAATCAACAACCATATCATACATTATCTACCCAAAACACTAGAAAGCGAAATAATTAATCATGCGGAAAGAGTCGTCCGTTTAAATAATTTAATTAATGAAAAACAACAATTTATTCAGATTTTTTTAAGTAAAAATCAATATTTTTATTTGTCAACAAGTAATTATTTTTATGAATATGATGGAGAAAATTATACTATTGTTAAAGAAGACCATATTATTTATAATTTACTTTCGAATATTTCAAAAGATAAAGTGTTAATGAAATGGAAACAACGAACAAAAATAAATATTATAAAACAAATAAAAGACCGTAGTTTATTTAGTTCAATACCTGAGACGAATACGATTCAAAATATTTTAAATTTATTATATCCATCCATTTTTACGAAAAAAAATCAAGCCAAATATTTTTTGACAATATTGGGAGATAATATTTTAAAGAAAAAAAATAAGTTAATTTATATAGTTACTTCAAAAACTAAACGGTTATTGACCGAATTAGATAATATATCTAGTATTACCATATGTAATACAAATATAATTTACAATTTTATGACTAAATATCATGAAACCCATAATTACGATAATTGTAGATTAATACAAATAAATGAGAATTTTTCGTTTGAATTATGGAAAGAATTAATTAGAAAAAACGGTCTTAATTTATTGTGTGTTGCCGTTCATTATTCAAATAGATACGAAAATTCCGAAAAGTTTTTAGAATTTAATTCGGTCGAGGATATCAAACCTCACGTTTTGTATTTAAAAAATAATAATCAGACCGTTATATTTGATAATTTCTGTTCCCAATGTCTCCAAATATCTGCTAATAATAATTTAAAAATAGAATGGAAAAAAATACATTTTATATGGAAACATTATTTATCTAGTGTGTCACTTCCAAACATAATTTATTCAAATACTTTAAAAACATTATTAAAACAGAGGTATGATTATGATGAATCTAGTGATACTTTTTATAATATTACAAGTAAATATTTACCTGTAGTATTTGATTTTATTAATTTCTGGGACGAAACCATAAGTATACCAAATAATGAAGAAACCAATATTGAAGAAATTGAATTGGATGAACTATGCGTATTATTTAAGGTTTGGGTAAAAAGTAAAACAGAAGCAACATTCTCATCCGGAATTATTAATGAAGAAAATGTATTAAAAATATTATGTCATTTTTTTCCGAATGTAGAGATACTTGAAGATAAATACGTATTAAATGTAAGTTGTGTTTTATGGGATAAGATTACAGATATTAATAATTCATTAGAATGTATAAAAACCTTTTTCAAAACTAAACAACCGTTAAAACTATTATCTATTTCCGACGCTTATAATAGTTATTGTAAATTTGTAGGAACAACAAGCAAATTTATAGTTAGCAAACGATATTTCGAAAAGTATTTATGTATTAAAATAAAAGATTATATAGTTTATGATAATTTTATAATTAATGATTGGATATTATAATGAATTTATGAGGTTGCGTTTCCAGCCATAAATTGAAGTTCAACCCCTGACGTCTTACTAATTCCGGAAATTTGTGATGGAGATAATGCGTAATTAACCCCATTACCTCCTTTCATTTTTTTGTTGTTCTTCTTTGATTTACCGGTAACTTTAACAAATCCAAATTTACCTTTTGTGGTTCCATATCCAAATTTCAATAATCGCATATCCTTTTTAGCAGTTGCGTGTTTTGTTTTGGATACAATTCTTCCGTTTTTGTTTTGAAAAAGGTTTTTTTTAGTAAGTCCTCCACTAGTTTTATACGCGGTTCCGTGCCATACTTGTGCGCGAGTTCCTGATAATAATTCATAAACTTTTCCTTGTATATTATATTTACCATTTGCTGTTTTTGTAAACCTAGTCATTTATAAAATTAAGAGAGAAAAAAATAATAGGATACTTGTTAATTTAAAATAACCGGTTTTCCTCCTAAACTAGAAGAAATTATCCTTGCCTGTCGTAATTTGTTTGAAATGTTTGAATTATTCGGATTGAATTTTTTATTTTCTATTGACGTAAGCGCGCTTATTTGTCTTTTTTTACATACACAATATATGTTTTTACACTCGGATACTTGGGTCATTATAATGTTATATAATAATAAAATTGAAATAAAAACGAATTAAACACAAGACAATAACTAAAATACATTACATTAATAATTAAAGTATGAACGAAACTGACGCATTCCTTTCCAACAAATATCAACAAAAAACAGATAAACAGCATATATTAGATAATCCAGATACTTACATTGGTTCAGTCGAAAACATAGAATCAACTCTATGGATTTTAAATGAAACGCATGATAAAATTGTCGACAAAACCATTACATATAATCCTGGATTATTTAAGTTATTTGATGAAGGCATTGTGAATTGTCGTGACCACGTAATTCGTATGCAACAATTAATTCTTAATAATACTGAGAACACATTACCCGTTTCTTTCATAGACATTTCAATTCAAGAAGATGGAACAATTATAATGATTAATGACGGAAATGGCATTGATGTTGCGGAACATCCAGAATATAAAATATGGATTCCTGAATTAATCTTCGGACATCTTAGAACATCTACAAATTACGATAAAACAGAAAAGAAGATAGTTGGAGGTAAAAATGGATTTGGTTTTAAATTGGTTCTTGTTTGGTCTATCTTCGGGTCGATTGAAACAATAGACCACGTTAGAGGATTAAAGTATAAACAAGAGTTTAAAAATAATTTGGATGAGATTTGTAAACCTGAAATTACTAAATGTAAGGGTAAAAAACCATATACCAAAATTACATTTAAACCTGATTACGCAAGATTTGGTATTAGTAGTTTAACACCTGATATTATATCACTGTTAAAAAAACGAATATATGATGTTGCGGCAATTACCGATAAGTCTTTAAAAGTAAAATACAATTCAGGAATAATTCCGGTGAAAAACTTCCAACAATATATTGATTTATATATTGGTAATAAAACAGATGTAAAACGAGTATATGAAGAAAATGGCGAGCGTTGGGAATACGCAATAGCGTTGTCTCCAACACACGAGTTTATTCAAATCTCATTTGTAAACGGTATTCATACATCAAAAGGAGGAAAACACGTTGAATATATATTAAACCAAATAACTAAAAAATTGGTTGAATATATTGAAAAGAAGAAAAAGGTAAAGGTTAATTCTGTTAGTATTAAAGAACAACTATTTCTGTTTTTAAGATGTGATATTGAGAACCCTTCGTTTGATAGTCAAACCAAAGATTATATGAATACTCCATCCTCTAAATTTGGTTCGACATGTGTTATAAGCGACAAATTTATTGAAAAAATCGCAAAAATGGGCGTAATGGATTCGGCATGCACAATTACAGAATTAAAGGAGAATAAAATATCAAAAAAATCAGATGGAACAAAAAGCAAAAATATTCGTGGTATACCCAAATTAATTGATGCTAATTGGGCTGGAACTGATAAATCCGATAGTTGTACCATTATATTTTGTGAAGGAGATTCAGCAAAAGCAGGAATAGTGTCAGGGTTATCATCTGAAGATAGAAATACATATGGTGTTTATCCGATGAAAGGTAAAATAATGAATGTTCGAGGAGAAACAACCAAAAAAATTAATGATAATAAAGAAATTTGTGAAATCAAAAAAATATTGGGGTTGGAAATCGGGAAAGAATACACACAGGATAATATATTGTCTTGTTTAAGATACTCCAAAGTATTAATAATGACTGACGCAGATTTAGACGGTCACCATATTAAAGGGTTATGTATTAATTTATTCCAATCTGAATGGCCTTCCCTATTACTTATTCCTGGATTTATTGGGTTTATGAATACGCCAATATTAAAGGCAAATAAGGGAAACAAAAATCTGGTATTTTATAACGATGGAGAATATGAATTATGGAAAACCACAAATGATTTTAAAGGATGGAAAATCAAGTATTATAAAGGTTTGGGGACAAGCACAAGTAAAGAATTTCGTGAATATTTCGAAGCAAAAAAGATAGTTGGGTTTGAGCATAATGGAACCGTTAGTAATAACTCGATTGATATGATATTTAATAAAAAAAGGGCAAATGACCGTAAGGAATGGCTTGAAAATTACGACCGAAAAAGTTATTTAGATACAAATAAAACGCTTGTATCTTATGATGAATTTATAAATAAAGAATTTATACACTTTTCAAAATATGATTGTGATAGAAGTATTCCGAATTTAATGGATGGTCTTAAAATTAGTTTAAGAAAAATATTATATTCCGCATTTAAAAAAAATTTAACAACTGAAATTAAGGTTGCTCAATTTACCGGTTATGTTTCAGAACAATCCGGATATCATCACGGAGAGGCAAGTTTAAACGCAGCAATTGTTGGTATGGCACAAATATTTGTTGGTTCAAATAACATAAATTTGCTTATGCCAAACGGACAATTTGGAACAAGAATTAAAGGTGGAAATGATAGCGCATCGGAAAGATATATATTTACTCAATTAAATAAAATAACTCGGATTATATTTCCTCAAATGGATGACAACATTTTACAATATTTAAATGATGACGGAAATTTGGTTGAACCCATCTTTTATGCTCCAATTATACCAATGGTATTAGTAAATGGAAGTAAAGGTATCGGAACCGGATTTAGCACAGAAATAATGTGTTATAATCCGTTAGAGATAATCGACTATTTAATGTGTAAATTAAATAACACCGTGTTCGAATGTAAATTTATACCTTATTATGAAGGGTTTAAAGGCACAATTCAGGAAATTACTCCCGGAAAATACTTAATTAAGGGTAAATATGAAAAGGTCGGACCTGATAAGGTTCGTATTACAGAATTACCTGTTGGGTTTTGGACTGACGATTTTAAAGAATTATTAGAGTTGTTAACTGAAACCGTAGATAAAACCGGTAAAAAGATAATTCCTATTGTAAAAGATTATGATGATATGAGTAAGGACACAAACATCGATTTTATCATAACATTAAATAAAGGTAAATTTGAAGAATTAGAGGCATCCGAAGCAGATTATGGTTGTTCTTTGTTCGAAAAGACATTTAAATTATACACAACATCAAGCACAACAAATATGAGATTATTTAACGCGCATGATAAATTAAAAAAGTATGAGGATGTAGAAAGTATCATAGATGAATATTATGATACTAGATTAAATATGTTTCAAACTAGAAAAGACTATATGATAAACACATTAGAAAAAGAACTAATTATTTTATTAAATAGAAAAAAATATATTAACGAAACATTAAATGATACGATTGATTTAAGAAAGAAGAAAAAGGAGGTTGTTATCGATATGTTAAAAACAAAAGGATACGATATAATAGAGGAGGATAGTGAATATAAGTATTTAGTAAAAATGCCTATGGATAGTGTTACTGAGGAAAATGCCGAAAAAATATTTTCGGAATATACCAAAAAATGTAATGAACTAGATGAAATTAAAAACAGAACTATTGTAGAAATGTGGAATACAGAATTAATCCAGTTGAAAAAAGAATATGTTATTTATAAAAAGGATAGAGAAAACCATAATTCTTGTGAAAATACTAAAATAAGTTTAGTAAAAGAAACGAAACCAACGAGAAGTAAAAGGGTTAAACCCGTTTTATTATAATGTAAATGGTGTTTACACTTAAAAAATATAAAAAATAAATGTAAAAAATACAAAATAAATATAAAAAATAAAATTATATTATAAAAATTTTATAATATAATTTTTTATTTGTTTATCTAAAACCACGGTTTAAGAACAAGTTCTTTATCAGAATTATTTGCCATAACTGGATGTGAAATAGGAACCACAAGTGTGCTCGCATCATATAAATATTTTATATATCCCTGTGCCTCACCATATACACTCTCAATACAATAATTTAAAACCATTTTATTTAACTCTTGTATTTGTGATGTGATATTGTTTTTTTTATTTGCGGCATATTGTAAAAAAATACTTCTCATTATAATTTTTAAAGAATCATAGTCTTGTGAACCTATTATATATTGATTATTTGATTTGGTATAAACTCCAACTCTGATACCGTTTTGTATTATTTGTATGTTTTCCTTAGAAAAAAAACAATTGGAAAGTTGGGTTTCGTTCCATAATCCCAAAGTTGGGTTTCTAAATGTAGTCGGTTGATTTGCTGGGATTTTATCATACATGTTAAATAAAACAGATGTATTAGGACTTTTTAAGTCAACTCTACCATTCGAATAATTCATTTATATTACTCAAATAGAAAAAATTATATATTTATTTTATATATATAATTATGGAAACCTTTCAAAAAACACTTATAATTGTCGCAGTATTAATATTAGTAATTAGTTTGATAGTTATCGGAATAACCATTTCAAACCAAAAGGTCGCATCATGGCCTCCTATTATTGGCGATTGTCCTGACTACTGGGTAGACATTTCAGGGAATGGAAACAGATGCGTAAATGTAAAAGATTTAGGAACTTGTAAATCATCCACAACTAAACATTTAAATATGGATTTTACAACATCGGAATTTACAGGGGCAAATGGTTTATGTGCTAAATATACATGGGCAAATAATTGCGGTGTAAGTTGGGATGGTATTACTTATGGTGTAAGTAATCCTTGTAATAAAACATAATAAATAGTATTTATTATAACAATTAATGAACGACAAAAATAAAACATTAATGAGATATATTTCTATGATGCCTGATGATATCAAGTATATCATAAAGGAATATTTGCGGATTCCTACAATTATCTTTATAACTAAAGATAATTATATATTTCACCATAAATATTTAAGACCGTATCTTATTAAAAATAGGTTTGAAGCATATGTTCGAAATGTAATAAAACAAGACCACGAGTTTGTGTTTAATCAGTTAATTAATGAGAATATTGAAAAGTGGATACTATTTAAAAATTATATACATAAAAATATTATATATAAAAATTATGTATTTTTTTTAATTTTTTTTTGTATTGATTGTGATTCAATAAGGTGCTATAATACCCTAAATGATTTTTTAAAGAAAAATCAAATGTGTCAGAATAGACATAAAAAGAATATTCTTAAATGTATAAAATGAATTGTTTGAATTTAAATAAAATATTAAATAGGGAAGAAAACGTAAATCTAATCAAAGATTGTCTACAATTATTTTCGGAAAATACAAATAATCTTAGCGTAAAAAAAGGCATATATATTTATGGTAGTCCTGGTTCAGGAAAAACAGAGTTTATTACAAATATTTTAAAAGAAATGGATTATGATATAATTAAATATGACGCAGGCGATTTTCGTAATAAATCAATTATTGATACAATTTCTAAGCATAATATGTCTGATAAAAATATTATGAATTTATTCCACGGAAAGGTTAAAAAGATAGCAATAATAATGGATGAGATTGATGGAATGAATAACGGGGATAAAGGGGGAATAAATACGTTAATTAAATTAATTCGACCTAAAAAAACGAAAAAACAAAAATTGGAGGAAGTCACAATGAACCCAATCGTTTGTATTGGAAACTATCACATTGATAAAAAAATTAAAGAGTTAATGAAAGTATGCAACACCATAGAATTAAAAACACCCACCAATAATCAAATTACAATTTTAATTAATGAATTAATCCCAAACTTAGATAAAGACATACAGGTTCAATTAATGAATTTCGTTCAAGGAGATTTAAGAAAATTAATTAATATTTATAATATTTATAAAAACAACAACAACATATTAAACGCTAAAATTATGACGGATATTTTCCAAATAAAATCTTATAATGACGACACTAAACAAATTACCCAAAAATTATTAAATCAAAAATTCGGAATTAATGAACATATGGAAATAATGAATGAAACAGATAGAACTATTGTTGGACTATTATGGCACGAAAACATTATTGATGTTATCGGTAAAATGAAACCAAACGTTTCAATACCGTTTTATATTAAACAACTGGATAATATGTGTTTTGCCGATTATATTGACCGAATCACGTTTCAAAAACAAATATGGCAATTTAATGAGATGAGTTCACTAATTAAAACATTTAAAAATAATAATTTATACCATTCTTATTTTAAAAAAAAAGTTAAATATAACCCTGTAGAAGTGCGTTTTACAAAGGTTCTCACAAAATATTCGACTGAATATAATAATTCAATATTTATTCAAAATTTGTGTCAACAACTAGGAATGGATAAAAATGATATATTTTCATTTTTTCTTAATTTAAAAAATAAATATACAGATAATGAATTATTATTAATCTTTGAAAACTACGAAATTAATAAATTAGACATTAATCGTATTTATAGGTATCTTGATAAGTATACAAAAGAAACGGTTAATGATGAAAACGAACACAACGATGATGATAGTATAGAAACTTAAGATTTATGTATTCCACGTTTTTCATACCACTTATTTATTGTATTCGACGATAGTTTACAATACTGATGGGATTCGTATTGTTCTGGCGAATCGTAAAATAACACCTCTTTATTTTTATTATTTTCAAAAGTATTTATCGAAATTTTAAACAATAAGTCCTCATCTCTCGTTCCTACTCGTAAATTTTTATATTTAAGTCCAGTTACTGCGTTTCGAATTAAACTTTGATTATTTCCGGATGCGTAATATTCTAATAGGTATTTATGCTTTACTCCATTATCATCAACATACGTTTTTATAACCTTGTTATATCCATTATCTGGAAAATTAATTGAGATGGATTCTTGTTTATTGTCTATATCATTATAGTTAGTTGGGTGAAAACGGTCATCATCGTAAATCATTTTTTAAAGATAATATAAATAATTTATTATCTTTAAATTTATTTATTAAGTAATGCTTTTTTTTCCGCTATTTTATCTTTAATCAACTCAGAAATCTTGAATTCGAGATATTCAACTTTTTCTTTTAAAGTTTTATTTTCGGTTGTCAACTTTTCCAAGTAATTATTTTGATTTATCATTAATTGCATTAATTGTTTTTTGTGGTCTTCGGCAATCATCCGGTTCCTTTCAGCATGAAACACTTCTAATTGCTTCATTACATCGGGTTTATTTTCTAATTTACCAGGTGAATAGTTAACTAATAATTCATCTATATCTTCGGAATAAAACCTTTTTAATACAGGGTCTTTCATAAAATCATCAACTGTTTTTGTCGACAAATTTACGAATTTATTCTGTTCATTATGTTCCAATAGTTGTTTTTTATCTAATGTATTATGTTCGTGTGAAAATACAAGTATAGTTTTTAAAACATCTAACTGAACTAGCGGAATAGAATAATTCTTTAAAAAATGTTGTTCTTCTCCAAATTTACTATTTTCATCATAACATGTAATGTCTAATAATTGTTTTTTAAATGCGAATGACGCCGCGGTTGAGTGCCATTTACCATAAGGTCCAAATTGATACATTTTATGAATATGTTTAAAATAAATATGTAATTCGCTGCTGCCGGCAATTAATATATCTGGATTTTGTTGTAAGGTAGTTACCGCATGCATGACTCGTTCTGGTGGATAGTAATCATCATCATCCATATAAATAATAATATCTCCTTTACAATTAAAATGTGCTATATTTCTTTTTTTACCTAATGACATCTTTTCAGAAAACTGTAAATATTTAACTAATGGTATGTGTTTAACAAGGTCTTCAATCTTATCGGTTCCATCATCAACAATAACCCATTCGATTCTATGTTTAGGGTATGTTTGATTTTTAACACACTGAATTATGTAAGGTATAAATGGACGTCTGTTAAAGGTTGGTGTACATATGCTTACAAACGGTAATAAGTGTTTTTGTTGTTTTGTCATTTATTATAATTACATATTTTATTTTTTAAATACTTATTTATTGTTTATATTTATGAATTAGGTAAAACCCTTGCGTTTTCAACACTGGTGGGTTCAAATTTAGAAGGTGTGGCGGATTCTACTTGTGATTCAACAACGGGTTCTATTGGAGATTCAACCACGGGTTCTATTGGAGATTCAACAACAGGTTCTACTTGTGATTCAACAACGGGTTCTATTGGAGATTCAACAACGGGTTCTATTGGAGATTCAACAACAGGTTCTACTTGTGATTCAACAACAGGTTCTACTTGAGATTCAACAACGGGTTCTACTTGAGATTCAACAACGGGTTCTACTTGAGATTCAACAACGGGTTCTACATGAGATTCAACAACAGGTTCTATTGGAGATTCAACCACAGGTTCTACTTGAGATTCAACAACGGGTTCTACTTGAGATTCAACAACGGGTTCTACTTGAGATTCAACAACGGGTTCTACTTGAGATTCAACAACGGGTTCTACTTGAGATTCAACATCAGTTTCTACTTGTGATTCAACAACGGGTTCTATTTGAGATTCAACCACAGGTTCTACTTGAGATTCAACAACGGGTTCTATTTTCTGGTTATTTTCTAAGTCGATGTTTGATATATTACGTGAAATAGGGACTAAATCAACATTTAAAGATTCCGAATTAGTTAAATCGGTTTCTTTTATATCAGGGTTTATATCAGGGTTTATATCAGGGTTTATTTCAGGAATTATGTCAGGGTTTATCTCAGGGTTAACTGTCTCTTGAACTACTATATTATTTTTTTTTGATTTTTTTATTTTACTTGGTTTATTATTATTAAGTGTAGACACAGGACCACAACTTTTTTCAGCCATAACATAATCGGATAAATTGCCAAATTTAGATGGGTCTAATTCTGGACTATTAAATAATGGTATTTTAAGTATTTTAAAGTAGATTAACAAAACGATTATTAAAGATATAACTCCTCCATTAGTTCCGAAAATATTAAATGCTTTTGATATTACAATATACGCTATTATGTATGATATTAATGATTTTTTATAATAAAAAACGTCTGTTAAAGCATTAATATAATTGTAATCGGTTCCACCAATAACTCTCGTGGAAGTCATTGTTACTGTAGATAAAAAACAGTATATTAAACTAACAAAAACCAACACCGGAAATATAACAGTTATAAACACAACTATAAAACATAACAAAATCATAACTATTATTATTGAAATAATCCCGTTTGAACTAAACAAAGATACCTGTTTAAAATAGTCGGTTTTGTTAACATCCTCACTCGAATTATTTGTGTTTATTCTAAATATCCAAAACATCTTTGTAAAAAACAGTATAATTAAATAACCCCAACTTATTAAATAAATAAATGTTAAATACAACAATGTAATAAAGGGCGTTCCAAATATGATTAAAGACTCTGACACGGAAGTATTCAAAAAATTTAAATATACGTTTAAACTGTTGTAAATAAAACACAATAAATTTTCTAAAATAGTTATAAAATACATTATTATTGGTTTTACTTTTAGATTTGTAGACATCTTTTGTAAAGTATCTAATATAATGTTTTTGTTATTATTTTCGTATAAAAACTTTATTTTTTCAGATTGTTGCGTATCATTAATATTGGTAACATTAATATTAATTTCTTTAATATCTGGAATCATAAATGGTGTATTATTGTAAGGATTACACAACAAATCGGTTGGTAGTATATTTGATTGGGCAACTTTACAAGAATATAATATTGAGGTTCCAATACATATAATAATCAATAATATAATTATTGAATATATAATTGACTTTGTATATGTTAATATTTGTGTACCTGTATTATTTACGGATTGCGATTGTGTTGCGTTTTTTTTAGTATCAATTATTGAAGTATCACTTGTAGACATATTATATTAAAATAATATAATAAATATTTTATTTATACATCGTATTCTTATATAGTTGGTCTAAACCCGAACAAGCAAAATATAATATTAAATTATTATATGTTACAACAAAAAATGAAGATGTCTATATTAAGCATTTTATTACTGGTTGGTATATTTAGTTGGATACATTATTTATTTAAAAATAATTACATTATTGAATGTTATGAAAATGCGTTGTCTCCTGATAAAGGAGATTTTACAACAACCCATACAGTTAATCTTCCATTAACTACTAATTTTAGTTGTTCCAATATGTGTATTAATGCGAGATGTTCTAAAACAAAAGAACAGTGTTTATCAGATATAGATTGTTCTGGATGTCAACCATATACCGGTTTTAGTAAATCAACAACACACGATATTATTGGCGAGAATGATTCGGGAAAACTTACTGTTGGGGTTACTCCCACATATTCAACCTTAACAACAGATATTGGAACCAAATCTAAATTATACACAAACAGAGCACCTCAAGCAAACTTTGGAATTAATACTTGGAATAGTAGTTTTAATGAAGGAACCAAATTATTTAATAAAAGGTATAATTTAGACGATTTAAACACTAGGGTAAATTATCCCAAACGGTTTAATGTTACCGGAAATTTCTTGGATAACGGTCCTCTTGCGTCGAATGCGGATTTACATTAGATTTATGTGGCGTACATTAAACCGGCATTTCCGGAAACAAACGTAACCACATTTATTCTTTCTTCCATAACAACTAAATTAAAATTGTAATCGTAAATTCTCCAGGTAGGTTTATTAATTCCAATTATATTTCCGGTTGTTGGGTCGCAAATAGTTAAGGTTTGTGCGTTTGGGTCAAGTGTTGGTAAAATAGTATTAAACTCGAATTCAATTAGATTAAATCGATTTGAATTTAATGCTCCACTTGGTTGTAATACCAATGGATTTGTATTTAAACAAAAATTGTAACAATAAATACCCGATGGAGCATTTCCATGAGTTCTTGTATATTTTTCTATGTAGTTGTATACACCAGAAGGTTGAAGATTTTCTCTATATTGTCCGTCTAACAGAATTCCTAAAGAAACAAGTATATTTTGTATATTTTGTATATTTAAATCTTGGGTAATCATTAAACCAGTTAAAAGACCGTCGGGATTTACACCAGGACCAATAGTGGATGGAGGGGGGTATGGATTCGTATATGTTCCATAGGTAGGTGCTGGAATTATATTGCTTGGAAGATAATTGTAAGGCCAATTTGTAAAATTAGTCCATTGGTTTCTTAAATTAGCGTCGCTTCTCTGAAAATAAAACATCCAATTTGAAATTAATCCGATTGAATCCAGTTGAACTTTATTTGGACCTGTAACATTATAAAAAACGGTTTCTCGAATCTGTTTAAATAAATATTTTTGTTCGTTCATCGCAAACAAACGAGATTCATCATTAGACAAAAAACAATAAGTGCAATTTAAATGGATATCTGTATTCCAAGATACTTTTGTGTTAACATATGAATTAAAAGTTAATTCTGTATCTGGTGGTGGTTGTAAAAAACGATAAAACTGCATATACCATAAATTGAAATTGGGTGCTAAATAAGGATACATATTGTCTGAATCCAATACATCACGAATTACAAACAATTGATTTATAGGACGCATCGTAATAGTTATCTGAAGTTCGTTATATTGTAACGCGACTAATGGAAACGCCATCTGGGTATTTAAATTAAACCAAGCATTTAATGGAATGTATAAGGTTTTACCACGTATGGATGGGTCGGAACCTACACCAGAAGTTGTGTAATAAGCGTTTGGGTAAGAGTTTACACGCGAATATGCGTTTCCCGGGTCGTTTAAATCACTAGTATTTCCTATCATTTCATTAAATAAATCTTTTTTTCGACCGGTGAAATCTCGCAAAACAGATGCCAAAAGATACGTCCCTGAAAATTCCTGGAGCGTTTGATTTCCACATGTGATTGATATTTTTTCTATCATTTCGGCACCAAGATAGTCAATCCATTTAAATTCATACGGAACCCATACCGAATTATAACTCTGGTCTATATTTTGTGGTGGAAATATGGGACTCCAAATATCAGGTAAATTAATTGATAAGTAACAATCCATTAATAAATCGGCATATCTTGGTATTTTAAATACAAATTGAGATGATTCATTTAATTGTAGTGTTTTAGAACCTTCAAAATCAACTCTAAATTTTTGCATACCAAAATTCGTATATTTTGAATATGAACATTTGAAAAAAGTTTTACTTGGATTTCCATTTAATATAATATTTTGCTGTCCCTCACTAACAAGATTTAATAATCCTCCGGGCATTTAATTTATATTATAGATATAATATTATTTAACTTTTTTTATTATTAAATAGTATTATAATAAATATGTCAACACAACAATTTAGTAATTTTAAAGAAAAATTATTAAATCTCAAGGAAAACACAATATCAGTATTTATCTTGTTTATTATAATTATTATAATTATTTTAGCTATATGTTATTATTTATATAAAAAAAGTCTATATTCTAGTGAATGTAAATTTATGACTAATATTTATGGAACCTTAAATAATAAAATTAAACCTATTGACGCAAAATATAAGACATTCAACCATAACCTATTGGATTATTATATCAAAACCGCATATAATTGTTGTAGTGGGGGTAACTATAAAAATGATTTTGTAAACACATGTAATTTAATTAATGTATTAAAACAGGGATGTAGAGGTCTTGATTTTGAAATATATTCTATTGATGATAACCCAGTAGTTGCGACATCAACCTCAAATAATTATTACGTAAAAGAAACGTATAATTATGTTAACTTTTCTGAGGTTATGAATATATTATCAAATTATGCGTTTTCGCAAAGCACCTCGCCAAATTATACAGACCCAATCATTATACATTTACGAATATTCAGTAATAATCAAAAAATGTTTAATAAATTCTCTCAAATATTTGAAACCTATAATAATTTATTACTTGGAAAAACATACAGTTATGAAAATCAAGGTAGAAATATAGGAAACGTCCCTATATTAGATTTAAAGGGTAAAATCGTTATTATTGTCGACAAGTCAAACACATCCTTTTTGGATAATAAGGCATTTTTAGAATATGTAAACATTACAAGTAACTCTATTTTTATGCGAGCGTTACATTATTATGACATAAAAAACACGCCAGATATTACCGAATTACAAAATTATAATAAACAAAACATGACAATTGCTATGCCTGATATCGGTTCAAACCCACAAAACCCAAGCGGTATTGTTGTTAGAGAAACTGGGTGTCAACTCATTGCTATGAGATATCAATATATAGACCAATATATTGAAGAAAACACGGCATTTTTCAATGAAAACGGGTTTGGGTTCGTGTTAAAACCTGAAAGGTTAAGATTTATTCCGGTTATATTACCGGATCCAACCCCCCAAAAACCCGAATTGTCTTATGAAACCAGAACAATCTCTTCGAATTATTATAATTTTAATATTTAATAATTATATATTATGAAACCAAAAATGTGCGATAAAAACACGAGTTTTAGCGACTGTGAATTATTAATATTACGATTACAGGTTGATCAGGGTGATAAAAAACAAAAACGCAAGGTTCGCAAAGAACATTCTGCCGAATTAAATGGTATGATTTCAATTTTAGAGGATTATTTAAAAAGAAAAAAAAATGTTTGTTATGGAGGAATCGCGATAAATGCGTTATTACCAGATAATGCCAAAATTTATAATGAGGATGATATACCAGATTATGATTTTTTTTCTTCGGATGCTTTAAATGACGCAAAAGAATTAGTTGATATTTATATTAATAAAGGTTATAAAGATGTTGAAGCTAAAACAGGACAACATCACGGAACATTTAAGGTGTATGTAAATTTCCAACCAATGGCTGATATTACTAATGTTCCAAAGGGGTTATTTAATGTTATTAAAAAAAAATCTGTGGATGTTGATGGAATATTGTACACCGACGCAAACCTTTTACGTATGTCGATGTATCTTGAATTATCAAGACCGGCAGGAGATACAAGTCGATGGGAAAAGGTGTTTAAACGACTTAGTCTTATAAATAAATATTATCCTATTCCAAATAATAATTGTAATAAAATTGACTTTCAGAGAAAAATGGAAGACTCAACTAAAGAAACAGAAATTTACGAAGTTGTAAAAAATACTTTAATTGATAATAATGTAGTATTTTTTGGAGGGTTTGCGATGGAACAATATGCTAAATATATGCCTAAAAACATAAATAAACAAGTTAATAAAATTGCGGACTTTGATGTTCTATCATTAGACCCGTTACAAACGGCAAATATTGTTAAAAAAGACTTAAACCGTAATGGAATAAATGATGTAACCATTTCGAAAAAACCGGCTATAGGAGAAATTATACCTTTAAATTATGAGATAAAAGTAGGGGCAGACACAATCGCATTTATTTATAAACCTTTAGGGTGTCACAGTTATAACGTTATAAAATTGAATTCTAAAGACATAAAAATAGCAACAATTGACACAATGTTAAGTTTCTATTTAGCGTTTACATATGCGAATAAACCTTATTATGACATTACCCGTATATTATGTATGTCCAACTTTTTATTTGATGTTCAAAAAGAAAACAGGTTAGAACAAAAGGGAGTATTAAAACGCTTTAGTATAGATTGTTACGGTGTCCAACCGACATTAGAAGACTTAATGCGCGAAAAAGCGGATAAATTTCAAGAATTAAAAGATAAACGGGGAACAAAAGAATATGAAGAGTGGTTTTTAAGGTATAATGGTAATAAAAAAAAGGGATATACTTATAAACCATCCATGAAATATGACAAATACACAAAAACGAATAGTAATAAATATGACAAGTATCACAAATATACAAAATCTAATCGTAATAAATATGACAAATATCATAAATATCGTAAATCTAAAACTCTAAAAAAGAAGGGTTTTTTTTGGTAAATTAAATTATATTCATTTTATATTAGAAATGAGTATAATTATAAAAAAATATTTACCTGGAATATCTTTCTCTATAATGTTAAATTTATATTCTCAACATATAACTAATAAAAAAATTAAAAAAATGAATGACAAATATGAGGCACAATTTAACAGTCGCAATCCATAATTTTACTTTCAAATGTTATATAAGTATTCAAGATAACACGATTTGATATAACACGATTTGATAAGCAAATCGGTTATTTTACCGTAAAATATACGGTTATTTTACTTAGAATGTAATATAATAAACTAAAAAGAATACTTGTAAATAAATACCCATTAATATTTAAGTTTCCGTCTTTTAAAAACAAGATTGGTAAATATCGAAACAAATATGTTCTGAAAATAGGCAATTGAAACAAAAAATATAAAACTGCCAATAAAATAGGAATTTGAAGTTCGTTATACATTTCATCTAAAGTATCATTTGACTGTTTTGACACGACGGGTTGTGAAGTATCATAATTTGCGATGTAGTCTTGCTGATTTTTATTTTGTGGAATATAATTTGCTTGTATTTGTTCGTCTTGGGTAAACATCTCGGTATTTTGCGGTATATCTCTTGATGGGAGTTGTGTTGCTCCAGTAGATGTTGCTTGTTGTAGTCCGGTCATTAATTGATTAATGGTAGTTTGGTCTAAATTATCGGGTAGTTTATTTGATTCAGTTATGTTTAAATTAATATTATTTTTTTGTTGTCCACCAACCCCACAAATTGGGTCAGTCGGTAAATCTAAAATATTTGTGGTGTCACTCATAAATATTATAAATATTGATAGAATTGTGTTATTTACGCAAAATCTATTATTTTTTTATCCTTAGAACATTTTGAAAGAATCGGTTCATATTTATAACACCTATTATCTGTTTTATATATCTTGTTTTGAATATCTTCAATATTTGCCGCGTAAAACACAATACAGTTTTTACCTTTACAAACACTTCTAAATAATGAAGCTAATCCTAAACCCAATATAATAGATAATATATATTTACCTGTTTGTGTATGTACATATTTCTCAAAATTTAGCATTATATAGTATTTATTATTATTTTATTTTTATGTATTGTCCTCTACATATATTATGTTTGAATAGGTATCTGGTTTATTTTAGTTTCGTCACTAGGACACGTCACACCGACTTCCTTAAAAGCAAAACAATTTTCGGTTTTATCTCTAAATAATATTTTGTCTACAGTTTCAGGAGTTGGGTAAATGTAAATGGTTTTTAAATCAGGGCCGAGTATATAAATAAAAAATAGTCCTATAATTAAACTAAGCAAAAACACAGGCACCGATATATATTTTAACATTATATATTATATAATTATTAAAAATCAATATTTGTATGTTCGGATTCTCTAAGCATGTCAGTATCTAATTCGACGTCTCCGATAACACTTATAGGTGCTTCACTGAAACCCACCGTATTTTGCTCTACGAATGGTGTTGGTTTTATTTTTAAAGTCTTCACGCGTTTAACCTTCTCAGGTTTATTCTTCATTGTTTGGGTTAGTGATTGGGTTTTTATTTGGGATTTGGGTTTTTTTTCTTTAATTACCTTTTGTTTAGGTTTTTGTAGTCCAGGTTTATATTTAAAACTAATAATTCTAGGATTTCCGTAGCATCTCTCAAATGTCTCGATTGAATGTGGCAGTTGAAATAACTGGTATGTTTTGTCGGTTTCATTAAATTCTAAAAAATTATATTTATATTTAAGATTCATTAAATTATCCAATTTGGGTTTTAGGGTGTGTTGATATAGTTCAACGGCATCAATTACAAATTGGGTGTTATTTGTGTTATTTGAAGTATTTATTAAACTTTTGATTTGTTCTATATCTACATTAACTTCAAACTCTAGTTTTAGAATCTCATTTTTTATGTTTTTATTATTTATAATAAAATCATACTGTTCTATATTGGTTTTTAATCTGTCGGTATACTCGGATATACTACTTTTAAAAATCTCGAAGTTCTTCAACGCTTTGTCCTTTAAAATATACCCAAACATAGCGTTATTCTTATCATAAATAATATCATTTTTTATATTTCGAATAAGTGTCTCGACTTCTTTTAAATCTTCTTGTAATGAATTACAATATCCAACATTAATATCTATTTTTAGGTCACACGGGGATTGCTTATCTCCGCAAATAGCAATTAGATTTCTACCATCTACTTCTGGATTATAACTAGTATAAAAAAAGGTTCCTACTTGTCTTTCGCAATTAATACATTTGGGTTTAAATCCTGGTCCGGTTTCTTTTAAACCTTTTTTAATACTTTGTTTGTATGTATTTTTTAAATTGTAATACTTATCTAAAGCAACAATATATTCATCCGTATCTGTATCTGTCATTATCTATATTTTATATATATTTTAAATTATTTTTATGTACTAAATCAAATTCATTATCCCAATTAGGTAATCCAGTAATTAATTCTTGTTGTTCTTTTCTTTTAGCAGTTTGATAATTTTTTATTTTGGTTAATATATATTGTTGTTTTTCTATGTCTTTTTGGGCTTTTTGTTTTGGATTTAATTTACCTTTATATTTATAAATTAATAATGAACCTAAAATTACTAAAAAGACACACAACAATAAAATATTAAACAAAATATTGTTGAAATTGTTTTTATAATGTCGACATTGTTTTAATGTTTGGTTCAAAAAGTATTTTACCCCAGGTTCTACTAAAGTTGGTTTAATGACTTCTTCAAATTCCATAATAAATAGTATTATTATACTAAATTAATTTATACATAATATCTATGAATAGTTATATAAACTTAATAACATTTGTAATAATTACGTTATTATACTTTTTTAAACTAAAACCAACCCTTACATACGATATACTTAACGACCAAACCAAATTATTAAACTATACTAAAAGCAATTATATTTATTTAGGTGTATATTATTTATGCGTCTTATTAAGTCAAATTGTATTAAATTCGGCAGTTATTATTAATTTGTGTGGTGGAAGTATATCTAAAAATATCGGGGCCGCAAGTTTAATAACAATATTTCCATGGACTTTAATTTTTGGAGTTGTTATTATTGTTTTAATTGTATTTCCTGGATTTAAATCGGCATTTTCTGATGTAGTGGGATATTTTTACGTGTCTAATTCGGCACATACCCTTCTAAGTAACTTATTATTAATTGATGAATCCATCTCATCCGAAATAAATAAAGCAACCGTTAATGATGAAACCACACAAAAAGCAATGAAACATGCGGCAAATGTTATTATTAAATTATTCGGAAATTTGGGAATTCTAATTAATCAAATAGTTCCATCCAACTTTATAGATTATTGGAAATTATTGGACCCGTTAATGAAACCAGAATACAGAAATAATAATAATGAACAGATAAGAGAAGATTTCTTAAATATTGTTATTTCTAGAGATAATGTCGGAGAAGCTATGTGGTATATTTATACGGGAATTTTATTATTATCCATCGTTCAATATAATATTACAACACGGGGGTGTATTAATGATACAGCAACCATGCAGAAAAACTATAAAGAATTTGTAAAACAAGAAGAACTAAATGCCCAACAAAAGGAGTCCGTCACCTCACAAACGTATACAATTTCATAACGTTTCTAAAAAAAACGTGGATAAGCAATATAATACATTACAAAAACGTAACATAAGATTCCTAAAATAATGGATAATAACCATATTGGTAAAATTGTTTTATTTTTATACCCAACACCAAAATCACGAATGCTTCCATCCGAATTATATAAAAATGTAGGTTTCATAACTTGAATCACTCCAAATAAAATAACAAATAAAACAATGGATGTCATCGTAATATTATCTCTTACAAATTGACGGAACATTTTATATACTAACAGATTATATTTATCTTTGTGTTGACATAAATATTTATAAAGTATCCGGATTTATTTGTGTCAACAACATTTCTTTAAAAAACCTATAATATTAATTAATTTATAAAGTATCCGGATTCCCCATAATTTGTGTCAACAACAATTCTTTAAAAAACCTATAATATTAATT
>Ga0209085_1000087_pt1 | contig 64593 bp, 56 predicted proteins | sample C_131016_EF_Meta_FD_187310 | JGI IMG/M metagenome (GOLD analysis project Ga0209085, IMG submission 187310) | Freshwater microbial communities from Lake Croche, Canada to study carbon cycling - C_131016_EF_MetaG (SPAdes) (version 2) | ecosystem: Environmental > Aquatic > Freshwater > Lake... | reverse complement strand
GGAGTGAGGATGGCTTCAATAATCTGTTGGCTCTCCGTATCGCTTGGGTTAATGAACGCTTTGATGCTCTGTTTCCAACTGTTTCTTTGTTTGCACAAAAATACTCCCCTAACCCTTAGATGCGCCCCATCTAAGGCTGACTCTTCCATCTACGGTTATCACGATGCTAATATTGGTCAACATCTCTTTGCAGGTAACACATCTTTTTTATGAAAATCACTCAAATTAGTACGGTTGACATTAAAGGTGGTGCAGCCAAAGCAGCTTACCGATTACACAAAGGATTAATTTACATTGGGCAAGAGTCTGTTTTCTTAACTTTACAGAAAAGCTCATCTGACGAGACAGTAATTAATCTAGCATCTCTCTGTGAAGCAGAAGATAGAGATGTTGATTTAGCCAAAATTCAGCAATATTATCTTAATCAGAACAGGACTTCTATTTCTAATACTCTGTTTTCCTTACCTTATCCAGGTTTAGATCTGTCTCAATTGGCTCAGGTTGTAAATTCTGATATTATTAATTTACATTGGATAGCTCGTTTTCAATCTCTTACTACTCTGAAAAAACTTTTAGACTTAAATAAACCTCTTGTTTGGACGCTCCATGATATGTGGGCTTTTACTGGAGGATGTCACTATTCATCAGGTTGTCAAGAATATGAGAAAGCTTGTGCAGTTTGTCCTCAATTGCAAAGGGATTCTTATGATTTAACATCAGCCATATTAAAGGATAAATTAGAGTTACTCAATAATCCTAATTTAGTTATTGTTACTCCTAGTAAATGGTTAGCAGAATGTAGCCAAAAAAGTCAATTATTTAAGCATTGTAGGATTGAAATTATTCCTTATGGTTTGGAAACAAATATTTTTGCACCTTCATCTAAAGCCGAAGCTAAAAAACTTTTAAATATTGACTCGGATACGGTTACTTTATTGGTAGGGGCTGATGAAGGAAATGAACAGAGAAAAGGATTTACTGAATTATTAAGAGCGCTACAACTCTGTAATGAACAATTACAAAAGCTAATTCAAACAAATAAAATTATCCTTCTCTCCTTTGGCAACCCTAATTATCAATTACAGAAACTGGCTATTCCGCTCCTGAATTTTGGACAGATTCAGGATGAGACAAGGTTAGCTCAAATCTATTCTGCTGCTGATATTTTTCTTCTGCCTTCACTAGAAGATAATTTTCCTAATACGATGTTAGAAGCCATGAGTTGTGGGACTCCAGTAGTGGCTTTTCAAGTAGGCGGTATTCCTGATTTAGTTGAGGATAGGATTACGGGCAGAATCATTCCAGGAATAGATATTGCGAAGATGGCAGAGGCAATTTTAGAGTTAGTTTTTACTAGGAATTTAGCTCAAGAAATGGGGAAAAATAGTAGGGAAAAAATCGAAGCTAATTACTCTTTAGCCACCCAAGCACAATGCTATTTAGAATTATATCAAGATTTACTTAAGGGGAAAAGCTATATAGATTCAGATTTAGAAAGTTCTTCAGCTAGATCCGTTCCCTTAGATTTGACCTTGGGTCCCAACTTCGGTAAAATTGTTTATCAAGTAGCTCTGCAAGCTAGCAGAAAAGAAACAGAAGAAGTAGAAGGTGTTTTATCATCTACTCAGACTCAATTAACAGAGTTACAGCAATTCCATACAGAATTACAACAAGCCTATACAGAATTAGGACAAGCCAAAGAAACCGTTGAAACTGAATTAAATAATTTACAAATTGAACTAGAAAAAACTCAGAGAGAATTAGGGCAGTTAGAGGAAACTATCTACGCCATGACAACTAGTAAGTTTTGGAAAATCAGAGAATTATGGTTTAAATTAAAAGGCTTCCTAGGTTACGCTAGAGGATGATTGAGAATTAGTTAATAAGTAGAAATGCAAATTGCCACTTGGAATGTCAATTCCATCCGTACAAGAGCCCAACAGGTCACTCAATGGCTAAATCAACATCCCTGTGATGTTCTTTGTCTACAGGAAACAAAAGTCATTGATGCAGACTTTCCTAGACAACCATTTGAGGAGTTGGGTTACCATCTCTATTTTGCTGGACAAAAATCCTATAACGGAGTAGCTATTTTTTCCCGTTCTCCTCTAGATGAGCTACAAATTGGCTTTTCACCAGTCCTAGGGGAAGAAATTACTGGGGATCTAGATGAGCAAAAAAGGGTCATCTCAGGAGTCATAGAGGGGATACGTCTGGTAAACATCTATGTCCCGAATGGTTCTTCTATAGGGAGTGAGAAATATGAATATAAACTGCGCCATCTTTCTGTGTTAGAGAAATACTTAAAAGTACTTTTAAATCAAACTCCTCAAGAACTCTGTATCTGTGGGGATTTTAACATTGCCCTTGAAGATCGAGATATCCATAACCCAAAAGGGAAAGATAAAGAAGTGATGGCTTCTCCTGCTGAGAGATCTGCTTTATTAGAGATTCTCAATTTAGGTTTCAAGGATGCTTTTCGCAAGTTTACCCAGAATAGTGGACATTTCACTTGGTGGGATTATCGTCAGTCTGGGTTTAGTCGTAACCGAGGTTGGCGGATTGACCATATCTATTTGACGAATGGACTCTATGAACGGACTTCTGCTTGTTCTATTGATCGCTCACCCAGACAAGAAACCCAACCTAGTGACCATACTCCCGTTATTTTAGAGTTAAGCTAAGAGGTTCTATTCCCTATTAATCTGTTCCCTGCTAGAATGCTTGACAGAGTTTAAATGACCAAATTTTTGGCTCATAAACAGATAATTAATTAACGAGACCTATTCCATGTTTGACTGTATCATTATTGGTGCTGGACCAGCAGGAGCTTCTGCTGCTTATCATTTGGCAAAAAACAGATATTCTGTTCTACTTATTGAGAAAGCTGCTTTGCCTCGTGCTAAAGCTTGTAGTGGAGGAGTTTCCCCAGTTATTGCTAAGTGGTTTGATTTCGATTTTTCCGAAGTTATTGACAACCGTATTTCTCGTGTTCAATATACTTGGAAACTGGGAGATCCTGTAGCGACAGAATTAAATTTAGCAGAGCCGATGTGGATAGTTCAAAGAGACCGTTTTGATTACTTTTTGGTTCAGCAAGCCCAAAAACAAGGTGCTCAACTCTTAGATAATAGCCGCGTTGTGGGTATTACAAAAAATTCAGACGGTTGGCAGGTTAAAACAAATCAGGAGACTTTTAACGGACGCTATATAATTGGTGCTGATGGCGCAACAGGTCTTGCTAGTCAATGGTTGGGATTGGGAGATGCTAAGGAAGCTTTACCGGCAGTCTCTGTCAAAATAAACTCTAAAGTTCCTTCTGAAAATCTTTCAACTGCTTTTTTTGACTTTGGGTTAGTTAAAAATGGCTATATTTGGAATTTCCCCACCCATGATGGCTATTCAATTAGTGCAGGCTATTTGAAAGGCAAAGGGAAAGTAGAGGATCTCAAAACAGCTTTAAAACAGTATGTCCTCAACTTGGGCTTCAATTTAGATGGTGCCAATGTAAGGGAAGGAGCTTTAAATGTCTGGACAGAAAACCGTCCTCTCCATACCTTCAATGCTCTATTAGCAGGTGAAGCAGTTGGGGTTTTAGATCCCTTGATCGGAGAAGGTATTCGTCCTTCTATCTATACTGGAGTTCAAGCAGCCGCAGCCATTGACAAAGCCTTACAAGGAAATTCGCAAGCTTTGCCTAATTACAGTGAAACTATCAAAAAAGAATGGGGTAGTGATATGGTCCTAGCTCAACGTCTAGCAGGGCTTTTTTATCAGTTTCCTCAAATTGCCTATAAAGTTGGGGTGAAGCGTCCTAGAGCCGGTCAAACCATGGGGCGCATTCTCTGTGGCGAACTTCGATACAGAGATGTTACAGATCAGGCTATACAGAAACTGAAAAAAAGTTTAATCCCTGGTATGGGATAGAGTGAATCTAGGAAGGAGAAAATTATTCTCTTTCCTTAAGTAGGCTAGTGTTCATTCAGTGGGAAAAGAGCTCTATCAATCCCCAAAAACTAGTATAATATTGTGAGTTTCTACTTAGAATTAATTAATTATATGAATACTAAGTATTCTCTGTTTGATTTTTTTGATAAGTCTTATGTGATTAATCTTCCAGAAAGAAAAGATCGTCTTAATGCGATGAAGCAAGAATTAAAAAGAATGGGAATATCTCAATTATCAGAGAAAGTTCAAATTTTTTCTGCGATCAAACCCACCGATAAAGGGGAATTTCCGAGCATTGGTTCTAGGGGCTGTTTTCTGAGTCACTTAGGAGTATTAAAAGAAGCAAAAAATCAGAACCTCAGCTATGTCCTAATCATGGAAGATGATTTGTTATTTAGTAATCGGCTTATTAAAGAACAAGAAAAGGTAGTCAAAGAGTTAGAAGATTTAGATTGGGATTTCGCTTATCTTGGGCATATACTAGAACTAACTCCTACTACAAGGGGAATTTTTCAATATTATAATGAGCCATTAGTGACTGCTCATTTCGTTGCTATCAAAGGGAAAATAATCAATCAGTTGGTTGACTTTCTCGAAACTTTACTAAGTCGTCCGGCAGAGCATCCCGATGGCGGACCAATGTATCCAGATGCAGCTTACTCGACATTTCGGGCACGAAATCCTAACATTATTACCTTAATAGCCAATCCTTGCCTAGGGTTTCAGAGACCCACGACAAGTGATCTTGCTGGTTATAAATGGTTCGAGACTTGGCCTGTTTTTGCTGAATTAACAGCAGCTGGACGTAGCGTAAAAAATTTGTATTTGCGAAGTAAAATCTAGAAGTAAAATAACAACGGACGATCCAAAGACTGAAAAAAAGTTTAATCCCTCGTATGGGATAGAGCGAGTCTAGGAAGGAGAAAATTATTCTCTTTCCCAGAGGCAATTTTTTAAGTTAACTCTACATGAGAATCATCCCCAATCAAAAAGCGTAAAGCTTTTGGTCTTTGGGGTGTAACTTCTATCTTAGCCCTTTGTCCAATCACACTATCAACTATGCGTTGATGAATACTTTTAATCTGAGCGCCTTGCAGGATCACACTATGTTCTAAATCTGCCTCAATGAGGGTCACCCCATTAGCTATACTAGTATATGGTCCAATAAAGCAGTTTTCAATGTGACAGCCACTGCCGATAATGACAGGTCCTCGCACGGTACTATTAATAATTTGAGAACCAGCAGCAATTTTAACCCGACCAATCACCTGACTACCTTTATCTATTTCTCCCTCTACAGCAATCTCTAGACGAGTATCTAAAATGATCCGATTGGCCTCTAATAAATCATCCTTTTTACCAGTATCTAACCACCATCCTTTTAATTGAAGAGCTTCTACAGGCTTTTGAAAATCAATTAGGGCTTGTATAGCATCAGTGATTTCTAGTTCTCCCCTGGCGGAAGGTTTAATAGAAGCTATAGCCTGATGAATAGCAGTAGAGAAGAAATAGACCCCTACTAAAGCTAAATTAGAAGGAGGAACTTTAGGTTTTTCAATTAATTGTAGTACTTTCCCCTTTTCATCTACTTTAGCTACGCCAAAAGCGGAGGGATTAGACACTTTTCTTAAGAGGATCAAAGCATCTAAATTCTGTTGCTTAAAGGCTGTAAAAAAGGATTCTAAACCATCCTCGATGAGGTTGTCTCCCAAATACATGATAAAGGGAGAATCGCCTAGAAAAGGTAGAGCAATTTTTACGGCATGAGCTAGACCTAGGGGTTGATCTTGTAAAATGTAGGTAATTTGAGCCCCAAATTGTTGACCATCTCCTGTTTTTAGTTTGATTTCTTCCCCAGTTTCAGGACTAATAATAATCCCTATATCGGTAATTCCTGCGGCTACAATCGCTTCAATTCCGTACCATAGAATAGGTTTATTGGCAACAGGAACTAACTGTTTGGCACCTGTATAGGTTAGAGGTCGTAAACGGGTTCCTTTGCCACCTGAGAGAATCAGTGCTTTCATAAGAAAAATTAAATATCGTAGCCAATAAACTCTGCTCATTATATAGTATTTCGACTCCCTACTCCCTACCTGTAACGTTTCCTTAAGAGAGTCTAGCTCTGTCCTCTTGTTATTGCTATAGTTTAATAACTACATGGCTATTAAAAATTATCAAATTATGACGAGCATTCTAGTAAATCCAGCGACAAAAGTGACTGAAATACGAGAAACCCTTCTAACACCTAGGTTTTATACGACTGACTTTGAAACTACAGCCAATCTAGATTTATCAGAGCAGGACAAGGAGTTAAAGGCCATGCTAGCAGAGATGCAGGCTGACTATAACCGGCATCACTTTGTGCGAGATGAAGCCTTTAACCAATCTTGGGAACATATTACAGGGGAAGCAAGAAAAGGCTTTATTGATTATTTGGAGAGATCATGTGTTTCAGAGTTTTCAGGCTTTCTGCTCTTTAAAGAACTCTCGCGCAAAATAAAAGATCGTAGCCCATTATTGTCTGAAATGTTTGGACTAATGGCCAGAGATGAAGCTCGTCATGCGGGCTTTCTGAACAAAGCGATGAGCGATTTTGGTTGCACAATGGATCTAGGGTATCTGACCAAAAATAGGGTCTATACCTTTTTTCCGATAGAGTGGGTACTTTACACAGTTTACCTATCAGAAAAAATTGGCTACTGGCGCTATATCATCATTTATCACCATTTAGAAAAACATCCCGACAAGCAGTTTTATCCTATATTTCGCTACTTTGATAGTTGGTGTCAGGACGAAAACAGACATGGAGATGTTTTTAAAGCCCTGCTCAGATCTCAACCTCAACTCTGGAAAACTTGGCAATCGCGCTTATGGAGTCGTTTTTTCTTGCTGACCGTCTTTGTTACCCATTCTCTGACTGTACATGAAAGAAAGGGTTTCTATCATGTCCTAGGCATTGATCCAACCGAGTTTGATGCTGAAGTTATCCGCAAGACCAATGAAACAGCAGCGCGGGCTTTTCCCTCCACTTTAGACACAGATCATCCAGAGTTTTTCCCTCGTCTACATAGCTGTTCAGATCTCAACTTAGAGATCTCACAAATAGATGGCACCAATCAACCAAAATGGTTAAAAGTGCTCCGCAAAATCCCTCTACAACTAGGCATTTTTGGACATTTTGTGCGCCTTTATTTTACTAAACCAATTGATGCGGAAGCTATACGCGCAACAGTTCGATAAGCGGATGCAGTTGTAGGGAGACGGGAGGCAGGAGACAGGAGTCAGGAGGCAGGAGACAGGAGTCAGCTCATGTTTCTTGTCCCACCGTAACCACACTCCCGCTCAATTTTGAGCCTACGAGCGAAACAGCCCTGCTGCCCTTAGGAGGGGGGAACCGGAGGGGAGGGACAGGTACCCCTGCCTTGTAGCAGTTTAAGACTTGCGTAAATTTTCTAGTTCCGTTCTAAGTTCGATTAATTGTTCTGTTAGGTTTTGTAATTCTCCATTAGTGCTATTAGTACTTGTTGTCGGTGTAGTTGGCGAGTAACTAGAGGAGGAAGAATAATTAGTAGATTGATATTGGTTCAACCATTCTTCAGCTTTTTGGCGAGCTTCTCTTTCGGTCACTTCCCCTTTTTGGGCCAATTCCTCAGCCTTTTGTTTAAATTGACTTTGTAATTGCTCAAAGGTTTGATGCCGTTTTTGCGGGTCTTGTAAGGTTTCTACTAGAACACTTGCTGCGCCTATCGCTACGCGTAAACTATGTTGTAAGACCTCAGTTAAATTATTATTGCTGTCCATGAAGAAATAAAAATAAAAGGTTTCAGTTCAGCTTTATTTTAACAGAGTAAGCCAAGAACCAAAAACTTAAAATGTTTTTAGCTTTTTGTACTAATGCAAACTCCCCATTGGATTCGACTGAGGTATCACAAGGGGAGTTCTAGCCTTTTTCAGAAGATCAACTGCCTGTTTATATTGTGGATCAGCATTAGTTGCCAACTGAGAAGGGTCATTTTCTAAAGTTGACTCTTGTTCATTTGTCAAATTTATATAGACATCTGGGGAAATTCCCTTGTGATTAATATCAGTTCCACTCGGCAAATAATAGTGGGCTACAGTCACAGCCAAACCAGAACCATCTGAGAGCGTATGCACAGATTGTACTACTCCCTTACCATAAGTAGTAGTGCCCACCACAATAGCTCTTTTATCTTCTTTCAGTGCGCCTGTTAAAATTTCACTGGCACTAGCTGAACTCCCATTAACTAGAACGACTAGAGGGAGATCTGTAACAGAAGTCCCATTGGCGGCAAATTTTTGATCCCCACCTATTCGATTTACAGTACTGACAATGCCACCTTGGTTTATCCAGAGACGAGCAATATCCACACTAGCAAACAGAAGTCCACCTGGGTTGCCGCGTAGATCTAAAACAAACCCATTAACTTTTTGCTTAGTGAGATCTTCAATAGCTTCCTTCATCTGTTCAGTTGCATGAGAACTAAATTCTTCTAACTTGATATAACCAACTTTAAGCTGTTCTTCTTTTTTCAGGGAGTAGGAGACAGTGGGGATCTCAATTTCCGCTCTAGAAATGGTCACATTAAATATTCCCTTGTTGGCACGAGAAACCTGTAAATTGACTTTTGTTCCTACTTTTCCCTGAATTTCTTTAGAAGCATCTTCTATACTCATTAAGGCAGTCGGTTTCCCATTGATCTGAACAATGCGATCCCCTGCTCTCACCCCTGCTTTAAGGGCAGGAGAATTTTTAACCGCATTGACGATAAACAATTCCTTAGTGTGAGGTTCAACGGCTATGACCACTCCAATACCTGACATTTCACCTGAGGTTTCAGCCGTTAATTGACTAAATTGTTCTGGCGGTAAAAACCTAGTATAAGGATCATTTAGTTCTTTGAGGGTGGCACGAATAGCTTGATAAGCTTGTTGAGAATTGGCATAAGAGCGACTTAATAACTCTTGACGTTTAGCTTGCCAATTGACCTGATTAAATTGACGATCCACAAACTGTGAATTCACTAATTGCCAAACTTCGTCAATGATAGTTTTAGGATTATTTTCTAAACCATTCGCATCTAAGGGGGCGCATCTAAGGGGTAAACTCAGACCAGTTAAAGCTACTATAGCTATTGCTTTTTTACAGAAAACTTTACTAACGGACCAAGAGGAGGAGAGAAAAAACTTTTTCATAAATAGAGACAGAAGATCAAAACACCAAGAGTGAGTTTGTGGTTGAGGAGTTGGCTATTTTTTGTTTGTGCGTCTTGTTAGACTTTCGCTTCAAACATTTTCCTATAGAGCGCACATCTCTGAATATTTCTCATCATAGACCTTTTGCCAAAAAATCGAGCAAAATTTTTCTAACACTTGGCACAAAGGGATATACTCCCCCTGCTACTTCTGAGTAATGTTGCCCTTTGATAATGCTGTGGACGCTTACTAAAGCATAGTCCCAACCTTCGCCTAGGACAATTTGTTCAATTGGGATCTTTAAAGGGGCAGAAAAAACATAGCGCCAGCGACTTTCATCTTGATAGGTAGCCCAAGGTGTTAAACAGTCTACTTCATAGCCAATTTCTTCGATTAACTCTCTTTTGAGTGCTTCTTCTGGAGTTTCATTGTTTTCTATATGTCCACCAAATAACCCCCAATGACCAGGATAGACTATACCAGGAATATCATCTCTCAATTGAATGAGAAATTTATCTTCTACATAGAGTACTGCTAAAGAGACACTGATAGACATAGTTAAGTAGTTGGAGCAAATAAATTTTTTAGTTGAGATAAGCAAAAGGCAAGAGAACCCAAGGAGATGAGAAAATGGGTCAAGACCCAAACCTGAACACTCTGATCTGTTAGTTGATAGGTTCCACTTTTTAAAAAAGGTGCTCTATTGCTCACTTTTCCTTTAAGATAGATGGAGGAATTTTGTTCTATTTTAGAGCAAAGATTTTGAATTGGTGTCACCTGAGGCGAAGAAAAAGCCGCTTCTAGGGTCTGACAACTGGTCAAACTTCCTAAACTAGAGAAAAAACTAACCAATAGTAAGATTTTAAACTTGACACTTTAACTCTCGACTTACATGTCTGCTCAAATTTTAGACGGAAAAACTCTCGCACAGAAAATTCAAGCTAAACTTAGCCAAGAAATTAGCGCCAACCAAAAAGGAAGACCCCCCGGTTTAGCTGTTTTAATGGTAGGTGATAACCCAGCTAGTGCTGTCTATGTACGCAATAAGGAGCGTTCTTGCGCTGCTATTGGTATGGTCTCCTATGGTCGGCATTTTCCTGGGGATGTCGAGCAAAATGTCGTAGAGGAAGAAATAGAACGCTTAAACAACGATCCTCAGGTCGATGGTATTCTGTTACAATTGCCGGTTCCTCCACATCTCAATGCTGCCGCTATTCTCTATAAAATAGCACCTGAAAAAGATGTTGATGGACTTCACCCAGTTAATTTAGGTAAATTGGTCAGAGGTGAACAGGGGTTACGCAGTTGTACTCCTCTAGGTGTCATGCAGCTTTTACAGGAGTACAAAATTCAGTTAGCTGGTAAACAGGCGGTCATTGTCGGGAGAAGTATTTTAGTTGGTAAACCACTGGCTTTAATGTTGTTAGAGAAAAATGCTACTGTAACGATTGCCCATTCTCAAACCCCTAATTTAGCAGAAGTGACGGCTAAAGCTGATCTTTTGGTGGCGGCGGTTGGGAAACCTGAACTGATAACTCCAGCGATGGTTAAACCAGGTGCTATAGTAATCGATGTTGGTATTAATAGAGTAGAAAATGAAGCGGGACAATCTCGCTTAGTTGGAGATGTCGATTTTTTAGGTGTCTCTGAAACGGCTGCTTTTATTACACCTGTCCCTGGGGGAGTTGGACCTCTGACTGTGGCTATGTTATTACAAAATACCTGCGATGCGTTTAGTCTAAATACTAAGGTGCAAACAGGGTGAGTTTAAAAGAAGTTTCGACAAATAACCTAAATATATGGTCAAAAATCCTGAGTGTTGGGGGTTTGTTGATTATATTTGCTATTTTCTTATTTATAAGAACAACTCAAATTCAGTTTTCTTGTTTTCCAATGGTGACAGGCGGGAATTTACCAATTTTCTGTTCTAACCTAGAAATGAAAGAAAAAATAATAGGTAACCCCAGAACGCATGGAATTACTGTGTTCACAATGGCGAAAGATCCTAATCAGAATAGTGGGATTCTGGAAAAAATTTATGAGACAAAGACTACATACGTAGAAGATGATCGAGAAAAAATCATTAATATTTTATCTCAAAATTCTAAAACGCCAGAAAGTGTATTATTAGATCTAGCAAACACAAACAATTCAAGTGATACTTTATCAGTATTAGCAAGGTTAAAAAATTCTAAAGTATTAAAGACGCTTTTATCTAATCCTAATGCAACAAAAGATCCTATTGTTGTAGGGATTCTATGTAATAATCCTGTAGTTAATCAGGTAATTCCAGATGCGGTTAAAACTTGTCATTCTATGATCAAAGAAATTGCTAAAAACCCTGAAACTCAAGAGAAAGAACTATTAGTATTAGCAGAATTACCTGATTTAGACTTGTTAAGAACCTTAGCAAAAAATCAAAGTATACTAAAATATTCTACTGTTATAGAGAGATTAACCAGTAATACTGTAATCAACAAAGAATTAGCTAAAAATACTGGCACTTCAGAAAATATACTATCAAAATTAGCAAAGTCAGAAGATTTAAACATTCTAGACGTAGTATTATCTAACGACAGTGTAATTAATTATTATTCTAGTGTTAAAGAGAAGTTATGCAATAATCCTGTAATCCAAAAAGAGAAAAGGAGTGTTTGTAATATAACCACAAGCCTTGAAGAAACGATACGAATAGCTAAAAACCCTAACACGCCAGAAAAAGAACTAGTTATATTATCAGGGTCAGAAGAGCAAAGAGTTTTAGAAGCACTATTATCTAATCCTAATGTCGAAAAATATCCTAAAGTTATCGAAAGGTTATGCAATAATCCTCAAATCAAAAAACCAAGTTTCTGTCCTGTGATTATTACCAAAAGTCTTGAAGAAATCATACTAATAGCTAAAGATCCTAGCACTTCAGAACCTAAATTACTAGAATTAGCAGATGACTCTAATTTTAAAGTTTTAGAAGCATTATTATCCAATCCAAATTTTAAAAACTATCCTAGGCTTAAAGAGAAGTTATGTAGTAATCCTGTGATTCAGAAGGAACTAAAAACCAAGTTGACTGGAGAAAATCTTATATATGGAGCAGGAATTGGTATTGCTGGTGGAGTATTGCTAGTATTGACAGCGCCAGTTTGGCTACCTGCAGGAGCAGCATTAGCACCTCTTATACCAATACTTTTAAGCGCAGGACTTTTTGGTGGATCAACAGTTTTACTAGAATTTTTGACAAAATGCAATTAATTAAGCAAAACATTTATTTGATAGGAACTAATAAACATGGAAAATGAAGCTAACACTCAAAATAACCAGAATATAGAAGAATCTGCTTTAAATAGATCTCAGAATCCTATTGTCTCAACTTCTAATGCAGAAATCGTACAACAAGCAAGTTCTTTTATTAATAAAATTCCTAAACAACCAATTCTAATAGGAGGAATCATTGTTGTAGTATTTTTTGTTCTTGTCCTAATTATAAATAAAATTTTTCCTACGCAAGTAGGAACTATCTGCTATTTTAATTTGTTGGGTCAGTGTGGTCCAGGGGGAGGTGGAAATTCATCTTGTATGATGAAACATCTTATAAGTTTAGGACTAGGGGGAACTTTTGGTGGGTTAGCAATTTTTGGAATTCCACTACTTATTCCTGGAGGATTAGTTATCGCTCCAGCTACATTATTACTATTAGGAGTAGGCTTTTTTGCTGGCTCATCTGTCTTGATGGAGTTACTTTTACCATGTTAGATACAAAAAAGGAAATTCCTATGAATATAGTTGAGTTAAGAAAGATAACCTATACCCCACATGGTCAAAAGTCTCCTATCCTTAAAGATGTTGAGTTAACAATTACTCAAGGGGATTTTGTCCTTCTAGAAGGAGAGAATTTTGGGGGTAAATCAACCCTTGTTGACATAATTTTAGGCTTCAGAGAGCCTGATAATAAAGATGCTCAGATAAAAGTTTTTGGCGGTTCACCTGATAGCCTTAAAGCCAAATTTAATACTGGAGTAGTATTTCAGGAAAAAATAGAATTGCCATCTTGGACTAAAGTAGGTAAATTCATGGACTTAATAGAAAGTCATTGTCCTGATGCAAAAGGAAAAGTCACTTCTTTTTTGCAAAAAAGTGATATTAAAGTCGATGAAGAATTCCTAAGTAAAGAAACAAATAATGAGAATAGGTCACCGTTTGCTGGTTCAGAAGCGCGTATTTTTACTCTTGCTTTAGCATTAGCTAGATCCCCCAAGCTTTTGATTCTAGATGAACCTACGGCTGCTTTAACTCCAGAAAACAAGAGAAAATATTGGCAGTATGTCAAAACATTTTCAAAAGAAGGAGGAACAGTACTAGTTGTTTCCCCAAAAGACAAGGAGAATGATTCTGTTATTGAGAAGGAACTCCAAGAGAATGACATCAAACCAACCAAGAAACTGTTCTTAGATAAAGAAAAAAAGAACTTAATCTTAACACTCTCTAATAAGCCACATTCTGAGAATATAAAAACCGATTTTGCTGCCTTTGAGAAAATAGGAATATTTCATTGGATAGTATTAGCTTTAAAATATGCAGGAATGAATTTTGAAAAATTGCGGAATCAACCGACTACAGTATTGTTAAATTTTGCGGTTGGTATATTTTTTGTTATTATGGTTGCCTTTTTTTCTAACCTATTACCAGAGCAATTTTCTCTAGTTATACCATATAGTAACTATTGGTTAATAGTCAATATTTGTTGTTTTTATTTAGCTGTGATTTCAATAACCGCTATAGCAAACGATATTGTTTTAAAACGCAAAGAAAGTGTCTGGTTAAAATTTAGGCAAACTCTTCCTGTTCCTGCACTTGTTTATTTGTTCGGAGAAGTAATTCCATATTTATTGATTTGGTCTTTGCTAGCATTTTTAATTACCATTACTTCATCTATTTGTTTTCATTTACCTTTTTTATCTATCTTTAACATATCACTATGCTTTGTAGTGGGATTATTGCCTCTCTTGTTCTTGGGTTTAATAATTGGTTATCGACTCCCACTTGATTCTGTTAATTTAATTGCTTTGTTTCTACCATTTTTGTTTGAATTGCCACTTATATTCGGGTTTTATCTAAGACTAATATTATTAAGTCAATCCGGCGACAAAATTCCTCAATATATAGCTAAATTTGCTTATGGATTTGATCTCTTTTCAACCTACTCACCTATATATCATTGGGTTCAACTTGCTTTAGGATCAGTAGATGCGCGTGAGTATGACCAGTATTTTTGGCTCCACCTATTCTGGTTGATTGGAATAATTAGTATTTTTGGACTGTTGGCAGTAAAAACTTATCGTGGTTATTACAAATTAGCCATTGCTAATGTAACAAAGAAACAAGAAACATGAAAGATGGTTCAACTAGAAGATTTAGGAATACAAGTAGTTTTAGTTGAGCGGGTTTCTAAGGTCATTTCATCTTCTTTAGCAATGGTCTTTTTAATTGTTCCTGTTGGGGCATCTTCAATCTCAACTACATTTATCAGCAGTTTAGCAGTAGACTCATTACCTGATTGATGTGCTAGTTGGAATGCTCTACCTAGTTTAGCCGTAGCTACTTCTAGATTACCTTGATTGCGGGCTTCTAAGCCTTCTTGGATAACTTGTGCCAGTTCGGCTTGTCCTGTATAGTGAGCCACACGGCGGTCAATTTTGGTGGATTTAGCTTCATCATCGCTCCAGACAATTATCTTCTATGAACTAATAGACGAAAATATACAGATTTTCGTTTATCATGTAGTTAACTGTCAATATCATGTTTTACCTATGATAGACCTAAGCAACATTCACTCGCTTTCAGAGTTTCAGAGAAATACTAAGCAATATGTTCAGCAAATGGAACAAAGTGAGAAACCCATCGTGCTTACCGTCAATGGAGAAGCTCAACTTGTCATACAGGATGCCAAAGCCTATCAAAAGCTTTTAGATCGATTAGAATACGCCGAAACTGTAGCCGCACTCAGACAAGGAATTAAAGAAATTGAGCAAGGAAAAGGAGTTCCTGCCAAAGAAGGACTAGAAGAGCTTAGAAAAAAGCATGGAATTTTGCGTTAACATTTCTCCATCGGCGCTTGCTGATGCAGAAACTGCCTATCTTTGGATTCGAGAACGAGATCCAGAGATGGCCGACAAATGGTTTATAGGACTTCTTAACGCGGTAAATTCACTTGAGCACTTTCCGTCTCGTTGTACTGTGGCTCCCGAAAGCGAGGAGCTAGGGATGGAGATTCGCCAACTCCTCTACGGAAAATCGAAACGATTCCGCTATCGAATCCTTTTCGAGATCTCTGGGACAGCTGTGAACGTGTATCGAATAAGACATAGCGCACAACAATACCTCACAGAAGAAGATATTGAGTCTGAGAGGAGTAAATAACGCCAAATGGGGCTAATTATTTATAGTGGATAAAGCCTATTAATTATGGAAGCTGGAGAAATGAGTGAAGCGGTATTAACTATCAACCACTCAGAAGACCACCGATAATCGTTAGTACAACACAAGAAGGAGTTTGGGATGCAGGAGAATGGTCTGGACTTGATGAAGATTTTCATGAAAGAATCCAGATTTCCGACAACGAGAGAATAAGGGTTTTAGCTTATATCGAACTCAGGTTATTTACATTTTAACGAATAATACCTTCGGGAAAAGTAAAGAATATATTCTTATACTATATTATGTGTTTATATTTTATCTTTTAATATTTTTAATTGAATTGCTTTTTCTTTTTTATCATTTATTGCTGGTAGTATTTTGAACTCAACTTCTAAACCTATATCTAATTTATTTTTGACTTCTTCATTCATATTAACTTTAAAATAAACAGATTTATTTTCATTTAATTTAATGAAGCCGTCTGCACCTTTTTCATCATTGTGTAATATCTTAATAATTTTTCCCGTAAATTTATTATCAGTATTTTTGTTTTTATGTTGATTACAACTATTCCAATATTTTTTTAATTCACTTTTAAGTTCTGGTAATTTGTCAATAAGTATTTTAGGATTCTCAAATTTTCCTAAAGCCAATTGTAAATTTGAGGGAACCGTCCATTCTTCTTTAATTCTAATAAGTTGGCACAGAGAAAAATGTTTAAAAGCCAAATCATTCTCTTGTTTACTTGTTAAAAGCTCACCTAAAAAAAATAACAAGTCGACTTTATATTCTAAATCGCCAAAATTATTTATTGCTTCTATAGCATAGTCAAAAGCTTTGTTATTGTCGCCATATTCTTGATATAGGACAGCTAATTCTTTTTGAATAAACCATTCATTTTTTTTGTTAAGCACTTTTTCAAGTTCAGAAATTGCATCTGTTAAATTTCCTAAATTTTTTTTAGATAATGCGATTCTTCGAGCAAACCAAACATCATTTGAATAATGAAAATTTTGAAAAAGTTCTAGAGCTTTTTTTGAGATTTCATAGCATTCTTCAAACCTTCCTAATTTCATAAGTGCTTTAGATTTATAAGAATACCAAGTTTCTCGATCTGATGCCAATTCCATTGATTTTAATCTTCCTTTTCTTTCAATTTCAATAGTTCGGCAATTGACATTCAAGTATACTAGTGGAATTAAATCACAAAATTCGTTGACTAATTTCCAGTTTGTATTTGTTTTTTTCTTTTCCGCCTTAAGGACGGAAGTAAATAAATTTGAAACTACAGAATAAGCATAATCATTATTTATTTTGAGGAGCAATGGTAAGGATAATTCTATTTTTTTAATTATTTCACTTTTTGTTTGTTGATAATCTGTTTTTATTTCAGTTTCTTCTTCTTCAAAAATTTCACTTTCCACATATTGGTTATCATTAATTTGATTTTCTGATTTAAACTTTGAATATAAAAGCCAACCATATGCAGTCAGAATAATTTCTTTAGTATTGTTATCAATTCTAATGTTATATACATCTAGAAATCTAAAAGCATTATCAAAGTCATTAATTTTTCTTAATGCTGTAATCATTGCTGAAATCAAATATTCATTACCTGAAATTTGTTCAGAAGTAAATTGAGTTTTGTTTTGTTTGAAATACTTTAGGGCATCACTGTACTTTCGTTCTGTATTTAGTTTTGATATGGCTCTACTAAAATCAAATAAAGTAAGCATAAATTACAAATTTTTTGTTATCTTAACAAATTCAATAAAACCAGATAGTAAGCTAAAAGGATTTTAAGTTGTATTTTAGTACTTATATGTTTCCTGTACCCTACGGGGGCTACGCTTAAATTATGTTTACCTCAGCCACAAGTAGCTTATAGAAATGAATTATTAGAGTGGGAAAAAGAGGATTTTAATCCAGAATCTTTGATTAAAAGATTGAAAGAAATGTTTACAGTTCAATTTCCTTTCTCTGCTTTAACTACTGATCAAATTAGCACAATTAAGGGTATTCTTTATCCAGAAATAGTTATCCGTGCTGAACCTGCTAGTATTGATAGTATAGCAGGTGATTTTTCTCCATTGCCTAGTGATATTATTCTAAAAACACTTGATGCTAGACAAGAAAATTTAGCTAAAAATATAGGTAAAGGTCATCGTATTTTCTTTGGGGTTGCAGGTTCGGGTAAAACCTTGCTGCTTATCTCATATGCTAAATTACTGATTAATCAAAACAAGGACAATAAAATTTTAGTATTATGTTTCAATGTTAGTCTTGCTTCATCATTAAGATCTGTTATTCATTCAGATCCAAATAATCCCAAATACAAAGAAATAACAATTACTAATTTTCATCAGTGGGCAAGTTCTATTGTAGGTAAAATAGATCCTCAATCTGGAATAAATTATGATGAAAGTGTAGGTCATCAACTTTTAGCAAGATTATCAAATTATTCTGAAGAAGAGAAATGGGATGCCATTCTTATTGATGAAGCTCATACTTTTGTGAAAATTTGGTTTGAATGTTGTGTCAAGGCATTAAAAGACAGTGAAAATGGAGATTTAATGATTGTTGCTGATGCAAGTCAAAGCCTTTACAAACGTCCCAATTTTACCTGGAAAGAAGTTGGTATTAAAGCGCAGGGACATACAATTAGTAAAAAATTTGACTTAGATAAAAACTACCGCAATACTCAAGAAATTCTCTCGGCAGCTTGGGGTTTACTCAGTCAAGCGAGACAAAAACATGAACTCTTAGAAGACGATGAAGTTACTTTTCCAGTCGTTCAGCCAAACGCTGCCTTGCGTCATGGATGTCGTCCTAAAATATGTGTAGTGAGTAACCCAGAGAACCAGGAACAAGCAGTTATTAAAACTATTCAGGAACTTCTAAAAACAGACTTAAAATCTAATGAAATTGCTATATTGTATCGACATAAAAAAGAAAAATTGCTAAACCTCATCAAGCAACTAGATGAATTAAAAATAACTAATTACTGGGTAACAAGAAATGATAATACTAAAGCTAACTATAGCCAAAATAAAGAGGGAGTTAGAATAATCACTTGTCTTTCTTCTCTTGGCTTAGAATTTAAAGCAGTTTTAATTTTATGGTTAGAACAGTTTGATGAATGCACTAATAATAAGGAAGGAGCACTACTTGCCACCAGAGAATTATATGTCGGTATGACTCGTAGCCAAGAATATCTATATTTTTTTGCATCTGAACAAGCTAAACTTTTAGCAAGATTAAAAGAAAGTAATCAATTTGATGTAAGTACATCGCTATAAATGTCAGTCTCGGGGCTACGTTTCTCAAAAACGGGAAAAGTTGTCATGCCTCTAAGAAGATTTAGGAATACGAGTAGTTTTAGTTGAGCGGGTTTCTAAGGTCATTTCATCTTCTTTAGCAATGGTCTTTTTAATTGTTCCTGTTGGTGCATCTTCAATCTCAACTACATTTATCAGTGTAAAGTTTAGAAGGAGGTATTTTCGATGCGAGCACTTAAAATTTAATCAAGAGGCAGGATTGGTATAGGCATCCGTATTAGGATCAACTATTGGAGCAGGATTTAGTTCTGTATATGCTGATAAATTAGGGTCTGCGTTAAAATCAGGTTCAAGATTTGTATAGGGATCAGTATTAGGATCAACTATTGGTTCAGGATGTTCATTGGTGTAGGGCTCTGTATTAGGGTCTACATTCAGTTCTGCATTAGTATCATTATATTTTGCGTTAGTCATTAGTCTATAACCTCATTTTTTGTTTTCAGATTTTAGTTTCTTTAGATACTTTCGTCACATTACAGGTGATTAAACAATACCACGAAATAGGAACTCTGTCAAAAACGTTGTTGTTGAATAAATCAAAAATTGGCAAAAACTCTCCCACTTTTAGCCTAGCTAGATTGGAAGCGGAATATATTTATAGTAAGAGCAAATTTATGACAAAATTACTTCGGTCAGGTTACAGATATCAGGCTAAGACGGAACTAAACTGATAATTGTATTCAGGAAAATTGAAAAAACAGTTGAGAAGAAAATAAATGAAAAAAGACTTTGAACTATAATAATTCCTCTCATTGCTGTTTTATTTGCATTTACATCACTGACAGAATACCCCAAAGAAACGGTAAATGCTAGATAAAAAAAGTCTAAATAGCATGGAAGATCTGTTCCTGGAAAAATTAAACCTCCATGCATTCCACCTTCATAAGGGATACCATTTTTATCTTTAACATCATAGAAACTCCGACAATAATAAATTGCAAATTTGGTGGTTATTATTAACCATGACAAAATTACCGCAAGAATACTAAGTGAGAATGGGAATATATAATCAACTATATCCTTACGATGGTGTATTATGGAATTGAGTAATACACCAACACCCAAGAGGCTAAAAAGTGTCATTACAGCTACCATTACAATCAATAGCCTTACTTTTGATTGAAGTTTTGAATTTTTTTTCTTGGTATACTCTCCATCGACTGTTAATATCAATGTAAATGCCAATATTAAGTATAAAATACTACCAATCACCCATGATAATAATAAGGATATTTTCCAACCTAATGGATTCAAAAATATTAAAAACAAAAAAATAGTACTAAGTACAAAAATAATGAAACGATCTTCTTCACTAAGGTTTATAGCATATCTTTGGAATTTATTTATCTTCATAAAATTTGCATAAAGATTAATTATTACTTTTTGTTTTGACAATGGAGAGCACTTTTATGTTTCAGTGATGAGGGAGTCGATTATTTTAGAGCTTAACTCTCGACAAATTGTTGAATCCTCAACCAGCAATAAATACTAAATTCGTTCTATACAAATCCTGATTCTGAATAGATATTTTTCTCCAACTTTATGATAAATTGTAAGTGAACGATGGTGGTTTTGATCTGGTAGTTTAATTTAGGTCTATTGAAAAAAACCTCTAGATAATATGCAGTACTTTCTATCTCTCCTTCGCCTCGATTTGAGTCATCTAAGGCTCACCCAGGGAATCTTGGGGGGGATCGCTTTTGCTCTGCCTTTGTTCGTTGGTCAAATTACTGGACATTTGATTCTCAGTATCTTGCCTTCTTTGGCTGCTTTTTTCATTTACCTTTTCCTTGGTAGCATCGCTAGCAGTTATCGAGATAAGTTCCTGTCCATAATGATTGCAACACTAGGCTGTGCAGTCGCAATGGGACTAGGAAGCATGAGTAGTAATATTACTTGGCTATTCATCTTCTTAACTTTCCTAGTGGTGTGGAGCATAACCTTACTAAGTATTTATGGAAATATTGTAACTGCTATCGGACAACCGATTATTATCTTTTGGTTAATCTCGAATCACTTTGCTGGTAATCTGGAGATGGCCACAGAAAGATTCTGGTTAATCTTGCTCTCAGGCATTTGGGGAATGATCCTCTCCTTAACAGCATGGTTTTTAAATCCTTACAGACCCGTTAAGCAGGCGCTTATTACCAGCTACCGCAGCCTGACTAATTTTCTAGAAACTATCATACAAGCAGAAATAGCCGATGACGATGGGCAGTGGGACGTAGTAACGTCTCAAGCCCAGTATAAAACTGGAGAGGCAATCGCCCAAGCTCGCGACCTCTGGAAACAGGTTCATAAGACTCAATTAGTCTCTCAACCTCAAAGCGAATGGTTCCTCTTACTGATTCAAGAGATAACTGATCTGTATCGGGAAATGATTGCCTTGACTGAAATGATTGTGACGCTAGGCAAGATGCCCCAGTTTGCTGAGATTCGACTTGATCTACAAGAGACACTCCAGGCTTTTAAAAGAGCCATGAAAACTCTGGATGACATTCTTCAGTTACGGGATCTCGAAGATCGCCAGAAAGTTGCTAAAGAGACTGAAACGACATTGAATACTGTTCATCTAGAGATGGAGGACTTAACTAAGAAGTTATACCAGTGGAAGAATTCGCAGCACCCAATGGCGCTCCATCTGCCGCAAATCCTTGACTCTCTGAAAAATCTGGTGGGGCAGATTGATTCTACGATCAATCTGCTTCTCGACCCAGGTAGGCCAGTGAAGGCTTCTCTAAAGTCAGTTCCCTTTACATCATCTACCCCCTCTTTTTGGAAAACGTTGCAGAGCAACTGGACGTTTGAGTCCATTCCGTTTAACCATGCCCTGCGTCTGGCGACTGTAATCACTTTGACAATGTTACTTGAAGTTAGCCTACATTGGGAAAGGGGATACTGGGCGGCTCTAACGGTTCTGTTTATCCTCAAACCAGATTATGGTTCAACCATACAGACTGTTGTACAACGTCTTATTGGAACGGTGTTCGGAGCGATCCTGACGACTGGTTTGGTTTTATATGTTCAAGACATCAGAATACTTCTGACAATTTTGATTGGTGTGGCTGCCCTTACGATTGCGATTCGTTTTGTAAATTATGCTTTCTACGTCATTCTGCTGACCATGATGATTTTAGTCATGCTCTACGCAGCCGTGCCCAATGGTGGGTTACTGGCTGGGACAAGGGTCTTCCAAACCTTGGTGGGGGGAGTTGTGGCTGTCATTAGTTACTATCTTTGGCCGATTTGGCAGAGGCGCTCCCTTCCCCGAGAACTCACGACTTTGCTGCAAGCGAGCTTAACCTATTTCCAAACGGTTAGAGCTGCTTATCAAGGAAAAGAGCAAAATGCAAAAACACTGGATTTAATTCGTCGTAAAGCCGAATTAGCCAACGCCAATGCTTTAGCTGCTGCCGAGAGAATGAGCAAGGAACCCAAGCGAGTTCAGGCGGATGTGGGAGCAACGATGGAGTTAATAATCAATGTGAGTAGTTTTATTAATGGAGTGACTAGCCTTAGACAAAATCTCAATCAGTTTCGACCATCTGAACCCATTTCTGGATTGGATCAGTTCCTTCAAGAGGTGACGGACACATTGCAGAATTTTGTTGAGATCCAGCAAACGGGAGCCCATCCTTTACCACTGCCTGATTTTACTCAGAGCTTAGATCTAGTAGCGGCGGATTATTTAAAAACCCTTCAGGAAAGTCAATCTAAAGAATTGCAGGGAGTGACTTTTATTGTTGCCGAACTGAATCACCTTGCAAATAAAGTCAAGGGAATGTATAGAGCGATAACTCAAAATTCGGCTACATAAATCCTAGACAAAGCTAGACATTTATTTCTTACTACCCTTCGGGCTGACTAGTCCCTCTGGGACGTTCCCGTCAACAACGGGAGTAGGGGAGCAGTTATCCCTCTTTAAGCTTACACGCTTTAGCCAAATGCGATAAATTAATTGCTGAGTTGAGATCTCTATCTATTTCCAATTTTTAACACTTCCAGTTAGCTATGGCTTGTAGTTCGACATTCCCGGGCCGGTCAAGTCGTACACGTTGAAAAATTCGTCAACAAGGAGGGTGGCTACACCGTTGGCCGGCTTCTCGATGTAGTCCTTATCTAGTGTTTTCGTCCTGAACTTCCACCCCGCCGGCAGCTTCTTGAAGTTGCTAGCACCGGCAGCGACAAACTCCTCGTACGTGTGCTGCGGCTTGATGCCCAACTCGAAGCCCTTCAGAATGTACGTATTGCCCTTATCATCATCCAGTAGCAGGACTTTTGTCCCATTGTTCCAGCCTACTCTGCTTTTGCGCGAGATGGTTCCGGTGGTATAGGGCTTCTTATCGCTGGGTGGCTTGGCGTTGCCAATATTGAGTTGGGCAACCCAGGGAGCCTTGATGTCGTTGAATTCTCGCAGTTTGCCGACTTCGACTTCAAACCAATCGCACAGCCACAGTTTCGGTCCGTTCAGCGACGCATTGAGCACGCCGTACTCTGCTGCGATCTTATCGAAGTTGAGTCCCACTACCGGCGCCTGCGGTGCCGTGTCCTTTGAAGCAACGACACCGGGGCCAAGCAAGGAGGAGTTGTAGACATTGGCGACAAATTTGCCGGTATTAGGGTCCTTGAAGCTGAGAAATATCTCGATATAGCGCACGAGATGGAGTCCCTCAACTCGGGCAGGCTTCGCGCCGTCGCTGTCGCTGAGAATCTTAGGGGTCGCTACAGGCGTGGGCGGATTATTGGCGTTCATTGTCTGCTCCTTTGTGTGTGTGACGTTATTCTATCCTATGACGCCTGCACACCGCAGTAGTTTCCGGCTGTAGCAGGTTGGCTACCGCCATTTCTCTGCCCAAAGCCGAAAATTAAGACTCTGTGGTGGCAAAGACACTGTAAAATCGGAGAAGATATCCTGATTGGAGAAGTGTGTTAGTCTATTGTTGACTTTCAAAAGGCTAATCAGTGGAACAAGGAAGCTAAATTATGCAATATATCTTTGAACGTTTAAGATTTCATTTTGTCGAATATGCCGTGAGACAGGTTGGGCAGGATGGCAATGCTGCTATAGCCCTAATGGATAGCCTGCAACAGGAACTCAATCAAAGCTTGACCGAAGAAGAAACCTTGCATCTAAAAGAGCGTGTACAGTTATTTTGCTCTGAAACTGACAAACTCCTAAGGAGTCGAATTCCTCACGACTTTTCCTCTTCTGATAGAGCAATTGAGTTATGGGGTTATCAACAAATCGAATTTCTTAATCCCAATATATACATCCACCTCGAACAACCCACGGAATCTGATTTTAACAGTCAGTTTGCGCTTCCCGAAGGTGAGGTTTGGGCTTGGAATGTTGTGTACACATTTACAGGTCCTTACTATGGCATTCAAACAGACGCAAAAGGAAAGGCAGCAACCCGTTCAATAGATTTGGGGTCACTAGATTTCGTTCTGCAATCTGCGAAAGTGCTGAAAACCTTTCCGAACTGTGAGTTATTAGGAGACTTGACATCAGACAATATAGATCTGTTTACCCTTGAAGCTGATGAATGCACTAAAATTAGTCAATCCATACAAAAAAACCAAGAAGCGGTGACAGTGGCACTGAGCGAACTGATTCAGGGGGATGATCGTCATTCCTATGCTGCAATATTGGTTAATGCTTGGCAAACTCCACTGCAAGCTGCTCAGCACAAAGGAATTGCTCAATTTAAGTACGGTAAGCATTTTCACTCAGTTGATTCTAGTACTAAATAATACCCTTGTTATCGTGTAATCGGATGGATAAAGAATGAGCACTAATAAGGGATTTAAGGATTATTACACGATTTTAGGAGTCGCGAAAACGGCTAGCTCTGATGATATCAAAAAGGCTTATCGCAAACTAGCCCGACAACTTCATCCTGATCTCAATCCAGACGATGAAATTGCAGAGGAAAAGTTCAAGGAACTCAACGAAGCCCATGAAGTCCTTTCCGATGAAGAGAACCGTCGCCAATATGATCGCTATGGACAGTACTGGAAGGAAGCTCAGGTGGGTCGTACGTCAGACAGTTCGGCTACAGAAGCAGGAGAAGGCTTTGATAAGAGCGAATTTGACAACTACAATGGCTTTGAGAACTTTATCAATGAATTACTGCATCGCTATGCTCAGGGCGATAATCAAGGGCAGCGAGCCTATCGCTATACTACAACCTCTGGCACCGCTGATTTAGATAGTGACTTTGACCAAGGCTATCGTTCGAGCTATAGTAACTATACCCCTCATCGCGATCTAGAAGCAGCTTTTGTGCTGACCATGAGCGAAGCGTTTACAGGAGAGCAGAAAGAACTCCAACTGCAAGGACAGGAACCTTTTAAGGTCAGAATTCCCGCAGGAGCAAAACCAGGTAGCCGAATTCGTATTAAGGGCAAGGGACGTACTAACCCACTGACGGGAGAAGGCGGAGATTTGTATCTCAACATCGATATTGCACCCCATCCATTTTTCCAATTAGACACTGATTTGCATCTGACTTGTGAGATTAAACTGGCTCCCGATGAGGCCGTTTTGGGAACTGAACTTAATGTGCCAACACCTGATGGAGCAGTGAATCTGAAAATTCCTGCGGGAATTGATTCTGGGCAAACTTTACGCCTGCGCCAAAAAGGCTGGAAACTTCCCAACGGAGATCGCACTGATTTACTAGTAAAAATCAAAATTGTTACGCCAAATACCCAAGATCTCAGTCCAATTGAGCGCACCAGCTATGAAACGATTCGAGCTAATCGAACATTTAAACCTCATTCTGATTTGGAGAGCATTACCCTATGAACACACACGATTCCGATTTATCGTTGTTTAATTCGCTGCCTGCGGCAGGCTACGCCAACGACAGCAGTGCCGAAGAATACCGTTACACCTATGAACAGGTCGCTCAAATAACGACTGTTTCAGTGACTCTGGTTGAGCGGTTTGTCTTCCTGAATTTGATTGAATCCGAAAACACTAAATTGAGGGAACGAGATGTTGCTCGTATCGCTCAGATGTTAAGGCTCCGTCGTGATCTTGGACTGAATTGGGTCGGAGCTGGCATGGTGCTGGATTTGTGTCAGGAAATTTCTCAGTTGAAAGCCCGTTTACGAGCTTATGATTCTTTTCCAAGTTAGTAAACCAAAACCGTACTCGCCCCCTGGTTTTGTGGCTTACAGCAAATTTGGATCAAATGAAGCCCATATAAAAATGCTAAAACCCATGCGGGGCGCCGCCCCACTCCCTTGGTTTTGTGGTGTTTCTGGTCTCAAACTGCTGTAACTGTTCAAAAACTGCTGTAAATAACCATTTTTTAGATCTTGTCCTGTTTAATCTCTATTTTGGGTTTACAGCTAGGAAAGAAAGAAATAGAACTAGAGCACGAAAAAACTTGTAAAAAAATTAAAAGGCAAATAAATATGCTAAGTGGTATTAAAATAAGCATTAAAATTTTTGCATAAGGAAGTAAAGTTTGGGGAAGTCCTTTTGTCGTATATGGGTTATTTCTGATGTCTTTCTTTAATTCACTTTGATATTCTTTAATTTGTCTTACTAAGTTCTCATTTATGGTATTAACATCTATAAATTTAGAAACATTCCCCCACTGAGTTTTCCAGTCTTCTGGTAATTCAGAGAAAAGAGCTTTTAACTTTTCAGGAGGTATTGTTTCAACTCCACTACAATTGATAAGTCCTAGTTCTCTGTTGGCTATCTTTCTACTTATTTTGTTAATTTTATTGACATCTTCCTGAATAATATTGCGTAATAATGATGACATAATTTGATCGTATATTTTTCTTAATACTACAAACAATCTTTAATAGTAGACAGTACGGATTGAGCGAGAGCATCGAGACTATAACCCCCCCTAAACCAAACAAATCGTTACCCATCCTCAGAAGATAGCATTAGCAATGATATCTTCTGAGATTTTACCTTGTTCGGTAATCGCAGAGTCAGGTTAGTATTCGCCAGATTGTGTGACAGGCAAGGGGAAGATTGAGAAGGGCAGTGCGTCAGCAAAGTCTGCTGTAACTAGTTATCGAACCGCTCACTTATTAGTACAAATAAAAGAGAGCGGTTCCTCAAAATTACGGTTGAAGTTCGATCTCTCCGGGACGCCAGGTCTTATTGAACCAAGGCTCTAATGGACCGTAAAGGCGCAATATCATAAACCAGCCCTTGCCTGGAATTGTCTGCACCCAATTATTCTCCATGCCAGATGGGGCATTTGGTCCGAACCAAATGTCTGCTGAGCCATCGGCATTGGTTTTGAAGCCTTTGTCTTGGCTGCTCACGCTGGGCGCTTTTTGGTTGGTCTGTAGCATCGAGCGAGTCTGGTTATCATAGACGATTACCGACCAGAAGTCCTTCACTGGGATGTTTGGTGGCAGGTGCAGCTTGTACGTCTTGCCACCGTCAAAGGGGTTGCCTTTCGAGTCTAGAGCAGTCCATGGGTACTGTGAGCCCTTGCCGACTATTTCCTCTTCCATCGCTGGGGTCACACCAGTAGCAAAATAGTAGTAGAAAGCAGATCCATCAAGATTATTGACGCCTGGGGCTACCTGGAACTTATAGCCACCGAAGAACGGTAGGCGCCATGAGCTATTTGGGTAAAAGAAGGCTTCTGGCTCACGAATCTTGAAGGCTAGTGTTCGCGCTGTCACCGCACCTATATTGGCGGCGTCGGTCAGAATCTTCTTCATGCGCTCGTCGGGATTGAAGGGCTTGCCCTTGACGATACCAATCGAAGCGAACAGTCCAAGTGTGGTGGGGTCGGATCCCTCCGGCGGTTCTTCTTGAATCACTTGGTTCAGCAAAGTCCAGAACGAATAGTCACCTGGGGCAACAAAGTTGGTTGGTAAGCCTGAGGCATTGGCAAACTTGATCGGCGGCGGGTTGTCCGCATCGGCCAGTTGGTAGATCTTCAAGTGCTTCTTGACCGACTCTACCCCAGGCTCGGTTGCACCGTTAACGAGAAAGGACCTAAAGAACATCCAGTTGCCGTAGGTCTTCGGTCGTACGACGAAATAACCTTCTGGGATCGCGCCCTGGTAGCCCGGCGGAAGAATCAGGTACTTGCCGCCCTCGCCTTTGTCGGCACCTGTGATGCCGATATCGGCCGCCCAGCGATACCAGAAGTCATTGATAGCTCCCAAGACCTTGGGTGGAACTTCGACGACCAACGGACCTTTTTTTGTATCGATCCAAATGAAGCTGTAAATTGTGTTATCGTTAGCTGTTAGTTCCACAGTCCTGGGATCAACCAAGTTCTCCCAGATCACGTTGGTTTCGTTATCGAGTCCGAACTTGCGTATCGAATCGCGCATACCTGCCTGATTGACGATCGGAATGGCTAGTAGATAGGCCTGCAGCGCCCGCGAGCGGTCAAGATTGTCGTAGATTTTCTCAACGGTGTCAGGCAATGGAAAGCCGTTGTTCAGGTTCAGCGTACCGATTGAGGTATCGAGACGGTTGGGAGTGGCCACACCCGGTGCGATCGTTGTAGTCATCTTGAAGGTCTGGGCTGAAACCGTTGTGACAACGCTCGTGACAAAAACTACCACAAGGACTGCTACAACCATCCACATCCGTAGTTGCCTAAATGAAATCATTTGTACTTTTCCTTGTATTTGTAAACATATAACATTTTATAATCGCTCAGGATGACAATCATCGCAATTTTTATATTGGGCAATTATTTCTTGGAAGTGAACGCATGGCTACCAATTCAAATCTACGGTTTTTCAAGCTTTCCGCATCATTACAGCAAATTTTGATCTATTAAGCCACAACTTAAAAACCAAAACCCTTACGGGGCTCCGCCCCGTCTTTTAAGGGTAGGTTTTTAAAAATTGGGTGTAGTGCAGACAAGGAGGACAAGGTAGGAAAGTGGACAAGGAAGAAAAACAGTATAATATTCGCTTTTTAACAGTACAAATTAAAAAAAAAGCCGATTTTTTAATAGAACAATCTTCCAAGTCTTCCAAGTTTCCCAAGTCTCCCAAGTCTTGTCAACACCAGAATGTAAAATATCTACCCTTGAAAGCTCCGCCCCGTCCCCTGGTTAAGCAAGCTTATCTGGTCTCAAATTGCTGTAAGATCTGTTATTCATTCAGATCCAAATTTTCTCAAAAACTTGTTTCGGAATTATCCGGACAAGGAAAAGTTGTCATCATGGTTCTAAGAAGATTTAGGAATACGAGTAGTTTTAGTTGAGCGTGTTTCTAACATCATTTCATCTTCTTTAGCAATGGTCTTTTTAATTTTTACTGTTCCTGTCGGTGCATCTTCAATCTCAACTACATTCTTCAGCAGTTTAGCAGTAGACTCATTACCTGATTGATGTGCCAGTTGGACTGCTCTGCCTAGTTTAGCCGTAGCTACTTCCAGATTACCTTGATTGCGGGCTTCTAAGCCTTCTTGGATAACTTGTGCCAGTTCGGCTTGTCCTGTATAGTGAGCCACACGGCGATCAATTTTGGTGGATTTAGCTTCATCATCGCTCCAGACTGCCAAAATGCGAGCCTCTGCTACCTTTGTCTCTACCCCATTAAGTGTACAAATCAGACTCGCTCTCCCTGCCAGTACTTCATCGCCAATATTGCCAGGATTAACCTTGATACAAAAGTGAAAATCCCGCGACTCACTTTTTCCCCAAGCTCCTGTGGGATAGTCTACTACCTGTTGTTTAACTGGATTACCTCGGTGAGTTAAATCGACAATTTCTGGGCTAACCTGCTTACAAAATAGTACTTTAGAACCTTGAGGTGTCCACAAACGTAGATTGACATCTCGAACATCTTTACTCATTGCTTTTTCCAGAATTGCCTGAAAGTCAGCCTGCATCAGAGAGGGATGGGCGATGATATCGGTAGTCCCCAAAAGTTTACTGGCGATGGCTTGTAATTGGGCAACTTGCCAGTCAGTACCTACTCCCCGACAATCACACTGAAAAACGCCTTCACACTGTTGTAAGACTGCTTCTAGTGCCTGTTGATCTGATTTATCGTTCTGTCCATCAGTCAGTAATAAAGCTTGACGAATAGCATTAGGCATCTGGGCAAACTGTTCTAGTGCTTTAGCTAACCAACTGGAGATCTTTGTTCCTCCATTGGCATTAATTCTTTTAATAGTGGCGAGGGCTGAGTTTTTATATCTTGGCATTGCTTGACACAACGGCTGAATTATTTCTCCTCGTCCTGCTCCCGTTACGATAAAGAAGTAAGCATCTTCTGGCAATAATTCGATTATTTTACTCATGGCCGCTTTGGCTGCTTGGAGTTTTTCTCCGTCCATTGAACCAGATGTATCACAAATGATGCCAAAAAGTTGGACTTTAGTGGAGGAAATAGCTACTTCTTGGTCACTTGCGGCGGTGACTGTCATAATAGCATGTACTTCTGAGCTTCCTTGAGGTAGGTAGCGGTTCTGAAAGACTTCGGCTGTAAATTGAATAGACATAAGTAATATTTTTGCTTAATAATTAGATTCTCTGAAAGCTTGTTCGAGTTCTTCTGAAAGTTGTAAGAGGTGAGCATATTGCTTAATGTAAACAAGATCAAGGACTTGTTTTCCAGAGAGCGACTGTGATGTTGTCGTGTCCGCCTTGTGAGCGGGCAAATTCTACTAAAGAGTGAGCAATGGTGCGGGCATCTGAATTAGGACGGCTATAGACTAAATTGGCAAGTTCTTCGGCTTTGGGGGCATAGTTCCAGAGTCCATCAGTACATAAAAGCAGATGTCCGGGACCTGGAAAGGGGAAAACGACAATCCTTGGCTGGGCATCGTCTTTAGCATCTGCCCCTAACCAACGGGTAATGGCATGTGCTAGAGGAGAATTTTGGGCTTCTGCTTCACTCATTTGATTTGATTCTATTATATCTGTTAACCAGGAATCATCCCTTGTCAGTTGGCGGGAACCTTGGGGAGAAATCCAGTAAGCACGGCTATCACCTAAGCTGCCTATTGTAGCGATCCCGTTTTGGACAATAGCAACAACTATGGTGGTTGAAGGTGGCTCGGCTGCTTCACTTTTTTGATAGTGCAAGTTGCATACAGAAGAAATGGCACTGGCAAAGGCTGCTTTTATGGCTCTTTCTTCTGAATCTCCTTGCTCTATTGCTTTTCTACTCACCTGACAAGTTGTTTCGGCTGCTGTTTGAGCGGCTAGTTCTGGAGTTTGGGAACTAGAAACCCCATCACAGACAACCAAAATGGCAGTTCTGGAGTTAATCTCTGCTAGGTCAAAAAAATCCTCATTTTTATGATGTCGCAAGCCCCGATCACTGATACCTGCTAGATAGGGGGTCTTGACTTTTTCTACTCTGTCTGATGCTATTTGATTCCGATTTTTCTGACCAAAGGTCAGTAAGCCACAGTTTAAACAGTATCCCTCTGTGTCAATTTCCAGAGAGCCGCATTTTTGACAACCACTACTTTCTGTTGTCATGTTTGTCACTCCTAAAGGGGCTCCGCATTCTTCACAGAAACGATCTGTTGGGAAGATAGCAGCGTTACATTTTGGGCAATTCATAGTCGAGGGGTTAGGGTGTTGACTTGGTGACCGCTAGTTAAAAAAGCTTTAGCTGAATTTATTTTATTCAGGAATACCTCAAACCTTGATAGTATCTCCTGCACCTCCAATTATATACTTATTATCTGAAGTAACTGTTAATGCAGTAATAAAAATTGAAGATGAATCAAATGCTAAGATGAGCCTAGATGGGGGAAAAGTTCGTTTAAGAACTGAAAAAAAAGGAGAAGGAAGTCACTGGAAAGAAAACCCGCGCAATTTGCACTAACGGACAAGAAAAAAGGGCTTGGTTTGGGGAAAATGACAAATTAATAACTTGGATTAATCAACAAGAAATGTCAAAAACGTTGACCTGTTTAGGAGATGGTCATGCAGGAATTTGGAAGTTAATTAAAGAAATTAATTGTCCGGTTGAAAAAAGAGAAATTTTAGATTGGTATCATTTAGTTGAAAATCTCCATAAGATAGGTGGATCATTAAAAAGACTCAAGATAGCAGAAGGCTTATTATGGCTTGGTAAAGTAGATGAAACTCTTGAGTTAATTTCGCCTTTAAAAAAGAAGCAGGCTGAGAATTTTTGTAATTATTTAGAGACTCATCGACATCGAATTATTAATTATTATTATTATCAAACAGATATGTTCTATTGGTACCCTTCGGGCTGACTTCGTCAACAGGGGTAGTAGAATCCACCGTTAAACAAATAGACCTTACATTAAAGATATCGGGAGCACAGTGGAAAGAAAGCAATGTTCCTCAAGTTCTCAAGCATCGTTGCGCTTATCTTAATGACCAACCTTGAAAGTACTTTAGTTATTTTATTCTAATAAAAGTGACTTGCTCCCCCCTGAAGATATTAATCTAGGATTTTTTTTAAACTTTTCTTCTTGTTGAATGTGATGTAATATTTTGACTTGTTCAATTAATTGTTCTAATTGTTCAAAACTAATTCCTAATAATCATCTACTGGCCGAGTAACGAATTATTAACAGCTAGACCTTTTTTACTGTTAGTCTTCAAGTATCGAATACAATGATATGTAAAGACATATAGCCTTATGATAAATGTTCAATTCAGATAACTTAAACTAGTTTGGCGTTGATTGTGATGGCTAACTGTTGTAATTAAAAATGAGGACAATTCCATGACTTCTTCTTTAATTCGTACTATTAAGAGTCCCAATCCTACGGCTAATGACTATTTTGGTTCTGTTACAATAGTAGATGGCAACTATATAGTGATACCAGATCGAATTGCTACTGTAGCAGGGCAAAGTTATGCTGGACAAGTAGTGCTTTATAATACTACAACTGGCACTACTAGGACTATTACCTCTCCCACTCCTACAGCTTATGACCAGTTTGGTTATTCTACACCAATAGTAGATGACAACTATATCGTGATAGGAGATCCAAATGCTACTGTAGCAGGGAAAAGTCAGGCTGGACAAGTAGTGCTTTATAATACTACAACTGGCACTACTAGGACTATTAAAAGTCCCAATCCTACAGCTAATGACTGGTTTGGTTATTCTACACCAATAGTAGATGGCAACTTGATATTGATAGAAGATCAAAATGCTACTGTAGGAGGGCGAAGTTGGGCTGGACAAGTAGTGGTTTATAATACTACAACTGACACTACTAGTACTATTACCTCTCCCACTCCTACATATGATGACTTTTTTGGTTATCCTACACCAATAGTAGATGGCAACTATATAGTGATACCAGATCGAATTGCTACTGTAGCAGGGCAAAGTAAGGCTGGACAAGTAGTGGTTTATAATACTATAACTGGCACTACTAGGACTATTACCTCTCCCACTCCTACAGCTAATGAACAGTTTGGTAGTTCTCTACAAATAGATGGCAACTATATAGTGATAAGAGATCCATATGCTACTGTAGGAGGGCGAAGTTGGGCTGGACAAGTAGTGGTTTATAATACTACAACTGGCACTACTAGGACTATTAAAAGTCCCAATCCTATAGCTAATGAACAGTTTGGTAGTTCTCTACAAATAGATGGCAACTATATAGTGATAGGAGATCAAAATGCTACTGTAGCAGGGCAAAGTAAGGCTGGACAAGTAGTGGTTTATAATACTATAACTGGCACCACTAGTAATATTACAGCTCCCACTCCTATAGCTAATGACCAGTTTGGTTCTTCTACACCAATAGTAGATGGCAACTATATAGTGATAGGAGATCAAAATGCTACTGTAGGAGGGCGAAGTTGGGCTGGACAAGTAGTGGTTTATAATACTACAACTGGCGCTACTAGCACTATTACTAGTCCCAATCCTATAGCTAATGACCAGTTTGGTTCTTCTACACCAATAGTAGATGGCAACTATATAGTGATACCAGAGCCATATGCTACTGTAGCAGGGCAAAGTAAGGCAGGACAAGTAGTGGTTTATAATACTACAACTGGCGCTACTAGTGCTATTACAGCTCCCAATCCTACAGCTTATGAACAGTTTGGTCTTGGTACATCAATAGGAAATGGCAACTTGATATTGATAAGAGATCCTGGTGCTACTGTAGCAGGGCAAAGTAAGGCAGGACAAGTAGTGGTTTATAATACTACAACTGGCGCTACTAGTGCTATTACAGCTCCCAATCCTACAGCTTATGACGATTTTGGTTCTTCTACACCAATAGTAGATGGCAACTTGATATTGATACCAGCTCCTGGTGCTACTGTAGCAGGGCAAACTCGTGCAGGACAAGTAGTGGTTTATAATACTACAACTGGGGCTACTAGTGCTTTTACTAGTCCCAATCCTATAGCTAATGACGATTTTGGTTCTTCTACACCAATAGTAGATGGCAACTATATCGTGATAGGAGATCAATATGCTACTGTAGCAGGGAAAAGTCAGGCTGGACAAGTAGTGGTTTATAATACTACAACTGGCGCTACTAGTACTATTACAGCTCCCAATCCTACAGCTAATGAACAGTTTGGTGATTATATACCAATAGTAGATGGCAACTATATATTGATACCAGATCCTGGTGCTACTGTAGCAGGGCAAAGTTATGCTGGACAAGTGTTAGAGTACTCGTTATCATCTCTACCAGTCATCACCCTCCCAACAACATCGCCCACAGTCAGTGATGGCATACCCACAACTATTACAGGTATTACTGTCGGGGATCTAGCAGGCACTGCAGAAAAATTAACCTTAAAGGTCGCTCATGGAACCCTAACTTTTGGAACCACCACAGGGTTAACAGTCACTGGGAACGGCAGCAAGAGTGTAATAGTAACAGGGACTTTAGCCAACTTACAGACAGACCTAGCTACATTAAGTTATACCGGCAAAGCTCCTTATAATGGATCTGATACCTTATCTCTGGCACTAACAGACACAACTGATAAGTTAACGACAAATAGTTCTTTAGCTCTGACAGCTCAATATAACCCCCCTACCATCACCCTCCCAACAAAATCGCCCACAGTCACTAAGGGCATACCCACAACTATTACAGGTATTACTGTAGGGGATCTAGCAGGCACTGCAGAAAAACTAGCCCTAAGTGTCGGTCATGGAACCCTAACGTTTGGAACCAACACAGGGTTAACAGTCACCAGTGGTAGCTACGGCACCAAGAGTGTAACAGTAACAGGGAATTTAGCCGACTTACAGACAGACTTAGCTACATTAAGTTATACCAGCGGTGTTTCTTATAAGGGAAAAGATACCTTATCTTTGGGACTAACAGACACAACTGATAAATTAACGACAAAAAGTTCTTTAGCTTTTACCGTTGTACCACCATCCATCATCTAAGTAGAGCGGCATAAATAAAGATGACTGCCTGTAAAAGAGTCCCTCCACACTCTCTCTGGGACTCTTCGCCGCCCTACACCTTACATTCAGCACTGGAGTTTAGACTAAAAAGCAGTAAGGGTTGATGACAGATTAGTCTAGATTATGAGAGTTTTATAAGCAGCATTTGACCCATTTTTAAAATAGAGATCTAGGTCTTATCTTGTTAGCTTCATCAACTAAGCGGATTTTTTCTTCACCTGTAGCCAGATGTGCCATTGCGCGGTAAGTTTTTTCTAATCCTTGGCGGAGTTTTTTTTCTTCTAAGGTCTCGCCTAAAATTGTCAATCCAGAATTAGTATTTATTGCCTTAGATGTTAGTAAATTTAGGGTAGTTTCCAAGACTTGTTGAGTTAGGCGATAGCGTTCCATCCCTTCTAAAGTAATAGTTTCAATGGCCGAAGAAGCTAATTGTAGTTCTTGCACTGCTGGTTTTGAGTGCTCTTGGTTAATCAGGGTGCGGGCAATTTCGATTTGAGCGCGGGTAAATAGGCTGGAACTTTGACCTGTACGTTTTAAAGCTTCTACAGCGCCTTGTCTATCTCCTTTGGCATTATTTACCCTAGCTAAACCAAATATAGCTGCAGAGTAACTAGAATCAGTGGTTGAGACTAGGTTATACATCGATGTTGCTAGGTTTAAATTTCCGGCACGTTCTGCAGCTAATGCTAAAGCTAATTTAGGGGCTAGTTCTCCAGGTAAATCAAAATATACTTGATCGAAGGCAGCTTGAGCCTCTTTGTATTGATTTTGTGCCATGAGCATTCGACCCCGATACCAAAAAACTCGCCAGTCCCAAGCGTTGTTTTCTTCTACTTTTTTTAGTATTTTTGTTGCTCCCTCATAATTATTGCTCTCAATCATGCTGTTAGCTAAACGTAATAAGGCTTCTGTAGAATCGGGAAATTTGTCTACAATCTGAGTGAGGACAAATACTCTTTTTAAGGGATCAGTGATTTCTCCAGCATTGACTATGGCTTTAAACCCTGGATCTGTGGCATCTAGAAGAGGTACGGGAAGTTGATGATGATCTGCTTTAATCGGTTCAAAATCCCCACTTACAACCATTGCTAGTCTATCTCCACTAAAAATAGTACTAGTTGCTGGATGTGGGGTTTTGGTTTCCATTGAGACTACTTCTCGCAGGACTCCTATTAATTGATCAGCCATTTCATCGGCTGACTGGAAACGATCATCAGGGTTTGTGGCTGTTGCTTTGAGTAAAAAGCGATAGAATGACTCCTGTTCGGCAAATACAGGTATTTCTTGGGCGCTCGGCAGAGTGTATAAATATTCGCTTGTAAACCCTTTGATATCTGCTACAAGCACCATGAGGGTACGTCCAATGGTAAAGAGGTCGGAAACTATAGTTGGTCCTTCGCCTGCTTCTGGTGCTGTATAGCCAACTGTTCCGTAAATATCTCCCGCTAGATCGTCGATCCGACGCACTCCACCCATATCTATCAACTTGACATCGTTCCCTTCTAACATAATGTTGTCAGGTTTAAAGTCACAGTACACTAGCTCTAGAGAATGGAGGTAGGCAAAAGCACTTAAAATACGATGAATATAGGCGATAGTTTCGGGAATAGGGAGAGGACCTCTAGCTTTGCGAATTTCTTTGAGTGTTTTTCCCCCTATATACTCCATCACAATGAAGCCTTCACTGCCATGATTGACAAAGTTATAAATTCCTACTATATTGGCGTGTTTGACTGTGGCTAGGAACTGCCGCTCTGCTACTGCTACTGCAGCACTAGAAGCATCTTCAGTGTTCAGCAGTCCTTTCAGTACAACATACCTGGATAAGGTTCGATCAAAGCCTAGATAAATCCATCCTAAACCCCCAAAGGCAATTGCTCCTTTGACTTCATATTGTCCCACTACTAAATCTCCTGGTTTGAGAGTGGCTACAAATGAATATTTCTGTCCGCATTTACTACAAAATCCCTGTTCTCGCTTGAGGGGGTTATTGCAATTAGCACAGAAGCGCTTATTTTCTGGGACTTTTGCTTCAACAAGAATAGCTTTTTCTGGTTCTGTGGAGGGAAGTTCTGGCAGGGAAATTAGTCCTGCACCCAGTTGCTTACGGCTACTTGTTTTTGTGCTAGTTGCAGTACGTCTTGAACCCTTAGAACGATTAGTCAGGGGTGAGGAACCGGTCCCGGTAGTAACTGATGAACTTCTGCCTGTATTGGCTGTTGTTGCTCCATTAGGACTAGTTGAGTTGATTGCTGCGTAACCACATACATTACAGTAGCCATCTTCAATAGTTCCTGTACATCCTTGACGTTGACAGCGAGTAGCATCCATAGTTTTTAATGTGTATCGTTAACTATTAAGCCTTTTCTCATATTGTTCCACAAGATTAGCTGCTTGAGCTAAGGGTGTTGGTCGAGTATAAAGTAGTTTTTTCGCTTGGATAGCTAGATTGGTGAGTATTTCATCTTCTATCTTACCTTTAGCTGCTGCCTTGGCTTTCAGTGCCTCCAACCTTCCCCTTAGTTCTTGTCGCTGTTGGATGGGAGCTTGATTCTTGCCGTATGCCTGTTCTGTAACTGTCAGATATTCTTGGGCTTTAACTGTCCAGTTTTGTAAGCCAACTTGGACGGGAGTCAGTACTCCTCCAGCAAATTTATTCTCTAGTCTAGTTAACCATTCAGCGAGCGCTTCAATTTGAGCTTGTGGGATGGGGGGTTGAAGATGTTCGTGTTCGACTATTTTTTCCTGACTTTCTAGAAAGGCGTTGTTGGCTTGCTGATGTAATTCTGTTAATTTTTTTAAATAATCATGTCCCTGAGCAAAACTAGACTGAATTTCGTGACGTTTTTGAACTATTTGTTGTAACTCTAATTGTACTTTACTAATTAGCGGTTCAATCTTGCTCTGATATTCTTCATTAACTCCTAGAGGGTCTCGTTCAATGCGCTCACGTAGGCTATTGCTCTCCTGCTGCACCTTCTGAAGTTCTGGCAACTCTGTCTGTCCTAGTGAGATGGCTAAAGATTGAAGGGAATGGATTTGCTTTTCTGTATTTACTAATAAAAGGTCTAGTTTGTTCCAAGCTACTTCTACCGTTAAAATAACATCTTTAGCTGTTTTAAAGGCACTGGTCATTATATTCAGAAGTTGCTCAGGAGTGATCAAGGTCTCAGTTTCTACTGCAGATAACAGTCCACGTTGTTCTAAAGGAATGCGTTTAGCAGGTAGTTCAATTGAAGATCCCTGCAACATTTGTTCTAAAGCCTGAACTTTTTGTTCTGACCCAAAAAAGCGTGGGATCTGTTTTCTGAGTTCTTTGGCTTTACTGATGGTATTCATTAGTAAATCAAAATACTCAAACAAATTATTCAGCGTTTCTAAGGCGGGTGAAACTTGCATTTGAGTTTTTCCCGTTAGTGCTAGTTTAGGAAGCCCTGCTACACCCATTAAACGCTGATAAGTTTGGAGTCCGTGTAAATCTAGGAGATTCTGATTTACTAAATCAATTTTCTTTTCCCAGTCGGCTAATAATCTGTCTAATTGTTCTAGATTCACTTGGGGCAGATCCTTGGCGTGCCTAGTCTGGACACATGAGAAAAAAAATGTCACTTTTGCTACTAAACAGAAAGGCTACTTAATATATCATTAAGTTTTTAAACAAAAGTTTAAGGAGCGAGGTAGTGCTACTAGAAGCTCTATTTAATGGAATAAGTATAGGTTCAGTTCTGCTGATAGCAGCGTTAGGACTAGCAATCATTTTTGGATTGATGGGCGTTATTAACATGGCTCATGGTGAATTAATGATGTTAGGAGCATATACAACTTTTGTTGTACAAAATGTCTGTAAATCACTAGGCAACTTTTGGTTTGAGTCATACATTATTATAGCTATACCAATTGCTTTTTTAGTAGCAGGAGCAATAGGGTTATTATTAGAACAATCAGTAATTCGCCATCTGTACGGTAGACCATTAGAAACACTTTTGGCAACTTGGGGGGTAAGTTTAATTCTCCAACAATTTGTCCGGAGTGTCAGTCCTTCTATGTTGATAGGACTGGGTATATTTTCCCTTTTGTTTTTTAGTGCTGTTTGGTTAGTCCAACGTCGAGAGGACTTTGCCAATAGACAAAAATGGTTCACCCCCATCATGTTCTTAATTTCGGCTGGAATAGCTATAGCAGTCAGTACTTATTTAGGGCAAACTTATAAACTAGCAGTTACTAAGCCTTGGTTTGGGGCACAGGGTGTAGATGTATCAGCACCTGATTGGCTACAAGGAGGATTACCCCTAGGAGGCTTTCAACTGCCTTATGCTAGGATTTTTATTATTATTTTGACTATCATCTGTGTGGCCTGCATCTATATATTTTTACAACGTTCTACTTGGGGTTTAAAAATTAGAGCAGTTACTCAAAATAGAAATATGAGTTCTTGTTTAGGTATTCCAACTCGTAAAGTTGATGCTTTGACCTTTGCTATTGGTTCAGGGTTAGCAGGAATAGCTGGTTGTGCAATTAGTCTATTAGGTTCAGTCGGACCGAACACAGGACAAGACTACATTGTAGATGCTTTTATGGTCGTTGTAGTAGGGGGAGTTGGTAAATTAGTCGGCAGCATCGTAGCAGCCTTATCGATTGGTACAGCTAAATACCTGATCGGATCAGGGACTCTAGCCATATTATTTGGACCAATTAAACCGTTAGCTGATTTTTTCAACTTCTTTGCTACAACAAGCATGGCTAAAGTGATGGTCTTTGCTTTAATTATCCTCTTCCTGCAAATTAAACCGGCGGGACTCTTCCCACAAAAAGGGCGCACAGTTGATGCTTAAGGAGGCAGGAGTCAGGAGTCAGGAGGCAGGTGGCAGGAGTCAGGTGGCAGAAACTAATATTAACTTTTACCCCTATAGCATCTAAAATTTATGCTCAAAAAATATCTCGAAGCAGGAGCAGTAGCTATTATAGGGCTATTCATGGCTTTTGTCGTACCGACAATCATTTCAGGCTATCAACTTAACCTCTTGGGTCGTTTCTTGGGACTGGCTATTGCCGCACTGGGAATTGATTTAATCTGGGGTTATACAGGACTCCTTAGTTTAGGTAATGGGATCTTTTTTGCTTTAGGTGGCTATGCTATCGCTATGCACCTGAATTTACAGATCCCTCCCGAAGCCACTAGTAAGTTACCAGAATTTATGTCACTCTATGGAGTGACAGAACTTCCCTCTTTTTGGTATCCTTTCTATTCTTTCCCTCTTACCATATTAGCCATTATCTTTATTCCCGCTCTCTGTGGGGCAATTATGGGTTATCTGGTCTTTCGTAATAGGATCAAGGGAGTTTATTTTTCCATCCTCACCCAAGCAGCTACCATTGTCTTTTTTAACTTCTTTAATGGACAACAAAAACTCTTTAATGGTACTAATGGCTTAACTGACTTTAAAACTATTTTAGGTGCAAATATAAATCAAACTAGTACGAAATGGGCTTTTTATAGTTTAACAATAGTTCTTGTGATAGCTGCCTATGCCCTATGTCGCTATTTAACCAGTGGACGTTTTGGCAAGATCTTAGTAGCAATAAGAGATGATGAAAGCCGAGTCAGGTTTTCAGGTTATAACCCCACAGGGTTTAAAGTCCTAGTTTTTGCTATTTCAGCCGCTTTAGCGGGGATCGGAGGAGCCATGTTTACAGTGCAAACAGGGCTAGTTTCGCCCAAAGCAATGGATATAGCCTTCTCTATCGAAATGGTTATCTGGGTAGCTGTAGGAGGGAGAGCCAGCCTATTTGGAGCTATAATAGGTGCTCTATTAGTCAACTTTGGCAGAAGCTTTCTCAGTGCCCAATTTCCTGAGATCTGGCTCTTTTTCCAAGGAGCGATATTTTTAATCGTGGTCACAGTTTTACCAGATGGTCTAGTTGGTTTATTTAAGTCTTTCTTTTCAACTAAACTAGCAAATCTATTCCCCAATAAACAAGTAGCAACCGTAGATGAGTAATGATGAAAAACAACATTTTAGAAATTAACGATTTAACAGTCAGTTTTGATGGTTTTAGAGCATTAAATAAACTTAACTTCAGTATGGAAACTGGAGAACTAAGAGTAATTATTGGTCCAAATGGAGCAGGAAAAACTACCTTTCTAGATGTGATTACTGGCAAAGTAAAACCAACTATCGGTAATGTGATCTTTAAAGGTAAGAATTTACGTGCTTTTTCTGAACATGAAATAGTGCGTATGGGGATCGGTAGGAAATTTCAAACACCTCGCGTCTATCTCAACTTGACTTCAAGGGAAAATCTCTCCCTAACCTTTAATCCCCATAAAGATGTCATGTCCACCCTCTTTGGTCGGACTTCTCGCGCTGAAAACACAACTATAGCAGGCCTTCTAGAAACAATTAATTTAATAGAGAGAGCTGATGTTTTAGCCAATAAACTCTCACATGGCGAAAAACAAAGATTAGAAATAGGAATGTTAGTTGCCCAGTCACCAGACCTACTCCTAGTAGATGAACCTGTAGCGGGTTTAACCGATGAAGAAACAGAAAAAGTCGGCAACCTCTTAATTAATTTAGCTCAAAGCCACTCCATCATTGTTATTGAACATGATATGGAATTTGTCCGCCAAATAGCCCGCAAAGTGACAGTTTTACATCAAGGTTCTGTTCTGTGTGAGGGCAGTATTAATGAAGTACAAAATGATCCTAGAGTAATTGAAGTGTACCTAGGACAAGAAATGTCTGCTGCACATAGTTAAGAGGGCGAGTGGGTGTGGGGCGAGTGGAATATTATTAAAAATCACCGAAGAAAAATGTTAGAAATTTCTGGTTTACATGTATATTATGGGGAAAGCCATATCCTGCGGGATGTAGAGATATCAGTTCCTGCTGGAGAAATGGTCTGTTTAATAGGACGTAATGGTGTAGGGAAAACTACTCTCTTAAAAACTATTATGGGTTTAATTGCTCCTAGACGCGGCATGATCACTTTAGAAGGTCAACCCATTTTAGGCAAACCCCCAGATCAAAGAGCGAAAATGGGTATTGGATACGTACCACAAGGACGAGAAATCATCCCCCGTCTCACAGTTAAGGAAAATCTCCTACTAGGCTTAGAAGCTTTACCCAAGAACAAAAAGACGAAACAAGAGATCCCTGAAGATATTTTTACCCTCTTTCCTGTCCTGAAGACTATGCTATCTCGTCTAGGAGGAGATTTAAGTGGTGGACAACAACAACAGTTAGCCATAGCTAGGGCTTTAATGGGACAACCTAGACTATTAGTATTAGATGAGCCAACAGAAGGTATTCAACCCTCAATTATTTTAGAAATTGAGGCCGCAGTACGTAATATCATTGCAGCGAGCGGAATTTCTGTTCTCTTGGTTGAACAACATCTCCATTTTGTCAGACAAGCTGATTCTTACTTTGCTATGCAAAAAGGCACTATTGTAGCAAGGGGTAAAACTCAAGATCTCACACAAGAAGTTATTCAGGAGTTTTTAGCCGTTTAATCTTTTGATATATAATATATAGGTATTAAAATAGATAGTCTTGATCAAGTGGAAATGAAAATGCAATTTATAGTAATTGCTAATCCAGAAACTAGGCGAGTGAAACTATTTCAAGAGGCCTTAAAGAATTGTGGTTTATCCCCTGCAAAATTAGTTCCCTATCTTGACTTATTAACTCAGAAGTGCTATCTCGCTGAATTTGACTCACCTAATACGATCTTTCGCTTTGAGGCACCAGAACGTAATTTTGCTGTCAATCGGGGGTTTATCGCAGCAGGTGCCGAAATAGAACCAAACGGACAACATCAAAAGATTAGTGCAATTAAAGCTGCCCATCTTCCAGAAGATTTAGGGCGAATTTGGTATCAACATCAATGGTATTTAGGATGGAGAAAATGCTTAAAAACTTGGACGGTTAATCTCCAAGGTAGAATCCTAAACCATCCTAATGAAATTATCATCATGTTTGATAAAGTGCAATGTCAAAAACTCTTAGCCACAGCAGGTGTTCCTATTCCACCTATCTTAACGGATAACATAATCGACAGTTACAATCGATTGCGAATAGAAATGGAAGCACAAAAGACAACGCGAGTATTTGTCAAATTGGCTCATGGTTCTTCAGCTTCAGGAGTAGTAGCTTATCAAATTCAAGACAAATTTGAACGGGCTATTACTACTGTTGAAAGAGTAGTAATAGATGGAGGTTCTCGGTTTTACAATTCTCGATTGATTCGTCAATATCTTAATCAGTCGGTGGTCTCTGATCTGATCAACTTTTTGGCTGGCGAATCGATTCAAGTAGAAAAATGGCTTCCTAAAGCACGTTTAAACGCGAAGGAGTTTGATGTACGTGTAGTAATAATTGGGGGTAAAGCACGTCAAGCAGTTATCAGGGTAGGAAACAGTCCTATGACTAATTTACACCTTGGAAGTGAACGACGAGAAATTACTGATTTACCCTCAGGATTATCCTCTCAAACTTGGGCAGAAATGTTATCTACTTGCGAACGGGCTGCTGCTTGTTTTCCTCATAGTTTTTACTGTGGTATAGATTTATTGATTGCTCCTAATTTAAAAGACCATTACATACTAGAAATAAATGCTTTTGGTGATCTAGTTCAAGGTATTACTTGGCAGGGATTAGATACTTACACTACTGAAGTGAAGATGTTGCTGGAGGAATATTAAGGATTTACAGCAAATTCTGTGGGCTACTCTGCGAGAACTACGATGCGCCCTTAGGGATCTATTAAGCTACAACTAAAAAGCCAAAACCCTTGCGGGGAAACCCGCACCCGCCCCCTGGTTAAGCAAGCTTATCTGTTTACAAACTGCTGTAATTGCCAAATCGCCAATTTTGTTATTATCATATAATTATGTTGACGTAATAATCAAATAATAACTATGATTCGAGAACACGCTAAGTTTTTCGCAGGTAAACCAGTTACTGACTACCAAGCTAGTATTGGTATTGAAGATCCAATAAATACTGTTTATCGTTTGAGTGTTGATTATGACTCAGAATACAGTATATTAGACTTACTATCACAGTTCCTAGAAGATGCTAACGTCAGTAAAATTACTAGTTTAATTATCGGAATGTGGAGCCATGGTAGCAATGAAACCAGTCAACCCGTAATTGAATTACTTGCTAATGCTAATCACAAATTACCAAACTTAACGGCAATTTTTATCGGGGATATCATTTGGGAAGAATGCGAAATATCTTGGCTTAAACAGAGTGATATCTCACCACTTATAATCGCTTATCCTCAGTTAGAACATCTACAGATAAGAGGTAATGAAGGATTGAGTTTAGGTGCTTTAAAACATGACAGATTAAAAACATTAATAATAGAAAGTGGTGGCTTAAGTGTAAGTGTAGTTAGAGAAGTATGTCAAGCTCAGTTACCTCAATTAGAACATTTAGAACTATGGTTAGGTCTAGATGAATATGGGGGAGATACTACAGTTGAAGATTTAGCCCCAATTTTGACAGGTCAGTTATTTCCTAAGTTAAATTATTTGGGTCTAAGAGATAGTCAAATTGCTGATCAAATAGCGATTAATATAGCAAATGCACCTGTTATGCAGAAAATTAAAGTACTAAATTTATCTTTAGGTAATTTAGGAGATATAGGAGCAACGGCTTTACTAAACAGTACCTTTATTAGCCAACTAGAAAAACTGGATCTTCATCATCACTATATCTCTGAAGAATTAATGGAAGAATTAACAAATTTGGACATAACAATAGATGTCAGTGAAGCTCAAGAACCAGAATCATATGATGATGAAGAATATCGCTATATCGCAGTAGCTGAGTAGTCATTGGTGAACCAATTTACCCTATTTCCCGAATGAAGATAAATCACTTGATCGGTAGCCACGATATATTATTTATCACTCTTGATACTCTGCGCTATGATGTAGCTGAAAAATGTCTATTAGCAGGAAAGACACCAAATTTAGCACAGTTATTACCTGGGGGAAGGTGGGAATGTCGTCACACTCCAGCAAGTTTCACCTATGCTGCTCATCAAGCATTTTTTGCTGGTTTCTTACCTACTCCTGCTTATCCTGGTAAACATTCTCGCTTATTTGCTCTCAGTTTTGCTGGAAGTGAAACCACTGGAGAAGATACTTGCGTCTTGGAGGCTAAAGATATTGTTTCTGGATTGGCTCAACTTGGCTATCACACAATTTGTATTGGTGGAGTGGGCTTTTTTAATAAACAAAATCCCTTAAGCAATGTTTTACCAGGACTTTTTGCTGAGAGTCATTGGCATTCTAGTTTAGGAGTAACCGACCCTCATTCTACTGAACATCAAGTGCTACTTGCGATCGAGCGATTACAACAAATTCCACTATGGCAGCACGTTTTTTTATTTATTAATATTTCAGCCCTTCATCAACCTAATTGTATCTTTCTCCCAGGTGCAAAGGTAGATTCACCACTCACCCAAGCTGCAGCCTTAGCTTATGTTGATCAATGTCTACCCCCATTATTTGAAGTAATGCAAGAACGTGCTCCCGTAATCTGTATTATTTGTTCAGATCATGGAACTACTTATGGAGAAGATGGTTATATTGGTCATCGATTGAGTCATCCGGTGGTATGGACGGTTCCTTATGCAGAATTTATTTTAGAGAAAGTACCTTAAATGTTGAACAACTTAGCAAATTTACTGGAAACATCCCCTTATACATCATATTCCTATGCCTATCCCCATAAAACAGCTTACCGCCCCTTCAATCCTCTAGTTTCCCTAAACCAATTGTGGGAACAAGAAAGACGGGAAGCCTTATTTTTATATCTGCATATCCCCTTTTGTGAGATGCGATGCGGGTTTTGCAATTTATTTACTCAAACAAATGCAGGAGAAGATCTAGTCACTGCCTATTTAAACACCTTAGTTCAAGAAGCAAAACAGAGCAAAAACGCCCTTCAAGACAGTAATTTTGCCCGGATGGCTATCGGTGGCGGTACTCCAACTTTATTGAGTACAAAACAATTAGAACTTCTTTTTGATCTGGTTAGGGATATTTTGGGGGTTCTAGATATTCCTATTTCTGTAGAAGTGTCACCTCAAACCGCTACCTTAGACAAGTTACAACTATTAAAAACAAGGGGGGTTGATCGTATAAGCATCGGAATTCAAAGCTTTATTCCAGCCGAAACAACAGCAGCAGGTAGACCAGAAACATTAGATACTGTCTATACAGCCTTAGAATGTCTTCGGTCTGTAGATTTTCCTACCCTCAATCTAGATTTAATCTATGGTTTACCTGGACAGTCTCTCAAAAGTTGGCTGCAATCACTTGAAATTGCCCTAAAATTTGCCCCTGAAGAACTATATCTCTATCCCCTTTATATCCGTCCTTTAACTGGTTTAGGACGCTCTCCTAAGACTTGGAATGATGAACGGAACGCATATTATTATTATGGTCGGGATTTTTTGCTGGCTCATGGCTATGAACAAGTCTCAATGCGGATGTTTCGTCGAACTATAAATAACAATCTTTCCCCCTCTCTTAATGCACCGATTTATTGTTGTCAATCTGATGGTATGGTAGGTTTAGGTTGTGGAGCCAGATCCTATACTAAATCGCTTCACTATTCTGGTGAGTATGCAGTCGGTCTAAGAGATATTCAGGCAATTATTACTAATTATATTCAAAAGGAAGCTGATTCCTTTAACTGGGTAAATTACGGGTTTTATCTCAATCGCGATGAACAACAAAGAAGGTTTATCATTCAATCTCTCTTACAAATTGAGGGATTAACATTTAATAGTTATGTACAAGCCTTCGAGAGTGATGTTTTTGATGATTTTTCTCAACTCAGGGAATTACTAGAATTAAATTTAGCTAGAAAAACTGAAGATGGTTTGATTTTAACCCCTTTAGGTATGGCTAAAGCGGACATAATTGGACCTTGGTTATATTCACCACAAGTTAAGCATCTCATGGAGACTTATCAATGGCGCTAAATTTATCAATTTTATATCGTGGTTCTCTCTCTAGTTGTAACTATGGTTGTCAATATTGCCCTTTTGCTAAAACCCTTAATAGTGCCTTAGAATTAGCTCAAGATAAAGCGGATTTAGATAGATTTGTTGAATGGGTTAGTCATCGCAATAATGATCATTTGGGAATACTTTTTACACCTTGGGGGGAAGCTTTAATTCATCATTATTATCAAACAGCAATCTCTAAATTAACTCAACTTCCTCAAGTGATCAAAGTTGCCATTCAAACCAATCTTTCTTGTAATTTAGACTGGATGGAAGACTGTAATAAACAGACTTTAGCACTATGGACAACCTTTCATCCAACTGAAGTATCAATTGAGGATTTTTTACAAAAATGTCGTCAACTTGATCAACGAAAAGTTCGCTATAGTGTTGGTATTGTTGGATTAAAAGAGCATCAAAAATATGCTCAATTATTACGTCAAGAATTACTACCTTCTATTTATTTATGGGTGAATGCTTATAAACGTCAGCCTGATTATTATACTTCTAATGAGATTGCATTCTTTAGCGAAATTGATCGGTTATTTCCTATTAATAATAAAATCTATAATACTTTAGAAAAACCTTGTCATACAGGACATACTGTTATTTCTCTAGATGGGGAAGGCTCTATTAGAAGATGTCATTTTATTAAAGAGGTAATCGGGAATATTTACTCACCCAACTTTGAGCAAGTTTTATTTCCTAGAAATTGTACAAATCAGGTTTGTCGTTGTCATATTGGTTATATTCATTTATCAGAGTTAAATCTCTATAAGGTATATGATGATGGAATATTAGAAAGAATTCCTAGAGGAGAGCAGATAAATTTAGGGTAAGCTACTGAAGAGGTGACAAGAAGGCTACTATTTAAGTGGTGGACAACAACAACAGTCTAGGGCTTTAATGGGACAACCTAGACTATTAGTATTAGATGAACCAACAGAAGTTATTCAACCTTCAATTATTTTAGAAATTGAGGCCACAGTCCGTAATAAATATCATTGCAGCGAGCGGAATTTCTGTTCTCTTGGTTGAACAACATCTCCATTTTGTCAGACAAGCTGATTCTTACTTTGCTATGCAAAAAGGGACTATTGTAGCAAGGGGTAAAACTCAAGATCTCACACAAGAAGTTATTCAGGAGTTTTTAGCCGTTTAATCTTTTGATATATAATAACTATAATGGTGTTGTGAAAGATCCCCCCTAACCCAATACCTCTCGGTTAAGGTTAAAAAGTTAATGAGATCAAGAGTGTGGGGAGTATGGGAGGTGTGGGGAGATGAAGAATTAGCAAGGCTTTTTGTCTTCCCTCTCTCTACCCTACTATGTTTTTCTTATCCGAAAAGTATTGCCCCCTAACCCCCCTTAATAAGGGGGGAACCGGAGCCCCCCTAACCAGAGGGAGAACCAGAGGGGACACAACTTAAATGGGAGCGCTATATATTATTTTTTGTAAGGTTCATAATGCAGCCTCAAAGTGATATGAATTTAGAAGATTTTGGACTTGGTTACATCAAATATCGATATTATATAGTCTTGGAATATTTTATAGATTGGTATATTCCCGAGAATAACTACCAACAGCAGGATGAAGCTTATCACTGGATTAAAAAACTCAGTTTTCCTAAAAAACCAACCACCAGACTTCTGATTGTTACCTATTTAGTTAAATGTCAAGGATTAAGTTTGGCAGAGGCTGAAAAAATATTCGCTCAATATAATGAGAAAAAACAGACACATATTAGGAAAATAGATAAAAAAAGACAACAGCAAGCTAAACCACCTTGGTATGATCGTTATGGTCGTCAAGATACTGCCAAGGTTGAGAGACTACAAAAGCGAGCTAAAAATAATAACAGGATACTAAATTTGATAATTCCCATTAAATCAGAGTTTGCTTGTGGGTTAGATATTTTAGAAAATTGGAATTTTTACACAGTTGAAGAACATAAATTACGACTACCAAACTATTTTAAACCCTATGTAGAATCTGAAATATCTCATCTGTCAAATGAAAAAGAAATTCTGAGAGCACATATTGAATATCAAGACTCACTAGTAAATTCTTTAGAAGAAACATCTAAAGAACAAAAAAATAAAATAGTAGACTTAATCAAGATAAAACAGAATCTGACCGAAAATCTAGACAGAGTAAAAAGTGACCTAAAAGATGAAGAATTAAGAAAAAAAATCTTACAAACAGAAATACAAAACTTAAATATAGAACTACAAAAAGCCCGAGAAATCAATAAAGAATATCAAGAATATGATATTAAAACAGGCGAACTGTTAGCTAAACTAAAACAACAAGAAGAATTAATCATGCAGATGAGAGACAATTTAAAACTCTTAGCAGGTAATGTTATTGAGTCTTTAGTGGAGGGAGGTTCTGATCCTGATGAGTTTATCCAAATGACACAAGATATTAAGGTAAATCAGAAAAAAAATCAAGATATAGTTAAAGTAGATGAAACAGCAGGAGCATTTCCAACTTTTAGGAAATTTCTCAATATTGTCACTCAATTAATGAAAACAAATTTATAGCGAGGAAAAAAAATGAGTCTACATGATGAGTTTAAAACCCACTTTGAAAATTTAGATACTATCCGCAAAAAAGACATGAAAAATAAAGCCAATATTATGCAGACAGCAGTTAATTTAGTAGGTTTAGTAGAAGAGATGAGAGAAGAAAAACAGTCAGAACCAGAAGAGGTAATATTAACCTTACCAGCCAAAAAACAGGTATCTAGCCACGAAGAACGCTATGAAGAAGTCAAACAACAACTAGCAGAATATTTATTAACTTATGCTGTGCATGAGGCTGATTTAGAATTACTACAAAAAATGAAATTATATTTAGAGTTACTAGATATGTTCTTAGTCAAAGAACCCCCCATTCCAACCCAAGAAGAACTGAAAAAACATTATAAAAATATAAATGGTTTTACTGAAGCCTATCAGAAAAAGACAGGAAAAAATCTAGGTAAAAGGCCTGACTGGAAACAAGCACTAGAAATACTCAATCAATCCCTAAAAAGCGGGGAGATAACTAGCTATTTTCTTTAAATTATATGTAAGTGGATAATCTTAGGACAGTTTTCTTTGGTCAAACACATTTCCTAGGCGATTTAGCTTAGACTAGAAAGTGATATTTTATACCCTCGTACATGGCTAATAGACGACTCCTAACCCTTTGGCAATATCTACGTCCTAATTGGCGAGCAGTTCTCCTTGGCGTAATATCCCTCTTTATCGTCAACGCATTGGGAGTATATATACCTCTAATGATTCGAGATGCTACAAATGACCTAGGTAAGGACTTTCATTTTGACCAAGTACAATACTATGTAATTTTACTCTTAGTGCTTACATCCCTGATGTGGGTGATCCGAATGATTTCACGCATAGCCCTTTTTGGTGTAGGTCGTCAGGTAGAATATAAACTTAAACAGCGCATCTTTGAGCATCTCCTGAAGCTAGAACCAGCCTATTTCTCGGTAAATACATCGGGAGACCTGATGAATAGATCGACCAGTGATGTTGAGAATATACGTCGTCTAGTCGGTTTTGCTCTTTTGAGTCTGGTTAATACATTTTTTGCCTATGCCTTGACTCTTCCAGCTATGTTATCCCTTAATATATCCTTGAGTCTGATGACTTTATCAGTTTATCCCTTTATGTTGATTACTGTACAGGCTTTCAGTAGTAAGCTACGCGATCAACAGTCAAATGTACAACAAAGACTCTCTGATCTCAGTGAAATGATTCAAGAGGACATAAGTGGAATTGCTCTGATTAAAATATACAGTCAAGAAGAAAATGAACGTCAAGCCTTTCGCCAAAAAAATAACGCACTACTTAAAGCCAATTTAAAACTAGTCCAAATACGTAATCTACTCTTTCCCATTATCGAAGGCATTACCTATATTAGTTTACTTATACTGTTATGGGTAGGAGGAAATGCCATCTTTAAAAAAGAGATCTCAGTGGGAGATTTTTTAGCCCTTTTGATTTTAATAGAGAGACTAGTTTTTCCAACCGCTTTATTGGGGTTTACTATCACTGCTTATCAAAGAGGGGAAGTCAGTATAGATCGCATAGAAAGCATTTTTCAAGCACAACCCAGCATTAAAAATACCCCAAATTCTATCCACTTACCCAAAGATCAAGTCAAGGGAGAAATAAAAGCAGTTGGGTTAACCTATAGTTACCCAGGGACAAAAACTCCTGCCTTAAACAACCTCAATTTTATTATTCATCCAGGCGAGAAAATCGCTATAGTAGGCGCTATTGGGAGTGGAAAATCAACCCTAGCTAATGTTATACCTCGTTTGTTGGAGATCTCCCCAGGAGAACTATTCATAGATGACAAAGATATTACTAAAATTACTTTAGAAGACTTGCGCAGTTCTATTGCTTATGTTCCACAAGATAGCTTCCTCTTTAGTGCAACCATTAGAGATAATATTCGCTATGGTGATCCACTCAAAGAAGACAAAGAAGTCGAAGCAGCAGCTAAACTAGCTCAAATACACGAAGAAATTCTCAACTTTCCTAAACAATATGATACCTTAGTAGGCGAAAGAGGTATTACCCTCTCAGGAGGACAAAGACAAAGAACAGCTTTATCGAGAGCTTTAATAGTGGAGGCTCAGATCTTAATTTTAGATGATTGTCTAGCTAGTGTTGATAATCAGACAGCCACAGAAATTCTCAAGAACTTTTCTGAGAAAAAAGGAAAAACTATTATCTTTATCTCTCATCAATTATCTGCAGCCGCAACTGCTGATCGCATTTTTGTCATGGATAAAGGAGAGATAGTCCAAATAGGAACTCATACAGAATTGATTAAACAAACGGGTCTTTATCAATTCCTCTGGAAACAAAATCAGTTAGAAAAAGTTTTACAATAAATATATGTTAAATGAATTGTTTGGTGGATTGTTCAAAGTTAATCCAGTTCTAATCGCAGGTAGTTGTCTTTGGTCATTAGCTCTCTATATTGGTTTCTCTTCTGTGCGAGAATGGCTCATTGTCCAAATGGAACGCTGGTTTAATTTTGCCGAACGCTCCTTCTATGTTTCTGGAGAAGAATATGAAAAGACACGTACTGCTAGGGAAATGGTCAATTCTCTCTATGCAGCAGTATTTAGTATAGTTCCTTTTCTCTTCCTAGGTTTTGTGACTAATTATTTAGTAGAAATAGCTTTAGGTAATAGCTGGGGGATCAGTTTAGGGATGCTGGCCACTATTTCTTGTGGAATTTATGAACTCGGAAAACATGATAGTAACAGAAAAAAAGAATAGATTTTTCTTTCTTCTATTGGAATATAGAACAATTAAAGATAAAAAGGTAAAACCTCCTAGAGTCTCATTAGTTGGGGCACTTTGATAAGGAACAAACAAGACATCTAAGCCATTAAGTATTGTTTTAGGCACTAATTAACTGCCTTGATTCTACTTGTTCTAGAATATACTCACTCTTTTCACATAGTTCACATTTTCGTTTTTTTAGTCCGTTTTCACATATAGGACAAGTATAATGTTTCTTCATTGTATTATAATACTATATTAACTGTAAATTGATTTTTAATGTTTGCCTGAAAATGTTTTTAAATAAGTAAATTGCCTTTTGTCTTGAATAGACAGCTTAAGTTCCGTCTATTGGATCTTTATTTTAGTGACTTCTAGGCATACAGTAAAGATATAAACAATTTAAAAAAGAGCATTATGACTATTGATTACTCAGGTATTACTAGATTGTCGCAAATTTGGCCAATTGTAGCCCAAAAATTTCCTGATCTGGTCGCCTTACATAATCCCCATAGCAAACCAGAAGTTAAACTGACCTATAGTGAACTCTGGCAAAAGATACAGTATTTTGCGGCTGGACTACAAGCTTTAGGACTAGAAAAAGAAGAAAAGATCAGCATCTTTGCTGATAATAGTCCACGTTGGTTAATTGCTGATCAAGGGACTATGACCGCAGGTGCAGTAAATGTGGTCCGCTCAGCCACAGCCGATGTAGAAGAACTAATCTATATTCTCAAAGATAGTGATAGTGTGGCTCTAATTGTCGAAGATGTTAAAACTTTTAAAAAGTTACAGCCTCATCTATCAGATATCTCTTTACGGTTTATTATCCTCCTCTCTGATGAAACCTCAGGAGACTTACTAAACTATCCACAAGTCTTAGAGTTGGGTTCTCGGTCGTCTTTGACCCCTTATGAGGGAGGAAATATTGAGTCTCTAGCCACCCTTATTTATACCTCTGGAACTACAGGACAACCCAAAGGAGTTATGTTGTCTCATAAGAATTTACTACATCAAGTAGCCAATTTAAAAGTTTTTATCCAGCCAGAACCTGGAGATTGTATTCTCTCAATATTACCGAGTTGGCATTCTTATGAGAGAAGTGCTGAATACTATCTACTTTCACGCGGCTGTAAACAAGTCTATACTAATATTCGCTCTTTGAAAAATGACCTCAAAGACTATCAACCTCAAGTTATTGTGGGTGTTCCTCGTATTTGGGAGTCTCTCTATGAAGGTATCCAAAAACAATTTCAGCAATATCCAGCCAATAAACAGAAATTAATTTACACTCTTTTAGGGATCTCTGAAAACTATATTCTCAATCAACGGATCGCTAATAATCTCTCTATTGAACATTTAAACGCTTCTTCCAAAGAACGTTTAGTGGCCTCAGTGAAGTCGGCTTTTTTGCGTCCTATACATCTGCTGGCTGATCAGATTATTTATAAATCTATTCGGAGTAATTTAGGTGGTAAGATAAGGTCCGTGATCAGTGGTGGTGGTGCTCTAGCTAAACATTTAGATATATTCTATGAAATAGTTGGTATTCCTTTATTAGTTGGTTATGGACTGACAGAGACTTCTCCTGTTGTCACTGCGCGGAGTGTTGAACATAACTTCCGTGGTACCGCAGGACGACCAATAACTTACACTGAAATTAAGATTGTTCATCCTGAAACCCGTCAAACCCTTCCTCTCGGTGCAACAGGTATCGTTCTAGTTAGAGGTCCTCAAGTCATGCAAGGATATTATAAAAAGCCTGAAGCAACTGCTAAAGTCATTGATTCAGAAGGTTGGTTTGATACTGGAGACCTAGGCTGGTTGACTGAAGAAAATGATCTCATCTTGACAGGCAGGGCAAAAGATACTATAGTACTATCAAATGGAGAAAATATAGAGCCCATTCCTTTAGAGAATGCTTGTATCAGAAGTCCCTACATTGAACAGATTATGATAGTGGGACAGGATCAAAAAAGTCTCAGTGCCTTAATTGTGCCCAATTTAGAAACCCTGAAAAACTGGGCCAAACAGGAAAAGTTAAACTTAGACTTTCCGCAAGAAAGCAGGGAACACTCTCAACTCCAAAAAAGTGATTTATATAACAAAATCGTTTTAGAGAAATTTCGCTCTGAGTTGAACCAACAGATTAAAAACCGCCCAGGATATCGTCCTGATGACCAGATTAAAGCCTTTGAGTTTATTTTGGAGCCTTTTTCCCAGGAAAATGGCATGATGACACAAACATTAAAGGTTAAACGTCCTGTTGTAATGGAACGTTATCACGATATTATTATCGAGATGTTTAATAAATAATGAGATGACCTATGGTGACAAACAAAACCAAGAAAGAGTTATTGCTAAAACGCCCAGTTACCCTTAAGGTGATTGTTACTCAACGCTGGAAAGAAGAAGTTCAACAACAACTACAAGCCCAACTTTCTCAACTTGATGGACAGATCAAACAACTAGAACAACAAGGACAAAGAGCGATTTCTGAAATCCAAAGACAATCACTTACCCCTCTTCCTGCCCAAGCTAGTCAACAAATTGAGAATATTCAACAGCAAGTCTATCAGAAAAAAAATGAGTTCCTAGAGCAAAAAAATCAATTCCTACAACAAGTTCAACAGGTTCAACTTCTAGAGTTAAATCAGGAAGTAGTACAAGCTCAAATAGAGAGCCTTTTTACTATCTCAGAAGGGGATAACCTCGTTAACAAGATGAACATAGAAATTGTCATTAAAGATGGCTTTGTTCAAGAAATTAGGGGGGAAGTGTAAGGAAGGGGTTCTAGGTCTGGGGTTAGGTGTTAGGGGAAAGAATTAGGTTTTGGGCATTAAATTGTAGCCTGGCGCGACTAAGTCGTTTTACTTTTTATTTTTGCAAGAGGTCTATTAGTTGAATAAGCTAATATGCAATTATAAGGATAGATTTTTTTCTGCTCCCTACTCCCTACTCTCTACCCCCTACCTAAATATTATGAAAGTAATTTTGCAAGCTAAAATAAGTGATCCACATCTCGATGGCAGTGCAGCCAGTAGTCAGAGACAGATAGAAATATCCATAGCAGCTGAACAAGGAGAAGATCAAGTTAATGCAGCACCTCTCAATCTCTGTTTAGTACTAGATCATAGCGGCTCTATGAGTGGAAGACCCATGGAAACAGTCAAACAGGCGGCGACAGAACTTGTAGATAAATTGACACCTAATGACCGAATTTCTGTCATTGCCTTTGATCACAAAGCTAAAGTAATTGTCCCTAACCAAGAAGTAACGAATATTAGTTCTATTAAAGAACTAATTCGTCAACTACAACCAGCAGGAGGAACCTCCATTGATGAGGGGATGAAATTAGGCTTACTAGAATCAGCAATTGGCAAAAAAGATAAAATTTCTCAACTCTTTTTACTTACTGATGGCGAAAATGAACATGGCGATAATCAACGCTGTCTCAAGATAGCTCAATTAGCTCCTGAGTCTAATATTACTATTAATACATTAGGCTTTGGTGCTCATTGGAATCAAGATATTCTAGAGCAAATAGCTGATTCAGCAGGTGGTACCCTATGTTATATTGAAAAACCAGAGCAAGCAGTGGCAGAATTTGCTAAGTTGTTTACTCGTATCCAGTCTGTAGGTCTCACCAATGCTCATCTACTATTAGAGTTAATACCAGAAATACATTTAGCTGAATTGAAACCAATTGCTCAAGTAGCTCCCGAAACAATAGAGTTGACACATACTTTAGAACAATCAAACACATTGATCCGCCTAGGCGATCTGATGATTGGTACTTCTAAGCAAATATTAATAAACCTCTATATCAATAAACTGGCTCCAGGTAAACAACGGGCTGGAATGGTTTATGTGCGCTACGATGATCCAGCCACAGGACGGACCGGGTTGCTTTCAGAAAAAATACCCCTAGAACTAGATGTACAAAGTGTCTATGTAGCCCAACCAGATCCTCAAGTACAAAAATCTATTTTGACTCTGGCTAAATATCGTCAAACACAGATAGCCGAAACAAAACTTCAACAAGGCGATCGAGTCGGCGCAGCAACCATGCTCAAAACAGCTGCTAAAACAGCTCTACAATTAGGCGATGAAAAGGCAGCAGACGTTTTACAGAGCAATGCTACCCGTCTACAGGCGGGAGATGAACTCAGCCCAGAAGATCGCAAAAAAACTCGTCTAGTCTCCAAAACTAGGCTAGAACCTTAAGAAAAAATTAAACAGGTGACCCCTCTCTCTGATAGACTTTTGACTGAAAGATATAAAGTTAAAGTCAACAAATACTCGGAGGTTTAACAAAAATGGAAAATACACTAGGTTTAGAGATTATAGAGGTAGTGGAAAAAGCAGCCATCGCTTCCGCTAAATGGATGGGAAAAGGGGAAAAAAATATTGCTGACCAAGTAGCTGTAGAAGCTATGCGCGAAAGAATGAATCAAATCCATATGCGCGGTCGGATCGTCATTGGAGAAGGAGAAAGAGATGAAGCTCCTATGCTCTATATTGGCGAAGAAGTAGGTATATGTACCAGAGAAGATGCGGCCGCTTTCTGTAATCCTGAAGAACTAGTAGAAATTGACATCGCTGTTGATCCCTGTGAAGGAACCAATTTAGTCGCCTATGGACAAAATGGTTCTATGGCAGTTCTCGCTATCTCTGAAAAAGGTGGGCTTTTTGCCGCTCCTGACTTCTATATGAGAAAATTAGCTGCTCCCGCTGCTGCTAAAAATCATGTAGATATTAATAAAACTCCTACAGAAAACTTAAAAATTCTTTCTGATTGTCTTAATCGGGCTATAGAGGAATTAGTAGTTGTAGTTATGGATCGTCCTCGTCACAAAGAGTTAATCCAAGAAATTCGTACTGCAGGTGCCAGAGTCCGGTTGATCAGTGATGGCGATGTCTCAGCTGCTATTTGTTGTGCCTTCTCAGGAAGTAATATTCACGCCTTAATGGGGATCGGTGCAGCCCCGGAAGGTGTCATCAGTGCCGCCGCTATGCGCTGTCTAGGCGGTCATTTCCAAGGTCAACTCATCTATGACCCTGAAGTAGTTAAAACTGGTTTAATCGGCGAAAGTAAAGAGGGCAATATCGAGCGTCTTAAATCTATGGGTATTACTGATCCTGATAAAGTGTACAATACACACGAGCTAGCCAGTGGTGAAACAGTACTATTTGCTGCCTGCGGAATTACACCTGGAACTTTAATGGAAGGAGTTCGCTTTTTTAATGGCGGCGCCAGAACTCAAAGTCTAGTTATTTCCAGTCAATCCAAAACAGCTCGTTTTGTGGATACGATTCATCTCTGGAACGAGCCAAAAAGCATACAGCTGCGTTAAAAGGGCTACGGGTCACCCGTTGTAGGGGCATCCCTTGTGGGTGCCCTTGGGTAGAGGGGGTGGAGTTAGGAAATATCTGCTCCCACACCCCTACATTAAATTTATATAAAATTTGTTTACAAGTCTTGGTTCTTTAGCTCAATTACCTTTACATTACATAAAGTTAGATCATTTTTTAAAAGATATACCTAGTAGATAGTATTAGGACTTTTTGGGAGAATTTATGAATATCGTCGTCGTGGGTTTAAGTCATAAGACCGCCTCCGTAGACATCCGAGAAAGATTGAGCATTCCAGAAACTAAAATAGAGGGCGCTCTAACTCATCTTAAGTCTTATCCTCATATTGAGGAAGTAGGCATTATTAGCACTTGTAACCGCTTAGAAATATACGCAGTAATTAAGGAAACTGAAGCAGGTGTCACGGAAATTACCCAGTTCCTCTCAGAAGTCAGTCAAATAAACTTGACTAATCTGCGCCGTCATGTCTTTATTTTGCTCCATCAAGACGCTATTCGTCACCTCATGCGAGTCGCAGCAGGACTAGAAAGCCTCGTTCTAGGTGAAGGACAGATCCTCGCTCAAGTTAAAAATACCCATAAACTAGCCCAACAATATAATAGTATTGGCAGATTGCTAGATCGCCTGTTTAAACAAGCTCTCACAGCAGGGAAAAGAGTAAGAAGTGAAACCAGTATAGGAACAGGAGCAGTCTCGATCAGTTCAGCCGCAGTAGAGTTAGCACATATGAAGTTAGAAAATATTGCTGACTCTCATGCTGCGATCATTGGCGCAGGGAAAATGGCTCGTCTTTTGGTTCAACATCTTTTAGCTAAAGGTGTCAGCGATGTGAAAATTATTAATCGTTCCAGTCGCCGCGCCCAAGAGTTGGCAACTCAGTTTCCCGAGGCTAAGTTACAGTTTTTCTCTCTAGAGGAAATGTTACCTACCCTAGCTGAATCTAATTTAGTCTTTACAAGTACTGCAGCTACTGAACCTATTCTCTATCGCAGTATCTTAGAAGGCGTGATCACTTCTCCTTTACTCTTAATTGATATATCTGTTCCGAGAAATGTGGCTACAGATGTACAAGAAATCATACATATTCAGGCATTTAACGTGGATGACTTGAAAGCAGTAGTCGCTCAAAACCAAGAAAGCCGACGGAAAATCGCTCAAGAAGCAGAAGCCCTCCTCGAAGAAGAAGTAGAAGCTTTTGACTCTTGGTGGCGTTCTCTGGATACCGTTCCTACTATTAGCTGTCTAAGGACTAAAATGGAAGTAATACGCACTCAAGAGTTGGAAAAGGCTCTCTCTCGTCTAGGTACAGAGTTCGCTGGTAAACATCAAGAAGTAATAGAATCTCTCACCCGCGCTATAGTTAATAAAATTCTCCATGAACCTACTGTTCAATTACGCGCTCAACAAGATATAGAAGCCCGCTCTCGCTGTCTACAGTCCCTCCAAACCCTCTTTGATTTAGATCCTGAAGAACAGTATACATAAAATTGTACGACAGGCGATCTAATCCAACGGCTAGCTTTCGGGAAGAACAATGGGAAGCCCTGCGCTTATCCTGCCCTCCCTATCTCTCTATCAGGGGAAAGGGGGGATCAGATATGATAGAAAAACCCCGATGTGTGGGTTTCAAATTCACCAGATGTATTAACAAATGAAGTTGCTGCTTGGGAAAAACGTAGAAATAAGAGCAAAGCTAAAATTGATTGGCAATTTACTACCGAAGATGCTCGTATTAAATTGAAGCGTCTTTATCCTACTATTAGCTCTTGACAGACCACTAGAGCAAACGATTCGAGGTATAATCAAAGCACTTCGTGAAAATCTTGGATTTATCAATAATGAAGATCTTTCCGCTTGCCTTTCTGTTCAGCCCCTACCCCTTATGACCGATTTACAAATATCTCTTTTTCCTCCTCGCGGTGTTCCTGAATTTGTAGAAGACTTACAAGCTTTAACTAAAGAAGTTCAAGAACTGTATCTACAGGATGAGATACCCTGGATCATTGGATATAGTGGAGGCAAAGATAGTACTGCAGTTCTTCAATTGATCTGGAATGCTATCTCATCCCTACCCTCTGAACAACACCATAAAACTATTCATGTCATCACTACCGACACCCTTGTAGAAAACCCTATTGTCGCTGCTTGGGTAAGACATTCTATAGAAAGAATCAAAATTGCGGCTTTAGCCCAAAATTTACCCATAGAGGCTCATTTATTATATCCAGATGTCTCTCAAACTTATTGGGTGGGTTTAATTGGAAAAGGATATCCAGCACCAAGACATAACTTTAGGTGGTGTACTCCTCGCTTAAAAATCGATCCATCTAATCGATTTATTCGTGATATTGTGCGGCTAAATGGAGAAGTAATTGTTATTTTAGGAATGCGTAAAGCTGAAAGTGCTAATCGTGCTGCAATAATGACTGAAAGAGATATTAAAAAAGTACGTGATAGACTTTGCCCACATCCTCATTTACCAAGTTCATTACTTTATACTCCCATTGAAGATTGGCGGACAGATGAAGTCTGGTTATATTTAATGCAGTGGGAAAATCCTTGGGGTCATAGTAATAAAGATTTATTTGCTATGTACAGAGAATCAACCGAAGAGAATGAATGTCCATTAGTGGTAGATACCTCTACTCCTAGTTGTGGAAGTTCTCGTTTTGGTTGCTGGGTCTGCACTTTAGTAGATAGTGATAAATCTTTAGGAGCAATGATCCAAAATAACCAAGAAAAAGAGTGGTTACAACCTTTAGTAGATATACGGAATGAATTAGATATAAAAGGGGATCGAGAAAAAAGAGATTTTAGAAGAATCTATGGAAAAGTAGAGCTTTTTGAAAGAAATGTAGATGGAGGAATATCTATAGAACCGATCCCGGGTCCCTATACTAAATATTGGCGGGAATATTGGTTAAAGAAAATACTATCTGCACAGATAGAACTCCAAAAAAATGCCCCAGAAGAGATGCAGGATATTGTCTTAATCTCTTTAGAAGAATTGAGTGAAATAAGGCGTATTTGGTTAGAAGAAAAGCATGAATTTGAAGATAGTTTACCTCGCATATATAAAGAAGTAACAGGGGAAGAATTTAAAGATCATCGTCTTGGGGCAGGAAATAGTCTATTAGGGAATGATGAATGGAGTATCTTATTAGAAATTTGTCAAGATGATTATATGCACATGGAGTTGATGAGTAGACTATTAGATATTGAACGACAATTTCAAACCAAATCGCGTCGAGTAGGTATCTATGAAAATCTAGATAAATGTTTTGAAACAAGTTCTCGTTCTAAAGAAGAAGCTATTGAAAATGCTCATCTTAAACGAGATTTTAAAATAGCTAGTTCAGAGGGGAATATTGACACTGTTAAACAACTCTCTTGGGCGAATATCAAGTTTAAAGAGGAAAAAGAGACCCTCACCCCCGAACCCCCTCTCCCTGATGGCGAGGGGGATACGTAAAAATTTACCAATCTTTTAGAATTGCTATAGAAGTCCTTGCAAAATCCTAAAAGGTTTAAGAAGCTAAAACCTTTTCCTGCTTCAGTTTGGCTTCTGCTTGGAGAAACTCCTCTACTTGAACCTCAATTTCTGTTTTGACAATTTCCCGATACTCAACGAAGTGCTCTATTTGGGCACAGACAGAAAGATAATTGCTGATTCCACCTGGGTTATGATACCACATACTAAAAAGGTGACTCCAGAACTTCCAACGGGTTTTACGGATTACCCCTTGTCGCCAACAGATAATCAGTAAAGCACGTATGACAACCCAGGTTATTGGTTTTTTAGATCCTTTCCCTTTCTTAGGATAATTGGCTTCACCTAAAATACGGAAGTGACGATAAGTACGGTCAAGAAACTTCTCTGGATCATATAGTGTGTAGAAGGCATCCACATACTCTCTAGCAATTTCTTCTAGAGGACGTGTCGGGACATAGTTCATCAAGGTAGTTTGATTGATATTGGCAGACTTACTCCGGAGTCTTCCCTCCTTTTCTAGTCGATGCCAAAGAGCAGTATCTGGTAAAGCCTGTAACATACTAAATAGAGCAGTCGGAATGGCAGTTTGTTCGACAAATTTTACAATTCTCTCTCCTGCGCCTGATTTTTCCCCATCAAAACCAATAATAAACCCTGCCATTACCCTTAAGCCTGTTTTAGTAATGGCGTGGACTGCTTGACTTAGGGAGTCCCTTGTATTTTGATATTTCTGGGTTAACTTCAAACTCTCTTCATCAGGTGTTTCAATTCCTAAAAAGACTGCGCCAAAGTTACATTGTACCATTAAATTCATTAAGTCCTGCTCTTTGGCTAGGTCAACAGATGCTTCTGTGGCGAAGGAGAAAGGATAGTTATGTTCTTGCATCCAAGGCAGAAGTTCTTGCAGGAATAATTTAACATTCCGTTTATTCCCGATGAAATTATCATCTACCATAAAAATACTACGTCGCCAGCCTAATTCGTAGAGGCGGTTTAGTTCTGCTAATAATTGTGCAGGTGTTTTTGTGCGGGGTTTCCTTCCATACAGTACTATTATGTCGCAAAATTCACATTGGAAAGGGCAACCTCTAGAGAACTGTACAGACATTTCAGCATAGAACTGAAATTCCAGCAGGTCAAAGCGAGGTATGGGAGTAGAGGTGACATCTGGTTTCTCCCCATTAGATCTAAAGATACCTGTTTGGTCACCTCGGTTAATTGCTTCGACAAATAAAGGTAAGGTAATTTCCCCCTCATCTAAGATTAGGTAATCTGCACCCACCTCTAACACCTCATTTGGGAGAGAAGTGGCATAAGGTCCGCCTACGGCTACTTTTTTGCCGCGTCTTTTTGCTTCCTTAATTTGTTTTAATAAGTCTTCCTTCTGGACAATCATGGCTGAAAGAATTACTAAATCTGCCCATTCCCACTCGGCTTCAGTCACCTGACGTACATTTCGGTCAACTAACTTATATGAGTATTCTTGGGGCAAAATAGCGGCAACTGTGACCAACCCTAAAGGTGGGAGCATAGCCTTTATCTCTAGTAAGGCCAAAGTCTTGTCAAATGACCAGTAGCTTTGAGGAAAGAGTGGATATAACAGTAAAACATTCATAAAAATTTACATTATTGATTACAAAAAGATCTTAGCAGGGTTATGGAAAAAATGACCTATATTTCTCAAGGCTTTTTCAGTTTTAGTATCTACTGTTTTTATTTTGTTTTTATTCCTTGTAGTTAGCTTAACTTAAATTGAGAGAATTTTCGAGGTTTCTTGATTGGGGGTCATCTAGAGAATCGAGTTTCGTCAACAATGCTAGACCTTAGATCTAGGTTACCAGTAGCGGCGAGGGCTTTAAATCTGGTGTGTTTGTCATCGGGGAGACGGATGGTGGCTCCGAGAGAGCCCCCTGGTTAAGCAAGCTTATCTGGTCTCAAACTGCTGTAAATAGTCCAATATTTGCGTAAAATTACTAACTCTTAAATTTGGGGTTTCCAAAATATCTTTTGGTTCAGAGGAAAAATTAGGATGCTCCCCTAGGTGTTCGATATAAAGGGATTCTTGAACATTGCGTGGTGTCCATCCTTTCTCTGTAATTTTTGGGTCAAAGTGTATAGTATTAATCCCTAATTGATTCGCTGGAGATATATCATTATCAAGTCTATCTCCAATCATATATATGTCTTCTAGCGGAAAGTCTACTTTTTGAATACCCCATTTTAAAAATTCTATATTCGGTTTCTTCAGTCCTACTTCTTCACTCAAACCAATAAAATGGAAAATTTTATCGACCTGATCTTTCTCTAAACTGTTTCTCATTTCTCTTGGCTGATTGGCAATTATCCCCATGATATATTTATCTTGAGCAAGTCTGGCAAAAGTCATAAAATCAGGAAATAAGTTTATATATTTATCTCTTTGTAGGCTGATTTTTTTTTCTTTTGCCTTCCATATATCATGTTCCTGATCATTCAGGATTTTTTTAGCAAGCTCATAATGAAATCCTAGTCTTTTCCCATATGAACATTCTTTTAGCTCAGAGATAAACATCTCAAATGATAGGTTTTTATTTAGTTCATTGCCAAAATCTATCAGGGACTTTATGACTACAAATCTTATATAGTCTTCATTATAAATTGTGTCACCAATATCAAAAATTAGCAATTTTTTCTTCATAGTTTTAAATTATTCAGCGCTAGCAGAAATATTATAACATATGACCTCATAACCTACCCTACACATAATTCCGATAATGATAAGTAGATAAGCTAAAGGGATCTTAAAACGAAATTTACTGACCTCGGCTTACATCACCGGGCGGGGTCAGAAAAATCGGAGTAGCCAGTTAATTCCTTACTATCCCTTATCGTATTATATAATCTAACCAGAAGACTCTCTTTTTTCCAACAGAACCAATTATTTACAAACTGTATATTTATTACTATGAATTTGGAGTAAGTTAAACGGCTCTTAAGCTGCATTAACAGCATTGCCTTTATTTTTTCGCTTTTCACTCCATTTTATAATTAATAGTCCTTCATTTAACAGTTGATTGACGATTTCTTCCAATTCTTCTTTAGTT
>Ga0209085_1000086_pt1 | contig 64932 bp, 71 predicted proteins | sample C_131016_EF_Meta_FD_187310 | JGI IMG/M metagenome (GOLD analysis project Ga0209085, IMG submission 187310) | Freshwater microbial communities from Lake Croche, Canada to study carbon cycling - C_131016_EF_MetaG (SPAdes) (version 2) | ecosystem: Environmental > Aquatic > Freshwater > Lake... | reverse complement strand
TTGTCGTGCCCCGAGCTATCGGTTTTTAAAAGCAAATATCTGAAACGGTCGACTGCGCATTATTTGCAAGCTGCTGATAATAAATGAAAAGAAATTTAAACTCTTGACAAAGCTTTTTCAGAGAAGGCATAAATTATTGATATTTATTCGTGTTAAGCATTTCACAGGGGTCGGTCCCGCGTATTGACGCATTTTTTTAGCCGAGTTTCCGAGTTGCCGCAGCCTCATAGCTCTGAGGTGCTGATGCCGACGAGGACGTCGGCGTTCCGGTCGAGGAGTTTTCTCCGTGTCTTGCTCCGTGAGAGGCTTGCGCGGCAGGCGATGTGGTGGAAACGCCGTGGAGGGTTGCTTTCAAGGCGTTGTCTGAATTTTACCTTGACGATATGTATCCTTCTGGATACACTGCTTCACGATGGATATTCGCAAAACCGAGGAGTTCTCAAAATGGCTCGATGGCCTAAGCGATATTCAGGCAAGGGCCCGCGTAATGGTCAGGATCGAAAGACTCGCCATGGGAAACCCTGGCGATGTAAAAGCCGTCGGCGAGGGCGTTTCGGAACTACGAATCCACTACGGGCCCGGTTACCGCATTTACTACAAACAGCGCGGGAGCGAGTTGGTGATTTTGTTGGCCGACGGGGACAAGGGATCCCAATCCCGGGATATCAAAATCGCACTGCATCTTGCCAAGAACCTTCCCGATTCATTTTTATCATGAAAAAAACTAAAACCACACGCTACGATGTTGCGGAGCATTTGAGGACTCCCGAAGATATGGCAGTCTATTTGGAAGCCTGCTTTGAAGAGGGCGGCAACGATGCCGGTTTCATCGCCAAAGCGCTTGGGGACATCGCCCGAGCAAAGGGAATGACGCAAGTCGCACGTGATGCGGGAATGTCACGCGAGAGCCTTTACAAGGCGCTTTCGGGGGATCGGAGTCCTGCCTTTGAAACGATCCTCAAGGTTGTTGGCGCCCTCGGCTTGAAGCTACACGCCCAAGCGGTGAAAACTTGAAGGACCTACTACTTGGGAAAGAGTCAGAGAGGCCAGCAAATTCTTGATATTTAATTGCGTTAAGCACGCCTTTGAATCAGGTGAGACCACGAATTGGCCCCGCATTTTGACGCGCTGGGTTTGGCGGAGTCACCGCAGCGTCATAGCTCTGAGGTGCTGATGCCGAAGAATACGTCGGCGTTCCGTCCGAGAACTTATCTCTGTGTCCTGTGTTAATTCTCCTGAAATCGGGTTTGTAAGTTCCTGTATCGGTTACCCCACTACGGCAACAAGCCATTCTTGCAGGCTGCCGTAGATGCCCATTCGCATGAGGGCAAATTCGCGTGGGTCGTCAAGGTCTTGGGGGGCGCGACTGAGGTCGGCGTCCGTGAATTGATGGATTTCGGCTAAGGCGAGGCGGGCTTGATTCAGGGCGCTGAGCCAGAGGTCGATATGGTTGCGCGGAATGGTGAAGTGCAGTGATCCATCGGAGTTGTGCTGCGCGTTGCGGAGGTCGGCGGCGACTGATTCGCGCGCGGCGAGGAAGCTGTCGTGCAGGTCGGGCTCGACGAGGGATTTCCAATCATCCAGTAAATCGCCCTCCTCGACATCTTCCGAGGGCTGTGGAAACAGGCGCGACTCGACCAAGGGATCGCCCGACTCCACGGGTTCCCGAATCGAGAAGAGAATCTGGTAAAAAGACTCTTCCACCTGATCGAAAAAAACCGAGCCGTTCGGGAGAATTTGAATTTTGATCATTTTCGGATTTTTGATAGAAATAACAGAATTTCAGAATTAACTACAGAGGACACAACCGAAAAGGCTGGGCAGCCTTTGAGGAAGAGCAACCGCAGGATGGCCCGAAGGGCGAGTCGAGCGGGAGCGAGCGAGTCAAAGAGCACAGAGAATGTGAGTGGGCTGCACTTTCAAAAGTAGTCAATGATTGTCCAATATATCCTGTCGCCTAAGGATTCTTGTGAACACTTTAAATCGACTCGCTGCGCTACCCTCTTGGCTCCCTGTCGAAGTCTTTTTTCGCTCCGCCTCGCTTCAGTTATCTTGTCTGAAAATCCGTTTTCGGGATTAACAGGTGTGAGGGTTCAGTCCTATCACATCTTCCTCCTCCGTGCTCTCTGTGTCCTCTGTGGTTAAAATTTTGTTTTAAGGCGTTGGCGCTTTTTCCAGCGTGGCGAGGAGGAGGTGGGCGTGGAGTTGTTGGACGTAGAGTTCGGCTTGTTCGCGGGAGCCGGACCACACCATGGAGCGGCCTTTGTTGTGGACTTCGAGCATGTGGCGCTCGGCTTTTTGTTTTGAAAAACCGAGGACGCGCCGGAAGATGAGCGTGACATAGCTCATGAGATTCACTGGGTCGTTGTGGACGATGACCGACCAGACGGAGTCGAGGTCCGATTTGTCTTTCGTTTCGATGTCGGGCGTTTCCAGTGTGGCCATGAGTTTTTAGGCGGCTCGGAAGATGGAGGGTTCGCAGGCGGGAACGGCGTCCAGGCAGTCGTCGATGACGCTCCAGAGTTCCTCGACGCGAGCGGTGCGCATTTCGGCAAAGACGAGGCCAGCGAGGATGATGTCTTTCGGAAAGTGAAAAATGGACGCGCGAGCTGCAAAAACTGCCGTCATGTGTCCGGGAGACTCGCCTCGGTCAATCGCGCGCAGAAATTTCTCCAGCCCCTGCTCGCCAGCTGGCGCATGCATGGAGGCGGCAATGAGGCGACCTGCGGTGCGGCTGCTCTTGGCGATTGGCCCAGCAAGCTTGGCATCGAGGGCAGCATCCGCTGAGGCCATTTCGCGGAATCCCTGTTTTCCAGCCAACCAGGCGGCTCCCACTGCGGGAACTAGCACGGGAACGAAAACGGCATCCCGCCACTGCCTGCGCTGGCGTTCATTGGCTGCGTCGCCGTCAAAAGTAATGGACCCAAGAGTCGCGAGATCAGGGGCGCAAAGGCGCACAAGGCGGAAAATTTCTGACCTCATCTCAAGGAGTGCCTGATCACCGGCTGGCTTCATCAACGGAATCTATCACTTTGTTTGACCCGTGCAGAAAGAAAAAAAAGGGAGAGTCATCGTGGCCGGTGCGGCCTCACAGCAAAGCCCACACGGTAGCTGATGGGGCAGTGCCGAAAAAATCTGGAGGCGCCGGGATTTGATGGAACTTCGTTTTCGAGGGGAGAATGCCTCTCGCGCATTCGATTAGCGAGGGCTCGTCCCATGGTGTGAAATTAGTCGAAAGCAGAATCGCTCCGCCCGGCGCGCTGAGCTGGAGCGCGCACTCCAGTAGGGTGGAAAAGTCGCGCTCGAAGCGGAAGGTCTTTCCCGCGCCGCTGCGTCCAAATGTGGGCGGGTCGAGAATGATCGCATCAAATGCCTCGCCGCGTTTGATCAGGCGCCGGAGGAAGGTGGGGACATCTTCGGGAATGAAGCGGTGGCCATCAGGCAAGATTTGATTCAGCTCGAAATTCCGTCGGCCCCTTTGCAGGGAAGATTTGGATATATCCACGCTGACCGTCTCAGAACCAACGCTGGCTGCCGCAACAGAGAAGGCGCAAGTGTAGGCAAAGGTATTCAGCACACGCCGGGGCTTTCGTTCTTTTAAAAAAAGGCGGTTCAAGCGCTGGTCTGGAAAAAGCCCCGGAGAGTAGCTGGCGCTGAAATCCACCTCGTAGAGAAGTCCACACTCGCTCACCGTTTCAAGCGGTGAGGACTGAGCGTCACCACTAAGCAGAACCGGCGTGTCTTTCTCGCCGGGATTTCTGACGAGATGACGCACAAAGACGCGTTTGGGATTCCAGCCTGTATGGGCAATCAAGGCGGCGAGCGTCTTGGCATCAGGGCCTTGCCGTAGCGAGATCAGCGCCGTATCGCCAAAGCGCTCGATCCAAAAACCGTGGCCTGATGCGATACGAAAGGCACTGGTCCCCTCTGCAAGCAATTCTCCTGAGAGTTGTGGCGAGATCCAATTTCCCGCAGCGCTCATGTGGTGGGAACGAATGGCGGGATCGGGCAATCCATAGTATCAGCGACAGCACGGAGTAGCTCAAATTGTGCGTCGTTGACGATCCCATCATGAACGACTGCGGCCGAGCACGCGGTCAGGATGGTTTTTTTAACTGAAAGCGAAGCCGTGACGAGGTCCTCGAGGGCACGGTCGAAATCCTTCAGATTCACACTCGATTGACGGGCTAGGGGAAAGGCTTCCGCTGATTTGCCGAGGCGGGCAACTCCAGCCTGAAAAGCGGCATCTAGTGCGGCGGAATCGCCATCATCCGCATTCGCAATCGCCGAGAGCAGGATGCCGGTATCGGGCAGCAGAGGAACCAGCGAGCGATGCTGGATGCGAGCAGGCCTGGCTTTGGTAAAAGCTGCGTCCAGATGGCGGATCAGGAGCTTTTGCAGAGTGTATTCAAAGAGGTGAATTTGCCCGTCCGCTTCGATGAGGCTCCTCACCTGCCTGCTGAAGACGCTGTATTGTTGAGGCGACAGACCCCGCAGCACGGGAATCGCAAGATCAACGAGGCTGATACGCTGGGCGGAGCTGAGTTGGCTGCGACGGTCGAACATTTCTCCGATTTCCTTCTGCAAAGCGGCGTCGGCCTGCAGAGCGGCCAGCTGGGACTTTCTAACCGATTCGTCCTCCGAGAGCAGAAGTGCAAAAACCAAGGCGCAGGCACTGTGAATCTCCCGCATCGCCGGTTTTGAAAACTCGGGCAACCCGGCCAGCATGGAAGTCGCCGCCGCGAGTTGTGCGTCACCTGAAAAACTCGGCTCCACCGAGGCAAGCGGAGGCGGGGTGGGGGCAGTGGCCAGGGCGTCAAAATCCGGGGCAATTTCGGCGATGCGTTGTTGGATCGGTGGATGTGTCGCAAAGAGTCCCAACCAGGCCTCGGCTATTCCATTTCCAAAAAACATGTGACTGGCCTCCTGCGCCTTCGGATGTGCCAACTGCGAAGAGTGTGAGGCGATCTTCGAAAGCGCACCGGCGAGGCCGACCGGATTGCGTGTGTATTGGACTGCGGAGGCGTCGGCCAGAAACTCCCGCTGGCGGCTCACAGCGGCTTTGATGAGCTTACCAAAGAAGACGCCGATCCAGCCCACGATGTAAAGCGCCAGCCCTCCCGCGATGAGTGCCGCCACAATCGATCCACCGTTCTTTTCGTTGCTCGAGCGTGGACGACTTGTGAGCGCAAGGCGCATGAGCACGCCGCCAAGCAGCGCGAGGAAGAGGATGCCGTTCAATAAACCCATGAGGCGAATATTAAGCCTCATGTCGCCATTCAGGATGTGGCTGAACTCATGGCCTATCACGCCTTGGAGTTCGTCGCGGGTCAGACGCTCGATGCACCCGCGAGTCACTCCCACAGCCGCATCCGCTGTGCTGTAGCCAGCCGCAAAAGCATTGATCGCCTCCTCGTCGAGCACATACACCTGAGGCACAGGAACCCCCGAGGCCAGCGACATCTCCTCCACCACATTCAAAAGGCGGCGTTCACCAGCATTCGTGGTCGAGGGATTCACTGGAACGCCCCCGAGCATTTCGGCAACGGCTTTCCCGCCCTTCGAAAGCTCCGCAATTTTCACTAAGCTCCCGATGAGAACCGAAACCAGAACGCCTGCCGCTGTGAAGCCCAGCATCTCCCAATCATCGAGCGGTTGACCCAAAATCAGGCTGAATCCGATGTGCAGAAAAGCGATGATGCCTACAACGGCCAGAACAAAATAAAAAACCAGCCACTTCGTCTGAAGCCGAGCCCTTTCTTGCTTTTCAAAAAAATCCATCGGCTAGGGTCTGGTGCGCGCCTTTGTCGCGCATGAGATTGGTTTTCTCGATGGCGATCAACGCGACCAGTCGAGGGCGCCTTTCTTAATGGCGTAGACGTAGCCGAACAGAAGGATCAGAACGAAACTGAACATGCTCCAGAGAATCGTTGTGCCAAGTCGCGCTACGAAATCCTGAAAAATTACAGCCCATGGATACATGAAAATAATCTCGATATCGAAAAGGATGAAAAGCATCGCCACGAGATAGAACTTCACGCTGAAACGCGGTTGGCCGCTCTGCTCCGGCACCATGCCGCACTCGTAAACCATGTCCTTCGTGGCATTCCGCTTGCCGTGGCGTCCCAGGACCAAATTGGCAATCATCGCCACTGTGGCGAACCCAACGGCGACAATGACGTGCAGAAGCACCGGAATGTATGTCTCTAACATGACTCTCCGTTTAGACGCTCCGACTTCCCCCGGCAACCTCTAAAAAGACACCCCGCCAAGCTCGAGTGCCAACTAGCAGCGTTTCCAACGGCCCGAACCAAAAATTTAGTTCGTTCGTCATGGAGAGGTGACTCGTGGGGATGCTCGTATGGATGCGGATGAGGCTTGCGCATGATGGCAGCAACCTTTCCAATCCGGCCTCGCTGCCAAATATTGCATGGGCATTTTTAACATTCTTTCGCCGGTTCTCCTGTTGGTCGTTCTCGGTATCATTCTGGCCCGTGCGCGGTTTTCCGGACCGGTGTTCATGGGGGAGCTGAACAGGTTCACTTTCTATGTGGCGCTGCCTGCCTCGCTTTTCCGCACGGCGGCGATCTCGGGGGATTCGGGGCCGGAGGTCGCCGGGATTATTGGCACAGTTCTCAGTGCGGCATTTCTTGCGGCCGTGGCTGGCTGGCTGATCTCCGTCGCTCTGAAGCTCTCAGACAATTCTCACGCCGCTGTGTCGCAGTCTGCCTTCCGTTCAAATCTCGCTTACATCGGCCTGCCTGTTCTTGTCTATGCCTTCGAGGGGCTGCCCGATGGGAAGAGCCACTTTGCCACAGCCGTGGTTTGCATGGCTGTTCTGATATCCAGCTACAATGTTCTGGCCATCATCGTGCTCCAAGCCGGCCGCCACCAACTCTCTTGGAGCGCTGTGAAACCCGCTGTGCGCGCCTTGTTCACAAATCCCCTCCTCATTTCGTGCGTGGCGGGTTTGATCTTCAATGCACTCCATTGGTCGCTGCCTCTCTTTCTCGACAGGACGCTGGAAACAATAGGAGCCGCTGCTGTCCCGATGGCATTGGTCTGCATAGGGGGCTCGATTGCGTTTATCAAATTGGGAAAAAACATCGCTGGAATGGCAGCCGCGGTCTTGCTCAAACTTGTCTTCGTTCCAGCGGTGGTTTTCGCCATTGGAACTCTGCTGGGACTGGCCACAGTCGATTTGCGGATCGCCATGGTTTTTGCCTCCTGCCCGACGGCGGCTGCGGCTTTTGTGATGGCCCGCCAGATGGAAGCCGATGAAGCCGTCGCGAGTGGGTCGATTGTCTTGAGCACGATCTTTTCTGCATTGGCCCTGCCGGTGGCCCTCTGGCTCACAAGATGACTTTGAAACCTCTCGTCCTCCTGCCGACCTACAATAGCGGCGCCCGCCTTGCGCAAACCCTTCGTGAAGCCCATGCCCAGTGGGACACCGTGTGGGTTGCGGTGGATGCCAGCACGGATGGCAGCGACACGGCCGCCGAATCGCTCGCTCTGGAGGGGGTAAGGTTTTTCCGCCTGACGCAAAACTCCGGAAAAGGTGCCGCCGTGCTCGTGGCGCTCCAAGCCGCAAAGGCAGAGGGGTTCACTCATGTGTTGGTGATGGATGCCGACGGTCAGCATCCGTCCGCGATGATCCGTCCATTTTTTGAAATCTCTAAAAACAACCCGGCTGCCTTTGTTTGTGGGGTTCCAGTCTTTGGGCCAGATGCGCCGCGTGAGCGTGTGCTTGGACGCTTCGCAGGAAACTTCTTCGCCACGCTCGAGACGCTTGGGGCGGGTGCTGAGGATTCTCTCTTCGGTTTCCGTCTTTATCCTGTCGCTCCCGCCTTGGAAGTGCTGGAAAAGACAACGTGGGCGCGTCGATTTGATTTCGACACGGTTCTTTCCGTGCGCCTCACTTGGGCTGGCTTGCCTTGCATCAATGTCGCCGTGCCTGTTTTTTACCCCCCGCGTAGCGAGGGCGGAGTGAGTCATTTTTGCTACCTGAGAGACAATCTCCTACTCATTGCAGCCCACGCGCGGCTTCTTTTGGAATGGCCGTTTCAAGCTCTTCGCGCCCTGCGCGGGCAAAAGCCGTGAAGAAGGTCACGATTTTTACTGATGGGGGATGTCTCGGAAACCCCGGCCCGGGTGGCTGGGCGTCTATTCTGCGTTATGGCAAACACGAGCGCGCCATCTCCGGGGGCGAGGCCGCCACGACCAACAACCGCATGGAATTGAGCGCTGCGATTTCGGCTCTCCAAACGCTCAAGGAACCTTGCGAAGTGATCATTTTTACCGACTCCCAATATCTTCGCATGGGCATTACAGAGTGGATTCACTCCTGGCGTAAGAAAGGCTGGGTGACCGCCAAGCGTGAACCGGTCAAAAATGACGACCTCTGGAAAAATCTCGACGCCGCTTGCAAGCCGCACCGCATCCACTGGAATTGGCTCAAGGGCCATGCTGGGCACCCGGAGAACGAGCGTTGTGATGCCTTGGCAGGCGCCGAAATGGAAAAAATCCAAAAATCCCACACCCGTGAAGAACTGGCTGCGCGACTCGAGGAATTTCGAAGAAACAATATCAAAGACAGTCCATCCCCGCGCACTGGGCAAATGGATTTCGAGATAAGCGCGCCACCTCCGCACGGGAGTGAATCGAATTAAGGCGGGCCTCCCCTCGCATGACCCCAGATTTCTGTTTCAAACTTTTCGCGACTTTAACCGAATGCCGGACTCGTGGAGTTCGATGAGGCGTTGGCGGTAGAGGTTTCCGAGGGCTTGTTTGAAGGCTTTCTTGCTGGTCTGGAAGGCGGCCCGGATTTCCTCGGGCGGACTGGAATCGCTATATGGCAGGCTGCCGTTGCTTGAGCGGATGGCGGCGAGAATGCGGTCGGCGAGCGGGGCGACGCGTTGGTAGCCTTGCGGGTCGAGGCCGAGGTCGATCTTGCCATCGGGTCGGATGGTGCGCACGAAGCCTTCGCAGCGCTGGCCGATTTCGAGCGGTGTGGCGAGTTCGCTGCGGTAGAGGAGCCCGAGGCGGGTGTTGTTGATGATGGCGTTGTAGCCCAGTGGCGTCTCGCTGGCGATGAGGAGGGAGACTTCGAAGCCTGTTTTGTAGGGCGGCGGTGTGTGGTCGATGTGCCCTTCCAGGCGAGTGGTGGCGATGATGCGCTCGGTCTGGTGGTCGATGAAAACATACACGACCACTGTGTCGCCGACTCGCACGCGCCGCTCCTGCTCCGCATTCGGCAGGAGCAAATCCTTACGCAGCCCCCAGTCGAGGAAGGCTCCCATGCGCGGGTGGACTTCCGTGACCTTCAACGCGGCGAAATCGCCGACAGTCGCGAGCGGCTTGACCGTGGTCGCAACGAGACGGTCTTCCGAATCGCGGTAGATGAAAACCTCGAGCACATCGCCGGGAGCGGCACCTTTCGGAATGGCATCCCCCGGCAGGAGGATCTCGCCGAGTTCGCCCCCATCGAGGAATAGCCCAGGGCTGGAGTCTTTGAGGACGGTGAGGCGGTTCAGTTTTCCGAGTAGAGACATGGGGGCGAAGTTTTAAGTTTTAAGAATCGGAGCGAAGCGGAGACAGACTGCCAGAGGCAGCCCGAAGGGTCGAGCGAAGCGTCATCAATTAAGTTTTAAGATTCCGCGACTCACTTGCCGCCATACCAGAAGCCCCGGCGCCAGTTGTGGCGGCGGAGTTTTTCCAAGAGGTCGGGGGCGAGGTCGGGCAGGTCGCTTGCGGCGCAGTTCGCCTCGGCCTGTGCGGGATTGCGGATGCCGGGAATGACCGTTGAAACGGCGGGGTGGGCGAGCACGAACTTAAGCGCCGCCTGTGCCATCGAGAGTCCTGTGCTTGAAATATCCTCGCGGATCGCCTCGGCGCGTTGGACGGCGCGGCCCAAGCGGTCACCGGCGAAATAGGAGCTTCGGAAGTCACCGGAGGGGAACTGGGTGTCGGCCGTGAATTTGCCGGTGAGGACGCCCTCGTCGAAGGCCACGCGCACAATGACGCCTACGCCGTATTCCATCGCCACATCGAGTAACTCAGCGGCGGGTTCTTGATCAAAAAAATTGTATATGACCTGCACGGAGTCGATCCATCCGCCACGCATGAGATCGATCACGCTGTTTTGGTCGTGTTCGGGCGTAGAAATGCCGATGAGACCGATCTTGCCCTCGCGCTGCAAGTCGCGGAGGAGCTTGAATGGGGTGGGATTGCGGTTCCAGGCGCGCGTCCATGTGTGGAGTTGCAGAAGGTCGAGTCGTTCCGTGCCAAGTAAGGCGCAGCGCTGGGCGATGTTTTCCCGCAGGTAAGCTTCTGCGTAGCGGTCCTCGGCTTTGCAATAGGGCGATGGGGGCCAGATTCCCGGGCTGGGCGGGGTTTTGGTGGCGACGAAGACCTTTTCTGTTTTTCCTGCAGCAGCGCGTTCTCGGAGGACTTGGGCGATGAGCTTTTCGCTGCGGCCGTTTCCGTAGCCGGCGGCGGTGTCGATGAAGTTGCATCCGAGGTCGAGCGCGCGGTTCAGGGATTCGAGCGAGTCTGTATCTGCCTGCTCGCCCCAGCCACCGCCGATGGCCCAAGCGCCGAAGCCGATTTCCGAGCAGTTGAATCCGTGTTTGCCAAAGGGACGATTTTTCATGGTGGAGTTGTTTCTATCGCAGAGAGGCGCCTTTACCAGCGCAGAGAATACAAACGTGCCCGTCTTTCATGGATAATGCGAACTCGGCTCTCCGCAGCTTGTCCGTCTTCGTAAAACTACTTAGCGGCGCCAAGGCGTTCGCGGTTGTAGCGGTTTTGGGTGATGTCGTCAGTCCAGGAGCGGTTTTTCAAATACCAGTCCACGGTTTTGGCGAGGCCGGTTTCGAAGGATTCGCGGGGCGCCCAGCCGAGTTCGGATCGGAGCTTCGAGCAGTCGATCGCATAGCGGCGGTCGTGGCCGGGGCGGTCGGCGACATAGGTGATCTGGGAGACGTAGGAGGCTCCGTCGGGGCGGGGGGATTTCGCATCGAGGAGCGCGCAGAGGGTTTTCACCACATCGAGGTTCGCGCGTTCGTTGAGGCCGCCGACATTGTAGGTTTCACCTGTGCGACCGCGTTGCAGAACAAGCCAGATGGCGGTGGCGTGGTCCTCGACATAGAGCCAGTCCCGGATCTGCTGTCCATCGCCATAAACCGGGAGCGGCTTGCCATCGAGGGCGTTCAGGATCATGAGGGGAATGAGCTTCTCGGGAAAATGGTAGGGGCCGTAATTGTTCGAGCAGTTTGTCGTAAGGGTGGGGAGGCCGTAGGTGTGCTGGAATGCCCGGACGAGGTGGTCGCTGGCGGCCTTGGAGGCAGCGTAGGGGCTGTTTGGCGCGAAGGGCGTGGTCTCGGAAAATGCCGGGTCGTGCGGGGCGAGGGTTCCGTAAACTTCGTCGGTCGAGACATGCAGAAAGCGGAACTTTTCGCGGCGTCCATCCGGCAGTTGGCTCCAGTGGCGACGGGCGGCATTCAGGAGGCGAAGTGTGCCGGTGACATTGGTCTGTATGAATGGCTCGGGCGAGTCGATTGAGCGGTCTACATGCGATTCGGCCGCGAAATTCACGATGGCGTCGATGTCATGCTCTCCCAGCAAACGGGCGACAAGGGCTTCATCGCCGATGTCGCCTTTTTGAAAAACATAGCGCGGGTCGGCGGCGAGGTCGGCCAAGTTGGCGGGGTTGCCGGCGTAGGTGAGGAGGTCGAGATTGACGAGGTTGCGGAGCGGCGAGGCGGCCTCGGTGAGACGCTGGCGGATGAAGTTGCTGCCGATGAATCCGCAGCCCCCGGTGACAAGGATGTTCATGGATCGACGAGGTTTTTTATTCCGTTTCCTCGCCCTCGGTGAGGACTTCATCGAGGCAGGCTTCGAACTCGTCGAGGCCGGTGCTTGGAATAATAACGGAGTTCCTGCGCCCGTGGGCTTCCTCGGTGATTTTGAGGAAGCGGCCGCGGTCATTCTCGCGAAGCTCGATGATGATGTGCTTGCGTTCGACTTGGAGTTCGCGCAGGGCGATGGATTGTTCCATATGGAAAAACTATTACCTTATCGGACGGGGGACGGGGGCATCAACCGAAAATCCTTGGCACTCGAATTAATGTTTCGCTCCCAGTAAATAATCGGGGTTGAGTTTTTTGAGGGCTGGAAGAGTGAAAAGGCCGTCTTTGCGGATGAGTTTGCCGTCGAACCACACCTCGCCACCGCCGTAGTCGGGGCGTTGGATGCAGACCATGTCCCAGTGGATGCGGCTGGTGTTGCCGTTTCCCGCTGTTTTGTAGGCTTGGCCGGGCGTGAAGTGGAAGGAGCCGGAAATTTTTTCGTCAAAGAGGATGTCGCGCATCGGGTGGAGGATGTGCGGATTGAATCCCAGCGCGAACTCGCCGATGTAGCGGGCGCCGGCGTCGCTATCGAGGATCCGGTTGAGCGCGGCGGTATTGTTAGCCGTGGCGTTTTCCACACGGCCTTCGGAGAACTCTAGGCGCACATTGTCGAAGGCATGTCCCTGGTAAATACTGGGAACATTAAAGCTTACATGGCCCTCGACGCTCTTCTTCACGGGGCAGGAAAACACCTCACCGTCGGGGATGTTGCGATCGCCGCCGCAGGTCACAGAGCCGATGTTTTTGATTGAGAAGCGGAGGTCGGTGCCGGGGCCCTTGAGGTGAACATTGTCGGTGTGGTCCATGAGTTCCTTGAGAGCTGCCATGCCTGGGGCCATGCGGCCATAGTCCAGCGTGCAGACTTTGAAGTAAAAATCCTCGAATGCCGGCGTGCTCATTTGTGCCTGCTGCGCCATGGCGGCCGTTGGCCAGCGGAGGACAACCCACTTTGTCTTGTTGATACGCCAGTCCATGACAGGGCGCATGGCACCGGAAATGAGACGCATTTTTTCGTCCGGCACATCGGACATTTCAGTGATGTTGTGGCTGCCACGCACGGCGATGTAGGCCTGCATTTTTTTCATGCGGGCGAGTTCTACGGAGCGGGTCACCTCGAGTTGCTCGGCTTGGGCTCCGAGGGCCATTTCGCGGCTGATGCGGGCGTGGTGGTTCTGCACGAACGGCACGGCTCCGCAGGCGCGGGTGGCGCGAATGAGGGCGATGGCGATCTCTTCCGGTGCGTCGAAAATGTCGATGAGCACATTTTCACCGGGTTGGAGTTTGGTGGAATGCCGCGTCAAGACATCGGCCAGTTGGTCACAGCGTGGATCGTGCATAGGAAAAAATCAGCGTGGGAATCGCGAGGACAGTTCGCCCAAGCGTTGCGCGGCGTAGGCCGAGAGAGCCGGGCGGAAGAGGGGAAAGAGAAACTTCGCCAGATTGAAAAGAATGCTGAAAAAGCCCTGCCGTCCGGTATGGACAGGTTCGGACTTCGTCCCCTTTTTGGTAGAAATGGTTTTCGGGGCCTTGCGCGTCTTCGGCCCGGCAAGGATGTAGCCAAGCGCGGCGGCACTCCCTAACCAGGCTAGTGGACGGGTTCTAACCGAGCGTTTGATTTTCGAAACGATGTTGAGCTCCTCGGCAATGGAGGCTGTGTCTCGCGTGATCGCCAGGCGGCTGCGGCGGAGCTCTTCGAGGATTTCCTGTTTGCTGGTCATGGCGCTGAGCTTCTGCGGAGGGATTCCAAGTCACGGGCCACCTCGCGGCGTGTTTCCTCAAAAATCGGCGTGCGGCTGTGGACCTTAACATGCCGCGCGCAGACATAGGCCAGCAAGGCGTGCAGCGCCGTGAATCCCCCAAGAATCCAAAGCCACGAAATGCCCAGCACAAATGCCGCAAAGAATGCCACGGCGAAGATGAGGAGAATGTAACCGAAGGCAGCAAAAAACAACGCCGCCAGCAGCATCACGAGCAACCTAACGCCCAGCGCCGCAGCTTCCCGGGACTCCTCACTAGCAAGTGATCCCATGGCCTGCGCATAGCGGCCGAGAGAGCCCACGAGGCTCAGAAGCTCCGCCATCAATCCTCGCGGAGCCCCAACCGTGGCTTTGGTGTCCAAAGTATGCTATCGGCGGAGGAGCACTCCGAGAACGAAGCCCACGCCTGCGGCTATGGCCACGGCCTGAAGCGGATTCTCGCGGATGTAATGCTCGGCCTCGGTCTGGTAGTCGTGGGCGCGGTCATAGGCGTCCGAGTAGATCGAGTTGGCGCGGTCGCGGACATTGTCATAGGTCGCGCTGGCGGCTTCGCCGAGGTCTTTGGCAGCGGCACCGAGATGTTCGCGGCCGGTTTCGTATGCGGCTTTCGCCTCTTTTTTCGCAGTGTCACCCACATTGCGTCCTGCTTCGGTGGCTGCGTCGATGGCTTTTTTTGCGTGATCGCTGCTGCTTTCGAGTTTTTTGCTCACGATGTTGTTATCAAGTGTTTCTGACATGGTAATTGACTCCTTCAGCTTCATCCTGCCATGGAATTGCCCCTTGGCAAGTGCCTATCGGGTGGTGATCATACGGGGTCTATGACCCAAGTGACAGCCTTCGCACCTGGCCGCGTCGAGATCCTCGGAAACCACACAGATTATAACGGCGGCGTTGTTCTTTCAGCTGCCCTCCACCTTGGCATAACAGCCACAGGTCATCGCCTCGATGATGGCGAAATCCGCCTCTCCAGCTCGGGCGTTCGCCATGAGCGAAAAATCCATCGTGCCACAGGCCTGAAAAAAACCGGTGAGTGGATCGACTATCCGCTGGGCGTTGCTGAAATGCTGGCCCGAGCAGGGGCCGAAGCCGGTGGATTCGAGGTGTCTTACGAATCCACCCTTCCTGCCGGTGCAGGGCTTTCGAGTTCCGCCGCCTTGGAAGTGGCGACGGCGGTGCTTCTCACGCGCCTCTACCCTTTTGAAATTTCCCGCATGGACTTGGCGAAGCTATGCCGCCGCGCGGAAAATGAATTCGTGGGCGTGAATTGTGGTCTCCTCGATCAGGCCTCCTCCGTTTTCGGAAAAAAAGACCACCTCGTGTATCTCGATTGCCGCAGCGAATCGGTCGACGCCGCGCCGTTTCCATCTCATCTTGGCCTGCTCATCATCAACTCTGGCGTGAAACACGCGCTCACCGGCGGCGAATACAACGAACGGCGCGAGCAGTGTTTTGAAGCTGCAAGGTGCATGGGTGTGGCAGCCTTGAGGGACGCCACCAGCGCACAACTTGAGGCCGCTGAAATGCCCGAATTGGCGAAGCGCCGCGCCCGTCATGTGGTAGGGGAAAATGAACGCGTTCTTCTCGCGATCGATGCCCTGCGATCGGGTCGGGCCGAGGCGCTCGGTCCTCTCATGTCGGCCTCACACCGCAGTTCGATGGAGAATTTTGAAAACAGCACGCCGGAGCTCGATTTGCTCGTGAACCTTGCCACGGCGCAGCCGGGCTGCCTCGGCGCCCGCCTCACTGGCGGGGGATTCGGCGGCGCCATTGTCGCGCTGGTTGAGGTCGGTGCTGCAGAGTCCGTGCGTGTCGCGGTTGAGGGCGCCTACGCCGCGCAAACCACGCATAAAGCCACCGGCATCCTCTGCCGTGCGGGGGATGGTGCCCTTCCTGCCGAAGATTAAGATAACAACCATGAACGATCCCGGTCGCAAAACCATCACCCAACTCCGCAATGAGTGCCGTGGCATTTCCCTTGCCGCCCGCCTGCGTGGGCAAGTCGATGAACTCATCAAAAAAGACTCCTCAAACGGCAAGCCCTACTGGGAAATGAAGGTCCGCGACGCCGGTGATGTTCTCACGCTTCGGGCGTGGTCGGATACGGATGCCTTCGCGGCCTGTCAGGATCTCGCGCGCGGCGAGTGCGTGGAGGTCGAAGGGGAATTTGCAGTGAATGGCAGTTTCGGTCTCGATGCCCGGCGCTGGCGTATGCGGGCATTGAATCCTGAGGAAACGGCGGAACTTTTCGTTGGCGGCGAGGAGGAGACAGCTGCATTGGAAAAGGACATCGCTGATGTGCGGGAGCTTGTGCAATCCATGAGGGATCCACGCCTGCACTCGCTCTGCGAGTTGTTTCTTCAGGAATTCGGACCCCGCTTCCAGCGGGCCTCCGCAGCGCGGCACAATCACCACGCCCATCGTGGCGGTCTACTCCGTCACACCGGTCAGATGATGCGCTCCGCTTCGGCCGTTTGCAGCGTCTACCCTGTTCTCAACCGTGACCTCCTGCTCGCAGGGGTTCTTTTTCACGACTGCGGGAAACTTTGGGAAATGTGTCCACCCGAGGCGGGGTTTGAAATCCCACGAGAGCTGCGCGGTGAGCTTCTCGGGCACGTCAGCATCGGCATCGAAGCGGTGAACTCACTCTGGCGCAAGCTGCCGCTCGAGACCTGGCGCGGCATCGAACCCGCTTCGGATGATGTCCGCTTGCATCTCCTGCACCTCATCGCATCGCATCACGGGGAACTTCAATTCGGCTCGCCCGTTCAGCCAAAGACACCCGAGGCCATCGCGCTCAACATGGTCGACAACCTCGACGCCAAATTGGAAATGCTCGCGATGGCCTATACCGGCCAACCCGAAATCGCTCCCGGCATCCACGAACGCGTTAAAGCCCTCAACACCTCCCCGGTCAAACCGCTTCCCGCATTCAGACAAGTGGAGGAAGAGCATCCGCCCGAACCCTTGTAGCGGCGGTCTATGGCCACCGAATTCCTCGGAGAGCCATTCTCGGACATGACCCAAGACTGAACCGTCACGCCGAACCGGTTCTCATCAACCCGTGTGCCTCCTCATCCAAGAGAAACGCTGCCTCACAGCTGAAAAATGGGCTATGCGAACCGAAGGAGATTGTTTTCCCAACGCTCAGGAATTGCTGCGCCGCTGGCTCCGACCAATGCTCCAACGACAATTCCCCGGTGGCAGTTGTCGCCGCCTAGGTTTGTGTTTGCTATGAGCGCGGACTCGAGGTTGTTGGAGTATTTCCAAGCGAGGAACAATGAGGCGGGAAATGCGTCCTTCAGGTAGCAAGCAGGGCTGAAGATCGATCCAATGATCTCTTCGTCGGGTCTATCGGCCCATGCCTCCAGTTTCCTTCGTCCTACCCATCCGTTGGCGATTTTTTCAATGCTTTCGCGCACGCTACCCCCGTTGAGGATGGCGATGAGCATTTTGGTGAGATCGCGTGCTGCTGTTTCCACAAGTTCACCGCGATGGGTCACCCGGACATGTTCGCGCACGGCTTCCAATGCCGCAGATTCATTGTCGGCATACCATGTGGCCAGAATCGGGACATGGGCCAATCCGCCAATGTGGATGTCATCTCCGCCGCATTCCTCCGGTTTTTTGCCGCGCGCGTATTTGGTGAAGAAGTTTCTGTGGCATTCCTCGATGTAGGTGTCCCGGTGCCGACCGGGCGTGGTCATGAAATCGATGTAGCGCTTCAAGTAGTCGGCCCGGTTGTAACTTCTGTGCTCGCGCAGCACGGCGAGCAATTCCAGGGCGAGTTGCATATTCAGCGTGTTTTCTCCCGCTCGCAGGAACTGGTGGTAGTGAATGCCGCGCCTTCCCCAGTATGCGGCTTGCTCGTGTAGGATTTCGCCTTTGGGATTTAGAGCCGTGTAGGTCGAACGCCAAAGGATGCTTTCTGAATGAGGGTTTTTGGGAGCGACAAGATCGACCACGCGCCCGTAGTCCCGCGCCAAGGCCGCCCGGTCGTAATACCAATGAACCGGCATCGCCAGCGCGTCCCCAAGGAAGGCCCCCAGTAGACAGCTCCGCCTTTTCGCCTCATCAACTTGGCATTCCTCATTCAATCCGCTTTGTGGTTCTTTGCTCATTTATAGTAGATCGCACGCAGCTCCAGCTCTGGATCCCGTTAGCAAGTCGGGTCTCCTCTTTCGAGTTGATTCGAGGGCCGTCTGATGCCGCCATTTCTCAATGGCCGCATGATTGCCGCCGAGCAGGATTTCAGGAACCTTCCAGCCTTTGTATTCAGCGGGGCGGGTGTAGTGGGGGTGGTCTAGTATGCCGGATGAGAAGGAGTCTTGTTGGGCTGATTCCTCGTCGCCAAGGACACCGGGGATGAGTCGCACCACGGCATCCGTGACTACCAAGGCGGGCAGCACCCCGCTGGTGAGGACATAGTCACCGATGGAAATCTCGTCATCGACGAGGTGGTCTGCCACGCGCTGGTCGATGCCTTCATAGTGGCCGCAGAGAAAAATGAGGTCGTTTTCCATGGCGAGTTCGCGAGCGATGGAGTCGGAAAATTGGCGCCCCTGCGGGGTCAGGAGAATGACTTTGGATGCAGGGGATCGGATTTCAGAGAGCGCTAGGTCGATGGGTTCGATCTTCATGACCATGCCGGGTCCGCCGCCATAGGGTGCGTCATCCACCGTGCGATGGCGGTCCTTGGTCCATTTGCGGAGGTCGACAGATTCAAGCACGGCGAGGTTTTTTTCCTGGGCCCGTTTGAGAATACTCTCCGAAAAAACGCTTCGGCAGACATCAGGGAAGATGGTGAGGATTTGAATTTTCACAGGTGGTCAGGAAGATTGCGTGTCGGACTACCCCACAAAATGCTTTAATCACCGCCAGTGCCCAAGCCCAAATCCAGCAAAAAGCCTCGCCGCGTTGCAAAACCGCTCCTCAAGGAGCGCCACAAAAAGCGCCATGTCCTGCTGGTCTCGCTGCTGAAAATCGGGATCGTCACCGCTCTGCTCTGGTCGATCGTCGGCGCTGGTTACTATGGCTGGGCGCATTTGTTCGACATCAAGGAAATTCACGAAATGGACGAGCGCTCGGTGATCTACGACCACGAGGGCAAATACTATTCCCGCCTTGCCGGAGAGAACCGTGTGGCTGTGCCGTTCGACAAGGTCTCCAACGATTTCTACAACGCGCTCATCAGCCGTGAGGATACGAGGTTTTATAAACACCATGGCATCGATCCCATCGGCATCGCCCGCGCCGTGGTGCGCAACCTATTCCTCGGCGGCTTCCGCGAGGGCGCCAGCACGATCACGCAGCAGCTCGCCAGAAACAGCTTTCCTCTCGGGGGAAAAAACCTCCACCGCAAACTCATCGAAGCAGCGCTGGCTTTCCGCATTGAGACGGAACTCACGAAGGAGGAAATCTTGGCTGCCTATGTGAACCGGATTTACTTCGGCTCCGGCACCTACGGTATCGAGGCGGCAAGCCAGACCTACTTCGGGAAACCGGCTTCCAAACTCAATCTTCCCGAGTCCGCGACTCTTGCCGGTCTGATCCGCAGTCCCAACCGCTTTTCACCTCTCAATAATCCCGAGGGCTCCCTGCGCGAGCGCAACACCGTGCTTGGCCGAATGCGTGACCTCGGGCTCATCACGAGTGTCCAATACGACGAGGCTTCGGCGAGTCCTCTCCTCGCTATGCCGCGCTTCAAAACCTCGCCGGAGGACAACTGGGCGATGGATGCCATGCTTCGCGAGCTGGAACTCGTTTTGGAGCCGGGACAGATGAACGAGGGGGGGCTGAAAATTTACACTACGATCGACGGCCCGCTTCAAGCCGCCGCTGAGCAGGCTGTGCGCGACCGCTTGCAGGCGGTGGAGGCACAGCCCGGCTACCCGCACAAGCCGATGAGCGAATTCGTGGGTGCTGTTCTGGATGGTGAAAAATCCGCTCCTTACCTTCAAGCGGCCGCCATTGCGCTGGACAACAAAAGCGGCGGCATCCGCGCCATCGTCGGCGGACGTGATTATGAGAACAGCAAGTTTCACCGCGCGCTTTTTGGAAAACGCCAAGCTGGTTCCGTCATCAAACCCTTCGTTTACGCCTGCGCCTTCGAGTCTGGTATAGCCCCCAACGAGCCAGTCTCCGATGACCGTATCCAGCCGGGAGAAATCCCTCGCAAATTCGGGTCCTACGATCCTGCGAATTCGGATGGCTCCTATCGCGGACTACAGCCTGCGGGCGAAGGATTGATCGACTCCCGTAACACCATGACCGTGCGGCTTGGGATGCGTGCTGGCCTGGATCGCATAGCCAACATGATCGTAAAGGCCGGCATCGCGGCGGACCCCCCGCGTTTTCCCGCCATTTGCCTGGGAGCGTTCGAGACCAATCTCAAAGATATCACCTCTGCCTACACGGCCTTCGCCACAGGCGGGGTGAAGCTTCAGCCCTATCTGATCGACCGTGTCTTCGACGCGCGGGGAAATGTTCTCTATAAATCCACGCGCGGGCGGATTCCAGTCATCAATCCCGCTGCCGCCCGCATCACAGCCTCATTGCTGGAGGATGTCGTAACGCGGGGCACCGCCGCCCGTGCAAGGGAGTTTGGGCTCACGGGAAAAGCGGCTGGCAAAACTGGAACAACGAATAACTACCTCGACGCTTGGTTTGTCGGATTCGATCCATCGCTCACTTGTGGTGTCTGGGTGGGCTTCGACAAGCCGCGCCCTATCAAGCCCGGCGGCTACGGCGGCGCGCTGGCATTGCCGATCTGGGTTGATATCATCGAAGCCGCGAAGCGCTGAAATCGAGGGGTTGCGGTTGAAAGTTGAGCGCTATCACAAATAAGCACGCTTACTCTGTGAAAATAATCACATGCTTGGCAGTGAGTCAGTAACTGCCATTCCCGCGTTCAGTCTGATTTGAATGAGAAATCACCTTTCGCACTATTGCAGGCGGACGTTGAATTCGAGCTTCCAGTTTTCGCCCGAGGCCGGGTGGAGGAAGTGGAGTTCGAGGTTTCCGAGTTCGGTGACGCGGGCTTCGAGTCGGACGGGAATTTCCTCGCCCGGTTGGTGTCCTGCGGGCGGAGGGATTTCAATTTGCAGGCGGGCTGACTCTTCGAGTTCAGCGGCATCTGGAAGCATTTGGCCCGCTTGATCGCCGGCGCGGACTTCGGATTGGAAGAAGCGGAACTCCGACGCTTCGCCGGTATAGAGGAAGAATTCCTGCCCTGAGATTTCTAGTCTGCTTCCCTCTTCCATTCCCTGAGGTGCGACGCAGAGCGCTTTCGTGGCAGGGCGTCGGCCTGGCACAGCCATGGCGGAGGATTCCATGCCGATGTAGTAGGAACGCGCCGTGCCGGACTTGATGCGGAGGCCCTCGCCGGTGGCCCGCAGGCGCGCATAGGCGGCTGCTCCGAGGGCAACGGCATGGTCAGGGCGCGAGCCTTCGAGTTCGCGAATCGGAGTGCCTGCCCATTGGCTTAGTTGCTCGAGCACACGCTGGCGCAGTGCGGCCGCATTGAAGACGCCTCCATTAAAGAGGATGGCATCGGGCAGCAGGAGCGGTGAGCGGTCGAGACGCTCGCCTCCGCCAATGGCTTCGATGAGTTGGGTCGAGGAGGCGGCATTGGCTTTCGCGCGCGAGAGGAAGCGGGCGAGATGCTTTGAAATGGCGGCATCCGCTGCATAGGGCAAGCCGGATTCCCTGAGGCCTCCAGGGCGTCGCAGGATCGGCATTTCGTCATTCTGCACCATGGGGAAAAAGCCATCGATAGCGATTTGCTGAACATCATCCCGTGTGAGGATTGCGCTGATGGTGGATGCAATGAGCTTGCTCCCGCGTGACGGGATTGAGATTGGTGTCTCTTGCAGCGAGGAATTCGAAAGCAGGGCTTCCTTCGCAGCGCGCACCGCTTGCACGAGGGCGAGGAATTGCCACTCGTCGAGGGTGGTTCCCGCTGCGGTGAGTTTCTCCGAGACGGCGTGTGCCAGCGCTAGGTCCATGTTGTCGCCGCCAAGCAGCAGGTGCTCACCAACGGCAATGCGCTCCAGTTCGAGATTGCCGTCTTTTCCTGTCACAGCGATCAGGCTGAAATCCGCAGTTCCACCACCGACATCGCAGACCAGCAGGAGGTCGCCGGATTTCACCTGTTTGCGCCATTCGGTGCCTTGGTTTTCTAGCCAAGCGTAAAAGGCCGCCTGTGGTTCCTCCAGCAGCGTAACTTCACACAGACCCGCTTGTGTTGCAGCTTCGAGCGTCAGTGCACGGGCGACTTCGTCGAAAGACGCAGGAACCGTGATCACCGCATGGTTAAGGGTTGCGGCGGGATTTACCGCGCAGATGTTGGAGAGAAGGTGTGAGAGGAGATCACGCGAGACTTCGAGAGGGGAGAGTTTTTTCTCAACCGTTGTGCTGCCCCAAGGTAGGATCGGGCCTCGCCGATCGGCATGTGGATGGCAGAGCCAGCTTTTTGCGGAAGCGATGAGGCGGTCGGGTTGCAAGGCTCCGCAGTCGCGGGCGAAGGTGCCGAGGAACGAAAGGCACTCTGCTTCTTGCCAGGGGAGCTGTGGGCCGCCCTCTGAAAACTCGCCTGCAGCGGGAATGTAGAGTGATGAGGGGAGCAGCGGGCGCTCCCCGATTCCACTGGCGTTGATCACCTGAGTGATGGGCAGGATTTCCGGCAGTCCGGCACCCGTAACTCTTGCAATGGCACAGTTGCTCGTGCCTAGGTCGATCCCGAAGTAGTCGCTCATTTTTTAGGAATCAATTTCCGCTGACTTCCACTTCAGCCGGAGCCAGAACCGGCCAGGGGCGTTTCTCCGTCGTGCCAGTGACGCGTGGGAGTTTCACGCTTTGGGCGATCCAGCCCGGATGTAAAAGTTTCCCTTTGTAGGGGGGATTTTCAGGAACAGATCCGAGAAGCCGGTATGCCGGGGCATCGTAGCCCGAATCGAGTGTGAGGGCGCTTCCCTCGGGGGAGCTTTGCAGAGGGTTGATCTCAAAATATTCGTCGAGGACTTTGCGGCAGCCAGCGTGGACGACTCGGGCAGCGGAGCCAATTTGCGCATCGGAAGCTGCAGCTATGTCTTCTTTGGCGAAATCCACCAACCGGCCGTGCTCCTGCAGAAGCGCAAGGAAGGCGACGATCTCCGCCTCTGCGCGAGGCGGCGGGGTGGCGGGCTTCGTTGGTGCGGCGGTCTGGGTTTTTTGCTTGGGCTGCGGGCGGATGGCGAGAAACACGAGAACCATGCCAATCGCGGCGGATACCGTCTGCGCGGCGAGTGTCAGATTTTGTTCAGGAAAATAAACCGAAGCGGCGTTGAGGCCGAGAAGGATCGCGCCGCTGGCAATAAGGCTGTTTTTCATACGGGGCGGGATAGTGCGAGATGCCGCATTTCTTGGCAATGGAGATTCCACCCCGTCTGCACGGGCTTTTGCGTTTGATTTTTCGTCAGCCGTGGAGAATGATGCTCCCGTTCAGCACCCGTAGCTCAATTGGATAGAGTGACGGTCTCCGAAGCCGTAGGTTGTGGGTTCGACCCCCGCCGGGTGCAATTTTTTCCAAAGAGTCATTTTGGTGTTGCGCAAACCGGACGATTCATTACTCTGCGCAACCCGTCTTTTCCAAAGGTGATTGAACCAAACAAGCCGATGGAGACGACGAAAAACCCACAAACCCTTTTGCCAGGGTAGCTCAGAGGTAGAGCAGGGGACTCATAAGCCCTTGGTCGGGAGTTCAATTCTCCCCCCTGGCACCAACATATTTTATGGCCAATACAAAATCAGCAGAAAAAAGCGCCCGCCAAAGCGATAAACGTCACGCCCGCAACACGGCCGTGATCACAGCTATCAAGTCACGTCAAAAGAAGCTTCGCGCTGTCATCTCCAGCGGCGACGCCGCAGCGGCCAAGGCTGAATTCGACGGCCTCTCCTCGGCTCTCGACAAGGCAGCCAAGCGCGGTATCATTCACCGCAATGTGGCAAACCGCCGCAAAAGCCGCCTCAATAAGGCCGTGATTGCAGCAAAAGCCGCGAAGTAAAAATTTCGGAATTTCCCCCTCCTTCGAACGGCGCGATCCGAAAAAACGGACGCGCCGTTCGATATTTTTTTGCCGTGCCGGCGCGCGGCGAATTTGTTTGATTCAAGCATGGCATCGAAACGGCCGCGTTCCGTGAAAAAGACGCGACAGTCTCTTTACTCGACCCTCACTGGTGTGGAGGTAGGGTATGTCCCAAAGCGTTGGGTGAAGTTCCCGACGGGTGTTCTTCTCCTCCTGCCCTGCATTGTCCTGACCCTCTCATTTTACGGAGCCTTTCTGAAAAGCGCGGCTCATGGCGGTTTTTTGCTAAGCGAGGAGTTCAGCGGATTCGCAATCGGCGGCTTGGTCGGCTTGCTCTGGTTTTTCTCCTGCAAGCCGCTGCGACTTCTCTATGTGATGGGGCATGAACTCACCCATGCCCTGTGGGTCTGGATTCACGGTGGTCGCGTGCATGACTTCCATGTGCGGGAGGACGGGGGGCATGTGGTGACGGACAGGACAAACACGCTCATCATCCTCGCACCGTATTTTTTTCCCTTTTACACGCTCTGCTGGGTCGCGGCGTATGGATTTGCGTTGTTCTGCTTCGGCTTGCGGGGATTCCCCAGTCTGCTGTATTTTGGCCTTGGCTTTACGTGGTTCCTGCACCTCGCCTACACGGTTTGGATGATTCAAAAAGGCCAGCCCGACCTGGAATACGGCGGCTCCTTTTTCTCTCTCACCGTCATCTACCTAGTAAACCTCTCCTTCATCTCTGCAATCCTTGTCATCGCTTCTCCGAGCGTTAGCTGGATTGGTTTTGCGGGTGATCTTTTGCGGAATGCCACTGAGGTGTCCGTCGTCATCGTGAAGGTCGCGAAGATCATTGTCCAGAGTCTCACGCAGTTGGTGTAGGAAAATTTTTCAGGCGGTCTTGTTGCAGCTTTCAAGAACTCAGGCTGTGTAGGCTTGCGAAGCATGGGCTGCTTCGAATGCTGCGATCTCCGGGGTCTCGTAGGGGTGCAAGGAGCTGAGTTCGACCTCGAAAGTGGTCGCTGCTGCTTTTGGGATTTTAAAAATCACGACCACCTCGGCTGAGTCTTCGATGGCATCTTTCCAGCGGTAAATGGATCGCGCACCGGGAATGATCGTGCCGCAGGCGGCAGATTTTTTTTCAACGAGCTCACGGATGATGCTGGCCGCTGTTAATTCGTCAGGGAGTGTTGTGACGACGAAAAGGATCATGCCGCAACCGGTGCCGGTTCGCGTGTGATCCAGCCTCCACCAACAACCACATCGCCGTCATAAAAAACAGCAGCTTGGCCAGGTGTGATGGCGCGCTGCGGGGTATCAAGCTGGATGCGAGCCTTGCCGCCTGGCAGGGCATCGACGGTGGCTTCAGCGCCGGGATGCGCGTAGCGGATTTTCACGGTGATACGCTCGGAGGCAGCGGGTTCGCCCCGCAGCCAATTAGTGCGATCCACTTCGAAGCCTTCGCGAACCAGGTCCTCTTCGTCGCCGACGATGACGCGGTTGGTTTGCGGGTCGATATCGATGACATAGCGCGGGCGTGGGGAACCGCCTGGCAGGCCCTTGCGCTGGCCGATGGTGAACATTTCGATTCCTTCGTGGTCGGCGATGAAGTTACCCTTAGTGTCGTAGATGCCGCCTTTGTGGAATTCCTCTTCGCCGAGGTGTCCTCGCAGGAACGCCTTGTAGTCATTGCCTGGCACGAAGCAGATTTCCTGGCTGTCCACTTTGTCTGCGACCTTCAGCCCGAGTCCGCGTGCGATCTCGCGGATTTCGGGTTTCTCCATGCCTCCCAGCGGCGTGAGGGCGTGTTGGAGTTGATCTTGACCAAGACTGAAGAGGAAATACGATTGGTCCTTGCGGGCATCGCGCCCTTTGCGGAGGACGGCGTGGTTCTCGTGATGGTCAATAATCGCGTAGTGTCCGGTGGCGATGAAGTCGGCGCCGAGCGAGCGGGCTTTTGTGCGGAGGTTGCCGAATTTGAGGTGTTCGTTGCACATCACACACGGGTTCGGTGTGCGGCCTTTTTTGTATTCGCTGGCGAAGTAGTCGATGACGATCTTCTCAAAATTGTCAGCTTCATCGACGACATAATGGGGAATGCCCAGCTTGTGGGCGACACCGCGTGCATCCGCTATGGCCGAGGGGCCGCAGCATTTGTCTTCCGCCCGTGAGATACAGTCTTGGGGCCAAACTTTCATGGTCACGCCGATGACCTCCCATCCATCGCGCTGCAAAAGCGCAGCCGCCACGCTTGAATCCACACCGCCGCTCATTCCGAGCAGCACCCTTCTGCCATTGCCTTTCATGGCAGTGATCATAAGGAGCGCCGGCGGTGGCGTCAAACCGCGGGCGCCACATGGAGACACGATTCTTGCGAAAATCCGCCTTGGCGATTAGCAATAACATCATCTTCAGAAGAGGATACGGATCCGCGCCGTCCACTGCGGACACTCTATGGCCACAGATTTCTCGAATAAAAATAATTTCATCAACCGCGAGCTGAGTTGGCTGGAATTCAACCAGCGCGTGCTGGATCAAGCCTTTGATGAAGCTAACCCGCTCCTGGAACGCTTGAAGTTTCTCTGCATCGTCAGCTCGAATCTGGATGAATTTTTCGAGGTCCGAGTCGCGGGTCTCAAGCAGCAGCAACAGACCGGCTCTACCGACACCGGGCCTGATGGGCTTTCGGCTGCGGAGACGCTGGCCCGAGTCAGTGTGCGCGCCAGAAAAATGGTGGATGATCAATACCGCTGCTGGCGCGAGCATATCGCCCCTGCGCTGGAGCGGGAGAATATCCATTTTCACAACTATCCTGAGGTCCCGGAGTCGGAGCGGGAGCATTTCGAGAAGTTTTTCCGCGAGACGGTTTATCCTGTTTTGACTCCGCTGGCGGTGGATCCCGCGCATCCTTTCCCTCAGCTCCTGAACAAGAGCCTCAATGTGATTGTGGAGCTGGAGGGCGAGGGGCTGAGCACGGACATCGCCGTCGTGCAGGCGCCGCGCATCCTTCCGCGGCTGGTGCCATTTTCGTCGAAGGTGGATGGCGACGACTATGTTTTTCTAGGAAACATCATCCAGGCTCATGTGCAGTCGCTCTTCCGTGGGGTGAAGGTGAAGGGGACGCATCTTTTCCGTGTGACTCGTAACAGCAACCTTTATGTGGATGAGGAAGAGGCCAGCAATCTGCTGCACGCGATTGAAGAGGAGCTTCGCAAAGTCAAGCGCGGTGCGGCCGTGAGGCTCGAGGTAAAAGAGGATTGTCCCGAGCATGTGCTGCGCCGGTTGCTTGAGATTTTCAACCTTGAGCAGGAGGATGTATTCCGCATCGATGGTCCACTCAACTTCTCGCGTCTCATGCCACTGGCGCTTCAGCTGGACCGTCCAGACCTTCGCTACAAGCGCTTCACGCCTTGCTCTGTGGTTTCGTTGGATACCGAGGCGGACTTGTTTTTCCACATTCGGAAGGGCGACATCCTGCTGCATCATCCGTATGACAGCTTCCAGACGGTCGTGGATTTTCTGGCGCAGGCGGCGGAGGATCCTCATGTGCTGGCGATCAAGCAAACGCTCTACCGCACCAGCTCGGATTCCCCGATTGTGCAGGCATTGATCACAGCGGCAAGGAATGGGAAGCAGGTTACGGCCGTCATCGAGTTGAAAGCGCGTTTTGACGAGGCTGCGAATATCCAGTGGGCGCGCATGATGCGCGAGGCGGGGGTGGATGTTGTTTATGGTGTTACCGGTCTCAAGACTCACGCAAAGGCGATGTTGATCATCCGCAGCGAGGGTGAGCGGATCCGGCGCTACGCCCACATGGGCACGGGCAACTACCATCCCTCGACGGCAAAAATCTACACAGACCTGAGTTTGCTCACCTGCCGCGAGGAGCTCACGAGCGAGCTTGCGGAGACATTCAATTGCCTCACCGGCGTTTCGCGTTTTCCGGCGATGAAGGAACTCCTGGTCGCACCCTGGTCGCTCTACGAGGGATTTCAGGAACTCATCGAGAATGAAATCGGCCATGCTTGGGCGGGGAGGCCTTGCGGGATTTATGCGAAGGTCAACTCGCTTGTGGAGGAGGGTATCATCGAAGCGCTCTATCGTGCTTCCTCAGCTGGCGTTCCCATTCGACTCCTCGTGCGCGGCATGTGTGCCATCAAGGTCGGCATTCCGGGTGTGAGCGAGAACATCGAAGTCCGCAGCCTTGTCGGGCGCTTCCTCGAGCACAGCCGGATTTTTCAGTTTGTGAATGGCGGTGAGAACCGCATCTTGCTTGGAAGCTCGGACTGGATGCCGAGAAATCTCTTTCGTCGTGTGGAGACGATCTTCCCGGTTACTGCAACGGGAATGAAGCAACATGTGCAGGAGATTCTGGATTGGTTCTGGCGAGACAATGCGAAGGCACAGGTCATGCAGACCGACGGCACCTATCGTTTTCGTGAGCGCCCAGAGGGGGGGGCGCCATTCGACGCGCAGGCCGAGTTTCTTGCGGATGCCCAACGGCGGCGCAAAAACCAAACGAAGACTATTGAGCGCTGAGAGCAGCGATATTGCAGTGAGGACGACTGATGGTTAACTTATTTGTGTATGCCAAACTACGATTACGAGTGCGAAAAGTGTGGGAAAACCTTCGAGGCGTTTCAGTCCATGAAAGACAAGGCTTTTGAAACGTGTCCGGAATCCTCTTGCCTTATGGAGACCTGGGGCAAGGGCAAGGTGCGCCGCCTTTTGGGGACAGGCGCGGGATTGATCTTCAAGGGCTCGGGCTTTTACATCACGGACTATCGCAGCGAGGGCTACAAACAGGCTGCCAAAAAAGAAAGCGGCGACGGAGGAGCGGTCAAGACCGAATCAAAACCCGCCGCGCCCGCAGCAGCCCCTGCGCCGGCATCCACCCCCAAGACATGAAAATTTGCACCGCCTGCAATACAGAGAACGACGACACGCGCGTCTTTTGTCTGAATTGCATGGGTCGTCTCCCCGAGTCCGTGCCAGGTTCCCAAACTGGATCCAGTCAAGCATCCGTTGGTGTATCGGCGCCGCCCTTGCCTGGGTCGAGGTCGGTCAAAAAACAAATCCCTCGGAAGACTCCGAATGCCGGTCGGAATTTTATGAGCCTCTTCTTGAATCTCCTTTTCTGGGCGGTTCTCGCTGGGTTGGGTTTTGCGATCTACCTTGTTACTCTGATGCCAGATACCATTCGGCCCGCTGTGGAAAAGGATTCCGCCGCGTCTGCGGCTCTGACCTCGTTTTTTAAAAAAGCCTCTACGACGCCGAGCGGTGCCTGGATGGGTAGCGAGGACTCGATCAACAGCTTTCTAATGGAAAATGTGAAACTCGTTCCGGTCGCCGTGCCATTTGGAATTCACACGGAATTCAAGCGTTGCTTTGTGGTGCTGGGCGATGGGCGCTTGGATTTTGTGATGGAGCAAGTCCTCGAAGACCATCCGCTTTACTTTTCGCTTCAGCTTCAACCCTACTCTGAAGATCGCGACCTCAAGGTTCGTGTGGTTGGAGCTACGCTTGGCAGGCTGCCCATTCCGGGTTTGCTCGCTCGCTATCTTCTGCCGATTTGGCGGCCTTGCTTCGACTCGCTGGGTGCGATTATGGACACCTTGGATTCCGCCAGTTCCGCCTCGGTCACACCGAAAAGCCTCGTTGTTCGATGGCCTGGAAAAGGCGAGTCCTGATCCTGTTGGCGGTCTGCCTGTCCGGGGGAGTTCTTCTGCTCTCCACAGCCTCGGTGCGTGCCGCCGAGACTTCGCTTGCAGTGGCCTCATCAAGTCAGGGTGGAGTTTTCGTCGCCTTCTCGCAAGACCGTGATCTTCGAAACAGAATACTTCGAGCTGCTGACGATGCTTTGCTGGAGTGGGGAAAAATCCATGACACCCAGGCAGGAACTGCGGCGCCTATTATTCTGAACGACAAAACCCGTTCTGCCATGCCGAGGGGAGGCAGTGCCGTTGTGCCGCTAATTTTTGAAACAGAGGCTGGCATGAAGGTGCAGGTCGATCTCTACGATGAAGCGGCGCTTCGAAGCGGAGGCTTTGACGCGGGAGTTCTCTCCGCCCTCGCGTTGCATGCCATGCACCGTGATGAGCCTCCTCGCGCGGGGAAGGCTTTTTCAATGCCTCCGCCGTGGCTGATCGAGGGCTTGACCGAGGAGTTGCGCCGATCGCGGGATGGGATGCCCGACGGAGTCTACTCGGCGCTCATCCAGAGCGGGCGTCCACCGGAGTTGGCCGCCTTCCTTCGACAGAAGCCGGAAATTCTTGATGCCGCTTCGCTCATTCTCTATCGAGCCCAGGCGGTATCTCTCTTGCGGGTTTTGAAAAAAGCGAATGAATCAAAAAAAGGCTTCGTCGCATTATTCTCAGACCCCAGTTTCCCGAGTGGTGAGGTTGACCCGATTATTTCTGCTTTTCCTTCCCTCCGCTCCGAGAGTGAACTCTCGAAGCTTTGGACTCTGATGATCGCCCGCAGTTCGATGCTTCCGCGCATGGCCTCGCTCACCGTCGAACAGAGCGAGCGCGAGCTGGTGGATATTTTAAAATCCGTCAATGGCGGGCAGAGTCTCCCTGAAGCAGCCAAGGCGAGAGGTGGAGCCTTTCTTATGCGTGAATGCACGGTGCGGCTCTTCAATCTGGAATTCCGTGCGCATCCGCTTTTCCATCCGCTTTTGGAGGAGTATCGAAACATCGTCACGCGGCTCGCCAGCAAACCTAAGGCTCCTGTCTCATCAAAAATCCAGGAACTTGAAAACACGCGGATGCTGCTCGTCGAGCGTTCTCGAAAAATCGCGGACTACTTGAATTGGTTTGAAGTCACCCAGCTCGATGAGGCTGAAAATCCGCATTATCAGCCTTCAAGAACGCCTGATGCCATCCCACGCAATAATCCCTACTCTCTGTATCTCGATAGTCTTGAAGCAAGAGGTTGGTGAATTTTCGGAAATTGCAATTGAAGTTGGATATATGGTCTATTAAACTGAGGTGTAATGAAGACGCCCCTCTCAAGACTGGCCACTGAGATCCCGATCATTGAGACCCGTTCATTTATCCAAGACGGCGTGCAGCAGTCTTCTGAAGTCAGGGAAATTGCTTTGGAAGTGGTCATCGACGAGTTTCTTTTGAAGTTGGGGCAATCGAGCGCGCATGTCTTGGGCGTCGTCATCCAAGTGCTGACGCGCGGCAAGGTGCGCGTGGATTTTCGCGATTACCACCTGCGGTTGGAAATGGGGGGCGGCGTGAATTGCATGGAGCGCTCGGAGGCAGTGGCTGTCTTTGACGACTACATCAAGCGTCACAAAAACCCTGACAGTGACCGTTCGGCGGATGTGACGCAAAAAATCATGGTTCAAGCACCGAGGGTCTCGCTGCCCAAGGCACGTCCACGCTGAGTTTTTAGGCTCCGGAACCTGTGCGGTGCGCGAGTTCGTCGCGGCGAGTTGTTTGGATTTCTTTTTCGAGGGCCTGCCGAGCGCTTTGGCGGCTGTTGAGTTCCTGCATGAGTGAGGATTGCAGCGCTTCGCGATCTTTGAGCAATGCCACGACTTCGTCGCGGGCTTGGACTAGGAGAGGCTCCAAGGCTTTGGCCTCGGTGCTTTCGGGTGACTGCGTCAGGAGTGGTTCGAAAGGCTTCACCGCATCGCCGAGCCAGCGGATGACGCAGTCTGCACGCCTTGCTGCGGCGAAATTGTTAGAAAGCGAAATGTCGCTGGCGGCAATTTTTTTCAAGTAATCGATCGCTTCGTTTGCCGTTGGGGTGAGGACAGCGACTCGGTAGGAGCTTGTGGAGGATACTCTCGAGTCCTCTGGTGGATTCACGGGAATGGCTCTGGCCACTTGTGGCTCCTTTTCTGGAGCAGGCGCTGGTGCTGGAGTCTCCTGCTGCGTTGGTTGCGGCGGGGTGGCTTTCTGCGACGGTATGAGTGCAATCGCGGAGGGTTTCAGCGGCTGTGGAGTTGGCGTGGCCGAGGCTAGAGGGGGTGGTGTGGGCAGTTGGGCAGGTTGTTCTGTTACGACAGGAGATGGCACTGGTGGTGCGACGGCTTCCGGTTTTGGGGGTTCAGGAGTTGGAGCTTGAGCGAGATCAAAGACGGGCGGTGTTTCCAATGGCTCGCTGTCGAGCAGTGGCGGTGAGGGATTAGTGAGCAAAGTCGTTGGTGCTTGTGCCTCGGGCTCGGTGATGCGTGCGGGAGGTAGGACGGGTTCAGGAGTTTCTGGGGGTTCGTATTTTGCGGTGCTTTCAGCTTGGGGTGGAAGGCCGAGGTCATTGAGGAGATCGTTTGTATTGTCCGGAGTGGACCCCGCTGGAGCTTTCGAGAGGAGGGCGTTTCCCGCTGGCTCGAACGACATCTCCGGGAGCGGAGTATCGAAATCGACTTTTTGTATTTCGGCAAATAGAGCGGCACTGGACGGTTTCTTTTTTTTGCTCACCTGGATGAAACGTGGATCCTCCCATTGGCCGAGGAAGCGGCTCGGATCGAGGAAGAGGGGAGGAACTTTGCCAGGAGAAAATCGTCGGGGGTCGCTGATAGCCCGCTGCATGAGGTCGCCAGAGAGCTTGAGATTCGAGCCGGGCGCGGTTTTTCGAAGTTGGTCGGCAAGGTAGGGGAGTGTGCGGACGGCGAATCCCTTGAAGGGGTTTTGAACATTGGCGCGGGGATTTTCGCTTTTAAAATTCTGGATCGCTTGGAGGCTGCCACCCGAAAGGATATTGCTCAGATTGACACGGAGGGGAGGCATGGATTTCCGAGCGGCCGTGCCAGCGATTGGGCTGTATAGGCGCGGAGGGAGGCTGTCCAAAAGGGCGAAGTAGTCGAGTTGTCCGTTGCGGCCTCCTTGTTGGACGAGGTGGTGGTAGAGATCGTCCATGCGACCGGCGTAGGGACGAAGAAAAATGCCATCCGCAACGAGATGTTCTCCCACATCCGCTGCGTGGATGCGGTTGAAAAGGCTTTGGAGTTCGGCGAATTTTTGTGAAGAGCAGCCAGCGCCACGCGTTGAGTCGAGGGCCTGTGCGCGGGAGGGTTCAAGCGGGACGAGCCATGCGGGGAGTTCACGGTCGAGTGCGATGGGTCGCCCGCCAAGGCCAATGATGGCATCGATGTTGCGGAAGTTGCCGCCGATGAGTCGTGATCCGTCGAAAATAATGGTGTCCGCAGGCGGGAGTTTCGCGGCTGCGGCAGCCTGCTCAGCGGGGTCGGGATTTTCCGCCAGAAAAATGTCGGCGAGCTGGTTGATGGTCGTCGGCGGAAGGTTGGGAAGGATGCGGTCGAACTTCGTGAGGAGTATAATGGAAAGGGCAGCCTGAGTGGTGCGCAGACGCTCGGAATCGGGAAGGTCACGCGCGGCGCGTGCTAGCGCAGTGGCTGTCGAGGCGGATTGTTGGAGGACGGAAACGGGCTGTTCCTGAGATGCCGTGGCATTTTTTGCCTCCAGGGGAGTGTGGGCCAAGACAAAAGCCGAGAGCCAAAACAAAGCAAACTTTCCTATCCTCTTCGCGGCTTTAAGGCTTCGCGGGAGATAGTTTCTCATCTCAATGGGGAGTGTTCGAGCTCCTCTGGAGAGCGAGGTCTCAATAATTGCACTGCAGGGTGATTTTCTCCCCGCAGGTGCATGTGATGACGATATGGCCGATGCGCCCTTCTGTATCGGGAACGAGTTCGACCTGGGGCTCGGAGGAACCCTGCATTGTGATGGACTCTGGGAGGGATTGGCTGTCGAGAGCGACGTCTGAAAGGTTGATGCTATCCGGGTGGATGTGCGGTGCGTGGATTGGCGGCAGGGGAGTGGCAGCGATGGGGGAATCGGCTCTGCGGTTGGATGCGCCTCCAGCTAGCGGACGGCCTTGGAGAAAATCCTTCATCGGGCGGTGGGATTGGGAGTTGCCGGAGCAGCCCCGGAAGTTGGGGCGGGAGTTGGTTTGGGGGCTGATTGCGTGAGCGAGAGGCTGACCGTGATGCGTTGATTATCCTCGGAATCCACTGGGACATTCGGGAGTGGTTGGGAATCTCCACAGCCGGCGATGCGTTTCATTTTTTCCGGCGTCATGGCGTAATACTCCAGGAGTCGGCGGGCGGCATTGGCGCGGTCGGTGCTGAGTTCCCAGGGCGTGTAGTTTTTATTTGGTCCGAGATCGAGGCCCTTTGGAGTATGGCCTTCGAGATAAACTTGGAAATTGTAGCGTTGGATGAGCCAAGAGAGGTTTTGGAAGACGAAGTTGCCCCATTCGGTGAACTCTGTCGTGTTGTCTTTGAAGAGGGGCTTCTTGGTGCGGTTGTAGATTTCCATTTTCAGCCCGTCGTCGGTGATTGTGATATCGATGGGCTTTTTCTCCTCATTGTTGACATTGAGGAGGCGGTTGAAATCCCTCGCGATGGCGCGGAGGAACCCTTGATTCTCGGTGTGGGTCTGGTCGTTAAGCGAGGCGTCCTTGCGAGTGGCTTGAATTTCTTTTTCCATGACGCCCCATGTGGTTGGCCAGTTTTTGTTGGTGGGATCCTTGAAGTAGAGGGACGTGTAGATCAGGATTTCTGGCTTGAAGTTGGCAATCCACAGAACGAGGAAGAGTGCCATCATGGACGTGACGAAGTCCGCGTAAGCGACCTTCCACGCTCCGCCGTGGTGTTCGTGTTTTTTCTTGGCCATGAAGATTAGTTGCCGGAAGTGCCGATATTTTTGACCATTTCCTCGACGGCTTCCGCTGTGGGCTGGAATGCGGGGTCAATGGCGCGGCGGGCAGCTTCGATGGCCATGATAGGGGCCATGCCGCCGGTGAAGCCCAGCACGCCTTTCATGATGACCGCGAAGTATTGAAGCTCGTAAACGTTGTTGAGCTTGATGCGGGCGGCGAGGGGGTTGATGAATCCGTAGGCTCCGAGCACTCCTAGGAAGGTTCCGACGAGCGCCGATGCGACTTTGGCTCCCACTTTTTCGGGACCCATGGCGATGGCGGCCATCGTGTTGATGATGCCCATGACGGCGGCGACGATACCGATGCCTGGCAGGGAGTCGCCGATGAGGTTGAGGATGTGGACTGGCTGGACGGCGTCCTCTTCCTTGGCTTCGAAGTCGGCGTGGAGAAGGCCACCGAGTTGCTCGGGCTTGAGTCGGCCATCGATGACCGGCTTCAAGCTGTTCGTGAGAAACTCGAGGCGCTCGCGGTCGTTGATGAAAGATGGGTATTTGGAGAGGATCGGGCTGTCCTTCGGTGCCATGACATCGTCTTCAATCGCGATCAAACCGCCGCGGCGGGCTTTGCTGAATAGTTCATAGAGGAGCTTCAGGAGATCGGTGTAGTCGGATGTCGGAACGGCTTGGTTGCGGAAGGCGACCTTGATTTTTCTGACGATGTTTTTCAGCAGCGACACGGGGCTGGCGATAACCATGAGGCCGATTGAAATGCCGATGATGATGATGTATTCGGAAATCGGAAACAGGAGTCCAATTTTACCGCCGGCTTCGAGGAAGCCGCCGAGTGTCGCGCCAAGAACGATGAGATAACCGAGGATGAGAATCATGTGTGGTGGATGGTTGTTTTGTTTTTTTTAGATTAGTGGAGTGTGAGTCAGCGCTCCATGGCTTTGCGTATGTAAGCTTTGAGGCTAAGCACGGCTTGGGTATGGATTTGGCAGATGCGGGATTCTGTGACGCCGAAGACCTTGGCGATCTCGGCGAGCCGGAGATTTTCAAAGTAATACATGGCGAGAATTTTCCTCTGCATGTCGGGGAGCATTTGGAGACGTTCTACGACGAGTTTGATGAGTTCTTGCTTGAGCGCGAGATCCCTGGCGTTGGGCTGGTTTTCGTCGGCGATGACTTCGTGGAGGCTAGAGTCCTCGTCGTCTCCCGCGAGCGCGTCGAGCTCTACATAGCTGAGTGGGCGGACTTCGTCGAGGAGGATGGAGTATTCCTCGCTGGTAATGCCGAGCTCGCTGGCAATTTCGGATTCTGTGGCGGGGCGGCCAACATTTTGTTCAAATGTCGCGATGACGTCCGTGAGCTTTTTGGCTTTGACGCGAAGTGTTCTGGACATCCAGTCGATGCGGCGGAGCTCGTCTAGCACGGCGCCCCGGACGCGCATGGCAGCGTAGGCGGCGAAGGTCACGCCATGGGTTGGGTCGAAGCGGCGTTGGGCTTGGATGAGGCCAAGGAGGCCGACCGAGTAGAGGTCATCGACATCGAGATGTGCCGGGAGGCTGGCGCGCATGCGGTCCACAACGGAGCGGACCAGTGGCATGTGGTTTTTAAGAACTTCCTCCTCGGTGCTTTGTGAGGCTCCGCCGTAGGCACGCCATGCCGCTGTGTATTTTTGAGCATCGGGCCGGGTAGGGGACATGACGGGTTCGGCGAGTTGCTGCATGGTTAGGCGGCCGGTTGGGCAGGCGTCTCAGGCGTGCTGCCCGATGGCGGCATGGCTTCGGCCAGGGTGGCTTTTTCGATATCGCGGAGGCGTGCCTTCTCGGCTACGACTTGCTTTGCACAGTATTCGACAACAGACCGGAAGACCCTGAAGAGCAGGGCGGTAAGAATGCAGCCCATGGTGGCATTGAACACGGAGTCTTCAAGGTTTTTGCCTGCAACAAGGCTCACCAGAAAGGCGAGAACGAAGCCAGTGAAGCCTCCAATGAGCGTAAAATATTGCATGTGGGCCGGTGGGTATGAGAAATCGCCTAGTTCCCAGCAATTTTTGCGCCAAAAAATGAAATCTCAAAATCTGTGATTGAGTGCATGAAAAATAACGAAAATCAGTAATTTCTACCTATTTTTTGTATTTTTAAGTTTGAAGCGGAAAAATCTGCCGATGTGGATCAAGCTGCGGCAGGCATTCTTTCAGCTGGCGGAGGAACAATGATGCCCGTGTTTTGGATTTCGGTTTGCGACGGAAGTTCTTGGTAGGACAGAACGATGAGTTTCGGGAGGGAGGGTTCGAAGAATCGTTTGAAGGCGAGGCGGAGTTCTGCCGTGAGGATGGTGATGGGCGAGAGACCTTGCTCGGCGAGTGAGTTTGAACGGATGGTGAGTTCGCGGAGGAGGTATTGGGCGGTGTTTGGGTCGAGCGCAAGGGTGGTTTCGAAATGGGAGCGCTGGATGCGGGTCATCAGGTTTTGTTCAAGGCGCGGATCGATAGTGATGCACTTGATGAGACCGGGCTCGCATTCGTATTGGCTGATGAAGTAGGTGCCGAGGCGGCGGCGGACTTGCTCGGAGAGTTCGTCTGGGTTTTTCGTCACTGGTGCATAGTCGGCGAGTGTCTCCAGAATGAGCGGTAGGTTTTTGATCGGCACGCCTTCGCGGAGGAGGTTTTGCAGGACGCGCTGGATGATGCCGAGATTGACGAGGTCTGGGAGGAGTTCGGCGATGAGTGCGGGGTTGGACTCTTTGACGCGGTCGATGAGGGATTGGACTTCCTGGCGCGTGAGGATGAGGTGGGAGACTTGTTTAAGGGTTTCAGCGAGGTGGGTGATCATGACCGAAGTTGCATCTACGACGCTGTAGCCATTGATTTCTGCGGTGCGTTTTTCCTCTTCCGCGATCCAGACGGCTTCGATGCCGAAGACGGGTTCGTGTGTTGGCACGCCTTTGAGTGTGACCATGCTGCCGGAGACATTCATGGCGAGCCAGCGGTTGGGAATCACAGAGGCGCGGGCAAAGGATTTGCCCCGGAGGAGGAAGTTGTATTCGTTGGGTTCGAGTTCCAGACTGTCGCGGATGGCGATCGGTGGAATGACCATTCCGTTGTCGCGCGCAAAGCCTTTGCGAACGCCGGTAATGCGGTCGAGGAGGTCGCCTCCTTGGGTTTTATCGGCAAGGCGTAGCAGACCGTAGCCGACTTCGATGGAGAGGACTTCGGCTTCGATGAGTTTGTGGAGGTCTTCTGGGCCTGTATTGGATTGGGATCCCTGACCACCTGCGGCACCCTGTTGACCACTTTGGTTGGCGTTTCCACCGGGCGCGGGAAGCGCGAGCGTTCCGCCTTTCGCTCCGGCTGCAAGTGGGGCTTGGGATTGTTTTTTGAGCATATAGGCCGTGAAGCCCGTTATGCCGGCGAGTATGAGGAATGGTGCGGCTGGCATGCCGGGCGCGAAAGCGAGAGCGGCGATGAGCCCCGAGGCAATGCCTACGGCACGTGGATAAGCGCCGAGTTGTTTGCCGATCTGGGCGCCGAGGCTGTTGTCGCCTTGGGCGCGAGTCACGAGCAAGCCAGCGGCCACAGAGATGACCAGTGCAGGAACTTGGGAGACAAGACCGTCACCGATTGAGAGGAGTGTATATTTTTGGAGAGCTTGGTCGATGGGTAGGCCCTTTTGGAGCATTCCTATGCCGAATCCACCGATGACGTTGATGAAGGTGATGAGTATGCCGGCCACGGCATCGCCTCGCACGAACTTGCTGGCACCGTCCATCGCGCCATAGAAGTCGGCTTCTTTTTGGACTTTGAGTCGGCGGGACGTGGCTGTGAGTTCGTCGATAATGCCGGCGTTGAGTTCGGCGTCGATGGCCATTTGCTTACCAGGCATCGCGTCCAGAGTGAAGCGCGCCGCAACCTCGGCAATACGGCCTGCACCCTTGGTGATAACTACGAAATTGATGATGACTAGAATGATGAAAACGACGGCGCCGACGATGTAGTTGCCTTGGATGAGCACATGGCCGAAGGCTTCGATGACATTTCCAGCGAAGCCGTCGAGTAGGATGAGTCGCGTGGAGGCGATGTTCAGCGCCAGTCGCAGCAGGGTGACGGCAAGGAGAATGGTGGGGAAGGCGGAGAACTCCGGCGGATCTTTCACGTAGATGATCACGAGCAGGATCATCAGAGACATGCCGATGTTCACGGAAAGAAAGAAATCCAGCGCCCAAGTTGGGACAGGGATGACTAAAAGGAGGATGATGCCGAAGAGTCCGAGCGTGAAGATCAGATCTGTCTGTTTGAGCAGGTCGCTCCACTTGAATCTTGAGGTTTGGGCGTTTGCGGTAGCCATGTGGCGGGCGGATCAGGATTTCAGACGACGGGATTTGAGTTGGTAGAAGTAGTAGCGGTGTGTGCGGTAAACGTAACCAAGAATTTCTGCGATGGCTTGGTAAAGTTGGGCTGGAATGGGTTTGCCGACCTGACCGAATTTATAAAGTGCGCGGGCGATGGGTTTGTTTTCCACTGTGGGAACTTCGTGTTTTGATCCGATGGCTTTGATTCGCTGGGCAAAGATGTTTTGGCCTTTGGCCAGAACGACTGGGGCCGCATCCACGCCGCGCTCGTATTTTAGGGCCACAGCGTAATGCGTTGGGTTGGTCACGATCACGTCGGCATTCGGAACGTCGGCGAGCATCTGTTTTTGCATCAACCGGCGGGCCATGGCGCGCTGGGCCATTTTGACATTTGGGTCACCCATGGCTTGGCGATTCTCGTCCTTGATCTCCTGCTTGGTCATCATGAGATCCTTTTCGGTTTTTTTGAGTTGGAAGATGTAGTGGAGTAGGGCGAGGCCGCCCATGGCTAGGGCCAGGCGGAAGAAAAGGGCAAGCGTGGAGTCGTAGATGAAACTTCCAATTCGGAAAACAGGAACGGGCGTGAAGAAGATCGGGTCGGCGAGGATTTGTTTGACACTGCCGTAGATCAGGACTCCTACAACGAGACATTTTCCCGATTCCACAAAGAGTTTCACGATGCCCTGCTTACTGAAGACGCGTTGGAATCCTGTAACCGGGTTGAGCTTTTCAAATTTGAAGCCCACCACCTCTGGAGTTGCTTTGAAATGAGTCTGGAGGCCGCCTGCGAGGATGCTGGCGATCGTTGTAGCCAGAAACATCGGAGCCATCAGGCCAAAAAGAGTCAGAAAGGCCATGCCAGTCCAATGGGGTATGAAATCGCTGATGATCTGGTATTTCTCGAGGTTGCCGAGGATGCTGGCCACCATCTCGGTCATGTAGCGGGATTGGCTGTCCAGCGTAAAAAGAAAAACGAAGTAGGCTGCGACGAGACCAAACACCACCTGAATCTCGGGAGCCTGAGCAAATTGCCCCTTGTCATGGGCCTCTGACAGTTTTTTTTCTGTCGGTTTCTCTGTTGCGTTGTCGTTTTCTTCGGCCATAGCAGTTTTACCTCAGAAAATGGAGCATCAACTCCGGCAGGTGTTGCATATCGCGGAGGATGTATTGAATAGTGAGCCCAAGCGTCATGGAAAAGACTGTGAGTCCAGCGAGAATTTGGACGGGGAAGCTGAGCATGAAGACATTCAAGCTCGGCGCTGCACGACCAAGGACGGAGAAAGCCATGTTCACCAGGAAGCTGATCGCCAGAAGCGGCGCGGAAATTTGAACTGCTAGGAGAAAGATTCGTCCGCTCGAGGAAAGAACCGTGTTAAATGACTGGGGCGCAAAAATCGCGCTCGGAGGAAAAACCTCAAAGCTTCGTGCGAAAGCCAGTAAGCAAAATTGATACGCACCGGTCACCAGAAAGAGCACGGTTCCGAGGGAAAAAAGCATTGTGTTTGGAGGCGTGGCGGAATTTCTTGTCATCGGATCGACATTTGTGCTCAAGGAGAGCCCAATCTGCACAGCTATGATTTCACCCGCCATTTCCAAAGCGTAGAGCAGGAATCGCACCGCAAATCCCATGAGGAGACCGGTGAGGATTTCGTGGATGACTTGCATGACCACGAGGAACCAGTGTCCGGGCACTCCACCGAAATCGCCAAAAATCGGGGCAAGCAGGTAGGCAAGTATTGCCGCCAAGGTGATGCGCACTGTAGAGGGAATCATGCTTCCTGAAAAAACCGGCATGATCAGAAAAAGCCCAGTGGCTCGTAGGAAGATGAGCAATCCGGGGTAGATATCCTCGATGTGGATCGTGATCATCTCGTCATTTCCGGGATTTTATTGATAAAAAACACCGTGAATTGCATGAGCTGTCGAAGCATCCAAGGTGCTCCAATGACGATGATGGCACCGACCGCGATCAGCTTCGGAGCGAAGCTCAGCGTGGGTTCTTGAATGCTTGTCACGGCTTGAAGAAGGCTGATGATCACGCCCACGATGACCGCTGCCAAGATGATCGGAGTCGTCACCAACAGAGACACCGTGATGAGTGAGCGGAGCATTTCGATGGCAGTTTCTTGATTCATGTGGCAAAACTTTGGACAAGAGAACGAACCACGAGCTGCCAACCATCCACTAGGACGAAGAGCAGAAGTTTCAAGGGAAGCGCCACCATCGTAGGTGGCATCATCATCATACCCATGGACATAAGAGTGGAAGCCACAAGGAAGTCAATGACCAGGAACGGAATAAAAATAAGGAATCCCATCTGAAAGGCGGTTCGGAGTTCACTAATGACAAACGCCGGAAGCACCACGCGCATCGGGAGGTCTTTCAGGTCGGTGCGACCCATCCCTGCGAGATCGAGGAAGAAATCGACTTCGCTGGGGCGGGTTTGTCGGAGCATGAAATTCCGGATCGGCTCGACGGCACGATCCATCGCCTCGGTGGAGCTGATCTGCTCGTTCATGTAGGGATTGATGGCCTGATCTTGTATCTGTTGCCAGACGGGGGCCATGATAAAAAAGGTGATAAACATTGAGATGCCAATCAGAAGCTGATTGGCCGGAGCGCTCGGAACACCAAGCGCCGTGCGAATAAAACCCAGAACGATCACGATGCGGGTGAAGCTGGTCATAAGCATGATCAGCGATGGCGCCAGCGTGAGCAGGGTCATCACGATCACGATCTGGATAGCCGTGCTTAGATTCTGACGGTCATTACCGTTTCCAATCTGCAGGTTGACAAATGGGGTTCCCTGACTGGAAACGGCGGGAGGCTGAGGGGCGGTCGGAGCTGTTGGAGCCCTAGGAGCTGCTGGTGCAGCCGGGGAGCTGAGCAGGGCCGGAAATGGTGTCGGGCCAGGTGTCTGTGCGCTGGCAGGCGTGGCAAGCAAGCCAAGGAGACATACGACAAGCAGAGCGGCGAGTCTGTAGAATGGAAACAACATCATGGTGTGGATCCTGTGTTTTCCGCGTTGTCAACCAAGCGGCTGAAATCACGGTCGGCCGAGGAAGGCGAATCCAAAGGGCAAAGATAATCGATCTTGCCTGGCGTGACGCCGAGGAGCATACGAGTATCCTCATAGCCCACAACGACAAGAAACTGGCGGTTCCCGAGTGGGCGCATCTCGTGCACTTGAAGTTTTCGTTCCTCCTTGGAGCGGTTCCGGTGCAGAGGTAGACCAAATTTAATCAGGTAAATTGCCGCTCCGGCAAGTGCTGCCAGAAGAGTGATGTAACCCAGCAAACGGCCAAATTCATCCATTCCTGGCGCTGCGGGTGCAATGGTCTTCTTTTCAGCTAGGGTATTGGCAGGGTGAGCTAAATCCGAAGTAGTCGTCGAATTCCCGCTTACCACAATGGCTGTGGCGTCAAGGGCGGACGCAGGTTGTGGGATTTGAGCCGCAGGCCCGTTGGATGGCTCCTCCGTGGCTTGGAGCGGTGGAATATGGAGGCATGCGAGGACCGCCACGAGAGCGAGCCTCCACGCAAGATTCCTCACGCCGCGTCTCCGACAATCTGGGTGATTTTGATGCCGAAGTTCTCGTCCACGACCACCACTTCACCGCGGGCGATGAGTTTGTCGTTCACATAGAGACCGACTGGTTCGCTGGCAAGTTGGTCGAGTTGAAGCACAGTGCCTTCGCCAAGTTCCACGACATCTCTCATGGGCAACATGCAGGAGCCGATGCGGACGGTGAGATCGACTTTGACATCGAGGATGACGGAGAGGTTTTTGGCGTCGTTGATGGTGCTCATTGTTTTTGGGCAGATTGGATTTCGGAAGTGATTTGTATGGCCACGTGACCGTTTTCGCAGCCTGCTTGCGCGCTGAAGCGCGGGGCATTGGCGATACGGACGCGAGTGTTGTTGAGAGTGATCTTGGGCATTTCCAGCACGTCTCCGACCCGAAGGCGAAGGACATCGCTTACATTCACGCCGGGCACTTCCCAGTCGGCGACGAGGGGCACGGAAATTTGGTTATAGGAACTGCGCCACTGCTGGGGCTTGATGTCGGGCTGAACCTGAAGGTCGCGCGAGCGGCGGCTATGCATGTTCTTCGCGATTGGCTCGAGCATGTTGTATGGCACGCCGATTTGGATGAGTTCCACGCTATCGCCTGCGAGTGCCTCGATCGTGAGAGAGAGCATAACAGTATCATTTGAGAAGGCTTGCAGGAAACGAGGATTATTTTCGTGGCCGATCTGGCGACCGCTATATTGGCGTTCATCTTTCCACTGGCGGCACCATTCGTTGACGATGATATCAACGATTTCCTCAAGGAGTGCGATTTCGATCTCGGTGAGATAGCGTTCCTCATCCGAGGTGCTGCCACGGCCTCCGAGCATACGGTTTGTCATGCTGATCGCTAGACGTGGATGAATCTCTAGAATTCCAATTCCAGGCAACTGATCGACCTTGAAGAGGGAAATGTGGGTCGGATTTTTCATCGACTCCGCAAACTTCCCGTAGGGCATGGTCGTGAGCTTTGCCAGCTTTAGACTCATGTCTGCGCGCAAGAGTGAGGAAAAACGCGCGGAAATCGTTGAGATAAAGCCAGTATGGATCGTTCGAATGCGACGTATTTCAGCCTCTGCCAAGTGGATCGGCGTGCGGAAATCGAAGGCCTTGGCTTGGACCTGATTGGCAGTCGGGAAGCGCGAGCCGTCGAAGCGGTAAATCGATGGAGCAGAGGATTGGGCAGCCTCTGCGACGAGCCTGTCGATATCGGATTGGTTGAGAGTTCCGGCCATATCAGGGTTATGGTTGCGAGCGCGGTTGGAATCGAGCCATTATTGAATCACGAATTCGGAGAAATAAATCTGCTCGATGACTTCTGCGCCGAGCAGGCTGTTAAACTTGGCAATCAGTTGCTTGCGCACAGCCTCGCGTCCTCCGGGGTTGTCCAGTGCGGATGGTGCTTGGGAGGAAAGAATCGTGATCGCCGCATCGCGCAGCGGGGATTCATTTTCCTTCATGATGTTGCTGATCTGGGCATCCGCGCTGGCCACCTTGAAATTGGTTCGCAGATAGCGCGAGCTTCCGCTTCCGGAGAGATTCACAACGAGTCCGCCAAATTCTGCAGTGTGCTCGCCCAGAGCTGAAACGGTTTTCGGAGTCTTCGCGCCATGATCATCTGCGTGTTTGGCAGTGCCTGCCGCCGCTTTGAGCTTGGGCAAGATGACAAAATCCATAACGCCGTAAACCAAGGCTGGAACGAGAATCACGACGGCTATGATCGGCATCAAGGGATTCCCGGATTTCTTCGGGGCGGTAAAGTTTTGGTTGGCTGTATCTGCTTCGTTTGCTGGCATATTGTTTGTTTTGTGTTTTAAATTGAGACGATTATCGCTTCAGGTTTACGATTTCTTCCATTACGGAGTCTGAAACGGTGATTATACGTGAACCTGCTTGGAAAGCACGCTGAGCAACGATAAGATCGGAGAATTGTTGGGTCAGGTCAACGTTGGAAAGTTCCAACGTGCCTTGGATGATATCGCCTGCTTGGGTTGCAGTAGGTCCTGCAGTAGCTAAAGTTGCACCCGCAGCGCCTCCATTCGCTCCGCCTGCCGCGCCTGGATTAGACAACATATTTCCCGATTCTCTCTGCAGCGCATTTGGGTTTGCAAAGGTGGTTAGGAGAATTTGATCGATAGGAGTTGGTGCATTTGTCCCGGAATAATAAGCTTTTACATATCCTGCTTTATCGATTGAGTAGGATTGAAGCGAGGTGGCTGGGGTTCCCGATGTGGGGGGGATAACGATAGGCCCTGCTGCACCCATGACTTGATAACCTTGGTTGGTTAGCATCTTACCAGTGTCATCCAGTCGAAAATCCCCGGCGCGTGTGTAGAAAAATTCGGTGGTTGCGGAATTTTGGACTTTGAAAAATCCTTTGCCCGATACTCCCAAGTCAGCAGGTCCGGCGGTCGTGCTGAGGACTCCTTGAGTGAATTGCTGAGAAATGCTTGCAACGCTGGTGCCCGAACCAATCTGCATACTATTGGTTCCTATGGCGCCTCCTGCGCCTCCAGCATTCGCAGCACCGCTGGACGAAAATTCAAGCGTTTCGCTGAAGTTATCTTGATTCGTAACCCGAGAGCCTTTAAATCCCGTTGTATTCACGTTGGAAATGTTATCACCGATGACTTCCAAGCTTTTACTGAAGGTTTTGACTGCGGAGACGCCGCTGTTGAAGGAGTTGAGGAGTGCCATAAGATTATTGGGGTTGAATTACGACTGAGGGCTGGGTGTGGCTGTAGAGGATTGTGCAGCACTGATCGGTGCTGTGGTAGGTGGTGGTGGCATTGCAATTCCTGTGATGAGGTTGGTGTCGTATGACTTGCCGTTTATCACAATGGCAGGCTTGCCATCCTTCAGTGTTATGGAATCAACCAAGCCTGTCACATCGCCCGTGGCGTCTTTGACAGTGACATTTCGGCCTAAAAACGCCGGTGCTGCAGACATTTTTTGATCGCTTGTAAAAGTTTCAAATGACTTGGAAAGAGTCCGCATCTGTTCCAAAGACGTAAAGTTGGCCATCTGAGATATGAATTCTGTATCCTTCATCGGATTCATTGGGTCTTGCGAGGTGAGCTGCGTAGTGAGCAGCTTCATGAAATCATCCGAACCGAGCATTTGTTTGCCGGCATTTTTTTTCATTGCAAGACCGGTGATGGGGTCTTTTGCGGGTGTAGTATTTGTGACGGTTGAGATTGGCATGGCTATTTTAGGATTTATGCCCAGAGATTGATGGAGCCGGATCTGCTTGTAAGGGGTGCAGGGGTGGGTTTGATAGCTGGAGTGCGATTTTTGACTGCACCTTGGCTGGATGAGTCTGTAAGATTGGCGGAGTCTTGCTGGTATGGGCGCTGACGACCTTGTTCGGATGCTGCGTCTTGGTTGCGAGCGAAAGAGTCTTGGAACTGGGATTCGCCAAATCGTATACCTTGCGTGCGATGAGTCGCCGTGAAATCTGGCCAAGTCTTCTGAAGGGCTTCGCGAAGTTCTGGAGACTCGGTGATGAAGGTCGCGCGGATTTCACCAGCGCGAAGGCTGAGTCGTATTTTAACGGATTCGTTATCGCCCACGGGCAAATCCAATTGGACTTGGGACTGGCCTGTTTGTTGAAGTTTCTCAATTTCAGGAGCTAGGGACTTGAGGAGCGAGGATGCCTGCGATGTGGCGGTTTTGTGAAAAGCAACACTTCCACTAATCGGAATGAGAGCTGGGTTTCCCGCTGAAAAATTTCCTGATGAAGTGTCTGCGTCTGAGCCAGTCTTCTCCGTAGAACTGATGGCTGTGCGCTCTGACTGACCCGCCATTGCTTGTAAACGATTTGTAGAGGTTATGGAAGGTTCGCTTGCTTCCTTTGGAGCAGCAGAGGCCTGAATATCTTCAAATGTGGCAAGCGAAAACATCTCGTCTTCGTTCACAGCAGTTTTCATGCCACTGGTAGAATCAGTCGAGTCTTTAGACTCTGAAATTGCTACTTGCTCGATATCCTTATCTTTGTCTTCGGCGCTTTTTGAAGAAGCGTTTTCTAAGCCCGGTGAGTCGGCTTCTTCCTTTTGAGTTTGCGCCTTAATAGAATCGGGTTTTAACAAATCTTTTGCTAATCGTGATGGGTCGAGTTCCGAGGCTGTGGCTTTTTCTAAAATTATTGATCTATCTGTTTCCTTCTGCGGATTGAGCAGCTGATTAGAGAGGTCATCCTGCTCCATCAATTGAGTAGATTCCACATTCTGTAGTTGAAGTGGATCTTGGGTTAAATCGGGGCAGGCTTCGGATTGTATATTTCCACTATTTGTGCTCTGTGCTGCCACCGCAGCTGCGTCGACGGCCTTTTTTCGTTTTTTTGCGGCTTCGGCCTCTTCGAGTTCATCTTTGCGTTCCTGGCGCTGCTCATTTTGGCTAATGAGGCTTTCGAAGGACGGCGTCTCGGTGCTTTTGGGGGAGGCGCAAAAATTCAGGAATCCGCCCTGTTGAGAGTTCTTGGACTCTCCGAGAGCTGATTTTGAGTGTTGCGCTGGAAGCGGGGTGGTCATCGTGTTGCCTGGGTGGCTTCGTTTTTGAAGAGGCGGAGTTGGTCACTGATGACTGCGGCGCGGTTGGCGAGTGTGGTTTTTGAGTCGGCTGGGGCGGCGGGATCTTTGGTTTTGGCCATTTCGCCTAGGATTTTTGCAACGATGTCGGCTTTCATCGTCGCAAGGAGTTTGACGATATTGGCATCGGACATCTGAGCGAGGATGGCGACGGCTTCGGCGGGCTTCATGCTCGCGTAAGTGCGGGCGAGGTTGCGGACATTGGATTTCTCGGTGCTGAGGAGTTCGGTAGTCTGTGTGGTGAGGTCGTCGCGCATTTTTTGGATTTCGCCGCGGAGGCGAAGGAGTTCCTGTTTTTCGGCTTCGATGCGCATTTCGACGGCGCCGAGGTCCTTGGTCTTGATCTCGTAAGCGGTGCGTTGCTTTTGGAGTTCTTGAAGGAGGTTGTCGATTTCGGCGGTGTAGAAATCCCAGTCCTTGGATTGAGATTTAATTTTTGTCCGCGTGGCTGGAGGCTCCGGAGGCAGTGTGGTCACAGAAGGCCACTTCAGGAGGAGGACTCCTGCGGCGGTGGCTGTGCCGAGGATCACAGCCAAGAGGACAAGGCCCCAGCTGGAGGAGGGTTTCTGGTCGGCTTCGGAGAACGGATTGAGTGTGGGTGTGTTGGCGTTCATTTATGGGATGGCGGTTTGGAGAAAGCGGGTTGCGGTGACGAAGTCTTCAAGTTGTTTTTCCTCGGCGCGGGCGGCTTCGAGTTGGATGTTGGCGAGCCATTTTTCGCGGAGCTTTAGCACGAGTTGGTGGTCGCGGTCGGCTGCGATGAGGAGGTCGCGTTTAGCTGCGGCTTTTTGTTCTTCCTGTGCGAGACGGTTTTGAAGGGTGCGGAGGAGGTCGCGTTGGGCGTTGAGGGCGTTCCAGCCTTGTTCGCGCACCCAGGCAGGGAAACGCTCTCCGCTGATCATGCGGGTGAGTTCCTCCAAGCGGGCGATGGCCTCAGTGACGCGGGCGGCGGCTAGATCGCGGTCGCGCACGGCGGCGGCAAAGATTTCCGAGGCCTTGTCTTTGGCCTTCTCGCGGAGGTCGAGCACGGTCTGGAGACTGTATTTTTTCCGAGTCATGCGACGATTTTTGCGAGTTCGGTGAAGCTTTTATCCCTCGTCCATTTATCTTCGATGGGTTGACGAAGGAGGTTGCGCAGGAGCGGGGTTTTCTCGATGGCGAGGTCCACATGGGCGTTGCTGCCCTTTGTGTAGGCGCCGATGGTGATGACATCTTCGTTTTTCCGATAGGCTGCGAGCAGGTCACGCGCTGTGCCTATGGATTGCAGTTCCTCTTTCGAGCAGATTTCTAGGGTCACACGGCTGACGCTCTCCAAGACATCCACCGCCGGAAAGTGGTTCGCTGTGGCGAGCGCCCGGCTGAGAACCACGTGGCCATCGAGGATGCCTCGAACGGCATCAGCGATGGGTTCGTTCATGTCGTCACCATCTACCAGAACAGTGTAGAGGGCTGTGATCGAACCGCTCTCGGCATTGCCGGTGCGTTCGAGCAGGCGGGGCAGGACGGAAAAAACGGACGGCGTGTAGCCGCGGCTGGTGGGGGGCTCTCCCACGGCGAGGCCGATTTCGCGCTGGGCCATGGCGTAGCGGGTGACTGAGTCCATCATAAAGAGGACTTTTTTGCCCTCGTCGCGGAAATGCTCGGCGATGGCCGTGGCGATGTGTGCGGCGCGGCGGCGGATGAGGGCCGGTTGGTCGGAGGTCGAAACAACGATGATCGAGCGTGCCATTCCTTCCGGGCCGAGATCTTTTTCGATGAATTCACGGAGTTCACGACCACGCTCACCGATGAGTGCTATGACATTGATATCCGACTCGGCTCCACGGGCAATCATACCAAGGAGGGTGGATTTGCCAACACCCGAGCCGGCAAAAATGCCCAGACGCTGACCTCGGCCCACGGGGGTGAAAAGGTCGAGGGATTTCACACCTGTTTGGAAGGGCTTGAGAATACGCTGGCGGGTGAGGGGGTTGGGCGGTTGGCAATGGAGTGGCCGGAGCGTGCCTCCCGGAAGGGGGCCTTTGCCATCGATGGGACGGCCGATGCCGTCAATTATTCGACCGATAAGGGCATCGCTGACATTGATACCTGCGGCACGGCCCGTGGCAGCGACTTCGCAGCCTGCGTGGATTTCCTGCATTTCTCCCAGTGGCATGAGGAGAACGCGGTGGTCCCGGAAGCCGACCACTTCGGCCTGCAAACCGTTGAGGCGGGGAGAGCGAATTTCGCAGATGTCTCCGAGGGAAACATTGGGCCCGACGGATTCGATAACGAGTCCCGTGACCTGCACGACTTCGCCCATTCTCACCAAAGGGGTGGTGGATTCGATGCGACCGCGCAGGTTTTGCATGAGCGCGGGCAGAATGGGCGAGCGTTGATTCATTTCAGTGACTTGGCCACATTTTGAAGTTTCGTAAGAACGCGGGCATCAATCATACCAAACCGGCTCTTTGCCACGCAATCGCCTGGCGTAAGTTCGGGGTCCGCCGTCATTTTGATACCAGGATATTTCTGCTCCAGTTCGGCATCGACTCCCTTGACCAATGCGAGGTCTTGGGGATGGAGGCGGACTTCGACATCAGTCGAGCCGGGGGCTACTTCGGCGAGGGTTTCAGAGATGGTGCTGCGAACGGTTTCAGCATCCGGCTTGAAGCCTGCGAGCACGCGGTGGGTGATCTCGAGGATGAGATCCGGCAAAATCTGGGAAACTTCGTGTGCGAGGGTTTCTGACTGTGCGGCAAGGTTCTTGAAAACGGCATCCTGTAGCTGGGCGACTTCGGCGCGCTGCTCGGCGATCTGGGTTGTGAGCGCCTCGGTGGCCTCATGGAAGCCCCGGTTGTAGGCCTCCTGGCAGGCGGCTTCGTGCTCCTCGAGCGTCACGCGGGTATCGATGGGGTCTTCCATCGCAGGGAGGATTCCCTGCATGATGGTGATGGCCACCGGCACGGCGGTGAAGTCGATTGCTCTAGCCTGCAGATTCACTGGAGTCCTCCTGGGAGATATCAATCTCCCCAGCCTCGGAGAGTTGCATGATCTGAGCGATGATGCGGTCCTGGGCCGCCTCAACATCCTTATTGCGGACGGGGCCCTGGATTTCGATTTCTTCCTTGAGTGACTCTGAGGCGCGTTTCGACATAGCTCCGAAGAACACGCGTTTGACGGCCTCTGATGCGTTTTTCATTGCAACGGCGAGTTCCTGCGTTTCCACATCGCGCAACAGGCGTTGCACGTCGCGTTGCGTGAGATTGGAAATATCTTCGAAGTTGAAAAGTCGTTTGCGAATCGCCTCGCCCAGTTCGGCGTTGCGCTCCTCGATGCGGCCGAGCAGGTTTTTGCTGAGTTCCTTGTCGAGGGACTTGAGAAGTTGTGCCGCTGCCTGCGCCCCGCCGCGTTTGTGCATGCTGTATTGCTGCGGACCGGTGGAGAGGTGTTTGCCGAGACTGCGCAGAACCTTGTTGATGAGTTCGCTGGAAATGGAATCCATTGTTCCCAAGCGCTCTACGATTTCCTCGCGGGCTTCGGGTGAAAACAGTGGGATGATCTGGGAGACTTGGCGTCCGTCGAGGTAGGAAAGGATGAATGCGACGGTCTGCGGTTGCTCATTTTTGATGATGTTAAAAATCTGCCGCGAATCCATCTGGCTGAGTTCGCGCACGGCATCAATTGAGTTACTCGCTGGAAGCGCCCGGAGCAGGATGCTTGAGGCGGCTTGGGTGCCTCTAGCGGCCTCAAGCGCACGCTGGGCAAAAGCCATGCCGCCAAGGGCTGTGGAGAGACCATCGCCGATCAATCCGCAAAATTCATCGAGAATTTTCTCTTGGAGCTTGAAATCCACGACATCCATCGTAGCCATCTCGCGTGCCACGGCTTCGATCTCCGGATCGCGGAGTTGCTTCATGAGCTCAGGAGCCAAGTCGGGGCCAACAATGATGAAAAACGCAGCGAGTTTCTGCGTTTTGGACATCGTTTCAAATTCTGCAGTAGGCATGGCTTAGGAGTTGTTTTTGTCGATGAGCCACTCGCGCAGGGTGGCTCCCACATTTTCCGGTTTTTGGCGGATGAGTGAGTTAAGAAGTTCCGGTGAGACCTTGAGGTTCTTGGCGGCCGGAAGGAAGGATGCGGGGTCATCAGCGCCGCCGATATCCGGCAGTGCGCCCGCTGGTTGGGGTGTGTTGGTGTTTTCGTCCACAAGTTCAAAGGAAATCTCCTCAGGCTTTGCGCGGCGGAGCATGAAGAAGAAAATAGCGAAAACGATGCCAGCGATGGCCAGCGCGGCGATCGGGCGGATCATTTCGACATAGCCGCTCACCTTGTCTGTGAGAGGCGCGCCGGTTGTCACTGTGGACGGGAAGGCCACTTCCTTGATGGAAACAAAGGAGGCAGGATTTTCGTTCTTGGGAACCTCGATACCCAAGGCATTGATCACCATGCTCCGCAGTTCGTTCATCTGCTCGGGCGTTCTTGGGGTGAGCTCACCCGTCTCTGAGGATTTTTCCGCAAGGAAGACTGCTGCGGTGATGCGGGTGATGGCACCGGGATTTTTAACCGTATTCGTGAGAGTTTTATTGATCTCGTAGCTCTGCGTCTTGGATGAGCGGGAGGTATTGCTTGCCTTTGATGGGCCTTGCTTGTTTGCCTGAGCAGGCTGGGTTGCGGTATTTGCCCCGGTTCCTGCCCCTTGCGCTGGCTCCGCATTGGTTTCATTCGTGGAGCTGCTATCCTCGACTGTGACCTCTTGTCGTGGAACCTGACCCTCTGGGTCAAATCGCTCCTCGGTCATCGTTGCTGCTTCCGTGTTGATTGTTGCCGAAACGCGAACCACGGAATTTCCGGCACCGAGAACTTTCGCGAGCATGGTTTCGACCTTTGAGGCGAGATATTCCTCAGTCTGCTGCTTGTATTTCACGACGCTTGCCGCATTGCCCAGCTGGGGGTCGGATTTCAAATCCTCGGAAAGAACATTGCCAGCGTTGTCAATCACGGCGACGTCATCGACTTTCAGGCCTTCCACCGAGCTGGCCACCAGCGAGCGGATGGAATTGACGGCTGCCTTGTCAAGCTGGGCGCTGCCGGTGTCAACAAACACCGAGGCTGTTGGGCGCGAGTCGGTGGTCCGGACTAGGAGTCGGCTCTCGGGAAGGACAACCATGACGCGGGCCGACTTGACGCCCTGCATCTGGGCTACAGTGCGGCTCAGCTCTCCTTGGAGCGCGCGAGTATAGTTTGTGCGCTGAACGAAGTCACTGATGCCGAAATTACTGCGATCGAAGATTTCAAACCCCACACCGTCTGCAGTAGGTAGACCCTTTGCTGCCAGATTCATGCGGACGCGGTAAACATCCTTTGAATCCACATAGATGGAACTGCCTCCCCCGCCGATTTGAAATGGGATGCTCTGCGTCTCGAGTTCTTTGACCACTTCGGCGGCTTCTTTTTCGCCGAGTTTGCCGTAGAGGAGCTTCATATCAGGCCGTTGGGCCCAGTAGATCATGGCCCCGATCCCCAATGCCACTGCGACGCCTGCGGCGGATACAATGACACGATGGGTTGGGCTCAGTTCGCTCCAAATTTTGGTAATTTGCTGGAGTGCTTGTTTCATCCTATCGAGACAACGGGTATTGTTCTAGAGCCAAGTTGATCAGACTTGGGCGCGCATGAGTTCCTGATAGCTCTCCACGAGCTTGTTGCGAAGCTCAACCATGAGCGTGAAAGCAACACTGGATTCTTGGCCGGCGATCATGGCTTGGTGAAGATTCGTGGCTTCGCCTGTGAGGACTTTGTTTTTCTCAGTGGCGGATGTTTTCATTTTGTCGTCCACATCAGTAACAAATTTTTTCATCATGGAGCCGAATGGATCCGGGCCGCCCACTTGTGTTCCGCCTGCGGACAAACCAGTTTCTTTCAGCGAGTTGGCGCGCTCGATGTCGGGCTGGAAATTCCGCATGGTGAGCGGTGCTGTCATGTTAGGAATGTTGGTGGGGATTGCTGAGATATTCATATTTAAGGTTTTCTAAAAATGTTAGCGGCCGATGGAAAGAGCTTGGGTGGCCATCTGGCGGGCGTTGCGCACGACAGCGAGGTTGGCTTCGTAAGAGCGAGTGGCTGTGACCATGTCCACCATTTCAAAAGGAATATTTACATTTGGCATGGTGACATTGCCGTCCTTATCCGCATGGGGGTGTTGCGGATTGTTAATGATTTCGCCGGGGTTTTCATCGCGTTTGATTTCCGAAACGCGAACGCCCTGCATATTCGGGCCGGCTGCGGCGTCGAGGAGGGATTCGAATGCTACGATGCGGCGCTGGTAGGCCTTGCCGTCAATGCCTTTGGTCGTATTTGCATTCGCGATGTTCTGCGAAACGATATCGACACGCATTTTTTCGGCGTCGAGAGCGCTGCCGGTGATGCTGCTGGCGGAAATGACATTCATCATATGAAGTTAAGGCGAGGGTTGGTATTCAGGAAAATCAGGCTGGGCGGCCCATGATGGCGTGACGGAGTTGTTTCAAAGAGCCGCTGGCAAAATCCGTGAGCACATTGAAATTCATCGTGTTTTTTGTGAGGCCAAGAAGCTCGCTATCAATCTGCACATTGTTGCCGTCGGCACGGGTCGATGGGGTGAGCGTATCCACCTCTGTGCGGGGCGATGCCTCCGCAATTTCATTGGCATTGCGGGATTTGATGCTGGCCCGGAGTTCATCCTCAAAGGATCTGCTCAGATCGACACGCTTGTAGCCTGGGGTCGAAACATTGGCGAGGTTGCTTGCGATCGATGCGTGGCGAAGTGCCGAAACATCCATCATTTTTTTCACAGCAGTATAATTATCGCTGTTAAAGAGAGAGGCCACCATTTCCATGACTCTATGTTTAGCAGAACCTGTGCCAGCTTCTGGAGGGGGCGTAAAAGGAGACTCCGGGCTTGATTTTCAAGGCGCGATGCAATTTGAAAAAATGGGCATGGCAGAAGATGCCACGGTGGGATTTTTAAAACGGCAAAACTTGCCGAGTTGTTTTGCTGGGGAGGTTGAGCCAGATCAACTGGCTTCGATCAGGCGAGAAGCAAATCTCGCGGGTGTTTCAGATCAGCGATTAGAATCTCAGTCTGCACGCCAGAGCAAGCAGGGTAGATGCAAAGCTACCGCCATTCTCGTGGATTAAAAAAATCGACGACCTCCCGCGCATCAAGAGCCGAATAATGAATCAGGGTTTAAGCCTGAAGCGTAGCCTTGGCTCCTGGCACGATATGCATTGAGCCACCTGGTTCCTTCGATGAGGCCAGTCCGCTAGGGTAAGCGATTTTTGCGCTTTCAATAATCGAAACGGCTTTTTGAGCGGTCTCCTTGAGGTTTCCGTCCAATTTAAAAATCTTCTCGGTTCCATCGGCCTTCTTGAGAGCCACATTTCCATCAGCAAGGAATTTCAGATCGAACGGCTCCGAGCTTCCTTCTAGCGCCCTCGCAATTTCCGGGGATTGAAGAATCTTCTGCGACATTTGTTGCAGTGTCATTTCGACATCCGAGCGGCTGCCGATCCCCTCTGCGCCGAGGCGCTGTATGTTTTTGTATTCTGGAGTGTTCGTGGCCTTGGCGAGAACCTGTGCAAAAGCGGCTTTTTTCATTTCCGCCGCACTCGGAGCTTTCTCGGCTGAGTTACCGGCGATACTGCCCAAAATATTGCTGCCCAATTTTGCGGCTGTGATGGCGAGGAGAGGATTCATAGTGTTGTTTAATTACTTAGCAACTCCTGTGCCACAGCAGGAGATTTGGATCATCAGGCTCTCAGCCATGCTGCTGATGTTCGTGTAAAACTCACCGCGCCACTGCGCTGGGCGGGGCGATTTGGTTGGCGGCTTGCTGGGTGGATTGGGAAGGGTTTTGTGGCGCGGCGGCGGGTTTTTCGCTTCTCAGGAAGGCGGGTTGGAGGTCGCTGCCCGGGGTTTCCTTGTCAAGCAGGGGGTAGAGGTCCTTCTCGGTTTTTTCGAGCCAGTCGAGGTTGTCGAGGCGCCACTGGGCCATGTCGCGGAGCGTGGCGAGGTTCATGCCGACCATGGAATCGCCCTCGGCGGCTGGTGCGTTGGTCGGAATTTTATCGATGATATAGCGGTAGGCTTCGCGGGCGCGGGCATTGTGCCGGAGGCGTTCGAAGCAGAGTCCGATCTGATAGACTGTGGGGCCGCGCCAGTTGGGAGCGTCGTTGAGTTCGGCGAGTTTTTGATAAACGGAGAGGGCACCGAGCGTGTCGCCGGTCTCGTAGAGTTCGTTGGCAATATCGTTTCCAGTTTTGCGCTGCCAGTAGGCCCAAACGGCAGGTTTTTTCTTTCCGTATTCGCGGCCGGCTTGCAGGAGCTTGATGGTTTCCCTCATGGCTTCCTCTTTGCGACCAAGGGCGCGGAGGGATTGCACGCGGAGATATTGCGCCTCAGGGGCGAGGGGGCTGGCGGGGTAGGTGGCGAGGAAGCCTTCGGCGCCTGTGAGGGAGTTTGTGTATTGGCCGGACAGATAGGAAATGTAGGCGGAGCGGAAGGCGACTTCGCTGGCCTCGGCTTGTGTCATTTTGACGAGCTTGAGGCGCGAGTAGAGTTCGGCGGCGGCTTTGTAGTCACCTGCGGCAAAGTGAGTATGCGCAATCTCCATTTTTGCCCGCAGGGAGGAGTCGGTGTATTCCTCACCGGTTTTGACCTGGAGCGCTGAATACAGGACGCTGTAGAATTTGTTAAGGGAACTCGAGTAGGCGCCATTCTCGCGGTAAATCCGACCGAGGCGCAGAAGCGTGTCAGGTGTCTCTGGATCGCTGGGGAAGAGGTTGACGAACTGCTCGTAAACAACAGCGGCCTTCGCGGGTTGTTTTTGTTTATCTTCCAAATTGCGCCCCATGAGCAAGAGGGCGTTGCGTTTCTGTTTTTCAGGAGCAGACAGGCGGAGGATTTGGTTGAATAATTTTTCCGCCTGCGCCTGATCTCCATTTTCCATGGCCTGCTGCATTTCTTGCTCGAGCGCTTCTACGCTGGCTCCGCTGGCCAGAAGGCTCGGAGCGTAGGCGGGATTCTCTTCAAGCTCGACTTCCAGCGCATCAAATTCGATCGGCACAGCCATGCTGGATGGGCTTGAGGTGGGCGTGAGAGTATTCTGCAGAGGAGGTGCGGCGTGGCTTTCCACCAAGGCTGGCGCCGTTGCGCTCTGAGGCGCTGCTTCGGGAGTGATGGGTGGCGGTGCGGCAATTTCCGCATGGGCTGCAGCTGTCAGGAAGAGGATGGAAAGTCCGGTGAGGCGGCGCATGATTATTCGACTTTGTAAGAGGTGCTGCTGACGGGTTGGTTGGCCGCATTAGCGGGCCGGAAAACGGTGTCAAAGAACGAGCCGAGCACGCTCTCGCCTGCTGGGCCATCTCCCGCTCCTTGGAAAAAATCCTGAGTCTGCTCGTTGTTGATGAATTTCGGCGTTGTGCTGTCAACGACCTTGGAATCGCTCATGGAATCGGAGCCGCTTGCCATGGTGGGCACGTCATTCTTGTCGGAAATGTTCACTATGGTTTTTGGAAGAAGCGGTGGCTTGCGGCGTGAGTTGGTATCTTGAGCAACACGCATCGGAGCGGGTTTAGGCAGCTTCTGCGGCATGGCTGTAGCCTGCGTGCTTGGTATTTTCTTTGGAGATGAAGAGCAGGAACTCAAACTCAAGGATGCAGCGCTCCAAACCAAGGCCAAAGTCGCGAAGTAGAGGCCGCCATGTATTACGGCAGAAAACACGGATTTTTGGTTGGTTGATTTGATCGGGCGCATATGAAGTGCAATATGTTCAGCAACTCCCGTGCCATACGGTGATCTGAACGACGTAGCCAAAAAAACTAAAGAGAAAGCTCTCATCGGCAAGCCGAAAGTTTGAGTTACCTTGCTGCGGTCAGCCGCTGTCGCATGGAACGGATGCAGGTGGTTTTGTTGAAGGCATGAAAATTGCTGTGCACTAGAGCATGACATTTCGAATCCTTTGTCTTTTGGCTGCATTTTCTCTCGTGGCCTGCACGCAATCCACATCGCGCGCCGTTAATGATAAACCCAATCGCTCCGCTCGCATTCAGCAGATTTCTGATCCGACGATGTCGCTTCCGCCGCAGGATCTCACTGCAAACTCCGGAATTCGCTGGCCTGTGGGAATGCGCCGACTCGCAGTCCTTCCCATTTATTCCACGCGCCCGATCGACCAGACCCAGCGTGACATGGACGGCATTTTCCGTGCGGAGTTGTCGAAGGTCGTAAAATACGAGATCGTTCAGGTCAGCCGCAGCGACATGGCATCTCTCATCAACCGCGAGGCGGTTTCCTCTTCGGAAATTATCCCATCATCCGTTATTGCCATGCTGCGCCAGAAATACGGGGCCGATGCTGTTCTCTTTACTGACTTTACGCTCTTCCGTCCCTACCGTCCACTCGCGATTGGGGTGAGGTCGAAGATTGTGGATTTGAAGACGATGGAAATCCTCTGGATGGCGGATGGTATTCTTGATTCTGCGGAACCTGATGTTTCTGAACTGGCTACCCAGTTTTCTGACTCCGGACTTCAAATGCGATATATTAGTGATAAGATTCCCAAGGGCAGGCAGCGTGAGCAGGGGAGCGGGAATCAAATCATTCTGCAAAGTCCGCGCTTGTATGCCAGCTTCGTGGCCCACGAGGCTTTTTCGAGTCTTGCTCCAGCGCCGGTTGCCGCGCCTGCACGGTAATGAGCGAATTTCTTGATTTGAGCACTTCCGTGGCGGATGCGTCAGATTCCTTGGAAAAGAAAACGCAACGCCGCGCATCGAATGAAATCAACGCCACGCTCGCTCCAGGACTGATCCATGAGGTTAATAACATACTAACGGGTATTTACTTCAATATTGAAGGCTGCCGGGAAGTCCTTGATGCTTCTCATCCACTGGCTGAGAGTGTTCATGAAATCCAAGTGGGCGTCGAACGCATCAAGGAAGTGCTCGCACGTATCACGCAGATTTATCTTAATGCTGCTGAGCGTGAGCAAACTTACCACGAAGTTCAAGCACTTGTCGCAAGCCAGATTGACCTCTTGCGAATTGTTTTTCCAAAAACAGCCAGCATCACCCTAGCCTCTCCTGAGACGCTCCTCTACATTAACGTCTCGGAATACGCTTTCCGCGTGGCATTGCTGACTTTGGCTGCCTGCTTGAGGGGGCTCTATCCGGAGGGAAAAGTCGAGATTCCGATGTCTATTCTTTGCCCGCAGGATTTGTCTGAATCGGATTTTGGAACATTCACCGGATCAAGTGATTGTGTTGGCATTTCGTTCCGATTGCCTCACTTGGCCCTTTCTGTTGCGAAAGTTGATGATTTCCACGCAAGGGATAATTCCTCCGATCTTTCCATGACTGCTGCTGAGGTTCTCGTTGGCGAAGCGGGTGGACGTCTGCTATTCTCTGAAGGAAAAGCTCCGCACACTTCCGAAGTGGCAATGGTTTTCCCTCTTCATAATCTCAATAGTTAACATTACTCCCGACCCATGAACAAATCCTCCTACTTTATCTTATCCATCGATGACGACCCGATCATTCTCAAAGTGCTTGAGGATCTAGTGACACGGGCAGGCTATCATTCCATGACCACCACGAGTGGCGAGGAGGCCCTTCATTTGGCGGTTGACCGCAAGTTTGCTGTCATCATTGCCGATCACAACATGCCGGACATGATGGGCTCCGACCTTCTGAGCCGCATCTCTCGGATCCAGCCTTCCGCATCTCGCATCCTGATCACGGGCATCAAGTCTTTGGATGTTGTGACCTCGGCCGTTAACAGCGGCGAGATTTTCCGCTTTGTCACGAAGCCATGGATTTCCGCCGAGATGATCGCCACTTTGCACAACGCGGTGCAGCGCTACGAGCTCATTGAGTCCAATAGGTCCCTCGAAAAAACAACTCATGAGCTGAACGAACGCCTCTCGGCCGCAAATCTCCAACTCGAGCGCCAGCTCAAGGAACTCGAGGTTGGTAAAAAGGACATCGACCTTTCGCACGAGGCCCTCAAAACAAATTTTAGCCGTTCGCTTGAGCTCTGTCAGCGCATCCTCACGACATTCAATCCTTTACTCGGTGAGCAGGCCAAGGCTGCAACGGGGATTTGTCAGATCATGGCGCAAACCCACTATTTCAACGAGGAGCAAAAGCATGTGCTTGATGTGAGTGCACGGCTCTACGATATCGGCCTCACCGCTGTGCCGCACGGATTCATGTCGGCCGTTCAAAACAACTCGGAGGACATGTCGCCGGAGTTGAAAACGGTTTTTCTCAACCACACGATCCATGGGCAAACTCTGGCATCCTTTGTTGATCTCCTAAAGCCGGTGGGTGAGACGATTCGCGCCCATCATGAGCGATTCGATGGCACCGGTTTTCCAGATGGCCTTGCTGGGGAGATGATTCCCTGGACGGCGCGCTGCCTTGCGGTTGTTGTGTATTATGTGACCTGCGGGCTTCCTCAGGAGCAGGCCGTGGATCGGATTCTCGAGCAGTCTGGCACGGCTTTCGACCCTGATGCCGCGCGGCTTTTCTTGAAGTGTGCCCAGGCGACGCCGCTGCCGCGTTTGGTCCGCGAGGTGATGGTGGACGAGTTGGATGTCGGCATGCAGCTGGCAAGCGGTATCTACAGTCCCACAGGCGTTCTTCTTGTAGCTGAGGGCTACCATCTCGACGAAAACACCATTGCAAAAATCCGGAACTACAACATCTCCTCGACCCTCCTACGTCAGTTGCTGGTTTATTGCTGAGGGCTGCGCTCTTCGAGGAGGCTACCGACCTTAGAGATCAGATCGCCCACGGAAAACGGCTTTCGTAGGAAGGCAAAATCAGATTCGTGTTCCTTGGCGATTTCTTGCTGATCCGGGTAGCCTGATGTCAGGAGGAAAAGTGTTTCCGGCCGTTTTTTTTCGATCTTGCGCGCGAGTTGTAGCCCTCCCATGCGAGGCATGATCATGTCGGTGAAAACCAAATCCGGTTCAAACTTCTCGCTTTCCTCGAAAAGAGAAAGTGCTGTCTCGCCGTCATCCGCCTCCACGACTCGGTGGCCGAGGCGCTGCAGGACGGTGCAGGCGAAGTTTCGAATGGCTGAGTCATCCTCCACCAGCAGGATTGTGGCCGGAGCGCTTGTTCTTTCCATAGCATGGATGTCTGGCTTGGGCTGTGATTCCGGAACGCCGGGCAGATAGATATCCAAGCGGCTCAGGCCGTTCGATACCGGTGGGATTTCAAGCCTTCCATCGTTTTCTTCGATGACATCTGCCGCTGTTGCGATATTGCGGTTTTTTTCGAGGGTTTTGGAGACTCCCCGACCCGATTTGGGAGTGAAGGTGAGAGAGACGCGGGCATAATTGCCGGGCGGGAGGGATTTTTGAGCAATGCGGCGGGCGTCCTGGATGTGGTCCTTGCGGACTGCGATTTTGAGTTGGCCACCCTGTGACATCACTTCGCGTGCAGCCACTGCGAGGTTGATGAAAACCTGTTCGATCTGGCTGCGGTCGGCCTGCACGACGGGTAGACCGGGTTCGATGTTGATGAGTAGTTCGATCTGCGCGCCCAGCAGGCGTGTAAGCATTTTGGCGACCTCATTCAAAAGCTCGCCGATATTGATCGCGCCTCGTCGAATGGCCGGAGGTTTGCTGAAGGCTAGAAGCTGGTTGGTCAGCGAGGAAGCTCGGAGTGCGGCTTTTTCGATTTCCCCCACGAAGCCTGTTAACTCGCTCGTTTCCGACATTTCATCCATGAGAATCTGGGAATAGCCGATCACTACGGAGAGCATGTTGTTGAAATCATGCGCCACGCCGCCTGTCAGATTGCTGAAAGCCTCTGCTCGTTGCGACCTGCTGAGACGCGCTTCCATTTCACGCAAATCAGCCACATCCGTGATCACTGAACAAAGGACGGTGCTGCTGCCTTCTGTAGGAGTTATGAAATACCCCCGCTCGAGAAGAATGGTGTAGTGCCCGCTCTTCTTGCGTGCACGGTATTCCGCTTCAAACGGACCGCCCTCAGCAAGCACACGCTCGATTTCTCTACGGTAGGCTATGCGGTCGTCTGGGTGGATGAGCAGCATCCAGATTTCAAATTGCCCGGCGATCTCGTGAGGGAAGATGCCCAAAATCCACTCCATGGCGCCTGAGTAGATTGTCTCGTCTACAGCAGTATCCCACTCTCGTAGGATCTGTGCTGCCGATTGCATGGCGCCCTCCATGCGTAGTTTCCATTGCCGGAGTTTACGCAGCTCCGACTTCAATTCCTCATCAATCGGAGGAGGCGTGGAGACGGTCTCGGAGATGTTTGGATTTGAGCGAAGCACTTTGAGATTCCTTCTGCCAAGGTAAGCTTCAAGTCATTTTGGAAAAAGGACTATTTTCCGGAAAGGAGGGCTTTAGCGTGTTTTCGGGCGGATTCGGCCTGTCCACCCAGCATGCGTGCAATTTCGCTGATGCGTTCCGAGCCGACGGTGGATACCAGCGTCGTGCGGGTGCGCTCGCCTATGGTATCCTTCGAAACCATGAATTGCGACTCCGCCGCAGCCGCGACCTGTGGAAGGTGGGTGATGCAGAAGACTTGGTGGGATGTGGCGAGTTCCTTCATCTTGGCCCCGACCTTGGCTCCGATCTCTCCTCCAACATTCGCGTCGATCTCGTCGAAGATCAGCACAGGCACGCTGTCCTGCTCTGCGAGCGATGTTTTCAAGGCCAGCATGACACGCGAAATCTCACCGCTGGAGGCAATCGCGCGAAGTGGTCGCTCGGGCTCACCGGGATTCGGTGCGAAATGGAAATCCACCTGTTCAATGCCAAGCGGAGAGGCTTCCTCGATGTCTTCAAAAACAATCGAAAATCCGGCTTTCGCAAATCCCAGATCGGCCAGATGTGTTTTTACCAGCTCAGCGAGTTTGGGAGCTGCTTTGAGCCGCGCCTGGCTGAGTTTCTTTGCCGCTGAGTCCAGTGCTTTTCGAGCTTCGGAAATTTCGCCATCCAGGCCTGCTCCCCGTTCTTCGCGGTTCTTGAGCTGTGTAAGTTTTGCGGAGGCATTCGCACCAAACTCGATCACTGCTTCGACGGTCGAACCGTATTTTCGTTTGAGATTCTGGATGGTATCGAGCCTCGCCTCGGTGGTCTCGAGAGTTTTGGGATCCGCATCCAATGAGGACGCGTAGCGGTCAATATCCCTCGCCAGATCCTGCAGTGATTCAAAAATACCAGCCGCAGCGGTGCTCAGCGGTTCTGTTTGAGCATCTAGGCGCTGCAGTTCCCTCGTCAATCGGGATACGTCTCCCCAGCGCGAGGTGAGGGAGTCCTCCGATTCGGAGAGCAGTCCTGTGAGGTCGGTGCAAATCGAGCAAAGGCGGTGCGCGTTGGCGCCTGTCCGTTGGCGTGCGAGGAGTTGATCCTCCTCACCTGCCTGGAGAGCGGCTTCGTCGATTTCAGCAACCTGGTGGGATAACAAGTCCAGTTCGCGCGCGAGGGCCTCGGCATTTTCCGTGAGCCGTTTTTTTTCAGCTGTGAGATGCATCCAATCGCGGCGTCGAGTGGCATACTCCAAGCGAAGCGACTCCGCTCCCGCAAAGGAGTCGAGGACCAACATCTGCTGATCCCTTGAAAAAAGGCTCTGGTGGTCGTGTGGGCCGTGCAGGTCCACCAGCAAATCCCCGAGCTGCCGCAGGAGGGCGAGTGTGCAGGGGGAGCCGTTTACGAATTGTTTGCCCGCGCCGCCAGTGGCAACCGTGCGTTTGATGACGAGCGAACTATCCTCGCAGGGTTCCGCTCCGCCCCCTTCGAGGATACCATGGACACGCGAGTCCGCTGGGATTTGAAAAAGACCTTCTACTGCGCAGGTATCGGCCCCCGAGCGGACGAGCGACTTCTCGGCGCGCTCGCCGAGTAGGAGCTTCACCGCGCCAAGGATGATAGATTTTCCGGCACCGGTCTCGCCGGTGATTGCGACAAACCCTGCAGGAGGCTCCCAGAGGAGGTCTTCCACGAGAGCGAGATTGCGGATGCGAAGAGATGCCAGCGTTGCGGACATTTGCGGACTATGCCACCCTCTGCTGCGAATTCCAAGCGATGCAACAGATGCAAATCACATTTTTAGGAACAGGGACCTCGCACGGGATTCCAGTGATTGGATGCACCTGCCAAGTCTGCAAATCCGCTGATCCGCGCGACAAGCGCCTTCGCACATCCATCCGGGTTGAGACGCCGGGCTTTTCCCTCATCGTGGACACAACGCCGGATTTCCGCACCCAGTGTCTACGGGAGGAAATTTGTCGTGTGGATGCCGTGCTCTACACGCATGCCCATGTGGACCACATTCTCGGATTTGATGATCTGCGGCGCTTTTGCGAGCTGGAGAGCAAAAACATGCCGATCCTTGGATCTCCTCAAACCCTCGAAAGCCTCGCCCGCGTCTTTCAATACGCTTTCGACGGCTCAGCTCGGTTTCCCAATTACATTCGCCCCGATCCGCAACCAGTGAACGGTCCTTTCACGCTCGGTGGCCTGGATATTGTGCCTGTCGAGTTGCCCCATGGGCGCATGACGACAAATGGCTTTGTTTTTGAAAAAAACGGCCACCGGCTTTTTGCCTACTACACGGATTGCGCTGAGGTTCCGGCTGCCGCTGAAGAGGCCGCAAGAGGCGTTGAGGTGCTCGTTATTGACGCGCTGAGACATCATTCCCACCAGACTCATTTCACTGTTCAAGGCGCCCTCGAGGCTGCCCGCCGCATTGGTGCCAGCCAAACCTATTTCATCCACATGTGCCACGAACTCGGTCATGCCGCAACCGAGGCCAACCTGCCGCCGGATGTTCGACTCGCCTACGATGGTCTTCGCCTTCATCTCTAAACGCGCTCTCCTTTTCTGGCTGCTCGTGCTGCATGCGGCGACTTCCGCTTTTGCGAGGGATAGCTTGTCCGCCGCAACAATCGTCTTGTTTAACTCGAGCGATCCAGAGTCCGGGGAACTTGCCCGCTACTATGCCCTAAAAAGGGACATTCCACCCGGCCAGCTCGTAGGGCTCTCCTGCCCCGCTTCGGAGGAAATCTCCCGTGCAGACTTTGACCGCACCATCGCCGCGCCGCTGCGAGAGAAAATGGAATCCACCGGGTGGTGGAAAACCGTGCGCGTTCCGGGCAAAAAAAAGGCTGTGGTTGAGACATCCATTCGCTTCGTCGCCATCGTGCGCGGCATTCCACTCAAGATCGCGGCGGATCCCTCTATTCCGACTCCCTCGGATACCCGCAATATCCCTCCGGCGATCTTCTCGCGCAATGACGCTTCGGTGGATAGCGAGATTGCCGCGCTTGGGCTGAAGGATTGGATGCCTGCCAGTGTTGTGGAGAATCCCTATTTCGGTCGCTTCACACAGATTCTGGATGACTCGGTTTTTCCTGGGATGCTCCTCCCTGCGCGCCTCGACGCTCCCACCGGCTCGATGGTGAGGGCCATGATTGACGACTCTCTCATGGCGGAAACGGAGGGCCTCTGGGGTTGGGCCTACATTGATGGCAGGGATATTACCAGCGGCGGTTACACTGAGGGCGACAACTGGATGCGCCATCTGGTTGAAATCCTCCGCCAGCGCGGTGTGCCCACGATTTTTGACAATCTGCCATCGACGATTGCAGACGACTTTCCTGTAACCGATGCAGCTGTTTATTACGGCTGGTATGCGGGTGATGCGACGGGGCCCTTTGCGCGACAAGATTTTCAATTCAAGCCCGGAGCCATAGCTGTCCACCTGCACTCCTACAGTGCCAGCACGCTTCGCAGCACGACCAACAACTGGTGTGGGCCCCTCATTGCGCGAGGTGCCGCAGCCACGCTAGGAAATGTTTACGAGCCCTACCTCTCGCTCACGGCAAATTTAGATGTTTTTCAGGATCGATTGATGAGTGGCCTGACCCTCGCCGAGAGCGCCTACATGTCGATGCGTGCCCTTTCCTGGATGGGCGTGGTCATTGGAGATCCGCTCTACAGGCCCTATGCGGTTTGGAATAAATTCTACGATCCGAGGAACCGTCCGCCGAATCCTTGGCGGCGCTTT